>WNFM01061939.1_pt1 | contig 29355 bp, 31 predicted proteins | sample 5400271 | NCBI WGS metagenome assembly WNFM01 (sample SAMN13153352, study PRJNA577476) | soil metagenome | isolation source: 60 cm saprolite on Douglas fir-dominated hillslope | place: USA:California | collected 2013-09-17 | reverse complement strand
CAAAGCGGTGCTGGCTATTCGCTAGGGTTTGGGGCCCCAGCCCGGGACGTCGTCCCCGCCGCCGACCAGCATCAGCTCATGGTCCGCGAGGGACCGCAGCTCCTCGTGCACCACGCTCGAGCGAGCCTTGCGGACTTGAAGCGCGCCGGATTCGACTTCGAGTAGCGCGCCGACAGATTTGATCTTTTCCATTGCGATGCTCCCTGGGTTGTTCGGGACGCCACGATTGGCAATCCCGCCCCAGTATTGCAAATGTTAATATCCATCGCAATAATGATTAACATCATGTCCGAATCCCGGTGGTCATCCAGGGCTGGGGCTTGCCGCTGCCTCGAGGCAGCCATCGCGGAGCCGGCGCCGTGACGGACATCGCCGGGCTGCGCTTTCTCGTGGTCGAGGACCACGGATTCCAGCGCTGGCTGATCGCCAGCCTTCTCGAGGGAATGGGCGCGAAATCAGTCTGCCCGGTGAGCGATGGACGGGCCGCGCTCGAGGTCCTCGCGGCGCTCGACCGCGGCATCGATGTCGTGGTGAGCGACCTCGACATGCCCGGCATGGACGGCATGGAGCTCATCCGCCATATGGCAGAGAACCGCCACCTCGCGTCGCTAATAGTCGTGAGCGCCCTCTCGCCGGTGCTCATCAACACGGTCGAAACGATGTCGCGTGCCTATGGCGTCGACCTGCTGGCGGCGATCCAGAAGCCCCTGACGGCGAAGAAACTCGTAGCGGCGCTCGCCCTGCGGCGCCCGGCCGGGCTCGACGAGCCCGGGGGACGGGGCGAGGCGCAGTTCACCGTGTCGCAGATCGCGGAGGGACTCGACAGGAAGCAGTTCGAGGCCTACTTCCAGCCCAAGGTCGCCATCAGGTCGGGAAAGCTCGAGGGCGCGGAAGCGCTCGCCCGATGGCACCACCCCGAGCACGGACTGGTGCCTCCCGAGGCGTTCATCGCGACCGTCGAAGCTTGCGGACTGATCGATGCGTTGACGGAGAGCATGGTGGAGCAGGCCGTGACGAGTTGCCGCGCATGGCATGAAGCGCGGCTGGAGCTGGCGGTGTCGGTCAACCTGTCCCCGGCGTCGCTGAACGACACGACGCTCGCCGACCGCATGACACGTCTCGTCGAGGTGGCGAGCCTCGAGCCGCGATTCGTGACTTTCGAGATCACCGAATCGGTGGCGACCACGGACCTCGGCCGCAAGCTCGAAAACCTGTCGCGCCTGCGCATGAAGGGCTTCGGCCTGTCCATCGACGACTACGGCACGGGCTATTCGTCGATGCAACGCCTGTCCAGCATTCCGTTCACGGAGCTCAAGATCGACCAGAGCTTCGTGGGGAATCTCACGACGGACGCCGCCAGCCGCGCGATGGTCGAATCGAGCCTGGAGCTCGCGCAGAAGCTGCATATCACCGCAACTGCCGAGGGGGTCGAGACGCAGCCGGAGTGGGAGATGCTCCTCAAGATGGGCTGCGCGCTCGCACAGGGCTACTTCATCGCCAGGCCGATGGAGGCGGCACCGTTCCTCGACTGGGCGCGGGATCGCGACGCCGCGGCCAACCGGATGGCGCAGTAGCTCCCGGGACGCAAATGGAGTACGAACCGTTCCCGCGCTATTGCACGAGGATGACGCGGTAGTCGTTCACGTTGGTGCGCGTGGGCCCGGTGACCACGAGGTCGCCCAGCGCCGAGAAGAATCCGTAGCCGTCGTTGTCGGCGAGCATGGCCTTGGCCGAAAGGCCCAGGGCCGCGGAGCGGGCGAGCGCGTCCGGCGCAAGGATCGCGCCGGCGTTGTCCTCGCTGCCATCGATGCCATCCGTGTCGCAGGCGAGCGCCCAGGTGCGCTCGAGGCCGCCGAGCGCGATCGCCAGCGAGAGCAGGAACTCGGCGTTGCGCCCGCCACGCCCCTTGCCCTTGAGGGTCACGGTCGTCTCGCCCCCCGAGATCAATGCGACCGGCGGTGCGTGGGGCGGGGAGTGCTCGCGCCGCTCACGCGCGAGGGCGGCATAGACCTTCGCGACCTCGCGTGCCTCGCCCGTGACGCTGTCGCCGAGCACCAGCGGCGCGATGCCGTGGTCGCGCATGAATTCCGCCGCCGCGACGAGGCTCGCGTGGGCGGTGGCGATCACGTGGTTGCGGGCGCGCGCGAGCGACGGATCTCCGGGCTTGGGCGTCTCGGCGATGCGGCCCGCGGCGCCCTCGCGCAAATGCGCGGCGACGCGAGCGGGCGGCGTGACGCCAAAGCGGGCGAGGATGTCGAGCGCTTCGCCGTACGTCGACGGATCCGGCGCGCAGGGTCCCGAGGCGATGTGCGTGGGATCATCGCCGGTCACATCCGAAATGACGAGCGCGACCGCGGGCGCGCGGGTCGCGGCTGCGAGACGCCCGCCCTGGATCAGGGACAGGTGCTTCCTCACGGTGTTCATGTCCTCGATCGGCGCGCCGCTCGCCAGCAGGTCGCGCGTGACCGCCTTGAGGTCGGCCATGGGCACGCCGTCGACCGGAAGGGCGAGCAACGACGAGCCGCCGCCGGAGACGAGGGCGAGGAGGAGATCGTCCTCGCCGAGCGAGCGCGCGAGCGCGAGGATTTCGCGCGCCGCCTCCTGGCCATGCTCGTCGGGAACGGGATGGCCCGCCTCGACGACGCGTATGCGCTTCGTGGGCAGTCCGTGCCCGTAGCGCGTGATCACCACGCCCTCGAGGGCACGGTCGGCGGGCCAATGGCTCTCGACCGCGAGCGCCATCGAGGCGGCCGCCTTTCCGGCGCCGACGACCACCGTGCGCCCGCGCGGTGGCGCCGGAAGGCACCCGGGAACGATACGCGCTGGATCGGCAGCGGCGAGGGCGGCCTGGAAGCTGCCGAGAAGGAGCTCGCGAGGGCTCACGTCGAAATTGGGCCCCGGCCGAGCGCCGGGGCGACGTCGCTATCCCTCATCAGCCCGACGCCGCTCTCTTCCGCGACGTCGGCTCGAGGATCGCCTTGAGGAAACGGCCGGTGAAGCTCTCGGAAACCTCCGCAACGTCCTCCGGAGTGCCCTGCGCGATGACGCGCCCGCCGCCGTCGCCGCCCTCGGGCCCGAGGTCGACCACCCAGTCTGCGGTCTTTACCACGTCGAGGTTGTGCTCGATCACCACGACCGTGTTGCCGTGGCGATGTCCTGGAAGTGCAGGCCCGTCGTCGGCTCGTCGAGGATGAAGAGCGTGCGTCCGGTGTCGCGCTTGGAGAGCTCGAGCGAGAGCTTGACGCGCTGCGCCTCGCCGCCCGAGAGCGTGGTCGCGCTCTGGCCGAGGCGGATGTAGCCGAGCCCCACCTCGAGGAGGGTGGCGAGCTTGCGCTGGATCGGCGGGACCGAGGAGAAGAACTCGTGCGCCTGCTCGACCGTCATGTCGAGCACCTGGTCGATCGGGCGGCCCTTGTAGAGCACCTCGAGCGTCTCGCGGTTGTAGCGCTTGCCGTGGCACACGTCGCACGGCACGTAGATGTCGGGAAGGAAGTGCATCTCGACCTTGATCATGCCGTCGCCCTGGCACGCCTCGCAGCGGCCGCCCTTCACGTTGAAGGAGAAGCGCCCCGGCCCGTAGCCGCGCGCGCGCGATTCGGGCACGCCAGCGAAGAGGTCGCGGATCGGCGTGAAGAGGCCGGTGTAGGTGGCGGGGTTGGAGCGCGGCGTGCGGCCGATCGGGCTCTGGTCGACGTTGATCACCTTGTCGAAGAAGTCGAGCCCCTCGATCGCGTCGTGGTCGGCGGGCTCGCCGGCCGAGCCGTAGAGATGGCGCGCGACCGCGTGATAGAGCGTGTCGTTGATGAGCGTCGACTTGCCCGAGCCCGAGACGCCGGTCACGCAGACGAAGAGCCCGACCGGGATGTCGACTGCGACGTCCTTGAGGTTGTTGCCACGCGCCCCGGCGATGTGCACCTTCTTCGCGGGATCCGGCCGGCCCCGGCGCCCCGGCGTGGCGATGGCCTTGCGACCGGAGAGATACTGCCCGGTGAGCGATGCGGCGTGCCGCATGATGTCCGCGGGAGTGCCCTGCGCGACGATCTCGCCGCCGTGCACGCCCGCGCCGGGACCCATGTCGACCACGTGATCGGCGGCGGAGATGGCTTCCTCGTCGTGCTCGACCACGATCACGGAGTTGCCGAGGTCGCGCAGCCGTTTCAGGGTTTCGATCAGCCGCGCGTTGTCGCGCTGGTGCAGCCCGATCGAAGGCTCATCGAGAACGTACATCACGCCGGTGAGGCCCGAGCCGATCTGGCTCGCGAGGCGGATGCGCTGCGCTTCACCGCCCGAAAGGGTATCGGCCGAGCGCGTGAGCGACAGGTAGTCGAGGCCGACGTTGTTCAGGAACTGCACGCGATTGGCGATCTCGCGCACGATCCGCTCGGCGATCGCGCGCTTGGCGCCGGGCAGCTCGAGGTGCTCGAAGAAAGGCTGCGCTTCCTTGAGCGGCATCGACGAGAGCTCGTGGATGTTGCGGCCGGCGACGCGCACGTGGCGCGCCTCGCGGCGCAGGCGCGTGCCGCCGCACTCCGGGCAGTCGCGCGTGTTGAGGTACTTCGCGAGCTCCTCCTTCACCGCGAGCGAGTCGGTCTCGCGGTGGCGGCGCTCGAGATTGGGGAGGATGCCCTCGAAGGCATGCTCCTTCACCGCGTGGCGGCCTTTCTCGCCGGGGTAGCGGAACGCGATCTTCTCCTCGCCCGAGCCTTCGAGCACCACGGACTGGGCCTTCTCGGGCAGCGCCTCGAACGGCGTCTCGACGTCGAAGCCATAGTGCTGCGCGAGCGAGGCGAGCATCGAGAAATAGAACTGGTTGCGCCGGTCCCAGCCGCGGATCGCGCCGCCGGCGAGCGAGAGGTGCGGAAAGGCGACCACGCGCTTGGGGTCGAAGAAGGTGATCTGCCCGAGCCCGTCGCAGCGCGGGCACGCTCCCATGGGATTGTTGAACGAGAAGAGCCGCGGCTCGAGCTCCGGGATGGAATAGCTGCAGATCGGGCAGGCGAACTTCGAGGAGAAAATGTGCTCCCGTGGGGCGTCTCGCGCCCCATTTGTCACCCCGCCCTCGACCGCGAGCGCGCGCCCGTCGGCGTGGCGCAGCGCCGTTTCGAAGGATTCGGCGAGCCGTTGCTTGAGGCCACCGGGCTTGTCGGCCTCCGGCGAGCGAGCCTCGATCTTGACCCGGTCGATCACGATCTCGATCGTGTGCTTGCGGTTGCGGTCGAGCTTCGGCAGCTGGTCGATCTCGTGCACCGCGCCGTCGATGCGTAGCCTCACGAAGCCCTGCGCGCGCAATTCGTCGATGAGCTCGGCCTGCTCGCCCTTGCGGCCCACCACCAGCGGCGCGAGGATCATCACCCGGGTGCCCTCGGGGAACGCGGCGACATGGTCCACCATCTGCGCGATGCTCTGCGCGCTGAGCGGCACGTTGTGGTCGGGGCAGTACGGATCTCCCACGCGCGCGAACAGCAGCCGCAGGTAATCGTGGATCTCGGTGACGGTTCCCACGGTCGAGCGCGGGTTGTGCGAAGTCGCCTTCTGCTCGATCGCGATCGCCGGCGACAGGCCCTCGATCAGGTCGACGTCGGGCTTCTCCATGAGCTGCAGGAACTGGCGCGCGTAGGCCGAGAGCGATTCGACGTAGCGACGCTGGCCCTCGGCGTAGAGCGTGTCGAATGCCAGGGATGATTTCCCGGAGCCGGAGAGACCCGTGATCACGACCAGCCGGTTGCGCGGAATGTCTAGGCTCACATTCCTGAGATTGTGCGTGCGCGCGCCGCGGATCCGGATCGTTTCCATAGGGCAATCTGCTAATATACATCAGCCTTCTTTCCCTGCTCCACTCCCCTATTCCGGTGAATTCCACGGCCCGCATGAGCCCTCGCGAGCTGCGCGCCAGCCTTGCGCTCGCGGCGATCTTCGGACTGCGCCTTTTCGGCATGTTCGTGGTGCTGCCGGTGTTCGCCCTGTGGGCCGAGGGGCGCCCCGGCTGGAGCCTGCAGCTCGCCGGGATCGCGATCGGCGCCTACGGGCTCACCCAGGCGGCGCTGCAGATTCCCTTCGGCTGGCTTTCCGACCGCCACGGCCGCAAACCGGTGATGTACGCGGGCCTTGCCGCCTTCGCCGCGGGCAGCGTGCTGTGCGCGCTGGCGGAGTCGCCCGGATCGATGATCGCCGGGCGCGTGCTGCAGGGGGCGGGTGCCATCTCCGGGGTGGCGATCGCGGCGGCCGCCGACCTCACTCGCGAGACGCAGCGCACCAAGGCGATGGCGATCATCGGCTCGACCATCGGCGCCGCCTTTACCCTTTCATTCGTCTTCGCGCCGTTCCTGCTGAGGGCCGTCGGCCTGGCGGGGATCTTCGCGTTGACCGCGGTGCTGGCGCTGGCCGCGATCGGCGTCGTCCGCTGGGTCGTTCCCGATGCGCCTGCCGTGCGCCGCTCGCCGGACGCGGCCGCCCTGAGGCGGGTGCTGCGCGATCCCGAGCTGGTGCGCCTCAATGTGGGCATCTTCGCGCTGCACGCGGTGCTGATGGCGCTCTTCGTGGTGGTGCCGATGGCGCTGGTGCGCGCCGGCCTGCCCGCGGGCGAGCATTCCTGGATCTACCTGGGAACGGTCGGCGCGGGGGTGGTCCTCATGTTGCCGGCCGTGATCGGCCCGGCGGCGGCTCACGAGCGCCCGGTGTTCCTCGTCGCCGTGGCGGTCATCGCCGTGGCCATCGCGGCGCTCGCCGCGGGGGCGCAAACCGTCTACGGAATCGTCGCCGCGCTCGTCATCTTCTTCGCGGGCTTCAACGTTCTTGAAGCCAAGCTCCCGGCGCTGGTCTCGCGCGCGGCCCCGCGCGAATCGACCGGCGCGGCCACGGGAGTCTATTCGAGCGTACAGTTCCTCGGGACGTTCTTCGGCGCCGCCGCGGGCGGGGCGATCGCGCAGCACGCCGGCAACACGGCGGTGCTCGGCGCGTGCCTCGCGATCACGCTCGCCTGGCTCGCCGCGGCGTGGAACATGGGTGAATTCGTGCCGTCCGCCTCGCCGGCGCCGCGCACTTAAGGAGGGAATTTCATGGCATCGGTCAACAAAGTCATCATCATCGGCAACCTCGGGCGCGACCCGGAAACGCGCTACATGCCCGACGGCGGCGCGGTCACCAACGTCTCGGTGGCGACCACCGAGAAGTGGAAGGACAAGGGCGGCGAGCCGCAGGAAAAGACGGAATGGCACCGCGTCGCGTTCTTCGGCAAGCTCGCCGAGATCGCGGGCGAGTACCTGAAGAAGGGCAGCCAGGTCTACGTCGAGGGACGCCTGCAGACGCGCAAGTGGCAGGACAAGGACGGCCAGGACAAGTACAGCACCGAGATCGTCGCCAACGTGATGCAGATGCTCGGTTCCCGGCAGGGCATGGGCGGCGGCGGCGCGGAGCGCGACATGCCCGAGCGCGAGGGCGCTGCTCCCAAGGCCGGCGCGGGCGCCAAGCCCGCGTCCAAGGGCGGCGGCAAGTTCGACGACCTCGAAGACGACATTCCGTTCTAGGGCATCTTCCGCATGACGCGCGTCATCCTCTATCTCGCCACCAACTTCGCCGTCGGCCTGGTGCTGCTGGTCGTCGCCTCGCTTCTCGGCGTCGATCGCTATTTCGCCGGCACCGGCCTTAACGTCGGCATGCTGGCGGTCTTCTCGGTCATCATGGGATTCGGCGGCTCGCTGATCTCGCTGCTGCTCTCCAAGACCATGGCGATCCACGGCATGGGCGTGCGCGTGATCGAGGCACCGGCGAGCGCGGACGAACACTGGCTGGTGAGCACGGTGCAGGATCTCGCGAAGAAGGCCGGCGTCGGCTTGCCCGAGGTCGGCATTTACGAGGGCGCGCCCAACGCCTTCGCGACCGGCGCCTTCCGCGACTCCGCGCTGGTCGCGGTGTCCACGGGGTTGCTGCAGTCGATGACGCACGAGGAAGTCGAGGCGGTGCTCGGCCATGAGATCTCGCACGTCGCCAACGGAGACATGGTCACCCTCACGCTGATCCAGGGCGTCGTGAACACGTTCGTCGTATTCCTCTCGCGCGTGGTCGGCTACCTGGTCGACAGCGCGCTGTCGCGCGGCGAACGCGACGGCCCGGGAATCGGCTACATGGTCACGGTGTTCGTGTGCCAGTTCATCTTCGGCATCGCCGCCTCGGTCATCGTCGCGTGGTTCTCGCGCTATCGCGAGTTCCACGCTGACGCGGGCTCGGCAACGCTCCTTGGCACCCCGCGTCCGATGGTCTCGGCCCTTAAGCGGCTGGGCGGAATGGAGGCGGGCGAGCTCACGCCATCGATGCAGGCTTTCGGTATCGCGGGGGGCGGAAGTTTCCTCGGGCTCTTCGCGAGCCATCCGCCGATCGAAGCGCGCATCGCGGCCCTGGAGAACCGGCGCCCTTAGGCTCCCTGGGCTCCCTGGTGCCGCTCGCCGTTCTCGTCGTCGTCGTCGTTCTCGCCCACACCGCCTACAACGGCTGCCGCCTCACCCTCTCGCTCAACGCGCTCGCGCTGGGCGCCTCGCCGCTCACCGTCGGCGTGCTGATGTCGCTCATTGCGGCGCTGCCGATGCTGTTCGGCGTCGCATCGGGGCGCCTCGTCGACCGGATCGGAGTGCGCCGGCCGCTCCTCATCGGGGCCGCGCTCCTCGCGCTCGCGGTGGCGCTCCCTGGCCTGTTTCCGGGACTCGCCGTGATGCCGGTCGCGGCCGCGCTGTCGGGGTCGTCGTTCGCGCTGGTGCACATCAGCGCGCAGCACATGGTGGGAGAGATGAGCACGCCCGAACGCCGCCGCGACAACTTCGGCTGGCTCGCGCTGGGATTCGCCACCTCCAACTTCGTCGGGCCGACCGTTGCCGGGTTCGCGATCGACACGCTCGGCCATCGCGGCTCCTACGCCGTGCTCACCGCCTTCGCGCTCGCTTCGCTCGCACTTCTCGCCTCGCGGCGCGCCGGCCTCACGCACACGCCGCACGGCGAGCGCCGCTCAGGCAAGCGCAGCGCATTCGAGCTGCTGCGAAGTCCCGACCTGCGCCGGGTGTTCCTGGTTTCGGGAATGCTCGCGGCCGCGTGGGACCTGTATGCGTTCGTGATGCCGATCTACGGGAACTCGATTGGGCTCAGCGCCTCGACGATCGGCCTGATCCTCGCGAGCTTCGCGAGCGCGACCTTCGTGGTGCGCGTGGCACTCCCCTGGATCTCGCGCCACTTGCGCGAATGGCCCATGATCACGGCGACGTTCTGCGTCGCATGCGTCGCGTACGCGCTGCTGCCGATGGTGGAGACGGTGCCGCTCCTCGCCGCGATCTCCTTTCTGCTCGGACTCGGCTTGGGCGCCACGCAGCCATCGATCATGGCATTGGTGTACGCGGCGGCTCCCGAGGGCCGCGCCGCCGAGGCCGTCGGCGTGCGCACGGTCGTGCTGAACGCGAGCAGCACGGCGCTGCCATTACTCTTCGGTGGCGTAGGCGCCGCCGTAGGCATGCTGCCGGTGTTCTGGACCATGGCCGCGGCGCTCGCGGCTGGGGGTTGGTTCGCCGACGGGAGGCGCCGGGCGCAAGCTTGACCGGCGTCCCATGGCGCACTGCACAAAGCGCCCAAGTCCTTCTGTTAAAATACGAATTTCCCCTCGTCTGGCGGAGTTCCCGGGAATGCCCATCTATGAGTACCGTTGCGCGCGCTGCGGCCACCAGCAGGAGTTCCTGCAGAAGGTGAGCGATGCGCAGTTGACGATCTGCACGAAGTGCGGGGCGCCGGAATTCTCCAAGATGGTCACCGCGGCCGGCTTCCAGCTGAAGGGCAGCGGCTGGTACGCCACCGACTTCAAGAACTCCGGAACGAAGAAGCCGGTGGCCAAGGCCGATGAGGCGCCCAAGGCCGATTCGGCCACCAAGGGCTCCGAGACCAAGTCGCCCGAGACCAAGTCCTCCGAGACCAAGGCCGAACCCGCCGCGAAATCAGACGGCAGCGCCAAGCCCGCCACTCCGTGATGGCGACCTTGAGGCGTTACTTCGTCGCCGGGCTGCTGGTCTGGATTCCGCTCGGCATCACCCTGTGGGTGCTCAAGCTCCTGGTCGACGTGATGGACCAGTCGCTGCTCCTGCTTCCCGAGAACCTGCGCAGCGACGCGCTCTTCGGCTTCCACCTTCCCGGACTGGGCATCATCCTCACGGTGGCGATCGTGCTCACGACCGGCGCGCTCGCCGCCAATTTCTTCGGGCGCAAGCTGCTGTCGCTCGGCGATTGGGCGTTGAGCCACATCCCGATCGTGCGCTCGATCTACGGCGGCGTGAAGCAGATCAGCGACACGCTCTTCCACCCGGAGGGCAAGGCGTTCCGGCGCGCGGTGCTGGTGCGCTATCCGCATGCCGGCGCGTGGACGGTCGCGCTGGTGACCGGGACGCCGCAGCACGAGGTCGCCGAAATCCTCGGCAAGGAGCACATCTCTGTGTTCGTGCCGACGACGCCCAACATCACGGCGGGATTCTTCCTCGTGGTGCCGCGCGCCGACACGATCGAGCTCGAGATGAGCGTCGACGCGGCGTTGAGCTACATCATTTCCATGGGCGTGGCGGAACCGGCGATGCGCCAGATCAAGAGCGAGACCAAGATTGCATCGCCGTCCCCGTGACGACGGGGACCCAATTTAATGCGCACTGAATACTGCGGCAAAACCGATACCCGCTTTCTCGGGCAGACGATCTCGCTTTGCGGCTGGGCGCATCGGCGCCGCGACCACGGCGGGGTGATCTTCATCGACCTGCGCGACCGCGAGGGGCTCGTGCAGGTCGTCTGCGATCCCGATCGTCCGGACACCTTTGCGGTGGCCGACCGCGTGCGCAACGAATTCGTGCTGCGGGTGAAGGGCCTGGTGCGCCGTCGCCCCGAGGGAACGGTCAACCCGAACCTGGGCAGCGGCGAGATCGAGGTGCTCGCCCACGAGCTCGAGATCCTCAATCCGGCCGCGACGCCGCCGTTCATGATCGACGAGGAGCACGTCTCGGAGGAAGTTCGGCTCAAGTACCGCTACCTCGACCTGCGGCGCGAGCCGATGCAGAAGGCGCTGCGCATGCGCCACGCGGTGGTGCGCGCGGTGCGCGGATACCTCGACGAGAACGGCTTCATCGACGTCGAGACGCCGGTGCTCTACAAGTCCACGCCGGAGGGCGCGCGCGAATTCCTCGTGCCCTCGCGCATCCACGACGGCCAGTTCTACGCGCTGCCGCAGTCCCCGCAGCTCTTCAAGCAGCTGCTGATGGTCGCGGGATTCGACCGCTACTACCAGGTCGTGAAATGCTTCCGCGACGAGGACCTGCGCGCCGACCGCCAGCCCGAGTTCACGCAGATCGACGTCGAGACCTCGTTTCTCTCCGAGCGCGAGATCCAGGACCTGATGGAGGGGTTGGTGCGCCACGTGTTCAAGCAGGTGCTCGCCGTCGATCTGCCCGCGTTCCCGCGCCTCACCTACGCCGAGGCGACGGCGCGCTACGGCAGCGACAAGCCCGACCTGCGCGTGAAGCTCGAGCTCACCGAGCTCACCGACATCGTGAGGGACGCGGGCTTCAAGGTGTTCAAGTCGGCCGCCGCGCTCAAGGACGGGCGCGTCGCGGCGCTGCGCGTGCCTGGCGGTAACGCCGCCTTCACGCGCAAGGAGCTCGACGATCTCGGGCCGTTCGTCGCCATCTACGGCGCCAAGGGCCTCGCGTACATCCGCGTCAACGATCCCGCGAAGCTGAACGAGGAAGGATTGCAGTCCCCGATCGTGAAGTTCCTTTCGCCGGAGATCCTGCGGGCGATCCTCGAGCGCACCGGGGCGGTCGCCGGAGACGTGATCTTCTTCGGCGCCGACCGGCGCAAGGTCGTGAACGACGCGCTGGGGGCCCTGCGCATGAAAATCGGCCATGAGAAGGGACATGCCGAGGCGGGATGGAGGCCGGTGTGGGTGGTCGATTTCCCCGCCTACGAGTACGACGAGGAGAACAAGCGCTGGGGCGCCGCGCATCACCCGTTCACGGCCCCCAAGGAGGAACACGTCGCGCTCATGCAATCGGATCCGGGCGGCGTCCTGGCACAGGCCTACGACGTCGCGCTGAACGGCTGGGAGCTCGGCGGCGGCTCGGTTCGGATCCACCGCGCGGAAGTGCAGGCGAAGCAGTTCGGCGTGCTCGGCATCGGGCCCGAAGAGCAGCGCGCGAAGTTCGGATTCCTGCTCGACGCGCTCTCCTACGGGGCGCCGCCGCATGGCGGCATCGCCTTCGGCGTCGACCGGCTGGTGGCGCTGATCGCCGGCGTCGACCAGATCCGCGACGTGATCGCCTTTCCGAAGACGCAGCGTGGCCAGGACATGATGGTGGAAGCGCCGAGCCCCGTGACCGAGAAACAACTCAGGGAATTGCACATCAAGCTGCGCAACCCGACGGCGGGTTGAAACCACATGCGGAGCAGAGCATGCCCATCGCACTGATCGCCCACGGCGGAGCGGGAAACTGGCGCCCGGGGTCCGAGGAGGAGGCCGTGGCGGGGATGCGCGCGGCGGTGGAGAAGGGGCGCTCGATCCTGCGTGCCGGCGGGACCGCGCTCGACGCGGTGTGTGCCACGGTGGTCGCCCTCGAGGACGATCCGCGCTTCAACGCCGGAACCGGCGCAGTGCTCAACTTGCTGCGCTGCAGCGCGTGAAGAACCCGATCCTCGTCGCGCGCAAGGTCATGGAGGAGACCGATCACGTGATGCTCGCGGGCGAGGGGGCGCAGCGCTTCGCGCGCGTGATGGGCTTTCCCGACCACGATCCGATCACTCCGGCGCGCCGCGCCGACTGGCAGGACAAGCGCAAGCGCCTCGACGAGGTGCTCGGCAAGCACAGTCTCAAGATGCGCCGATTCCTCCAGGACCATCCCGAATACGCCGGCGGCACGGTCGGCGCGGCCGCGGTGGATGCGGCCGGCGTGCTCGCCGCGGCCACGTCGACGGGCGGCGTGACCCTGAAGCTCGTCGGCCGCGTGGGGGATACGCCGTTGGCCGGAGCGGGCAACTACGCGTCGCGGCACGCGGCTGCCTCGGCAACCGGAACCGGCGAGTACGTCATGCGCTCGCTCGCCACGCGCGCCATCTCGGACGCGGTGCAGCGCGGCGCCAACATCGCCAACGCGGTGGCCGAGGTCCTCGACCGGCTCGGCCGCAACTACGACGCCGACGTCGGGCTCATCGCCGTGGACGGCGCCGGAACGCCGGTCGCGGTGCACCGCACGCGCGACATGCCCCACGCCTTCTTCACCGCCGAGGGCGATGTCGTTTCGCGCATGCGGGCCTGATGGCCGGCGACAAGATCCCGGTCTCCACGCTGGTCGTGATCCACACGCCGAGACTCGAGGTGCTGCTGCTCGAGCGCGCCGACCGGCCGGGTTTCTGGCAATCGGTCACCGGCAGCCGGCACGAGGGCGAGGACCTGCGCGATACCGCCATCCGCGAGGTGCAGGAGGAAACCGGCATCGACGCCCGCCACTATCGCCTCGAAGCGTGGAACTTGCAGAACGTGTACGAAATCTATCCGATATGGCGCCACCGCTATCCCGAGGGCGTCACGCACAATACCGAGCATGTGTTCGGCCTCGAGGTTCCCGAGCCCCTGCCGGTGCGGCTCGCCCCGCGTGAGCACCTGGCGGCGCAATGGCTGCCGTGGCGCGAGGCGGCCGAGCGCGTATTCTCGTGGAGCAACCGGAAGGCCATCCTGATGCTTGGCGCGAAAAACGAAGGCGTGACATGACGCGACCCCGCGCGCTCAACGTCGTCACGTACAACATCCACAAGGGGCTGTCGCAGTTCAACCGGCGACTGGTGCTGCACGAGATCCGCGAACGCCTGGGCTCGCTCGAATCCGACGTCGCGTTCCTTCAGGAGGTGCAGGGCAAGCACGAAACGCACGCCCGCCGGCATGTCGCCTGGCCCGCGATCGGGCAGCACGAGTTCCTCACGCACTCGGGCAGCCACAGCGTCTACGGCATGAATGCCGTCTACCAGGACGGCCACCACGGCAACGCGATCGTCAGCCGCCATCCGATCCCGGTGTGGGAGAACATCGACGTCTCGCACCACTCGCTCGAAAGCCGCGGGCTGCTGCACTGCGAGATCGAGGTCGAGGGCTGGAAGGAGCGCCTGCATTGCATCAACGTGCACCTGGGATTGTGGGCGCGCAGCCGGCGCTTCCAGCTCGAGTGGCTCGTGGACCGCATCCGCGAATCGGTGCCCAAGCGCGGGCCGCTGGTGGTTGCCGGCGACTTCAACGACTGGCAAAAGAAGGCGAGCGATTTCCTGCGCGCCGAGCTCGGCCTGCACGAGGTGTTCGAGCAGCTCGAGGGCCGCCCGGCGCGCAGCTACCCCGCGCAGATGCCGTTCCTCATGCTCGATCGCATTTACGTGCGCGACCTGAACGTGGCCGGCGTCCAGCGCCTGGTCGGCTCGCCGTGGTCGCGTCTCTCGGACCACGTCGCGCTCGCCGCGCGCCTCACCTGCTGATCCCTAGCGCCGTCCCTCGGCCATCGCGACGCTCTCGGGCAGGCGGCGCAGGCGCCAGGCGATGAGCGGTCCGGGCAACGCGCCGATCGCAAGCGCGCTCCACGCGAAGCCCCATGCCGCGCGCTCGTCCCACCCCTGCCCGTGCGCGAAATCGAGCGTGGCTCCGAATGCCCAGGCGCTGAGCGCGCCGGCGCCGAAGCCGAGCACCGAACGGATCGCATAGGCGCTGCCGAGGATGCGCGCCGGGACCACTTCGGTGATCGCGGTGGAATACACCGATGAGTCGCCGATCGCGGCGAAGTTGAACGCCATGGCGAGAGCGACCACCACGGCAAGGGGCGCGCCGAGCAGCCAGCCGATCGCGCTCGAGCAGGCGATGCTCGCCACGCCCATGGTGATCATTATCGCGGTGCGCCCGCGCCGGTCCGACCACGAGCCGCCCAGCAGGCTCCCCGCCACGCTCGTGAGGTGCGTGAGTCCCGCCAGCAGGGCACCCAGCCCCACGGTCGAGGCGTCGATCCCGCCGCCCCGCGCTGCCGCCACCGCGAGGAATGCGGGCATCCATGCCCAGAGGCCCAGCACCTCCCACGAATGGAACGTGTAGGCGCCGATCACGCCCATCGCGGCACGGCTGCGGATGACTTCGGTCATGCGCGCGGCCACCGGCGCGGGCGGCTCCCGCAGGTGCGCCTCGTCGGCGATTCCGCGCATCAGGATGAAGCCGAGCGCTGTCCCCACGAGCGCTCCGCATGCGGCCACGTAGAGCGACGCGCGCCATCCGCCCCAGGCGACGATGGGACCGCTCGCCGCGAGGCCGGCCGCGTAGCCGAGGGATCCGGCCGCGAGGTACCAGCCCATCGCGCGCCCGCGCGTGGCCGGCGGGAAGCGCTGCGCGATGAGCGCCAGGACTGGCGTGTAAGAGCCACCCGCGAAGGCGCCTGCGAGCGCGTAGAGCGCCAGCGCGGAAACGGTGTCGTGGGCGAGCGCGGCGAACGAGAGCGAGGCGACGCAACCGGCCACGCTCATCCCCAGGTAGGTGCGCCGCGCGCCCAGGCGATCAGCGAGAACACCTGCGGCGAAGAGGGAGACTACGTAGCCCGCGTGCCAGCCGCTCTGCACCAGCCCCGCCTGTCCGGCCGACATGCCCCACGCCTCCTGCAGCAGCGGCAGGATGGCCGCATAGGCGACGAAAATCAGCGAGAAGAAGATCCGGCCGGCGCACAGGCCCAGCAGCCAGCGGAAATCGGTCACGTGTAACCGGGCCCCTGCCTGCGCCGGGGTGACAACATCACCGCATCAACGGTGATTGGCCCGGTTCGCGGAGGCGCCGCGGATCAACGTGCCCACGCCCTCGGCGGTGAGCACCTCGAGGAGCAGCGCGTGCGACACGCGCCCGTCGATGATGTGGGCGCTCTTCACGCCGTTCCTCACCGCGTCGAGGGCGCATTCGACCTTCGGCAGCATGCCGCCGGAGATCGTGCCGTCGTCGATCATCTCCTTCACCTTCTGCGAGTTGAGCCCGGTGACGACCTTGCCCTCCTTGTCGAGGACTCCGGTGGTGTTGGTGAGCAGGATCAGCTTCTCCGCCTGCAGCGTCACGGCGAGCTTGCCCGCGGCGACGTCGGCGTTGATGTTGTACGCCGTGCCCTTTTCGTCGCTGCCGATGGGGGCGATCACCGGGATGAAATCGCGCGAGTCGAGGAGCTGGATGATTTCCGGATCGATGCGCACCACCTCGCCCACGAGGCCCACGTCGATCTTCTTCTTCTTGTCTTCCTTGCTCGGGAGCTTGAGCTTGCGCGCGTGGATGAAGTGGCCGTCCTTGCCGGTGAGCCCGACCGCCTTGCCGCCGGCCTTGTTGATGAGGGTGACGATGTCCTGGTTGATGAGGCCGCCCAGGACCATCTCGACCACGTCGAGCGTCTCCTCGTCGGTGACCCGCATCCCCTGGATGAACTCGCTCTGCTTGCCGAGCTTCTGCAGGAGCGCGCCGATCTGCGGCCCCGCGCCGTGCACCACGACGGGGTTCATCCCGATGAGCTTCAGCAGCACCACGTCCTCGGCGAAGTCCTCCTGCAGCGCGACGTCCGTCATCGCGTTGCCGCCGTACTTGATCACGATGGTGCGGTCGTAGAACCGCTGGATGTACGGGAGGGCCTCGACGAGGACCTCCGCCTTCTGCGCGGACGACAGCTTGCTGGCCATGCGGGGACGGGGCGGGGGGAGGAATGAGGCGGCTATTGTAGGCAAATATCGACGCAGGCGCCTGCCGGCGGGTTTCAAGCCCCGGGAGCGGCGCTTTGCGATGGTAAGATTCCCGCTGGAAGCCCGCCCTGAAGCCGCCCGAAATGAGCGACCCGCGCTTCGCGGAAATCGAAAGCCACCGGCCTTACCTGATGCGCTACGCGCTCGCGCAGCTGCGCGACGGGCAACTCGCCGAGGAGGCGGTGCAGGAGGCCCTCGTGGCGGCGCTCGAGGGCATCGGCCGGTTCGGGGGCAAATCCACGCTGCGCACCTGGCTCACGTCGATCCTGCGCTTCAAGGTGATCGACCTGCAGCGGCGCGCCATCGCCGATCGCGCCAACATCGAGCTCACCGATTTCGCCGCCGAGACGCAGGACGAGGGCTGGCTCGACGAGCTCTTCGACGACACCGGGCATTGGCGCGCCGCGCCCAAGGCGTGGAGCGATCCGGAGGCGGCGCTCGAACAACGCCGCTTCTGGGAGACCTTCGAGCGTTGCCTCGACCGCCTCCCGCCCGCCGGCGGGCGCGTGTTCTTCAAGCGCGAGATCATCGGTGAGGAGACCGAGGTGATCTGTAAGGAAGAGAGCATCACCGCGTCAAACTGCTGGGTCATCCTTCATCGGGCGCGGCTCGCGCTTCGCTCATGCCTCGAGAAGAACTGGTTTGGAAACGAAGCCGCCGCCGGCTGAAACCGTGGATTGCCGCAAGGCGTCGGGCCTGCTCTCGATCGCCTACGAGCGGGCCCTGACGGCAGACGAGTCGGCGTCGTTGACGTACCATCTTGATCGTTGCCTGATGTGCCGCAACTTCGATTCGCAACTGAAGTTCCTGCACCGGGCCTCCGAGCGTTTTCGCTCGGGCCGCTAGCATTCGAGAATCGCCCAAGTTCAGGAGATCCCATGCCCTCGAGCCTCAAGCTGCTGCAATCCGCCGTCGCCGGCGTCATCGCCCTGGGGATCGCCCAGGGCGCAGCCGCGCAGGACACCAAGACCGCGGCCAAGGAAAAGTGTTATGGCGTCGTCAAGATGGGCCAGAACGATTGCGCCACGGCGCGCCACTCCTGCGCCGGCAAGGCGGTGCGCGACAACGCGCCGGACGAATGGAAGTACGTGCCCAAGGGCACCTGCGACAAGATGGGCGGCAAGACCACGGCGCCCGGATCCGATCCCGGCAAGGCGCCGAGAGACCGGGCGTACTAGCGCGCCGATGGCGGCGCAAGGCGCGCCCGTGGTCGGCATCGGGCTGCGAGCGCCGCACTACGCGCAGGTGCTGGAGCGCCGACCGGATCTTGCCTTCCTCGAGGTCCACAGCGAGAACTTCTTCGGCGACGGCGGCGCGCCGCTCGCCTGGCTGGAACGTTTTCGCGGCGCCTATCCCCTGAGCCTGCATGGCGTGGGCTTGTCGCTCGGCTCCGCCGACACTCTGCAAGAGCGCCACCTCGCGAAGCTCGAGGCGCTCGTGCACCGCTTCGAGCCCCTCCTGGTCTCCGAGCACCTGAGCTGGTCTTCCATCGGCGGGCGGCACGCGAACGACCTGTTGCCGCTGCCCTACACGGAGGAAGCGCTCGCGCTCGTGATCGAGCGCGTCGACCGGGTGCAGGAGCGCCTGGGCCGGCCGATCCTCCTCGAGAACGTCTCGACCTATCACGCCTTCGCCGAATCGAGCATTCCGGAGTGGGAATTCGTCGCCGAGGTGGCCCGCGCGAGCGCCTGCCGCCTCCTGCTCGACGTGAACAACGTCCACGTGAACGCCTTCAACCATGGCTTCGACGCGCGCCGCTACCTTGCCGCGATCGATCCGGCAAGCGTGGCCGAGATCCATCTCGCCGGCTTCGAAGAGGCCGACGGCTGCCTCATCGATACGCACGGCGCTCCGGTCTCGCCCGAAGTGTGGTCGCTCTACGAGGCGGCCGTGGCGCGCTTCGGCGCGCAGCCGACGCTGATTGAATGGGACACCGACATCCCGGCGCTCGACGTCCTTCTCGGCGAGGCGCGCAAGGCGCGCGCGATCCTCGTGCCGCGCGAGGTGGGCGCCACCGCGCGGGCCCTACCGTGAAGGCGCTCGGCGTGCTGCAGGGTGAATTTCTCGAGTCGCTCCTGCGCGACGACGAGGCGCCGCCGCGCGTCGCCATCTACCGGCGCAACGTCCTCGCCGCGCTCTCGGGCGCGCTCGAGGCGGCCTATCCCGTGACGCTGCGCCTGGTGGGCGCCGCCTTCTTTCTCGAAGCCGCGCGGACCTTCGCTCGCGCGACACCGTCGACGAGCGGTGACCTGCATGCCTACGGCGGCGAATTCCCGGAATTCCTGTCCGGCTATTCGCACGCTCGCGCGCTCGACTACCTTGCGGACGTCGCGCGCCTCGAATGGGCCTGCCACGAGAGTTCGCTGGCCGCCGACGCCGGCGGATTCGATTTCGAGGCGCTGGCGCGCGTGCCGCCCCAGCGCGCCGCGGCGATCCGCTTCACGCTCGCGCCGGCGGTTCGCCTCGTGGCCTCGCCGCATCCGGTGGTTTCGATCTGGGAAGCGAACCAGCCGGGGCGCGACGGCACACCGCGCACCACGACCGGCGCCGAGCACGCGCTCGTCTGGCGCGCGGACGGCGAAGTGCGCGTCGAGCGGCTGGGCGAAGGGGAGTGGGGCGCACTCGCGGCTTTCGCCCGCGGCGCGACTCTGGCCGAAGCGAGCGGCTGCCTGGGCGCGGACGCCGCCGCATTCCTCGGCGACGGGCTCGCCCGCCATGTGCGCGACGGCATCGTCGCCGCGTTCGCCGCGCCCGGCGAAGCGATGTGATGCGCTCGCTTGCGCTGCGATTGCTGGTGGCGGCCGCGTGCGCCGCCGCCGCGCCGGGCGAAGGAGCGGAGCCGCGCGACGACGGCGTCCATCGCGCGACGGCCGCCGTGCGCCTCACGGCGCTCGCCGAGCGCATCGCCAAGCTGCAGGCGCAGATCAGCCAGGGCGTGCTGGTCGAGCGCAGCCGCCGGGCGATGCCCGAAGCGCTGCGCGACTTCGAGGCGGGCCTGCGTACGGTCGCGCAATCGAGCCCGACCGCGGAGATTCGCGACAATTACGTGCTGCTCGCGCTGTTATGGCCGGAGTATCGCGACTGGGCTCGCAAGCCCGCGACGCGCGACAACGCGCGCAAGTTCCGCGAGCGGGTCGACGAGGTCGTCTGGGTCGCGGCGAAGGGAGCGCGCCTGATCCAGGAGCAGTCGCGCGCCACGGCCAATCCCGCGGCGATTCGCGCCGCGACGGCGGCCGAGCTCTCGCAGCGCATCTCGAAGCTCTACCTGTGGCAGCGCTGGGACCTCCGCGACGAGGCGCTGCGCCGCGAGCTGCGCGAGGCGGAGGAAAACCTCGCGCGCACGCTTGCGATCCTGCGCGTGGCGCCGAACACCAGCGCCGAGATCGCCTCCGAGCTGCAGGTGGCCGAGGACCAGCGGCGCTTCATGGCCGACGCGGCGAAGGAATCGGAGCACGGGCCGGGAGCCGCGCGCTCCCTCGAGTTCATCGCCAAGACCGGCGACCACATCTACGACGCGATGCAACGCGTCGCGCGCCTCTACGAGGCCGGCTCCTGAATCGCGGGAGTCAGCGCGAGTAGTCAGGCGCGGGGAAGGACGCCGACGTTCGTGCGACCGACCCGGACGCCGTCGCTTGCTGCTCCGGTGCCCTCGCCTCCCGCGAATGACCGGGACCGCAAAACTGCGGGCCGGAGTCAGATCCCCATGAAAAGACGCAGCGTGGCCGAGCCCTCGTTTTGCGGAGGAACCCTCCGGTCACTCGCGGGTCAGCTCGGCGCCTCTACGGTCGCCCGAACGTCGGCGTCCTTCCCCGCGCCAGCGGCGCACTCGCGCATTCGCCGAACTCCGCCATGCGGAGGCACAATACGACCTACCGGCGCGTGCACCCCGTCCATCGCGGCGTTCTATTAGAGTTCGGCATCTTCCGGCGTAAAGGGAGACATGGAACAGAATTACTGGCAGTTGGGTACCTGGCGTCGTATCCCTGTTTCGATGCACTGGACGGTGCTGATAGTCTTCGCCTGGCTATATCTCTTCTTCTGGGACGTAATCGCGACCGCAATTGCATCGGCAGCATTCTTTGCGCTCCTTGTGGCGCACGAGTTCGGACATGTCACGGTGCTCCGCTGGCGCAAGATCCCCGTGGAGAGCATTGAACTGAATGGGCTTCACGGCAAGACCTCGCACGGCTGGGCTTCCGCGCCCGATGAAATCCTCGTTGCCTGGGGCGGAGTCGGCGCCCAGCTCGTCATCCTGCTTCTCGCGGTGGCCGCCCGGAACTTTCTTGACCTGCGAGCGAGCCCCGTCTTGCTATTGGTTGTGGGCCCAATCCTGTTCGTTTTTACGATGCTCAACATATTCCTCATCATTGTGGCCCTGCTTCCGATCGGGCCGTTCGATGGCCATAGCGCTTGGCGTGTAATTCCGTGGCTGAGAAAATCGATCCAAACGCGACGTCGAATGGCGAAGGAGATCGCGCTCTTTCCTGAAAAGGGCCTGACACCTGAGAAGCGGCGCGAGCTGGAAGCGAAGTCGGCGCTGGTTGCCACCGAGTTGATGGAGAAGCTCGCGAAGAAACCGGAAGATCGGAAGGAAGTTGCCTAGCAACGCGTTGGAGCAGTGGGACTTGATGGGCCACGTCTGGCCGCAGGGTGTTTGCTGCTGAGCGGAGCGTGCGGCTGGCGCGCGCGGCGAAGGTCCTCGAAGTTCGTGAGACCGTAGAGGCGCCGAGCTGACCCGGGAGTGACCGAGGGTTCCTCCGCAAAACGCGGGCTCGGCCCCGGTGCGTCTATCGTGGGAGATTCGACTCCGGCGCGCAGTTTTGCGGTGACCGGTCATTCCCGGGAAGCGAGGGAACCGGAGCAATGAGCGACGGCGTCCGGCTCGGTCTCACGAACTTCGAGGACCTTCGCTGCGCGATGCTCTCCCGCCTGCGCGGGAATGACTATGGGCGAGGGACGACGGCGACGTCGAGCGCGATGCGCCACTCGCCGCCCTCGGTGTGCCACACGCGCAGGAACTGCCCAAGCGGCTTGTCGGGCGCCGAGGCGGCGGCAAAGCTGCCCCGGGCGTAGCCGAAGTCGCCGGAGCGGGCGATCTCGATGCGCTCGATGGTCCAGGCGATTCGCTCGTCGCCCATCGCGGTCGAGGCGAGCGCCGCCGGCTTGCCGATCAACGGTGCGAAACCGCCACGATAAAAGCGCAGCCGCTCGGAGGCGCTGCGGCTGTAGGCCGAACGCGGACCGCTTGCGCGGGCGTCGGCGGCGAAGCGCTCTTCCGCGGCCTCGATCGCCGGAGCGTTGCGCGCGGCACCGCCGCGCAGCACCACGGCCTCGAGGGGCCGGTCCCATAACGTGGCCTCGGGATGCGAGATCCCCAGGTCGACCGCGACTTTCCAGGGCTTGCCCGGCTCGCGGCGCCACACGGAGACGAACTGGCCGTAGCTCGGGGGTGTTTCCGGCTTCGTCTTGCTCGTGAGCTTCCACGGCCCGGTCGAGAGTCCCAGCTCGCCGGAGGCCGCGGTCTCGGTGTATTGCGCTCGCCAGTCGAGGAGGATGCCCGGATCAGGGCGCGGTCCGAGGTAGGCGTTGGCGTTTGTCCAACCTTCGCGCACCAGCACGCCGTCGTCGGTGAAGTGCGCCAGGAAAGCCGCGCGCATGCCCTCGCGCACCGAGTGCGCGGCGAATTCGGATTCGGCGGCGGCGAGCGTGGTCGAAGGTTCCACGGTGGCGACGGGGGCGGGCGCCTGGGCGCATCCCGCGAGGACGATGACGGCGAGGAGAATCGGGGCGGCGGTTCGCATGGCGCGATTCTAGCCCAGAGCAACCTACAGAACGTAACGCGCGAGGTCCTCGCTTTCCGAAAGCTCCGCGAGCCGCGCGTCGACGTAGGCCGCGTCGACGCTCACCTGGCGCTCGCCGCGGCCGGAGTCGAACGACACGTCCTCGAGGAGCTTCTCCATCACCGTGTGCAGGCGGCGCGCGCCGATGTTCTCGGTGCGCTCGTTCACCGCGTGGGCGATCTCGGCGAGCCGGCGAACGCCCTCGGGGGTGAACGCGACCTCCACGCCTTCGGTGGCGAGCAGCGCCTGGTACTGGCGCGTGAGGCAGGCGTCGGTGGAGGTGAGGATGCGCTCGAAGTCCTCGACCGACAGGCTCGAGAGCTCGACGCGGATGGGAAGCCTTCCCTGCAGCTCGGGAATGAGGTCGGAGGGGCGCGCGAGGTGGAAAGCGCCGCTCGCGATGAAGAGGATATGGTCGGTGCGGATGACGCCGTACTTGGTGGTGACGGCGGTGCCCTCGACCAGCGGCAGCAGGTCGCGCTGCACGCCCTGGCGCGAGACGTCGGCGCCGGCGAGCTCGCCGCGACTCGTGATCTTGTCGATCTCGTCGATGAACACGATCCCGTCCTGCTCGGCCGCGCGCAGGGCCTTGAAGCGGATCTCCTCCTCGTTCACGAGCTTCATCGCCTCCTCGTCGGTGAGCAGGCGCACCGCCTCGCGGATTCCGAGGGTGCGGCGCTTGTGCCGCATGCCGCCGAGGTTGTGGAACATCCCCTGGATCTGCTGCGTGAGCTCCTCCATTCCGGGCGGCGCGAGGATCTCCATGCTCGAGGTCGACTGCGCGACGTCGATCTCGATTTCCTTGTCGTCGAGCTTGCCCTCGCGCAGCATCTTGCGGAAGCGCTGGCGGGTGGAACCGGCATCGGTGCCCTCAGCCGCGGGCACGCCGGGCAAGAGGGCGTCGAGCACCCGCTCCTCGGCGCTGTCCTCGGCGCGCGGGCGCACCTTGCGCATCTCCTGCTCGCGGGTGGCCTTCACGGCGATCTCGGCGAGGTCGCGCACGATCGAATCGACGTCGCGCCCGACGTAGCCGACTTCAGTGAACTTGGTCGCCTCGACCTTGATGAACGGCGCGTTGGCGAGGCGCGCGAGGCGCCGCGCGATCTCCGTCTTGCCGACGCCGGTCGGGCCGATCATGAGGATGTTCTTGGGCGTGATCTCGGCGCGCAGCGGCTCGGCCACCTGCGAGCGCCGCCAGCGGTTGCGTAGCGCGATCGCCACCGCGCGCTTGGCGTCGGCCTGGCCGACGATGTACTTGTCGAGCTCGTGCACGATCTCCCGCGGCGTCATGGTCTGCGCCGGCTCGGGCGTCGCCGGGGCGCTCGCGGGCCTGGCCGGCGTCATTTCAGAGCGACTCGACGACGTGGTTCTGGTTGGTGTAGATGCACAGCTCGCCGGCGATCGCGAGCGATTTCTTGACGATGTCGACGGGCTCGAGCGCGGTGCCGTCGAGGAGCGCCATCGCCGCGGCCTGTGCGTAGCCGCCGCCGCTGCCGATCGCGAGGAGCCCGCGCTCGGGCTCGAGCACGTCACCGGTTCCGGTGATCACGAGCGAGGATTCGCGGTCGGCGATGGCGAGCATCGCCTCGAGCCGGCGCAGCATGCGATCGGTCCTCCAGTCCTTGGCGAGCTCGACCGCCGAGCGCAGCAGGTTGCCCTGGTGCTTCTCGAGCTTCGCTTCGAAGCGCTCGAAGAGCGTGAAGGCGTCGGCGGTGGCGCCCGCGAAGCCGGCGAGGATGCGGTCGTGGTGCAGCCGGCGCACCTTGCGCGCCGTGGCCTTCACCACCATGTTGCCGAGCGTGACCTGCCCGTCGCCGCCCATGGCGACGCGCTCGCCGCGCCGCACCGAGAGGATGGTGGTGCCGTGGAATGCCGGGGTGTCGGGGTTCATCGGGGAGCTATGGCACGTGCGCGAAACCGGGGTCGCGGGGAAATCGCTTTTTTCTGCCGGGAGATTTCAGTTGCGGCGCCGCACCAGGATCGCATAGCGGTTGACACCGAGCGCCTCCAGGAGTGCCGCGTTGAGCTCGTTCAGCTCCGCGAGGATCACGCGCTTGCCGGCGAGCTGGATCGCCTTGATGACGTCGAAGAACATCGACATGTAGCCGAAATCGATCCTGAGGACGTTGCTCATGTCGATGACGACCTCGGCGCGCGCCGCGGCATGGGCGTTCATTTCAGCGATCTGGTTGGCGCTCGCCGCGGAAATCACTCCCTTGAGGGCGTAACCGGCCTCCGGCGCACCGGCGCGCGCGGCCGCCGGCGCGGGCATTGGCGCCGCGGCGGCCTTCGCGGCTGCGGAGACCTTGTTCTCGTAGACCTCCCAGCTCGGCGGGGACATCTCGAAGGCGACCGCGAATTCGAGCCCCAGCTCCTCGAATTGCTCCATGCGCCCCAGCAGGATGTAGACCTCGAAGAGCAGCGCCCAGTAAGGCCGCTGATCCTCGGCGGACTTCTCGTTGAAAGCCGCGCGCAGCACCTTTTCCAGGGATTCGAAGTTGTTGAACCACATCGGCGCGCGCTTCTTGCGCAGGTGGATGAGCGCGTTGGCGAGCAGCACCGCCTCCTCCGGGGAGATCGCCGTGACCTTGGCGACGTCGAGGCGCACGGTGCCCTGATCCTCGGCGAAGACGAGGAACTTCTCGATCTCCGCGGCGAGCTCGCCCCCGGGCCCCGGCTTCAATGCGAAGAAATCCTTGCGCTCGCGGCTCTGGTTGCGGCGCGGCTCGCCCGCGGCCTCTCCCGCTTCGGCCCACGGCGGCGGCGACTGCTCGAACTTGACGGTGTAGAGCATCGCCAGGGCGTCGAACTCCTGGCGGTTCGGCGCGGCCTGGTAGAGGTCGAAGAGCATCAGCCAGGCCTGCTTGTTGTTGCGCCCGGCCGCGTCCTTGATCTCCGCTTTCAGCGCCTGCACGGCGGCCTCCGCATGGTTGGCGGCGTAGAGAACGGCGGCTTCCTGCGCGATCGGGAGCGTGCCCGAGTTGAAATCGTCCGACCCCAGGCGCCCGGACGGGCGCGCCGGGCGTATTCCTGTGCTGCCGACTGCTGGCGTGGCCATGGAAACAGTATAAGCGGGTCAGGCGACGCAGTAGGTGAGGCCTTCCTCGAAGAGGCGGCGCGGGAGCTTGCGCCCGATGAACACCATCACGCTCTCGCGCTTCTCGCCCGGCTCCCAGGGCTTGCCGGGGGTGCCGCCCATGAGCATGTGCACGCCCTGGAAGATCATGCGCGAGGCCTCGCCCTGGATATTGAGCACGCCCTTGTAGCGCAGCAGGTCTTCGCCGTAGTTCTGCACCATCAGCGACAGGAAGGTCACGAACGACTTCACGTCGTCGTCGTGCTCGTGGTAGTCGCTTTCGAGGAACGCCGGATCGAGCTCGAGCACCGCGTTCAGGTTGAAGCCGCGGATGTCGAGCAGCTCGCGGATGTCGGCCTCTCCCATGTGCACCTTCGCCTGGTGCGCGCGCGGGTTCATCTGCCGCAGGCGTCGCATGAGCGCTTCCACCGCGTCGTTCTCCACGAGGTCGGTCTTGGACAGCAGGATGCGATCGGCGAAGCCGACCTGGCGGCGCGCCTCGTCGTGCTCGTCGAGCGTCCGCTCGGCGTGCTTGGCGTCCACCACCGTCACCACCGCGTCGAGCAGGTACTGCTCGTGGATCGCCTCGTCCATGAAGAAGGTCTGCGCCACCGGCCCCGGGTTGGCGAGGCCCGTGGTCTCGATGATCACGCGGTCGAACTTGAGCTTGCCCTGGCGGCGCTTCTTGCCGAGGTCGCCGAGGATGCGCACCAGGTCGCCACGCACGGTGCAGCACAGGCACCCGTTGTTCATCTCGACGATCTGCTCGTCCTTGTCCTTCACCAGGATCTCGCTGTCCACCCCGGTCTCGCCGAACTCGTTCTCGATCACGGCGATCCGCTCGCCGTGCTTCTCGGTGAGGATGCGATTGAGGAGCGTCGTCTTCCCGGCGCCCAGGAACCCCGTGAGTATCGTGACGGGGACCAGGTCCTTGTCTGCGGTTGCGGCGGCGCGATCTGCCATGGACTACCTCGGAATGGATGCGGCGGGCGGGACGAATGATTCCAAGATCTGGGCGACCCGCGTTTCTTCAAGGTCCCGGCCGATGAACACCAGGCGCGTGGACCGGTCGGCGTCGGGCCAGTTCAAGAGCCTTGCCGCAGGATACAGCGCGTGCTGCACGGCGTGCACGGCGCGCGGCCCCGGCTCGCCGGCGACGGCGACCAGGCCCTTCAGGCGCAGGATCTTCGCGCCGCAGACCTCGAGCAGCGCCTCGAGGCCGGCCTCGAGGTCGTCCCAGGCCAGTGGCTCCTCGCGGCGCCAGACGAAGGACACGATGCGCGGATCGTGGCGATCGGCTCGCGGCTCCCCGAAGCGTCGATAGGCGCCCGCGTTGAGCCATCCGGAGGCGTCGGTCGCCAGAGCCGCCCCGCGGTAGAGGCCCGTATCGAAAAGCGCTGCCGGATCGGCGTCGCCGTTCACCGAGCGCAGCATCGTGGCCCCCGGATTGAGCGCGCGCAGGCGCTCCTCGAGCGCTGCGATTCCTGCCCCGCTCACGCGGTCCACCTTCGTGACGACGAGGCGGTCGGCGAGCGCCGCCTGCTTCACCGCCTCGGGATGGCTATCGAGCGTCGCCATGCCGAGCTCGGCGTCGACCGTCGTCACGATGCCCGAGAGCGCGTAGCGAGCGGCGACCACGGGCAGCTCGATCAACGTGGCGAGGAGCGGAGCGGGATCGGCAAGCCCCGAAGTCTCGACCACCACGCGAGCGAAAGCCGGCACGCTGCCTGCCGCCCGGCGCGCATGCAGGTCGCGTAGCGCGACGACCAGGTCGCCCGCCACGCGGCAGCAGATGCAGCCCGAGGGCAACACGACCACGTTCTCGCCTCCCTCGCGCACCAGGGCGTGGTCGATCGCGATCTCGCCCCATTCGTTGATCACGACGGCGGTGTCGGCATAGCGCGCGTCGGCGACCATGCGGTTGAGGAGCGTGGTCTTGCCGCTGCCGAGAAAGCCGGTGAGCACCGTGACCGGCGTGAGCGGGCTCGCCGGCACCGCTAGCCCTTCTTCTTGTCTGCGCGCGCGCGCCGCGCTCGCGGGTGGGCGGCGTCGTAGACCTTGGCGAGGTGCTGGAAGTCGAGGTGTGTGTAGACCTGCGTCGAGGCGATGCTCGCGTGCCCGAGCATCTCCTGCACCGCGCGCAGGTCGCCGGAGGATTGCAGCACGTGCGAGGCGAACGAGTGGCGCAGCATGTGCGGGTGCACGTCGACGTCGAGCCCCGCGGCCGCCGCCCAATGCTTGATGCGGCGCTGGACTTCGCGCGTCGTGATCCGCCGTCCCGAACGGCCGAGAAAGAGCGCCAGCTCGCCCGGCCGCGCGCGACGTGTGCGTTCCGGGAGCCACGCCTGCAGCGCCGCGAGCGCGGGGCCTCCCACAGGCACGATCCGCGTCTTGGAGCCCTTGCCGGTGACGCGCACCTCGCCCGACCGGGCATCGATGGAGTCCAAGTCGAGGCCGGCGAGCTCGGAAACCCGCAACCCGCACGAATAGGCGAGCTCGAAAATGGCGCGGTCGCGGCCACCCGGATCGGGCGGGCCCCGCGGCGCGCGCGGAGGGCGCACGCCCGCGCAGGGATTGGCGCCGGCCTCGTGGCGGCGCGCGAGCCAGGTGTAGAGGCCGCGCCAGCTCGAGAGGATGCGCGCGAGCGATCGCGGCGCGAGGCCGCGCGAATGCAACGTCGCGATGAAGCGCCTGATGTCGTGCGCATCGAGCCGCTCGAGCGGCCGCTCGCCCGCAAGGCCCGCGAGCAGCAGGCCGTCGCGCCGATACGCGCTCAGCGTATGGGAGGCGAGGCGCCGCCCGGAGCGAAGGTGCGAAAGATAGCGCTCGAGCGCGCTGGACCTGTCCTCGAGCGTCTTAGTCGGGGACGGCGTGCTCACGTAGTGGAGTCACGAAGCGCCATAGTGCGTGGCTCAGCAGGTCGCCGATGCGCGCGACGTAGAGCGTGCCCATCTCGGGATAGAAGCGCCTGGGGTCTTCGGAGGCGAGCGCGATCACGCCGAACCCGGCCTTGTCGCGGCGCAGCGCCACGAGGGCGAACGACTTGAGGTGCGGCGCCGCCTCGCCGAACCACGACTGGCTCTCGTATACCGCGTGATGCCCGCAGTACGGGGCCGTCATCTGCTCGATGAACTGGCGCATCTCGGAGGCGACCGGGGCGAACTCCTTCGTCTCGGGATTCTCCTCGGCCACACCCCACAGGCGCACCGCCACGTGCGGCACGGCGAAGTGGTCGAGGAGGTCGAGATAGAGCGTGTCGAGCGCGGCGTCGAGGCTCGGAGCATCGAGGAGGCGGCAGGCGAGGCGATGCACCTTCTCGCTCACCGCATCGTTCTCCTCGCCGAATGCGATCATCTCGCGCAGCTTCTCCTCGAGCATCTTCGCCTTCTCGCGCGCGGCGACGAGCTGGCGCTCGCCGATGGAGACCGCTCGCCCGCCGTGCGGATGCGGGATCTGCAGGTTCATCAGGACCTCGACGTGGCTTTCGAAGAATCCCGGGTTCTGCTTGAGGAATTCGGCCACTTGCTCGGCTGTGAGGAAACCCATCGCGTCCCTTGGTACCGGAGGTTAGTCCCGGATGTCGATCTCGCCGGCGAACACGCGCACGGCATCGCCCGTCATCATAACGGGGCCGGCTCCCCCGGGCCAGCGAATCATGAG
>WNFM01250902.1_pt5 | contig 29415 bp, 28 predicted proteins | sample 5400271 | NCBI WGS metagenome assembly WNFM01 (sample SAMN13153352, study PRJNA577476) | soil metagenome | isolation source: 60 cm saprolite on Douglas fir-dominated hillslope | place: USA:California | collected 2013-09-17 | reverse complement strand
GCCGCTTCAACCTAGCGTCCCACGCCTGCCACTCCTTCTGCTCCTTTTCTGGATCGTAGTCGTCTGGGGCGATGATCCCGTACCTGGGTCTGTAGACCAGCGGCGTTCCGCCACGCCACAGGAAGCACGCGCCGATTAGATCCAACAGCAGACCCAGACGCCCCAGCCATGCCAGCGACAGCAGACACACCATCAGCCCCTCCCGCCTTTGCCGACCTTCCCCTCGATCCACCTGGCCACGCTCAAGGCGTGCTCTCCTGCTTATCGTCTCCGCCTGTCCACGGCCACACCTTCCAGCACTTCCCGTCACCCAGAGGATTGTTCATCGCCCAGATTTCACGAAACGGGTAGGTGATGCTCTTGTTGTCATCCCGGATGATCCGGATGTAGATGTCATCCACGGGATAAGGATCGAATTCGATCACCAACACGACGTCTCCAACGCTACCGTACTTGGTGGACTTCCGATTCGCAGCTTCCTTGAACTTTATGTCGTCAGGCATCACCGCATTGCTCCCGGCGTCCAGCGGGTCCGACGACCAACCAAACACGGCACGATTCGGATCTCGACTCGGCATCACATCCAGACGAGAGATCCAATCCTTCAAGGTGCCAAGGAGGCCGGGGTTGTCGTCATGGCGGTCGTATGTGAAATAGAACTGGAATCCCGGTCGTAGCTTCTGCGCGATGAAACTACACAAGTACCAGGCGATCTTGTTCGCGTCTTCCTGCGTCTGTGGCAGCGTGTGAAAATTTAGGCTAACGAAAACCCCAAACAACCTCCGTTCGTTCATCACCTTCTTGAGCGCGGCTATCACCCTGCTTGCTTTTGCCGGGCGGACACGCTCAGCCTCCACGTCTCCGGAAGGCTGGGTGTGCTGGAACTGCGCAACCGTCCCATCCTCTGACCGCAGGATGAAGTCGACTCCGTGCTCGCGGCTGGGCATGAAATCTTCGGGCACTATGAAGCCCTTGCCGTGCGCGTCAGAATATGCAGCCGCAACTGCCTCTGCGATCTTCCGAATCTTGTTTGGATCATCGCCCATCAATCACCTTCCGCCCTTGCCGGGCTTCAGCTCCCTAATTTCTTCTTTCCCTCGGCGTCGGCGCGCTTCCCGAGATGATCGATGAAGGCACCTACGCAGGAACCCAGGAAGAAACCTGTCACGCCTGCCCAAAAGGGATTCCAGTCAAGTGTCGGCCCGAGGCTCGGGATAAGTGAGGCGGCAATGCCTCCAAGCACCCCGCCAATTATCTGCATCTGTCGCTCCTCCCACTTAGCGAACATCATTCCCTCCCGGGCAGCAATGGCCACGTGAACCCACCTCCGGAATAGATCACTCGGCCTTCCCATTTGCGTCGAGAGTTCCAACAACCGCCTTGCCATCTCGCCCGACACCAATGGCTGCGCGAGTCTTTCCAAGCGAATCATTCAATAGTAGACCTGGAAGCCCCAGGCTCGATAGTCCGAACCACGCAAGCTCTTTCCCGTTAGCATCAGTAAACACAAACCGCGAGGCCATTTCCCCGCCAGGCCGGATGAAAGTCATATTAGGGCTGCCGTCCCCCAAGAGGGAAAGCCACGCCCGCGGAACTGCCTTGCTGTCGCTCAAGAACAGATAAGGGTTCCCGGTTTTGGCGACCGCCAGATCGAGGCGTTCATTACCGCTTACGTCGAAAAGACTCATGTGCGCTGATCCGTCCTCGTCAATGTTGAGTTTCGTCCGCGTGTTAGCGTCCTTGTCAGTCAGGAGTAGATTTGGTGATTGCAGTTTATCCAAGGCCAGCGCTAGTCGATGATGCCCTGCTTCATCAGCTAGAGCGATCATAGGTGTTCCTGTTGGGTCCACCATAACGAGCACACGAAGTGCACCCGCACGGTTAAACAGTCCCAAGCTCACCTCTTCCTTCGATCCAACCTGAAACCTGGCGCGCAAATGCCCCTCATCGTCACGAAGAAGGATCTGCTTGGCATCAATCGTCCCGTCTTGGCGGCCGCGACGCTCGACAGCGACCACCACGAGAAGGAGGATGATGACCATCAGCGCCCACATGGCGCCGCCAACAAGCATCCACATCAGACGTCGTTCGCGCTCAATCTTCCTCAGGCGCGTCTCGACGGTTGTTGATTCTTCGGCCATCCTTCCCCCTCCCTAGGTTTTCCGAGACTCGTATTGACGCCCCAATTTCGGCACGCCCTCTTAAGCCGTTTCTGACCCGGATTGCGGTCGAGGTGCTCAAGCGCCTTCTATCGCACGGTATCACCACCCCGCCAACTCTCGACTACCTTGGAGCTTCCCTGGAAGTGCGTGCCCACATTGTCCGCCCTCTTGGCACACGAGGACCGTATTTTTGCGCCATTTTCTCGGGGCATCTGACTCGGCTCCGACGCCCAAAATGGGGGAAGGTAGGGGGTGGCCTGCGGCGGGGCCGGGGTGCGTCGGAGCGGCCACCCCAAGCGCGCGCCCGAGGGGCAATGCGGGCTAGGGCGACGCGTCGAGAGGGAGGGGGGGTGTATCAGACCTCCTCACATATGTGACTCGGGAGAAAGCGCGCTCAGAGATCGCCACAGTACAGCCACACCCACCTTGCAAGTCGCTTGTCTTCAACGCCATACCTCCGCACGTTGGGTTGTCTGCCCACCGTGCGCCCTCTGTGTTGGTGGGTGAAGTGGCGACTCGGCGAAAGTGTGAACATTGTGAACATTTCCGGAAGGTACTGACCCGTCCAACCCCTTTATTCTCTCTATCTAAGAGGAAAATATAGTGCGGGGTGGGGTATTTGGTTTCAATGTTCACGATGTTCACGACTCGGCCTCGTCGGGGTCGTCAGCACCGATGCAGTAGGTGGCCGTAAGCGTCTGCACCTGGCCGGGAACGCACAGGAACGGATTGCCGCGTGGCGTGTGCCGGCCCCGCTTGAAACCAAGCCGGGACAGCGCCGTGGACACCTTGCGGCCTGTTAGGGCGTCGGGATGTTTGTCGCCTACCCCGGCGGCCTCGTTCGCCTTGTCCGCAACCTCGCCCGGATAGAACGTCTCGTTCACCGTAGCCGCGCCGATGTTCATGTCCACGAGCGCCTGTAGAACCCGCACTTCCAACGTGTCGGCGCTGTCCCTTCCCACCCGTGCCTGATGCCGCCTGATGAGCTTGTGGACGGCATCGTGTTGCTTCTTAGGTACGATGGCGAGAATGGGCAGGAACACCTGCATGGCCCGCGACTCCATGCCGTCGGGAAACACCACGCCGTCATGCGTCATGCTGGCGTTGGCCGCTGCCCACTTGCCCAGCCGTATCCTCGTACCCTGCATCTCGTCGCGGAAACATTTCGGTAGCTCCGGCGGCCACGGCCCGCCTTCCCGCTGCGGCACGAGCGCCATATTCTCCGTGATGCAGCGCGACTCCAGCGCCGGATCGTCCAGCGGAGCCTGGCCGCTGATCATCTTCGGCCCGTAGATGTGGAACTCGTGTTGTATGAAGCCGTCCTTAGTCGGGTCGTTCCGCACCACCACACGGTCCCGGCTGAAACCACCGCGCAACACGTCCAGCACCGCACCCGATGGCTTCTCGTTCACCTCGTCCAGAATCATCGTCATCCCCTTCGCTGCTTGTCGGAACAGCACCGCCGGGGTGTACGCGAGGATTGCTTTCGGCTTCCAGCAGAGCGCCACCGCCACGTCCTCCGTCGTACTCTTTCCGCTACCTGGTGGACCGAATAGTCGAATGTACGGGTACGAGGCGAACGTCTCATACACCCACGTCCCCATGCACCACGCCACGAACGCAACACGGAACTCGTCCGTCAGGCCGATGTACCTGCACGTCCACTCGTACAGGTCGTCAAACAGTTTCTCCGTCGCCTCGGGCCGGTCATCCTCGGGCGCACATCCCGCGCCCTCGGATGGTGTAGATGGTCGAAGCGGTACCACGTCGGCGCTCATCAATTCACCGTCGCCAAGTCGCGAACGGTCACTTCCTCGACCTCGATATGCGCCTCGCGTAGATGGTCTAGGATTTCCGATTTCGAGCAACGCGACACAGACACCGATTCGCATCCGGGTATCGCCATGCGCTCAAGGACGGCCGCACCCAAGTCCTCGTCGTCCCGCAGGTAATGGGTTGCGACGAGCATCCGGCCGCCCGGCACGGTCAGGATGCTTGTGAGTGTGAGTCGGTCGGTCATGCGGCACCCCCACCGTTCTGCCGACTGCGCCACCACTCGCGGAGCTTCTGCGGGTCGTACAACCAAAGCCCTTTAGGTCTACGCCCGGACGTGGGGATGCTCAGATCCTCGGCTGGCATACCGTGGCGGCGCAATTTGTCCACCATGGCGGCACTGATGCCGCCGAGAAGCCGTCCGGCAGTCTCGGCGTCAACGAGTTGCACCTCCAGTAGCGCATAGGTCGGTTGCCACTTGGCGCGCTTGTCCTTCGATTTCTTCTCAGGCGGCTGCTCAGTTGGGACGGCGACACGCAGCGCGGCGCGGCTCATGCTGCGTCACCGTCGAGATCGCTGGGAGAGACACCCAGGACGCGGCACAGCTTGGACACCTGCTCGGGCGTCGGGGTGCGGTCGTCGGTCTCGAACAGGGAGACATACGACGGACTTAGACCGAGGCGATCCGCAAGGTCGCGTTGTCGCAGATCACGCTGAACACGCAGAACCTTAAGACGGTGGCCGAAGCCTGCTCGGTGGGAGGGTGAAGTCGCCATTTGGCCTCCGACAACATAGAGAGATTTACCGCACTCTCATGTTGCCGGAGGAGGCCGCGCTTATAAGGCGGGAAGTCCCGTTACCGGCTGTCCTCCACGGCGCCGTGGCGCTAGAGGGGCTAGGCACCCGTGAGATCCACCTTCGTTGGTGGACAGGGTCCAGTGTCGATCACTAGAGTACGAACCCCCATGGCGCATGTCAAGAAGGATTTCCTTTAGCCAAGCGCCGCTATCCGTGAGACAATCCGCACCCGATCAGCTGTGGCTTTGTTGTGTCAATCTTCCATCTGAAACCGTCTGCCACCATCTCGAATCGTGGCCGTATGTGCCTTATCTTTCAACGACAGCGATCCGCGTTCGGGGTTACCGGGCGGGCTCATAACCCAAAGGTCGCGAGTTCAAATCTCGCCCCCGCCACCAAAGCTTTCATAGAGTTATGAAGGGGGTGGCTCCGGCCACCCCCTTCAACTGTCCGAAAAGTGTCTGAGATCGCGGAGTTCCTCATGTGTATTTCCGCGATTCCTGGTCAGTATCCTGGAAGCAATTCCTGCCGCAACTCTCGTCTGGTTTGCTCGTTCCCCAATCGAGTTGACCGATGAATCCCCTGCAACGGTTTCTCGCCTTTCTCCTAGGTCGCAGAGAACCAAAACACCGCCCTCGACTAGATGCTCTTGAGCGTGAAGTCTATGGGCGGGTACACACACTCTGGGCGGAGCTCCACGCCAAGCTCAAGGATCTCGAGGCCGCTAGCGATCGGAGGACGGTCGTCGGTCTCGGGCAATTTGTAGATGTCGTCAACCAGGTCAGTAGAAATTTCCGACAGGTCGTAGTCAGCGCTAGATCTCGCCAAGACCTTATCGAGGTCCACTGTCACCGACGGGAAACTCTGAGGTTGAGCGTACACGAGGAATACCACGAAGTGAGCGAACAGTTGAAGGGTGATCTGGTCAACTTCTTTCTATCCTGTAAGACTTGTCTGAACCATCTTGCCATTCTTGTACCCGAGTTCCTCCCCCACAGGTACAGACGTGGGATAAAGCACAGCAGTTTCGCTCAGTTGGTTCATACCATGCAGACCGCCAAGTTCGACTCGTCCTCGATGGAGCGTTTGCGCTTTTCGATAATCGAGAAAGGTGTACGAATTGAACACTCTCTCCTCGAGTATCGCGACAAGCACATTGAGCACCCTAGACGCCTCGAGGACATCACGATCACATCGGCACCTGCAAGCCCGCGGATGTTGCACACGGCCGGCCGTGCGCAGCGGTCGATGGAGCGGACACCTGATTCGGGCCCTGTTGAGGAAGGCTTTGATTACTTTGTCTTAGAATCGCAAAATGGAGGCAAGCTCTTTTACTACCATGTGAGACCATCGCCGGCCTTGGCCCAGGGCCAGATGGTGGAGAAGGGGTGGGAATTAGGCCAGCCGTATGATCGTGGCCGAGTACATTTCGAGAGGCGCGGAACGCACGTACACGTTTTTGCTTGCCCCGACACGCCCATATCTCTCGAGGAACTCTTCAAGATAGGCAGTGACACACCCATTACGTCTCCAGACCCCGTGGAGACCATGTTGTTACTGGGAGGGCTATACTCGGATGTTTTCGCTGCTCTACATGATCTCCTAACTGCACGGACATCGAAAACCGAGGGATAATCTCCTGCTTACTTGACGAAAAACGAAATGCCCAAACGTCCTCGCCAACATCAGCTTGAATCGGAATCTCGAGCTGCAATTCGCTCAGCGATCCCGTCGCTCTGGGTTTATAGGGATCTTGACCAAGACTACGGGATTGACTCAGAGGTAGAAATCTTCGGCGCGTCCGGTTCGGCAACCGGCGCAAAGTTCCTCGTTCAACTCAAAGCAACCGATCAACCTGACGTGCGGAGGGCTTTACGTCTCTGGTTCCGCCGCTCCATTGGTGAATATTATAGCTCCCTCGATCTCCCAGTTCTCATCGTGCGGTATCACGCACCAAGCAAGCTCCTATACGCTCGCTGGTTTCATAGCCTCGACCCATATTATGGCAAGCGTAAATCGGCAGGAATTTCCTTCCAGCTCGGTGAACAGGATGCGTGGACGGATTCCACGCCAGATCGCCTCGTTGTCGAGCTAGAGGCTTTTCGTGAGATAAGATCTACCCGATTGCGTCGACCTCTCACATTTTCTCTTCGAATCGAAGGAGATGAAGTTTCAGGCATTCCTAGGTATCGGCTTCTTATAGCCCTGCAGGAGGCATCGCGACAGGCACCCGGCCTTATCTCTTTTCAGACCAACCTCCCATCTAAAACCCCGTTAGCCCACGCACTCTCTGTTAGCAACGAGAAGATCGAGGTAATCATTGGCGGCACTCACGGGTTCACCCTCCACACTCCCCGCGGGTGCGACGCCGGTACAACCGACACAACACTCTCGCATGACATCATGCTCTGTGTGGGCCTAGCCTTCGATGGCCGGGGCCATCCTCTGGAAGGAGCTAGCTTGATCGCTCTTTTCTGGAAGGGGTCACTCTGTCGCGATATGCTTTTCGCGTTCCGCTTAGGTAGCTGCATGGCTCGTGCGAACCAGATGGATCGCGCTCTGGAGATTGCCGAGGAGTTATTCCGCGACAAGAGCGCGGTGAATGCTGCACAGTTTCTTCTCATGCCGATCCTCACCAACCGTGCCGGCATGTCTATCTCGGAGCGCGACTTCACCGCACGCATCCTCGATCGCATAGCGAGCGAGGTTGAGCACCGCGGCGCTTTCACCCTAGCGTCTCAACTCAATTACAATTGCGCCAATCTACTGCGTGGAATGAATCGCTACAGGGAGGCAGTCCGCTACTACCGAAAGGCCGCACGGTTAGATGGTGGATATCTGAGACGCGGCTATTACTGGAGAGAGCTCGCGGGTATCCTTTTCCTCGTCCGTCGCTTCGCCCTTGCGGCCAAACTATACAAGCGATCGCTTGAACTAGAGGATCATAGGCTCACAAGAGCTCTTCACGCTGATGCCTTGATGTTCTCTGGTCAGTATCGAGCTGCCGAAGCGGCTTTCGACAACTATCTCACATCTCCAGTCAACCCTGAAGACTCCGAGTGGGCGTTGAAGAGTCTTGCTCTATCTTGGCTTCGGTCTGAAACCGGCCTAGATGAACAGCGCAGAAAGGCACCGACGTTTCCTGACCCATTTCACCCACAAGACCTCGATGAAGGTGAGATTCAGCGAGCGTGCCGTGAAGCGTTGGGAGCCGACGCGCTTTCCGCACTCGCCTGGTTCAACCTAGGACAACTTCGGCACAAGCAGGGTGACACAGAAGCGGCAGCAAAGTGCTTCCTGTTGGCAGCGTTAATCGTCCCTCAGGACCTCGAGGCTTGGGGGAACGTGATATCCATTTCGCAGCAGACACAAAAGACGCACATATTCTGTTACGCCTTTTATGTAGCTTATTGGTTCAATGGAGAGGACCTACTCCGCCATCTAGCGGAGCGCGTTCCTGATAGACCCGAGGAGTTCCTATCGTCGCTGACTAAGCTGACGGACTTGGTGCATGCTTCGAAGCCCAAGATGGTCATGCGGATTCACGGACAGGATGGGATTTGGGATCAGGTCACCGCAGACGGAAAGACCGGCGCACGGGACAAGTACTAAGGAAGGCGCCGCATACTCAACCCGTGAACTCGACTGTTGACTCTTCGCTCTCCCGGTTTACGTTATGCCTATGTGACTTGTGTGGGGGTCGAAAACACCTCCACACGCCATCTTGTAGCACGGGATTTGAGCTACACGTCGGTCTTCCGCATCACGTCGCGGAGATCGGGCTTGTTGGTAATGTTGGAGCGATCGAAGACTGCTCTTGCCTGATGCCCCGAAATCTCTATCGGCACACGCTCTGAAACGCCCGCCCGAATCATGTTACGAATCGCCGCGCGCCGAAGGTCGTGGAACAGTTTACCGGGTGCATTGAACTACCCCGGACGGCCGCCAAAGCCGCTAGAACCACGCCCTCGCCACCACGATCCCCAGACGGACCGCCGCCAGCCCGGCGAAGAGGCTCAGGCAAATGTAAGCGGCCGCTGTCAGCCGGAGACCATCCTCGAGCAGCGCATGATTTTCGAACTCGAAGGTGGAGAAAGTGGTGAAGGCCCCCAGGAATCCGACTCCCAGCGCCAGTTGCAGCGCGTGTGCTTCGGGAAACGCCTTCTGCGCCAGGAGAGCTCCGAGAAGTCCCAGGCAGAACGACCCGCCCACATTGATCAGGAAGGTCCCGAGCGGAAACCGTGTCTCGACCATCCCGCCGACCCAGCGCGCCATCACGAACCGCGCATTGGCCCCGACGAACCCCCCCAGCCCCACCAGAAGATACGGGATCAGTTTCTGGCTCATCAGCCGCGCTCCCCCGGAACGACCCGCGATGTTAGCATGCACCAATTCGAGATCCAGCACGTCGCGACCTGTGGGGTGGGTGACGCGCCCACAGACTTGACAGGGATCACCCCTGGGAGTAGAAGTTCAGGCCGATCGCCGAGTCCTGACCGGCGTCATGAGGGTGGCGCCGTTCTGATGCGCCCCCACCGGAGCGCATGATGGCCCGCCCGCCAGCACCCCCGGGGGATCCGCTCGATCAGCCCGACGGGCTGACGCGCCTCTGGCGCCGCCTGTTCGGCGCCCCGCGCGACGTCCAGGACCCCGGAGTGTTCCACAAGATCTCGCTGGTCGCCTTCCTGGCCTGGGTCGGTCTCGGGGCCGACGGTCTGTCCTCTTCGGCCTACGGGCCGGCCGAGGCGTTCAAGAATCTGATCGCCCGTAACCCGGTCACCGGCCGTCTCGAGGGTCAGTGGTACCTGGCGATCGGTCTGGCGCTCGCCACCGCCATCACCGTTTTTGTCATCTCGTACGCCTACAGCCGGGTGATCGAGCAATTCCCCCATGGCGGCGGCGGTTACGTGGTGGCGACCAAGCTTCTCGGCAGGCAGGCGGGGGTGGTGTCGGGTTGCGCCCTGCTGGTCGACTACATGCTGACCATCACCACCTCGGTCGCCGCCGGCGGGGACGCCATCTTCGATCTGCTGCCGCGCGCCCTGCGGACCAATTTCGATCTCAAGCTCCTCTGCGAGGTGGCGGTCCTCCTGGCGCTCGTGGTGATGAACCTGCGGGGCGTGAAGGAGTCGGTCGAGGCGGTGGCGCCGATCTTCATGGTCTTCGTCCTGACCCACATCATCCTGATCGTCGTCGGCATCGCCGGTCATGCGGGGCGCCTTCCGGAAGTCACGACGCAGGTGTCGAGCGGCTTCGGCGACGGCCTGCGGACCTTCGGCCTCTGGGGACTGTTTCTCATTTTCATCCGCGCCTTCGCCCTGGGGGGAGGCACCTTCACCGGCATCGAGGCGGTCTCGAACGGCGTCGCCATCATGCGCGAGCCGAAGGTGCAGACCGGCAAGCGGACCATGATGTACATGGCGACCTCGCTCGCCTTCACCGCCGGCGGGATCCTGCTCGGCTATCTCCTCTTCGACGTGCAGAGCTTCTTCAACCTGCCGGCCTCCGAGCAGATCGGCAAGACGCTCAACGGCGTCCTGGCCGAACGCTTCGCCGGCGGCTGGTCTCCCGGCGGGCTGCCGCTCGGCTGGACCTTCGTGAAGCTGACGATCGCCTCGGAGGCGGCGCTGCTGTTCGTGGCGGCCCAGACCGGGTTCATCGACGGGCCGCGAGTGATGTCGAACATGGCGGTCGACTCCTGGCTGCCGCACCGCTTCGCGTCGCTTTCCGACCGGCTGACCACCAAGGACGGCGTCCTCCTGATGGGCGGCGCGGCGATCCTGTTGCTGTTCCTGACGCGCGGCAGCGTCGACGCCCTGGTCGTGATGTACTCGATCAACGTCTTCGCCACCTTCTCGCTGACCGAGATGGGGATGTGCCGCTACTGGTTCGGCGGTCGCCGCAAGCATTCCGGCTGGGTGCGGCATATCTCCGTCCACGTCGTCGGCCTGATCCTCTGCCTGACGATCCTGACGATCACTGTCATCGAGAAGTTCGAGCAGGGGGCCTGGCGGACGCTGCTCTTCACCTTCATGCTGGTCGGTGGCTGCGCCTGGGTGCGCGGTCATTACCGATCGATCGAGATGCAGGTGCGCAAGCTCGACCGCGATCTCCTCGACCTGCCGTCGGTCAGCCAGCAGGGTGGCTCTCGCTGCAGAAGATGTTCCCCGGCTATTTCAAGAATGTCGTCTTCGTCTCGGTCGCGGTGATCGACTCCGGTCATTTCAAGGGGAAGGAGGAAGTCGCCGCCCTCAAGAAACAGGTCGAGACCTCGCTCGGCAAATATGTCGAGCTGGCGCGCCGGCTGGGCTGGAACGCCGCCTCGGCCACGCGGGTCACCACCGACCCGGTCGAGGGGCTCTACCGGGTCTGCATCGATCTCGCCAAGGACCATCCGCATGTGATGTTCTTCGGAGGGAAGCTGATCTGGAAGCGGGAGAGCTGGTGGCAGCGGCTGCTGCACAATGAAACGTCGTACCAGGTGCAGCGCCGGCTGCAGTGGAAGGGTCTGCCGATGACCGTCATCCCGCTGCGCACCGGCGCCGAGGCGCCGCGCAACCCCCCGCCGATCCCGAACGCCTAGGAGCCTGTCGAGTCCGCGGCGGACGGCTCGCCGGCCGGGGCGCCCCCCACCACGCCGGAGATCGACTTCGCGGGCAGCATCAGGTGATCTTCGGTCAACATGATGCCGATCCGCCCGGCGTCGAGCAGCGACAGCAGCGGCGCCTGATCGGCGAGATCCCAGTCGCCATATCCCGGCGCGTATCGTTTGGTCGCCTGGAGACCGCGTTCCTGGAAGCTGCGGCTCGCGAGCTCTTCGATCTTCATGCCGAGGGCGGTGGCCGCGGCGCTCCCGAACGCGTCGACGAGCAGCGCCCGGGTCAGCTCCTCCGCGTCGAGAAGCGCCTGACCCCACTCCTCGAGAGCGGGCCCGATGGTGGCGGCGAAGACGAAGGCGGTGCGGCAACGGGCGAACCGTTCGTGAACCGATCGGCTCGTCACCTGCAGGGTCGTGCCGAGGATGACCCGATCGGCGGCCGGGGCCTCCACCGCGACCTCGCGGTGGACCGCTTTCGGGGCTAGGCGCGCCCTCCCCTGCTCCATCACCTCTTCGATGAGACCGGAGACCTTGGCGGGAACCTGGGACGGCCGGCGGTAGCCGAGGCGCAGAAGCACCATCGGCCGCCCCACCTCGATCGGGACGGGATCGACGACCGTCATCAGTCGGGGAAGACGGGCAGCGCCTCCAGCCCGACCTGCTTCGCGGCCCGGCTGACCAGTTGATCCATGGCGCGGACCTTTCCCTCGTCGAGCCGGAAGCGCTCCTTGGCCAGAAGGTCGGTGACGACCGACTTGGCCCGCTCGTAGTCCGACGGCCCGCCGCCGCCCGGCTTGGCGGAGGAGCGATCGACCACCTTGCCCGGCAGCGTCCCTTCCTCGCGGAACAGCTTCAGGGTCGTCGGGTGGCCGAGGAAGTGCCCCTTCTCGATCGCCTCGGGCAGGAAATCGAGCGCCATCCGCTCGTGACGGTGGCGGATGCCGTCGATGAAGCGGTACGCCATGCCGCACAGCTCGTTGTCGATCACCAGCTTCTCGAGGCTCTGGCAGGTGATGAAGTCGAGGATGCCGACGCCGGAGACGATGTTGACCCCCGCCAGGGCCGCCAGCAGGACGCCGGTCCCGGTCTCGTAGCCCGCCTGGGCATCGACGAGCTTCGAGTCGGACAACCCCATGTAGGAGTGGATCGGGAAGCCGAACCGCTTGCCGATCTGCGCGTAGGCGGTGTCGATGAGGTAGGTCTCCATCGAGCCGAAAGGCGTCTGTCCCCCCCGCATGTCCATGAGACAGGGGGCGCCGCCGTAGATGACGGGCGCGCCCGGCTTGATCGCCTGCGCCAGGGCGATGCCCGCCAGGTTCTCGGCGGTGTGCACCACGAGGGTGCCGGAGAGCGTGACCGGCCCGGTCGCCCCGGTGAGCGGCACGGAGATGATCTCCGACGGGATGCCGTGCTTCGCCGCCTCCATGATGCTGTGCGAGGTGAGGATGCTCCAGCGCAGCGGCGACGAGGGGCAGGCGTCGAGGATCGCCAGAGGCTTCTCGGCGAGCTCGCGCTCCGAGCCGCGCACGATCTTCAACACCTCCAGCATCGGCGGGAACGATTCCTCCTGGAAGATGCCGGTCACCACCGGCTTGTTGCAGGTCTGCACCGCCATCGCCATGCGGTAGTAGTCGGAGACCTCGATCGGCACGTCGCCCGGCACGAGCGAGGTCGAGTTGGCGCGGATGTGCGGCAGATGGTGCACCAACCGCGACAGGCGGACGTAGTCGGCGGAGGTGGAGGCGTGGACCGTGCCGTCCGGCTCGAGGATCTTGATGGCGGCCGAGCCGGGGTCGTACGTGACGTTGTCCCCGCCCACCTCGATCGCCGTGTCGCCGGTGACGTTCCAGAGCTTGAACGACTTCGGCGCGCTGGCGATCGCCTTCTCGACGAAGTCGCGGCTGAGGTAGGCGCGCTCCTTGGCGCGATCGATCCGCTGACCGTGATCCGCCAGGATCTCGAGCGCCTTCGGGTGCTCGAACTGAAGACCGAGAGTGGCGTTGACCTCGAACGCTTCGTCGATGATCTTGTCGATGAACTCCCGGGACAGGACCTCGATCCGGGGTCGGTGGGTCGGAAGCAGGCTCACGCTGGGCGCTCCTCCCGCGGCGCGGGATTCAGGCGATCGTGCAGGGCATCATGGAGCCGGGCAATGAACTCCGGTGTCGTGCCGCAGCAGCCGCCGAGGACGTTCACGCCGAGTCCGGCGATGACCCGGAGATCGGCGACAAACTCGTCGGAGGTCTGGCGGTAGACCATCACCTGGTTCTCGAGGGCGGGCTTGCCCCGGTTGGGCTGCAGGATCACCGGCAGGTCGGTGTTCTCGCGGATCAGCCGGGCCAGCTCGATGAACACCGGGCTGCCGTGACTGCAGTTGCTGCCGACGATGTCGGCGCCCGCGTCCGCGAGCGCCTTCAGGCAGCGCGGCACCGTCTCCCCCATCAGGGTGAAGAAGCCGCGCGGGTTCTTGTCGAACGTCATGCCGACGATGACCGGCAGATTCGAGACCTTCTTGGCGGCCCGCACCGCGCACAAGGCCTCTTCGAGGGAGTACATCGTCTCGATCGAGATCAGGTCGACGCCCCCCTCGACCAGCCCGGCGACCTGCGCCTCGAAGGTGGCCTGAAACTGGTCGCGCGTGTACTCCCCCATCGGCTGCATGAATTTCCCGGTCGGCCCGACGTCCCCGGCGGCGTAGCGTCCCTCCGGACGGACCTGCACCAGCGCCCTGGCGGCGAGATAGTTGGCGTCGTAGACCCGGTTCTCGAGGTTCACCTCGGAGAGCTTGATCGCGGTGCCCCCGAACGTGTTGGTCTGCACCACGTCCGAGCCCGCCTCGTAATACGCGCGGTAGATCGCGGAGACGACCTCGGGCTTCTCCCAGTTCCAGGGCTCGGGCGACTCGCCGTCGACGAGCCCGGCCGCGAACAGCATCGTCCCCATCCCGCCGTCGTAAAGAATCAGGCGACGGCGCGCCAGATCGCGGATGTCCGGCTTCATCGTTCTCTCCGTACCGTTTGGTGAAACATGATCATCGCTGCGCGGACGCTTCGATATTACGCGCCGCTGTCTCCACGGTCAATCGCCGCGCGCCGCCGCTCATGGCGAGCACCAGGGCGGCGGTCAAAATCAGCGCGGCCCCGAGCCATTGCGCCGGCAGCAGCCTTTCGCCGAGGAGAGTGGCGGCCAGGAACAAAGTGCCGAGCGGCTCGAAGGTGCTGAGAATCGAGGCGACCTGGGGCCCCACCCGCTTCATGCCGACCACGAACAGGACGAACCCGAGCAGGGTGGCGCAAAAGACCATTCCGAGGACCACGCCCCAGGCGATCGGCGTTTTCGGAAGCGAGCGCTCGCCGGTCAGGAGCGCTCCGGCATCGAAAGCGAGCGCGGCGCCGGTGACCATCAGCGCCCCCGACAGGAGGCCGGGGACCCCCGGGGTGATCCGATCGAGCACCAGCAGGAACGAGGCGTACCAGAGGCCTGCCAGAACGGCAAGCCCCACACCGATCAGATCGCTGCGCCGGTCGATCGGCCCGGCGCAGATCCAGGTTCCGAGGAGGGCCAGCCCGATCGCCAGCAACCGCAATGCGGGCGGGCGGCGCCGCGACATCCCCCAGACGATCAGGGCCAGGAAGGCCGGGCAGGTGTAGAGCAGGACTTCGTTGAGGCTGGCGGAGATGGTGCGCAGCGCGGCGAAGTAGAGCGACGACTGCCCCGCGAACCCGAAGACACCCCACAGAACCAGGGCCCGCGCGCGGCGGCGCGGCAGGAGACGCCATGCCTCGCGCAGCCGCGCGCTGCAGATCACGATGATGATGAGGACGACCGCCGCGATTGTGAAGCGCATCGCGAGCAGCGACACGAACGGCATCCGCTGCTCGTACGCCACCTTGCCGAGGATCCCGAGGACCGAGTAGCAGAGCGCGGAACCGATCACCAGGGCGAAGCCGCCGAGATCGATCCCCGCGCCTCGACCCTGCTCGATCTGCCCAGATTCCACGCGCCCCCCCGAAGCGGCCCGGGCCGCCCGATCGGAGATCCGATCGCGCCTGGCCCGGTCTCGAAGTCGGGATTATAGCGGCTCCCAGGCCGTGTTATCGTGAAGGAATGGCAACCAGAGCGGGTGTTGGCCTGTCGGGCGACGCCGATTCGTCCCGCGCGGCCCGCGAGGCTTCGACGCGTGCGCTGATGCAGGCGGGGGTCAACCGGGCCGACTGGGGGATCGTGTTCGCGACCGGTCCCCACCGGCCGCGGTACGCCGCGGTCCTGACCGCGGTCCAGGAGTGCCTCCGGACGGAGTTTCTGACCGGATGCAGCGCCTGGGGCGTGATCGCCTCGGGCGAGGAGGTCGAGGGGCAGCCCGCGGTGGCGGTGCTGGCGGTGCAGTCGGACCGGATCGAAGCGGAGACGCTTCTCGCGCCGGCCGGCGAGGATGCCGGACCGCACGCGGCGTCGGAGATCGCGGTTCTGGCCGGGAAGCGCTCGCAGGGGGTCGCGGGGGAAGACCTGCTCGTTCTCCTGCCCGACCCGTTCGCCTTCCGGCCCGAGCTTCTCCTGAAGGAGCTCGGCCGGACCATGCCCGGCACGCCGGCGATCGGCGGCGCGGCCGCCGGCACGCCCCGCGCCGATCAGACGTTCCAGTTCTACGGCCGCAACGTCGCCACGCGATCGGTGGCCGGGCTCTATCTGTCGGGGGGGCTGCAGACCGGGATCGGCATCACCCAGGGCTGCCAGCCTCTCGGAGCGCCCTGCCGGGTCACCGCCGGCGGCGGGAACCTGATCCTGGAGCTCGACGGACGTCCGGCGCTCGAGGTGCTGCGCTCGCGTCTTCCCGGCCCGCTGCGCGACGAGCTGCAGCGGCTGGGTGGTCACCTGTTCGTCGCGCTGCCGCCCGAGGCCGACCAGGAAAGGATCGACCCGGGCGAATACCTGGTCCGCAGCCTCGTCGGGGCCGATCCCGAACGCGGGTCGCTGGCGATCAGCGCGACGATCGAAGTCGGTCAGCTGCTGCTTCTGGTCCTGCGCGAGGGGCAGGCGGCGCGCGACGATCTGAAGCAGATGCTGGCCCGGGTCGCCGCGGCGCCCGGGCGCCCCGACTACAGGTTCGGCCTATATTTCAATTGCGCAGCCCGCGGAGCCTCGCTCTACGGAATCCCGGGCATCGACAGCGCCTACATCTCCGGGGCGCTCCCGAACCTGCCGATCCTCGGGCTGTTCGGCAACGCGGAGATCGCCCCGCTGCGTGGCAGCAATCGCTTCTTCACCCACACCGGCGTCCTGGCGCTGGTGGCCGAGGTGCCCTGATGGGCCGCGGCGCTTCGTCTCCCGCGCCGGGAGCGAACCACCGATGAAGTCGCAGGCGCTGCGCGACGCGATCCTGGCGCACCTGCGCGGCGCCCCGGTCCCCGCCAGCAGCCGCGACCTGGCCCGGCGCTTCCTCAAGATCGACTCACCCGACGAGGAGACCTGCCGGAGGCTTCTGGTTCCCCTCCTCGAATCGGCTCCCGGAGTGACGCACTCTTCCGATCAAGGGTGGATGGCGCATCCGGCCGGACCCGGGGGCGCGGCGGCGGCCGCCGTCGAGCCGTCGCCACGCGCCGCGCCCGGACAACCCCCGCCGCCGCGGATCGGCCGGGCCCCCGATTCGTTGCCGATTCCTCTTCCGCCGCCCGAATCGTTGCGCGACTTCATCGCGCTGGCGAGCGACGGCGCCGGCCCCGCCGGGAGCGGCTCGGTCCGATCGATTTACCTGCTGCCGGTCCTCGAGGGGGAGCCCTGCCGCCTGGAGCGGATCCCGGACGCTCCGCCGGGTGATGAGCCGCTGCCGGAGGACCTGGAGGCGGCGGAGAGCGGAGGGCCGGCGAAGGACCGGGGCTCCGACCGGGCCGACCCGCCGCGGAGCGCCGGACCGACACGCGAGGATCTGGAGTCTCTCGTCGAGACGGTCGGCGACCTGCCGCTCCTCTGCCATCGCGTCGGACGGGAGCTCGATCCGGTGCGGCGCGCCTGCGCCGACGCCGGGCTGACCCTCGCGGCGCGGCGGATCTCGGTGGCAAAGCTCGGACACCTGCTGCTCGGGTTGAAGGCCAGCCACACGACGCTCGATCTGGCCGCGGCGCTCGGGGTGGAGTCGCGCGGTCCGGATGACGGCGCGGGCCGCGTCCGGCTGGCGGCGGCCTGCTTCCTGCGTCTCGTGCCGATTCTCGAGGAGCGCGGTATCGATAACCTTGAAATGCTGCTGGAGTTCCAGGAGATGCCGGCCGCTCCGCGCGATCTGTCCCGCTACGCCTTCACCGCCGACGACCTGAAGGCGCTGCCCGCGGCCCCGGGGATCTACCGGTTCCTCGACCGGGAGGGGGAGGTGATTTACGTCGGCAAAGCGAAGAATCTCCGCAACCGGGTCGGCTCCTACTTCGCTCCTTCCGCCGCCTCGAGCGCGAAGGGCCGGGCGATCCTGGATCAGGTTCACCGCCTCGAGGTGGACCCGGTCGCGTCCGACCTGGAGGCCGCGCTGGTCGAGGCGGATCTGATCGCGGCGCACCGGCCGCGCCTGAACCGTCAGTTCGAGGTGCACGAGCGCCCGGCCCCCTACGGGCCCCGTCTCAGCCTGGCGGTCGTGATGCGGGACGCTCCCGTCGTCGACGCCGCGGGAATCGCCTGCACGATCCATTTCACCCGCGCGGGTCGCTATGTCGCCAAGGTGCGCGGGATCGACGACCGCCCCGAGAGCGGCGCCTGGAGCAGGGCGGCCCGATTGGTCGACGCCTACTTCGAATCCCCGGAATCGAGCCGGCGGCCGGGGGACGTCCCGGCCGCGGACCACGACATCGATTGGCAGCTGGTCGCCACCTACGTCCGCGAGCACCGGGACGAGATCCACCTGCTCGATCTCGACGAGTGCGCCTCGACGGGCGAGGCGGTCGACCGCCTCCGCGTCCTGGTCGGCGCCGCGAGCGCCGGCGCGCACGGGCGGACGGTGGCGCGCTGAGGCGTTTCAGTTGACCTGGTAGACGGGGCTCTCCGACGACAGGTCCGCCTCCTTGATCTCCACCAGGCTCGCGCCGGGATTCAGCCGGCGGATCGCGGCGACCGCCCCTTCGTCCCGGCGCACGAACGCCACCAGGGCGCGCCGGCCTCCGAGAACCAGCCGGTCCGCATCACGCGGCCCGATCAGGGTCGGGGGCCGATCGCGCATCTCGAAGAGATAGACCTGCACCTCCGCCGGCTGACCGTGCGATCGCAGCCCGAGGCCGTTGGTCAGGAGAAGCGCTTCTCCGGGCGGAGCCGTCATGAGAAGGCGGGCCGCGGCGCGATAGGCGCCGTCATGCGCCGCGACCATTCTCGCGTCCCCCCCCCAGGTGTCGAAATATCGGTGCGCGGTGACCGCGCCGAGCAGGACCAGCGCGGAGGCGATCAACGCGGCGGTCAGCCGGCGCGGCAGCCCCCGCCCGAGGATCCGCTCGACCCGTTCGAGGCCGAGACCGGCGAGGAGCATCAAGGCCGGGAGGGCGCCGCAGCTCCGGAGCCCGTGCGGCACCCCTTCCACCGAGAGGATATTCGGCAGCAGCATCACCGGGACCCAGGCGGCCAGGAGCCATGCGAGCGGTCGCGGCGTCTCCGGGTCCTTTGCGCTCCCGGGCCGATCCGCCGCGCCTCCGGGTCGGTCGGCAATCCGGCGCAGGCTGCGCAGGGCGACCGCGGCGCCGAGCAGCAGCAGGGCGCCCGTCAGCGGGTCGAGCATCGGAGAGCCGGGGAGGTTGTGCCGCCAGTTCTCGTCGCCCCGCAGATGGAACATCATCGCGGTGGCGACCAGGTTGTGCCCCAGCTCGGACCAGAGCCGGCTCTTGTCGAAGAGCGGGCTCCAGATCGTCAGGTTACGTCGCGGCAGCGTGACATGCTCGGGATGGTGGACGTAATGCAGCAGCATCGGCGCCGCCACGATGAACGCGCCCAGGAGGAAGCCGACCACCGGACGCCGGGCGGCAAGCCAGGCGCGGCGGTCGAAACCGAATTCCGCCAGGAGATAGAAGGGCAGGATCAGCGGCGCGACGCGGGCCGCCGGATAGACATGGATCCCGAGGCCGAACAGCATGCCGGCGACCCCGGCGCGAACGCCCCGGCCCCCGCGCAGCGACTCGCGCAGAAGCGCGAACGCCTCGACCAGCAGAAGCGGAAGAAGGATCGCCCGGAAACCGCTGCGGCTCAGAACCAGATGCCAGAAAGAGACCGCCAGCAACGCGGCCCCGTAGAGACCGGCCCGCGGCAGGCCGAACGCCCGCCCGAGGCGGTACAGGCCGAGGCAGGTCAGGACCCCGAACAGAGCTCCCGGCGCCCGCACCATCCAGTCCGAGGCCCCGAACAGGAGGAACAGGAGCCCCATGAGATTGGCGTAGAGCCCTTCATCGTAGGTGTAGTGCAGGCAGGGATGCCCCGACGCCGCCCGCAAGGCGTCGATCGCCGTGAGCGCCACGTCCCGGTAGTGCGCGGGAGGCAAAGCCTCGAGATGATGGAAGCGGAGCAGCGCCGCGACGACGAGGATCGCTCCCAGGGAGAACCGCTCGGTGCGGGAGGATGAGGGCGACATCCGCCCCATTATAGACCCCGGATCGGGCCGTCCCGCCGGCGAGGCGTGTCGGGCGCCAAACGGCTGACGCCCGGCGGAAGGCAGGTGACCGCTTGCCTTCCTCTTCGGAGTTCCTATATTGAAGGTGCTGGCGTTCGGCAGACCGGAGACACATGCCCACAAACGCGAAGATCCTGTTGGTCGACGACGAGCCGGAAGTGCTCGACCTGGTCAAGGAGACGCTGGAAGGGTGCGGCTACCTGATCGAAACCGCCACCAACAGCCAGGATGCTCTCGCCAAGGTGAAGGATGGCGGGTACGCGATGATCATCCTCGACCTCCTGCTGCCCGACATGAACGGCTTCATCCTGTCGCAGGAGATCAAGCGGCTCAACCCGGGGCTCTCGGACCGGATCTTGTTCATCTCGGGGATCCTGTTCGGACAAAGCACCGTCGACCATCTCGGATCGATCGGCGCCGGCTTCCTCAGCAAGCCGTTCCAGATCGACTCGCTGATCGACGCCGTCGACAAGATCGCCAACCGACGGGTCGGCGCCTAGGAGCCTGTCCTACCCGCCGTCGCCCGCCGGACCTTCAACCCGCTCAATCGCCCCAGATGACCATCTGCCTCACCTGAGATCGATCGACGCGCCCGCGCGGCGGGCCGCGTCGCGCAGATTATCGATTTGATGATCGATCAGTGCGATCCGCTTCTCCAGTTCCATGATGAGCGGCCTCACCCTGGTGGCATAGCCGAGACGCGGCGTGAAGCCCTGGCTGTCGCCGCCCGATGGGGATTCCGATTCGGCGACGCGCGCCAGCTCGAAGTCCCGCTCGGTCTGCAGGGCCGTGCGCGTCCCGCGCAGCATGTCGTAGGACGACTGGAACGGCCCGCTGAAAACCGGCGGAATCGAGAAAAGCGGCAGGACGGCCGCGGGGGTTTTCTGGATCGCCAGCGGCGGCAGCTGCCTCAGATCATCGTTCGTATAGGCTCCCGGAACATTGAACTTGACCAGATCGGCGTTGGTATAGGTCTGCTGGGCGAACGCGATCGCGGGCCACAGGCAGGCCCCGAGCACCACAAGACGTTTCATGCTTCCTCTCCTCCCGATGCGCCGCGACCCGAGGTGCGGAACGCGTGGCCGCGTCCGCTGCCTCGACTCCGGGGCCCCCACAAGGCCCTCCTCCCAACCGCCGTGGCGCGAAGTGAGACACATATACGCCGAGGAGGAGGGGGCGACAACCGCTTTCTCCCAGGGTCGTTCTCTTGTAGACCTTGCGGCACTTGGCTTTTGGGCGATCGAGTCCGGCGTCAAGAATCCGTCGCCCGGGCGTGGGAGAGCGACCTGGACCGGTGCGAGCGTTGAAACCGTCGCGGACGACGGCTATAATGCCGGCTTCTTCATGGGAATCCTCGGGACGATCTTGCGTGGAGCGTGCGACCCTGTGTCTTCCCGGGGTCGACGGGTCACGCCATCCTTCCGTCCCGCATCACCCGGCCGGGCGGCGGGGCTCGCGGTCGCGCTGCTGCTCGCGATCCGGTCTGCCTCGGCGGCTCCCGGAGTCCCGGAGACCCGCGCTCTCCCGAACGGTCTCGCGGTTGTCACCCTCGAAGATCACGCCCTGCCGCTCGTCGCGGTCAGCCTCTGGGTGCATGCCGGCAGCAAGGATGAGCTTGAGACCTCGGCCGGATACGCGCACTTCCTCGAGCATCTCCTGCAGCGCGGCGCCGGCACGACCGGGCCGTTCGAGTATCAGAGGCTGTCGCAGCGCTGGGGGGGGTCGTTCGGCGTGCGCTCGAACTACGACCGTACCGCAATCACCCTGACCGGGGTTCCCGCGGTGCTCGGCGATCTGATCGATGCGGCGGCGACCCTGGCCTTCGGCGCCTCCCTCAAGGATTCGGAGATCGACCTCGAGCTCGGGACGCTGAACCAGGAGATCCACAATTATTACGACATGCCTTCGTCGGTGATTTACCTCGAGACGATGCGGCAGAACTTCACCGGGCATCCGTACCATTCCCCGATGCTCGGCAACTTCCGTACGCTCGGCACGCTCAAGCACGAGGCCCTGGACGCGTTCTACCGCAATCTCTACGTCCCGAACAACATGACGCTCGCGCTCGGGGGTGATCTCGATCCGAAACGGACCGCGGCGCTTGTCGACGCGGCGTTCGGGAAGGCTCCGCGCAGCGGCACCCTGGCGCCGAAACCGAAGCCGCCGACCTCGTTCACCGGCCACTCCGACGTCGAGAAGCGGGCGGATGTGAAGGAATCCTGGGTGTCGCTCTCTTTCGCGATGCCGGGCTACCGCAGCCCGGATCGGGCGGCGCTCGAGGTGATCGCCCGGGCACTCGGCGACGCGGGTGGCGCGCCCCTCTCGCAGGCGATGCAACGCGACAAGACGGGCAACGCCGCGCGCGTCGCGCTGTCGACGCTCGAGGATGGCGGGATGCTCTACATCGCCCTGGCCCCGGCCACTCCGGAGCTTTCTTACGGCGCCGCCCGGTCGGCGCTCCAGGAGGTCATCGCCTTCAAGAAGCGCGGGTTGAAACCGGAGCAGCTGCGCGCGCTCGTCGGGGCGATTCTGAGGGACGAACGGCTGCGGTTTGAATCGCTCGCCGAGAAAACATCGGAGCTCGCCGAAGCGGCCCTGTTCGGCGGCGCCCGTTACGCCTGGGACCTTCCCGAGACCTACCGCCGGCTGACACCGGAGATGATCACCGCTGCGGCCGCGCGCTACCTCGTCTCCGACAATCTGAAGCTGGTGATTCTGGTGCCCAAGGAAGTGTCCCCCTTCTCCGAGGAGGCGAAGCAGCCGTTCCACGCCACCCTCGACGGGATGGGGGCGGCGCCTCACGACAGCTCCGCCGGGCTCGATCGGGTCCTGTACGCCGGCGACGAGGCGGCGCGTGTCACTCCCGGCGCCTGGGGCAATCCGCGCGACGCGGCCGGGCTCCGGACTCCGGAAAGGGTTGTCCTCCCGAACGGCCTCACCGTCGTCGTCCAGGAGGATCACCGCAGCGGTCTCGCGGCGCTGTCCCTCCACGTCCGGGCCGGATCGTGGGCCGATCCTCCCGGGAAGGAGGGGCTCGCGTCGGTGGCCGGCCGGCTGATCGGCGCCGGCGGCATGGCTCCCGCGGGCGGGCCGCCCCGTGATGCGGCGGCGCGCGAGGGAGAGCGGCTGACGAACCTGCCGGTGATCCAGGTCACCCGCGACGTGACCGAGGTGCGGCTTTTGATCACCCCCGACGAGCTGAAGCCGGGGCTCGCCAGGCTGATCGCCGCGGTTCGACACCCCCCGGTGGACGAGGCGACCTTCGACGCGGCGCGCAAGGCGAACCTGGAGGTGACCCAGCGCAGCAACGAGGACCCGGCGTCGGCGGGACTCGAGCTGTTCCACGAGAAAGTCTACTCGGGGCACCCATACGCGCACGGGGTGGCCGGCTCGACGGCCGGGCTGCAGTCGCTGACGCGACAGGATGCGGTCGACTACCTGACACGCCACGTCCGTCCGTCGACGATCGTGCTGGCCGCGAGCGGAGATGTCGCCGCGGCCGATCTGTTTAAACTCTGCCGCGAGCTGGCCGGCGATTGGAAGGAGCCGGCCCAGGTCAAGGAGGAGACGCCGGCGGCCGCCGCGGGCTCGCCCGTGACCGCAGCGGCCGGATCGCCTGCCGGCGCCACGGCAGGAACGACCGCGGGGCCTGCGGCCGTGGCGCCCGCGCGCGCCACGGCGGGAGCGCGCACCGGCGAATTCGTGCGGAGCCTCACGTCCGGCCAGAGCCATGTGCTGGTCGGTGTGCCGGGCGTGCCGCTGCTCGACGACGCCTTCGAGACCGTCCGCCTTCTCGGGACGGCGCTCACCCTGCAGGGTTTCGAGGAGATGGTCTTCCGCCGCAGGGCGGCCTTCTCCGTGACCGCGATCCCGGAAGGGTTCCGCGATGGCGGCGCGCTGGCGCTCGAGGTCGTGACGCAGCCGCCGCGACAAGACGAGGCGGTTTTCGACCTGCAGCAGCTGATGCGGCACATGGCGCTTGAGGATCTGCCCGCGCCGGAGATCGCGGCCCTGGCCCGCATGCAGGCGGGACGCGAAGCGATCGCCACCGGCCTCGGCGCCCTGAGCTACCGCCGGTCGTTCGAGCCGGCCGCCCTGCCGACCTCCGCGCAACTGCGCGAGGCCGCCGTCAGGATTCTCCGCCCCGAGGATTGGATCGTCATCAAGGTCGGGCGCGGCTCCGAATAAACGTACCGCTCCGCCCGCCGCTCTTGCGCTCCAGACGGACCGGACCGATCGTCATGCTCCGGTCGATCGCCTTCGCCATGTCGTAGATCGCCAGGAGCGCCGTCGTCACCGCCACGAGAGCCTCCATTTCGACGCCGGTGCTCCAGCGGGTGCGCGCCGTCGCCGTCGCCCAGACGCGCCTCGCGCGGGGTTCGAAGGCAAGCTCCACGCCGATATGATCCAGGGGCACCGTGTGGCAGAGAGGGATCAGCTCCGCGGTCCGCTTCGCACCGCCGATCCCGGCAAGCCGCGCCACCGCCCCGACATCGCCCTTGGCGAGCCGGCCCGCCCGCAGGGCGGAGAACGCCCCGACGTTCATCGTGATCGAACCGCGCGCGACCGCCTCGCGCGCCGTCGCCGGCTTCGAAGTGACGTCGACCATCCGGGCCTGGCCGCGGGCATCGAGGTGGGTCGCTCGGAGACGCGCGGTGACACGCCCCGCGCGCCGTCGCGGCGGCGCGCCTCCCGACCCGCTCCGGCGAGCCGTCATGCCCCGCTCCCCGCCAGGCGCGCCTCGGCGCGCGCCAGATCGGCGGGGCGATTGACGTTGAGAAAGATCTCCGCGCCGCCAAAAGGCGCGAGCTCGGACTCCTCGATCACCCGCAACGAGACCGCATCGAGAAAACGGTGGGCCGCGCGCTCCCCCGCCTCGAGCTGCCGGTCGATGGCCGGGATGCAGGCCGTGGTATAGGCGGCCGCGAGCACCTGCAGGAGCCCCCCGGCCCGCGGGACCACGGCGTCATATTGATCCGCTGCATCGATCAGAAATCGCACCAGGGCCTCAGGCAGGCAGGGCAGATCGCAGGCCAGGGCGAAGACCTTCGGGGCGCCGCTGACCACCAGCCCATGACGCAGCGCCGGGAGCGGCCCTGCGCGCGGCCGCGGTCCGCCACTTTCCGTTTCGTCGATCCGGCGGCAGCCGGGCACCAGCGCCTCGACCGAGACCGGCCCGACGACGAGCGGCTCCCCTCCCGCCCGGCGCACCAGATCGACCGCTCGCGCCAGGAGAGTCCGTCCGTGGAGGAGGAGCGCCGCCTTGTCGCGGCCCATCCGCTGGCTCCCGCCTCCGGCGAGGATCAGGCCGGTCCACACGCGAAGCAGGATATCACGTTAGAATATCGCCGCTCGTCAGGAGTCCGCCATCATGAACCCCCGTCCACCCGCAGGAGCGCCCGGCCCGCCGCCACCCTATGCCAGGGTGATCCGAAGGTTCGTGCGCCTCGGGGCCAAGGACGAGGTGGCCAGGCTCCTCGATCGTCTGCACCCCGCCGACATCGTGAAGCTGCTCAAGACGCTCGGCCCGGTCGAGCAGAAGGCGTTCATCGACATCCTGATCGGGCACGAGCGCGCCGGCTCGGTGCTCGCGGAGCTCCCCCCGCTCCTGGTCGCGTCGGTGCTGTCGCACGTCGCCGACGAGCGGATTGCCACGCTCGTGAGCCGGCAGGCTCCCGACGAGGCGGCGGACATCCTGGGCCTGCTGCCGGAGGAGCGGGTCGACGCGATTCTGAAGCGGCTCGACGACCGGACCGGGACCAACCTCGATCGTCTGATGACGTACGGGCGCGACACCGCCGGCGGCATGATGACGACACGCTTCCTGGCGCTTCAAAAAGACACCCTGGTCAGCGAGGCGATGGCGCGCATCCGCGTCGAGCACGAGGCGGAGACCGCCTTCTACCTCTATGTCGTCGATCAGGTCGGGCGCCTGGAGGGCGTCGTCTCGCTGCGGCAGCTCGTGCTGGCCAGCCCCGGGAGGCCGCTCGTCGAGGTCATGAATCCAAAAGTGATTCGGATCCGCACCGATCAGCCGCGCAGCGAGGCGGCCGATCTGATCGCGCGCTACAAGTTGCTCGCCCTGCCGGTCGTGGACGCCGGGAATCTGCTCGTCGGGATCGTCACCGTCGACGACGCCATCGTTGCGATCGCCGATCAGACCACGCGCGAGATGTACCGGATGGCGGGTCTGAATGCCGAGGACAGCGTGACCAGCACGGCGCTCGACTCGGTCCGGCGGCGCCTCGGCTGGATGCTGATCAATCTGGCGACCGCGATCCTGGCCTCCTGGGTCGTCTGGCTGTTCGAAGGCTCGATCGCCCAGGTGGTTGCGCTGGCCACCTTCATGCCGATCGTCGCCGGCATGGGGGGGAACGGCGCGACCCAGGCGCTGACCGTGGTGATTCGCGGGATCGCCTTGGGGGACCTCGACTACAGCTCGGCCCGCAGGGTCATTTTCAAGGAGGCCCAGGTGGGCATCGCCATCGGCCTGGCGACCGGCCTGGTCATGGCCGGGGTGGCCTGGGTCTGGAAAGGGAACCCCTATCTCGGTCTGGTGATCGCGCTGGCGATGATCTTCAACCTTTTCGTCGCCGGGCTGACCGGCGCGGCCATCCCGATCGCCCTCAAATGGTTCAAGATCGATCCGGCCATGGGGTCCGGCGTGATCGTGACGACCTTCACCGACTGCTTCGGGTTCCTTTCGTTCCTCGGCCTCGGGACGCTTCTCCTCAAACATCTCGGCTAGGAGCCTGCCCGGGTCCTCGCGACGCTCACGCCGCGCCCGCGTCGCCGCGCGCTTCGGCGTCTCCGTCCTATAATGAAGGGCGATGAGCGCCGCGAGCCAGGACGATCTGAGAAGCGATCCGGATCTGCCGGAGGGGATCCGTTACGATCCGGATCTGGCGGTGCACGAACCGGTGCCGGTCCCGAGCGAGCCGCTCGCCCCTTCGAGACGGCGCGCGCCGCTGCTGTTCCTCCCGATCGGCCTTGTCGCCCTGAGTCTTCTTATCTACGCCCTGTTCGGGCTGATCGCGCACGAAGGGAAGCGATCGTCCGATTACCTCGACGAGGTCCGGCTGCAGCGCGCCACCGGCTGGCAGGCGGCGTTCGAGCTGTCCCGGTTGCTTCCAATCGAGGACCCGCGGCGCCGGGACGACCGCTTCGCGGCGCAGCTCATCAGCCTGTTCGAGGCGTCGCGCGGCGAGGACCCGAGAGTGCGACGTTACCTGGCGCTTTGTCTCGGCGAGATCAAGGACTCGCGCTCGCTCGAGGCGCTCGGGGGAGCGCTGACCGACGAAGATCTTCAGACGCGGATCTATGGGGCCTGGGGGCTGGGGGCGCTTCACGATGCGCGCGCGGTCCCCGCCCTCCTGCCCCTTCTCGACAGCGACGAGGCCGATCTGCGCAAGATCGGCGCGTATGCCCTCGGCGCGCTCCAGGCGCCGCAGGCGATCGGGCGGCTCCGGGAGCTGCTCAACGATCCGGTCGAGGATGTCGCCTGGAACGCCGCCCTGGCCCTGGCGCGCCAGCAAGACGCCGCCGGCCTGCCGACCCTGGCCCGGATGCTCGATCGCGCCTACCTCGACGGGGTCCGGCGGCCGGACGAGGCGGGCCGGCCCCGGCCGCTGGGCGCGGATCAGAAGGAAGAGGCGATCCTGAATGCGGTGCGCTCCCTCGCGGGCCTCGGGGACAAACGGCATCTCGCGACCCTCCGGTCACTGCGCGATTCCGACCCGAGCCTGCTCGTGAGACAGGCCGCCCGCGAGGCGCTCGAGACGTTGGAACGCTAGCGGCCGGTCCGAGCTCCGGTATTGACAGGGTGCGGAGATTCGGTGAAGATACCGCGGGTTTTGCAGCCGTCTCACCGTTTTGCCGCCCGGCCAGCTCCTCGCGGCTCCGGGTCGCGCTCGTGGTTGTGATTTTTTTCACGAACGGGGTCGATCGATGACCGACACGCCCAGGGAGACGCCGCCGGCCGGCGCGCCGTCGCCCGCCGCGCCCGGCCCGGCCGCTTCGCCGGCGCCGCTCGCCAAGCCTGCGGCCGCCGCAGGCGTCCCCGCGGCCGGCGTGAGCCGGCGCGGATTCCTCACCACGATCGGCGTCGCATGGACGGCGTTCGCCGCCGCCTGCGGCGCCGGCGCGGTCGCCACGACCCGCTTCCTCTTCCCCAACGTGCTGTTCGAGCCGCCGCAGACCTTCAAGGCCGGTCCGCCGGCCGAGTATCTCGTGGGCACGGTCGATAACCGATTCAAGGAGGCGTTCGGCGTCTTCATCGTGCGCAACGACGAGGGGATTTACGCTCTCAAGGCGGTCTGCACCCACCTCGGCTGCACGCCGAACTGGCTCGAGGCCGAGAACAAGTTCAAGTGCCCGTGCCACGGCAGCGGTTTCTACCGCACGGGGGTGAACTTCGAGGGTCCGGCTCCCCGACCGCTGGAGCGCTACCGGATCGTCCTGGCCGAGGACGGCCAGCTGATCATCGACAAGACGAAGTCCTACGTGTACGAGAAGGGGCAGTGGGGCGACCCCGAATCGTTCCTGAAGTGCTGAGGACGGCCGAGCGGAGCGCGGGCCCTGGAGGACGCGCCGGAGGAGCAGGATGGAGGGCTTGAAGAAGCTCTGGGCTTTCACCCGCACCACGCAGATCTGGAATTCGATCTTCCGGCACGGCCCGCCCGACACGCCCCGCAACCGCGGACTGGCGGTTCTCACCAACGTTTTCCTGCATCTGCATCCGGTGAAGGTCCGCAAGAGCGGCATCCGCCTGCGATTCACCTGGTGCATGGGCGGCATCACGTTCTTCCTCTTCCTCGTCGAGGTCGCGACGGGGCTTCTCCTCATGTTCTACTACCACCCGACCGTCGAGTACGCCTACGTGGACATCGTCGACCTGCGCGAGCAGGTGCCCCTCGGGGTCATGCGCGAGCTGCACCGCTGGGGCGCGCACCTCCGTCTGGCTGCACATGCTGCGCGTCTTCATGACCGGGTCGTACAAGCCGCCGCGCGAGTTCAACTGGAACGTCGGCGTGTTCCTTCTCGTCCTGACCCTCCTCCTGTCGTTCACCGGCTATCTGCTGCCGTGGGATCAGCTGGCGATGTGGGCGGTGACCGTCGGCTCGAACATGGCCCGCGCGACGCCCCTGCTCGGGTACGAGGGGCCGGGGTCGAGCCTCCTGAAGCTCGGCGACATATCGCTGGTCCATGCGGGAAACGACGCGCGCTTCGCGCTTCTCGCGGGTCGGTTCGTCGGAGCGGGTGCGCTGCTGCGCTTCTACGTGCTGCACTGCGTCGGCATCCCGGTGGTCGCCACCATCCTGATGGCGGTGCATTTCTGGCGCGTCCGCAAGGACGGCGGCATTTCCGGTCCAGTGTAGGAGCCCGTCCGAGTCATGGGCGTCGTCGATACGATCAAACAGACCATCAACTGGCTCTCCGAGCCGTCGCGGTTTTTCGTCCTG
>WNFM01273881.1_pt4 | contig 29452 bp, 26 predicted proteins | sample 5400271 | NCBI WGS metagenome assembly WNFM01 (sample SAMN13153352, study PRJNA577476) | soil metagenome | isolation source: 60 cm saprolite on Douglas fir-dominated hillslope | place: USA:California | collected 2013-09-17 | reverse complement strand
TCCCGACGCCGACTATCGCGCCAATCGCGGTGCATTCTTTCAGTCGCTGCACGGTACCCTCAATCATCTACTCGTCGGCGATCGCATCTGGATGCGACGCTTTACCAGCCGGGGCGAGGCGCCACCAAGTCTCGATGCGATCCTTTTCGACAATTTCGCGCAGTTGCGCGCTGCACGCCGCCTCGAAGACGATCGTATCAGCGCCTACATCGGTGCCTTGCATGAAGAGGATCTGGCTAAAACGATCCGCTTTCGAACTGTCGTTAATCCGCAGACCATCGAGCAGGTACTGGCCCCCGCGCTTGACCATTTTTTCAACCATCAAACTCATCACCGGGGCCAAGCCCACGCGCTGCTGTCGGCTGCCGTCGGCAACGAGCGTACGCCGAGTTTCGATCTGATCATTTACCAGCGAGAAACCGGGCAAGGTGGGCTGCACAAGATCGGCTGAGGCCTGCGATTCCAGGGGTTGCTTCGCACCGCGCTGTCGGCCAAAAGGCGCGGCATGCTCATTATCGACGACCTCACCGTCCGCATTGCTGGCCGCCCGCTATTGGAGAGTGCTTCTGCGCGCATTCCAACCGGCGCGCGTGTCGGCCTTGTCGGTCGCAATGGTACCGGTAAGACAACGCTGTTTAGCGTCATCGCTGGCGATATCTCTGCCGAGCAAGGTCATATCGAGATCTCGCCGCGCTGGCGGATCGGACGGCTGGCACAGGAAGCGCCAAACGGGCCGGAAAGCCTGCTCAACGTTGTGCTGACGGCGCACCGTGAGCGCACCGCGCTCCTGGCAGAAGCCGAAACCGCGCATGACCCGCACCGTATTGCCGAAATTCAGACCCGGCTCGCCGATATCGGTGCGCATGCGGCGCCTGCCCGCGCGGCATCAATTCTCGCCGGCCTCGGATTTTCGGCCGCCGACCAGCAGCGGCCTTGCTCGGAATTCTCCGGCGGCTGGCGCATGCGCGTAGCGCTCGCCGCGACACTGTTCGCGGAACCCGATCTGCTGCTGCTCGACGAGCCGACCAACTATCTCGACCTTGAAGGCACACTCTGGCTGCAAGACCATTTGGCGCGCTATCCGGCAACGCTCATCGTCATCAGCCACGATCGCGATTTGCTCGACAATGCGGTCGGTCACATTTTGTCGCTGGAAGCGCGCAAACTCGTGCTCTATCGCGGCGGCTATTCGGCCTTCGAACGCCAGCGCAGCGAGCGGCTGGTACTCGACCAGAAGATGATCAAGAAACAGGACGCACAACGTAAGCATCTTCAGGCATTCGTTGACCGCTTTCGCGCCAAAGCCAGCAAGGCACGACAGGCGCAATCACGGCTGAAGATGCTGGCAAAGTTGCAGCCGATCGCCTCGCTCGTGCTTGATGAGGTGCGGCCGATTCATATTCCGGCGCCAGACAAACTCTTGTCGCCGCCGATTATCGCGACCGACGACGTCGATGTCGGTTATGAGCCAGGCAGACCTGTACTGTCCGGTCTCTCGCTGCGGATCGATAACGACGATCGCATCGCGCTGCTTGGCGCCAACGGCAATGGCAAATCGACGCTGGTCAAACTGCTGGCCGGAAGACTCTCGCCCGAGCATGGGACAGTCACCCGTGCGTCCAATCTCAGGGTCGCGTACTTTGCCCAGCATCAGCTCGATGAACTTGAGCTTGAGGCGAGCCCGTACGACCACGTGCGCCGGCTCATGCCCGACGCGCCGGAAGCGAAAGTACGCGCCCGCGTTGGAGCCATTGGATTTTCGGGACTCGCGGGCAATACGAAGGTGGAAAAACTCTCCGGGGGCGAAAAGGCTCGGTTGTTGCTCGGGCTCGCGACCTTCACCGCCCCGCATCTTGTAATCCTCGACGAGCCGACCAACCATCTCGATATCGACAGCCGTGCGGCGCTGATCGAAGCGATCAACGACTTTCCTGGCGCCGTGATCCTGGTCTCACATGATCGCCATCTGTTGGAGGCTTGCGCCGACCGGCTGTGGCTGGTGCAGAGCGGGACGGTGAAGCCGTTCGACGGCGATCTCGACGACTACCGGCGACGTGTTCTCAGCGACTCCGGAACTGATGCCCAGCCCGCGGCAAAACCTGCAGCACGGCCTGATCCTGCCGCCGCGCGCCGCGCCGCTGCCGACAAGCGCGCGGAGACCGCACCGCTGCGCAAGCGTGTTTCGCAAGCCGAGGTCGCGATCGTGCAGCTGACCCGCCAGCTTCAGAAGCTCGACGCCACGCTCGCCGATGGCGATCTGTTCGCGCGCGATCCGGCGCGAGCTGCCGAACTATCGAAGACGCGCGCCAATGTCGTCGATGCGATCGCTAAAGCGGAAGAAGAGTGGCTCGCCGCCAGCACCGCGCTGGAAACGGCGTGACGGAGTTGCGCACAGATTTTCAGGTGGCGGTTTTCGGCTTCACCGGTTTTTTCTTTTTCGGCACCACTTTGGCGGGCTTCGGCTGCTCCGGCGCACGGTCGATGACGCTCAGGCGGCCGCCATTGAAAGTGTAGATGCCGGGCCACGGTCCGCTGAGGTAGGTGATCACGACCTTACGCTCGCCTCGCTCGTCGGCACTGATCGCCACGTTGTTGGGAGAGCCACCGCGCTGAACGGCCTGGCATTCAGTCATGCCAAGTGCGATGCCACCCGCCACCGTTGGAGCGCCACCGGGTTCTAAATGTTGCAGGCTCGGGTCGGCCGGTTGCGCCGGTGCGGCAGGAGCCGGCGCAGCCTCGGCTACCTGCGCGAGCGCGGCAGACGGTTGGGCGCAGGCGCCGTCGGCGCTGACCATGTCTTCGGCGCTGACCGGCCCTTGCGGACCGAGGTTTACGCCTCTGTTGGCGGAAGGACGTGCCCAATCGGGCTTGCCGAATATATCGAGCGGCTTGGAAAACCACCCGCCTTCGTTTTGGTCTTGGAAAATATCCGCCGAGTTCTTGCAGCCGGCAACGCCGAGAGCGGCGGCGCAGGCGAGCGCAATACCCAGGTGAACGCGGTGGCGCGGCAAAACAACTGTCCCCGATCGATTTTCTGCTTGTCCCTTAAAACGTATTTTGCGTCATCACGATGGCGCGCGGCAAGCCTCGGTCGTCCAAAGGGTTACCGCCAAAGTCGGCCATTGGCTGCTCGTTCATTGGCCTAGTGCGCAGCAGACAAGCGTCATCGCCCTGTTTCTTTGCTGGCGCCGGGTACGCCGTCGTCCGGGAGGTCGATCCGCCCGCCTCGAAAAAAGCCGAGGGCGCGCGGGACGCCTGAGGTCCTAATGGACCCACGGGCCTCGACGCCTCGCGACATCAAGGCTTGTCGAAGTCCTGGTAGTGCCGCAAGTCCGCCAAATCCAAAGGCGTCCCGCGCGCGGTGTTTGTAGGCTTGCTCCGCGCGCTTCCCCGGTGGTCGATCCTTTCAGTGCGCGTTTGCCTGTTAGGCGTCACCGCGACGACATCCACCGTTTGAGACCCTGGCCTTGGTACGGCCGGCGATCGGTCTGACCACCCGCCGGCCTTATCGGCCGTCAGCGGGGCCTCGGCGTGCGGCAGGCACGCCGGGAAAAACGCGGCTTGGACCGCCGGGTGGGACATCTGCGCCGCATCTCCGACGCTCCCATCCCGGCCACCGCTCCCCGCCCCGCGTCTGGAGACGCTGATCAGACACCCCTCGGTAACGAGGCGGGATGAATAGGATTATAGTCGTGCTAGGAATTAAGTCAAGGGACAATTTTGTGCTATCGTCCCGGGCGAGCGCCTTCGCGACACCTCACGCCTTCTTCGCCCAGCGCCCCTTCTCGTCGGCTTGCCAATAGGTCGCGTCCAGCCCCTTCTCTTTGACAGCGGACCAGTGCGCCCGAGCGGCACCCACTGCTTCCTCATCCTCACCATCGAACAAAAGGACGATGCGTTGATAGGTCTCGGGGTCGGCGGGCAGTGGTGCACCGTCGATCAGAAAGCGCACAGTCGCCGCATTCGGATTGCTTTCGTTGAGTGTCAGCAGCACCGGCTGCTGGGCCGCCTCCGGCTCGCGCCAGGTGCCGTGCGGAAGGAACCCATCGTCGCGATAAGTCCACAAGTGTGCGTCGAGCGCATCGATACGGTCTTCGGACGATCCCTGCACGACCACCTTCCAGCCGCGCTCGAGAGACTTCTCCAGCAGCGCCGGCAGCACGCTCTCCAGCTTCTGGCCTTGCAGATGATAAAAAAGAATCTCGGTCATCGCGTATCCGCCGCTACAGACTATTTCTCGTAGTAGTCCGCCACCAGCCGATCCAGCAGCCGCACACCCCACCCCGAGCCCCAGCTCCGGTTGATATCGGTTTGCCGCGAGTCGAATGCGGTGCCGGCGATATCGAGATGCGCCCATGGGATTTTGTCGTCCACAAAACGCTTGATGAATTGCGCGGCCGTGATGGCGCCACCCCAGCGGCTCCCACCCGTGTTTTTCATGTCGGCGAATTTGGAGTCGATCATCTTGTCGTATTCGGGTGCGAGCGGCATGCGCCACACCAATTCGCCGGTTTCAATCCCGGCTTTGGTCAGGCGCTCGGAAAGCTGATCGTTGTTGGAAAACATGCCGGCATATTCCTGCCCGAGCGCGACGATGATGGCGCCGGTGAGCGTGGCCAGATCCACCATGAATTTCGGCTTGAAACGCTGGGCCGCGTACCAGATCACGTCGGCAAGCACGAGGCGCCCTTCCGCGTCGGTATTGATGATTTCAACTGTCTGTCCCGACATCGATTTGACGATGTCGCCTGGTCTTTGCGCATTGCCGTCGGGCATATTCTCGACCAGGCCGATAACGCCGACCGCGTTGACGCGCGCCTTGCGAGCAGCGAGCGCATGCATCAGCCCCACGACGCAAGCAGCGCCTCCCATGTCGCCTTTCATGTCTTCCATGCTCGCGGCCGGTTTGATGGAAATTCCGCCGGTATCGAAGCACACGCCCTTCCCGATGAAGGCGACCGGCGCTTCGCCAGCCTTCCCGCCATTCCAGCGCATAACCACCACACGGCTCTGGCGCTCCGATCCCTGCCCCACGCCGAGCAACGCGTTCATGCCGAGCTTCTTCATCGCCTTGATGTCGAGCACTTCGACAGCGACGCGGAGTTTTTTGAGTGCGTTCGAGCGGCGGGCGAATTCTTCCGGGTGAAGGACGTTGGCCGGTTCATTGACCAAATCGCGTGCCAACAAAACGCCTTCGGAGATCGCTGCGCGGGACTCGTACGCCTTGCGTGTCGCCGCAACATCGCCGACTGCGACCGTCACGTGGCGCGTCGACGGCGGCTTTTCATCGTCCTTGCGCTTGGTCTTGTAGCGGTCGAAAGCGTAAGCACGCAGGCGCACGCCTTGTGCGAGATCGGCGGACTGCTCGGACTTCATCGGGCCACCCGGCAGTTCGGCAAAAACCGTGGCGTCGCTGGCGGAGCTTGGCAGCTTGCCCATGGCAAGGCCCCCGAGCTTGAGGAAATCCTTCGGCTTAAGCTCGGATGTCTTGCCGGCCCCCAGGACCACGAGCCGTGCCGCCTGGAGACCCGCCGGGACGACGAGCTCCAACGCAGAGTTATTCTTGCCCGTAAAACGTTCTGCCTTTGCAGCCCGCGCAACCAGCTCCGCCGTAGACCCCAAGGCCTTCCGGGTCGCCGGCCCGAATTTCAGGCCGTCATCGCAGAACACTATGAGAACGCCCTTGGCAGGGGCAGCGAAAGGGCCAAAGCCAAGCTTGAGGGCGTCGGTCATCGTCAGAAGGTCCTTTTTCGTGGCATTTCAGCGTTTGGGGGGTCCGTCGCGTCCCATATGGCGCGCCCGTAACCTGTCTGCAAAGCCCCAATCGGCTGCAATTCGGGCTTTTTCCCGAGATTATGCCGCTTTGACCCCTAAAACAGCGGCAATGTGGGCGGTGGCTCTGCAAGCCGAGTGGGGTGTGAAAAAGTCCGAAAACGGACACGTGGCCGGTCCGCCACATTTACATTTTGTTGTGCATGTTCAACGGCTTTGCCTTTGCCCGGCCATTTTGTCAGGCGATCAAGGTAAATCTGACGGGGGTAGAGTTTTAAGCTGAAAGCGCTTCGCGTCCGGTGGGGAGCCGAACGCGGGGTCCGGTCTGTGCCGGATCAGGGGACGATGCTGCGGATGGGGTCTATCAGTCGATATATTTTCCGCACCACCTTGGGTGCCTTCCTGATCGTGCTGGTCAGTTTGACGGCCGTGATCTGGGTCACGCAGGCATTGCGCGACATCGACATCATGACAAACCAGGGCCAGACCATTCTGGTCTTCATCGGCATCACTGGCTTGATCATACCGCTGCTGGTTCTGGTGATCGCGCCCATCGCGCTGCTGATCGCGGTCGCGCATGTGCTCAACAAATTGTCCAACGATTCCGAAATCATCGTGATGAACGCGGCCGGCATGTCGCCTTGGATTCTTTTTCGGGCCTTCGTGATGGCGGCGATCGTGGTTTCGGTGCTGGTGAGCGCGATCAGCGCCTATTTTGCACCGAAGGGTTTGCGAATGCTGCGCGACTGGCTGACCGAAGTGCGCGCCAATGTCGTGAGCAGCATTGTCCAGCCGGGACGCTTCACCACCCTTGAAAGTGGCGTTACCATCCACATTCGCGAACGGCACCCGAACGGGCAACTTGCCGGCATTTTCCTGGACGATCGGCGCAATCCGAACGAACGCATCACCATTCTTTCGGAGATCGGCGAGCTGCTGGATAACAGCAGCGGCACCTACCTTGTCCTTCAAAAGGGCATCGTGCAGCGGCACGAGGCCGATCAGCGCGATCCGGCAATGGTGGTGTTCGACCGCTATGCGTTCGATCTTTCGCAGTTTGCGGGCGGCGCTCAAGCAGTAAAATATTCGATCCGCGAGCGCTATCTCTGGCAGCTGCTGTTTCCCGACCCGAAAGATCAATTCTACATCGAACAGCCCGACCAATTCCGTGCCGAACTGCACGACCGTTTGATTGCGCCATTTTATCCGCTCGCCTTCGTCGTGATCGCCTATGCCTATCTCGGCGCTCCACGCACCACCCGGCAAAGCCGCACGCTGTCGATGCTTGGCGCCATCGGTGGTGTCGCATTGCTGCGCCTGATCGGCTTCGCGTCCACCGTATTTGGCGCCGCCGTTCCGTGGACGCTGTCGCTTCAGTATCTCGCGATGGCCGTCGCCTTCGGCTCGGGTTTATACGTTATTCGCCGCGGCCTGATCTTGGAGCCGCCCGCCTTCATCACCGACTGGCTCGCGGCGCTCACCGAGCGCATCAGCCGGCGTTTCGTGTCGCCGTAAAGTAACGCCATGCCGATCTTCATGGGAACACTCGCGCGATATTTCGGACTGCGCTTTCTGAGCGCAGTGCTGGTGGTATTCGCCGGGATATTCGCATTGGTCGCCCTCATCGATTACATCGAGCTGATGCGCCGTGCCGGCGATATTCCCAATGTGTCGGCCGTGCTGGTGGCAAAAACATCTTTCTACCGCGTGCCACAGGTGGTGGAACGCATTCTGCCGTTCTGCATTCTGATCGGCGCAATGTCGTGCTACCTCAATTTGTCCCGACGCCTCGAGCTTGTGATTGCCCGATCCGCCGGTTTGTCGGCATGGCAGTTTGTTTCGCCGGCGCTTGTGGTTGCATTCGTCGTCGGCATCGTTGCAACCGCCATCTACAATCCGGTGTCGGCGATACTTCAAGAGCGCTCCAAGCGCTTTGAAGCCGAATTGTTTGGTCAAACTGCCAACACACCCAGCCGAAGCGGGGGCACCTTCTGGGTCAGCCAGCGCACCGACGACGGCCAGGCCATCATCAATGCTGCCGGGAGCCGCGATCAGGGTATCAACCTCAGTGGCGTGTCAGTATTTACGTTCGACGCCGATGGACGCTTCAAGCAGCGGATCGACGCGCGGGCCGCCAGCCTCGAGCCCGGGATCTGGCGGCTGCGCGACGCCCGAATCTATGCCCTAGGCGTATTGCCAGCCGATCAGAAGGAGTTCTTGCTCAAGACAAGCCTGACTCCGGAGCAAGTACGCGAAAGCTTTGCCACACCCGAAACTGTGCCGTTCTGGGAACTCCCACAGTATATCCAGATCGCCGAACACGCAGGCCTCGTAGCCGCAGGCTATAGATTGCAGTTCCAGAAGCTTTTAGCGCGGCCCTTTTTGTTGGCCGCAATGGTTCTCCTTGCCGCCGCGGTTAGTCTACGGTTCTTCCGCTTTGGCGGCGTCCAAAAGATGGTTTTAAGTGGCGTGGCAGCTGGGTTTCTGCTTTACGTTTTGTCGAAAGTAACTGAGGATTTGAGCAAGGCTGAGCTGATGCATCCTGTGGCAGCGGCTTGGCTGCCCGTGCTCGTCGGCGGCGTGACGGGGTTTATTGCGTTGCTGTACCAGGAGGACGGTTGATGGCGGGGCTCGCTAGCGCTCGTCCATCAGCGCCGCGGCGATACTGCCGTGGCGTCGCAACAATTGCCGCCGTCCTGAGCCTGCTGGCTTGCGGCGGATTGATCGCGTCTGCCCCGGCGTCCGCGCAGGAATTGCAATTCCCGCAGCGCCCCCCGCCGAAGCCAAAGTCCAAAATCGCCATCGACCGTGAAAAGTCCGGTCAGAAGCAGATGCTCGTTCAGGCGACCGAGATCGATTACGACTATGCCAATAATCGCATTGCCGCCGTCGGCAATGTCCAAATCTATTACGGCGACTCCACGCTCGAAGCTGACCGAGTCATCTACGATCAGAAAACCAAACGTTTGCATGCCGAAGGCAATGTCCGGCTGACCGAGCAGGACGGCAAGGTCACCTACGGCGAGATCATGGATCTGTCGGACGACTATCGCGACGGTTTCGTCGACTCGCTGCGACTGGACGCTCCCGACCAGACGCGCATGGCGGCCACGCGCGCCGAACGCTCTAGCGGCAACTACACCGTCTTCCATAACGGCATCTATACCGCGTGCGCGCCGTGCAAGGACGATCCGAAAAAGCCACCGCTCTGGCAGGTGAAGGCTGCACGCATCATCCACGACCAGGGCGAGAAGATGATGTATTTCGAGGACGCGCGCATCGAATTTTTCGGCAAACCGCTCGCGTGGCTACCGTACTTCTCCGCGCCCGATCCGACCGTCAAACGCAAGACCGGCTTTCTGATGCCGTTGGTTGGCGGGAGTTCGATTTACGGTGGGGCAGTCGAAATACCCTACTACTGGGCCCTGGCCCCGAACTACGACGCGACGTTCGCGCCGATGCTCACCACAAAACAGGGGCCGCTGCTGCAAGGCGAATTCCGCGAGCGATTGATAAATGGCGCCTACTCGATCCGGGCCGCCGGCATCTATCAGCTCGACCCAAATTATTTCATTCGTAGCGACGGAACGACAACGCCAGGCTACCGCAATTTCCGCGGCAGCCTGGAAAGCACTGGCATGTTCGCGCTTAACGACAAATGGGTGTGGGGTTGGGACGGTACGGCACTGACCGACCGGACGTTCTTACAGGACTACAACCCGCATCTGTCACAATATCGCACCACCGATGCGTTCCAGAACCCGGCTAGCGAAGCGGTCTCGCAGCTCTATATCTCAGGCAAAGGCAACCGCAGTTATTTCGACGCTCGAACGATCTACTACCTCGGATTCTCGGACGCGGACACGCAAAGCCAGATTCCGATCATCCACCCGGTGGTCGACTATAATTACGTCTTCGATCGCCCAATTCTTGGCGGCGAGCTCAGCTACCGGACCAATTTCACGAGCCTGACCCGCAACCAAGCGGACTTCGATCCGATCACGCAGAGCGCGCTCAACAACGGCACCTGCACGCAAACCGCCGATCCTGCTATTAAAACGACGGCGAATTGTTTGCTGCGCGGCGTCCCCGGCACCTACACCCGCTTCTCGGCCGAGACGCAATGGCGGCGCAGCATCACCGACCAGTTTGGCCAGATCTTTACGCCCTTCGCATCGATCCGGGTCGATGCGGGTTCCATGCAGATCCAGAACCAACCCGGCGTGTCCAACTATATCGACACTGGCGATACCAACCTCGTGCGCGCCATGCCGACCATCGGCTTGGAGTACCGGTATCCATTCATCAGCGTGCAGTCCTGGGGTACGCAAACAGTGGAACCGATCGCTCAGATAATCGTGCGTCCCAACGAAACACAAATTGGGCGCTGGCCGACCGAGGATGCGCAAAGCTTGACCTACGATGACAGCAACCTGTTCCGCGTCGACAAGTTCTCGGGTTGGGACCGCGCCGAAGGTGGCGGCCGCGCCAATTACGGCCTGCAATACACCGCGCAGATTAATCAGGGCGGATTCATCAATGCGCTGTTTGGCCAGTCCTACAGCATCTTCGGACAAAACTCTTTCGCCTACGGCGGCACGACAAATACCGGCCTCGATACCGGCCTCGACACGACCGCTTCTGACTACGTGGCGCGGGTATCGTACCAGCCCAACAGCACGTACATGTTCACCTCGCGGTTCCGCTTCGACAACGACCGCTTCACCGTACAGCGGACTGAACTCGAAGCGCGTGCAACCTTTGACCGCTGGACCGGCAGCCTGCTGTATGGCGACTATGCCGCGCAGCCCGCATTGGGCATCCTCGACCGTCAGCAGGGAATATTGGGAACCGGACAGATCAAACTTGACGCCAATTGGGTTCTGATAGGGGGCGCACGCTACGACATCAATGCCGGAAAATTCGACCAGACGCGCGTCGGCCTGGGATACGTCGACGATTGCCTGATTTTTGGGTTGAACTACATTACCAATTACACCTACAGCGGAAACGTCGCTGCCAATCACACGATTATGCTGCAGCTAACCCTGCGCACACTGGGCGGCACGTCGGTCAGTCAGGGGGTCGGTAAGTCGACGTCAAATTAAATTTATCCGTCGCGCGACCACAAGAGACAGTGGACACTGGAATGCCGAATACAAGAATGAAAGGCCGAAAATGCCGCCGCTGGCTGATGGGCGCTATTGTCGTTTTCGCCCTCGCCGCTCCCGCAACCGCGCGCGCGCAAGTCGTGGTCATCGCCAATGGCTCCCCGATCACAGAATACGACATCCAGCAGCGCACCAAATTGCTTTTCAGTTCGACCCACAAGCAATCAACCCGCCAGGAAGTCATCAACGATCTCATCGATGACCGCCTCAAAATCTCGCGCGCCAAGATTTACGGGCTGGAGGTGACTGATGCTGACGTCAACAGTGCATTCGAGACGATGGCCACGCGACAACACATCACACCGGAACAATTTGGTCAGGTTCTCGAGCGTGCCGGCATTTCTCCGAACACCGTCAAGTCGCGCATTCGCGCCGAGTTGACGTGGCAACAGCTGATCCGTGGCAAATACAGCGCCACACTCCAGGTTGGTGAAAGCGATGTTGCCAACGCGCTGAAAGGACGCAACGATGCCGAAGCCGCCGCAGTGGGTTATACTTACACTCTCTATCCGGTCATGATGGTTGTTGCGCGCGGTTCAAACGAAGCCACGCTCGCGACAAAACGCAGTGAAGCGGAAAATCTCCGCGGCCGGTTTATTAACTGCAACGAGGGCTTGGCTATGGCGCGCGGATTGCGTGACGTCGCGGTACGTGACCCCGTCACCCGAAACTCATCCGACCTCTCGCCGCAATTGCGGGACCTGCTTGGCAACATTGAACTCGGCCATCTCACCGCGCCCGAGGTGACGGCGCAAGGCCTGCAGATGTTCGCGGTTTGCGGCAAAAAAGAAAGCACAACGGAATCGCCACTGAAGCGCGAAACGCGGGAGCAGATATTCACCAAGCGTTTCGAATCCGAATCCAAGAAGTTTCTGGACGAAATTCGGAAGCAGGCGATGATTGAGTACAAGAACAACAAATGAGCGAGTCCGCCACCCTCCCTTTGGCTTTGACGCTGGGCGAGCCGGCAGGCATCGGCCCGGATTTGACAATCCAGCTTTGGCGCCGGCGCACCGAGCTTCGGCTTCCGCCGTTCTATCTCATCGGAGATCCGGAATTCATCAAGCGTCGCGCTCGCCTGCTGGGCTGCGACATTGTGTTGAGCGTGGTGACCCCCGCGCAGGCAAACGAAACATTCGCGCGGGCCTTGCCGATTGTGCCACTCGGCACGCCCGTCACTGCCGTTCCCGGAAAACCGGACGCATCGAGCGCGCCGGCGGCGATCGCCTCAATTCGCCGCGCCGTCGCCGATGTGCTGTCCGGAGATGCCGCCGCCATCGTCACCAATCCGGTCGCCAAGAACGTTCTCTACCGCTCCGGCTTTGCCGAACCTGGCCACACTGAATTCCTCGGCAAGCTCGCACAGGAAGCGACTGGCATCGCCGCAAGACCGGTGATGATGCTGTGGTCTCCGGAGCTGGCTGTTGTACCGGTGACGATCCATCTGCCGTTCAAAGACGTGGTTACGCGGCTGACGTCCGACCTCGTGGTCGAGACCGGACGGATCGTCGCGCGCGACCTCACGGCCCGTTTCGGCATTTCGCGTCCGCGAATTGTGGTTGCCGGCCTTAATCCGCACGCCGGCGAGGAAGGCGCGCTCGGAGAGGAGGACGGGGCAATTGTGGCTCCGGCCGTGCAACGATTGCAGGAGGAAGGCATCGATGCGGTCGGGCCGCTGCCGGCCGACACCTTGTTCCATGAACGCGCGCGCGCGGCGTATGACGTGGCGCTGTGCATGTATCACGATCAGGCCCTGATCCCGATCAAGACCCTGGCCTTCGACCACGCAGTGAACGTAACTCTGGGCTTGCCGTTCGTGCGAACGTCGCCTGATCACGGGACCGCCTTCGATATCGCCGGCAGTGGCACCGCCGACCCGTCGAGTTTGGTCGCGGCGGTCACGCTCGCCGCTCGTCTGTCGGCAACCGCGCCTGCTCTTGTGCCGGCAAAGTAGTTTCATGTGCACATGATCTTGTCCGAAAACCGGGATCTTATGCGCTAATGCCGCAGATCGATGATCTGCCGCCGCTGCGCGAGGTCATCCGCCGCCATGGCCTTACGCCCAAAAAATCCCTCGGCCAAAACTTCCTGTTCGATCTCAATCTAACCGCGCGCATTGCACGCGCGGCCGAACCGCTTGAGAACATCACGGTCGTAGAAATCGGTCCGGGCCCAGGCGGGCTTACCCGCGCGCTGCTGGCACTCGGCGCCCGCCGTGTCGTGGCAATTGAGCGCGACCAGCGCGCGATTGCCGCGCTCGAAGAAATTGCCACACGCTATCCCGGGCGGCTCGATATTATCGCCGGCGACGCGCTGAGCGTCGATCCGCGCGAGCAGCTTGGCCCGGAACGCGCGCGCGTGGTGGCGAACCTGCCCTACAACATCGCCACGGCCCTGCTGGTCAACTGGCTCACCGTCGAGCCCTGGCCACCGTGGTATGACTCGCTGCTGCTGATGTTCCAGCGCGAAGTGGCCGAACGCATCGTCTCCGCGCCGGGGAGCAAATCCTACGGACGTTTGTCGGTGCTGGCCGGATGGCGGACCGAGGCGAAGATTCTTTTTGACGTTGCCCGCTCGGCATTCGTGCCGCCGCCCAAGGTCACATCCTCAATCGTGCGCCTCACACCGCGGCCGGAGCCGCTGTCTTGTGACTCGATTGTCCTCCAACGGGTGACCGAAGCGGCATTCGGTCAGCGCCGCAAAATGTTGCGCCAAAGCCTGAAAACGCTAGGCGTCGACGCAATCGCGCTGCTCACCGAAGCCGGCATCGAACCGACGGCCCGCGCAGAGGAGATTCCCGTCGATGGCTTTGTCGCGCTTGCGAATATTTTTTCTGTGCAGATGAAATCCCGCGTGTAAAGTTTCTGCTCATGCAAATGCACCGCCAATCCTTGACTGCCTACGGCACGCCCTTGTGCGAGACCGTCGTGGACACGCCCCGACCGCAAGGGTCGGAAGTGCTCGTGCGGATCGAGCGCTGTGGCGTCTGCCATTCCGATCTGCACATGCAAGACGGCTACTTCGCACTCGGCGGTGGAAAGCAGCTCGACGTCCGCGCCGGACGGACACTGCCTTTCACGCTCGGCCACGAAATCGCCGGCACTATTGAAAGCGTCGGACCGGGCTCCGCTGCAGCAGCGGGTGCCAAAATCGCGGTTTATCCCTGGATCGGCTGCGGGCAGTGCGCCGCATGCAAAGCCGGCGATGAGAATATTTGCACGGCCCCACGGCATCTCGGCATTACCGTGGACGGCGGCTTTGCCACGCACGTGATGGTGCCGCATGCTCGTTATTTGATCGACTATGCGCCGCTGCCGGCCGGCTATGCCGGCGCGCTCATGTGTTCGGGACTCACGGCTTACGCCGCGCTGAAGCGTTTGTCGGATCGTGCGACGCGCGCGCCGCTCCTGTTGGTCGGCCTCGGCGGTGTCGGACTGATGGGCCTCGCGCTGGCGCGCGCCATGTATGGCACGGCGCCATTCGTTGCCGACATCGACGCCAGGAAGCGAGAGGCAGCGCTCGCTGCCGGCGCCAGGGAAGCATTCGACCCGGCCGATCCCAATGCTCGCAAGGCGCTGCTTAAGGCGAGCGGCGGCATTTACGCGGCCTGCGATTTCGCGGGCTCGGAGGCCTCGTTGAATTTCGCCACCGGCGTGCTGGCCAAGGGCGGAAAGGTGGTCGTGACGGGCCTGATCGGAGGTGCCTATTCGACCGCCGTCGCGATGTTTCCACTCAAGGCAATGACGATCGAAGGCACGACGACCGGTACGCTGGCCGAAGCGCGCGAACTGATCGCTCTGGTGCGCGCGAAGAACATTGCTCCGCCGCCAATCGCCGAGCGTCCGCTTGCTCAAGCGTCAGCGACACTCGACGATCTCCGCGCCGGGCGCATCGTCGGGCGCGTGGTGTTGAAGGCTTAACGCCGGCGAAGCTGACCTTGCAGCTTACGCACGAAATTTGACAGGCCTGGCTGGCGTTCGCGTTTCAGACGTTCGCCCACCAAAATCCCGCGCAATTCGGCAAACGCACGCGGCAGTTTTTTGTTGACGACGACGTAGTCGTATTCGGCCCAGTGGCTCATCTCTTCGGATGCTTTCGACATGCGCTGCCGGATCGTCTTCTTGTTGTCCTGGCCGCGCGAATGCAGACGTCGCTCCAATTCACCGACCGACGGCGGCAGGATGAAGACGCTGACCAGATCGCTGCGGGCCTTTTCGCGCAGCTGCTGCGTGCCCTGCCAGTCAATATCGAACAGCACGTCACGGCCCGCCGCCAGCGCCTGGACCACCGGTTTGCGCGGCGTGCCGTAATAATTCCCGAACACGACGGCCCACTCCAGCAGTTCGCCCTTGCGGCGCATCGCTGCGAATTTCTTCTGGTCGACAAAATAATAATCGCGGCCCTCGCGCTCGCCCGGACGTTTGGCGCGCGTGGTGACCGATATCGACAGATGAATCCAGGGATCGCCTTGCAGCAGCCGGCGCGACAGCGTGGTCTTGCCCGCGCCCGAGGGCGATGACAGGACGAACATCAGCCCGCGCCGGGCAATCCCTTGATGCGAAACGCTCGCCATGGTCACTCCAGGTTCTGCACCTGCTCGCGAAATTGCTCGACCACGCTTTTGAGCTCAAGGCCGACTTTGGTCAGTTCAACGTCGTTCGCCTTGGCGGTGAGCGTATTCGATTCGCGGTGGAGTTCCTGCGCCAGAAAATCGAGCTTGCGGCCAATCGCGCCGCCGCCGGCGAGAAGCTTCTTGACTTGCGACACATGAGAAACGAGCCGATCGAGCTCCTCACGGATATCGGCCTTGGTGGCAAGGAGTATTGCTTCGACGCGGCCAACAAGGTCGCCACCTGCTCCGCGAGCCGCACCTTGATCGCTTCCGGTTTACGCCCCGGTGCAGCCTCCGCGCGCGCGGTGAGCACGGCGATCTCATCGAGCCTCGCCGACAACAACCGGCCAAGCGTTTCGCCCTCCGAGCGCCGCATCGACACGAGCGCGGCCAACGCGTGCTCAAAGCCTGCAACGATCGCCGTCTCGGCAGTGCTGTGGTCTTCCGGGCGCTCGTCTTCCTCGGTAACCTCGATGATCCCTTTGAGCGACAAAATGCCGTCGAGGCTTGGCGGCGCAGCCTCGACCTTTCCGGAAAGGCCCTTGAGCGTGGACAGCACTGCGGCGAGCACCGCTTCGTTGACTTTCACCGTCGGCTGCACGCCTTTGCGCTCAACGGTGAGATTGGCGTAGACGGTGCCGCGCGAAAGCTTTTCGGTGCCGCGCGAGCGCGCCGGAATCTCGACCGCATCCCAGCCCTGCGGCAGGCGGAAGCGCAGATCGAGCCCCTTGGCGTTGACCGACTTGATCTCCCAGCTCCAGGCATAGTCGCCAGCGCTGCCGTGGCTGCGAGCAAAACCGGTCATGCTCGACAGAGCCATGGGATCAATCTCGTGTTGTTGTCTATTCAAAAACGCCGCGACCTTAGCCGCGCGACGTTCACGTCACAAGCCTACGGCTTGTCGCTGGTTGGGGCGCTATTTGCGGGCGGTGCAGACGGCGTTGGTGTTGGCGGCGCCGGCGGCGCATTGCCATTCCCATTTGTGTGCTCGATACCGCGCAGGCGAGAAACGTTTTTCTGGTGCTCCGCATAGCTATCCGAGAACACGTGGCCGCCGGTCCCGTCGGCAACGAAATAGAGCTCCTTGGTGCGGGCGGGATTTGCGGCGGCTTCGAGTGAGGCGCGGCCCGGGTTGGCAATCGGCCCCGGCGGCAGTCCGTCAACGACATATGTGTTGTAGGGTGTCGGCTGTTCAATCTCGCTCTTCAGAATCGGTCGGCCGAGCGAACCTTTGCCGCCGGTCAGCCCGTAGATAATCGTCGGGTCCGACTGCAGCCGCATCTTGCTCTTGAGCCGGTTGACGAAGACGGCGGCAACGCGCGTGCGCTCGTCCGCCTTGCCGGTTTCTTTTTCCACGATCGAGGCAAGCGTGACCAATTGCTCGGGCGTCTTGATGGGCAAATCCTGCATTCGGTGTTCCCACACGTCCTGCAAGACATGCCGGTGTGCCTGCTGCATGCGCTGGATAATCAGCTCACGCGTCACGCCGCGCGAGAATTTGTACGTTTCGGGCAGCAACGTTCCTTCGCGCGGGATTTCCTTGATCTTGCCGGCAAGGGCGTCGGTCTCCAGCAGACGCGCGACGATCTGCTCCGAGGTAAGGCCCTCGGGAACCGTGAGGGCGTGCTGCACCATCTTGGATTCGATGATCGTATCGACGACGTCGGCGAGGCTCGCCTGTTTGCTGAACTGGTATTCGCCGTATTTGAGCTCACCGCGGGCCTTGAGGACGATCACGCCGCCCATGAAAACGTACGGCTGGTCGATGACGCCCTCGCGCTGCAAGAGATCGGCGATGTCACGGATGCCGAGACCGCGCGGAATGTTGACAACCTTATCCTCCGGCAGCGGGCCGGGAGCTTCAAAGCGTTGCTTGCCAAAGTACAACCCGAGGCCGACTGCGACCGAGAGCACGACGAGGAACGTGAAGATCGCGTTTCCGACGATGACCACCGGATGGCGCACGCGTTGTGAACGGCGGTTTGGAATCGGCACCCGTTCCGGTTCGAGTGCCGCACGCGGGCTACGCGGCATTGGCGGTTTTCCGGCGGGCGTTCCGTTGTTGTCGCCCCCAGGCGGTAGGTTGGAATTCACTTCATCAGCTCCCGCTGTCGGCACCGGCGCCCGCAATCATCTCGCATTATCACGCTCCATCGCGTTCCGCGGCGGGAGGACGACGTCAGCCGTCTTCGCACGTTAGAAGAAATTATGGCGAAAACTTGGGGCGCTTGCAGGCACAGACTCCTAATTGGCGTACCGGCGGAAAATCAGCGAGGCGTTTGTTCCGCCGAATCCGAATGAATTCGACAGCGCAGTGTCGACATCCCGTTTCCGCGCCTGATGCGGGACGAGGTCGATCGGCGTATCAACCGAAGGACTATCGAGGTTGATCGTGGGCGGGGCAACCCGATCCCGAATGGCCAGGATCGAGAAGATGGCCTCGACCGCGCCGGCGGCGCCGAGCAAATGCCCAATACAGGACTTGGTCGATGACATCGACATCCGGCCGGCTGCATTGCCAACCAACTTCTGGATCGCACCAAGCTCGATCTCATCGCCAACTGGCGTCGAGGTGCCATGCGCATTGATGTAGTCGATATCGCCGGCCGAAATCCCCGCACGCTTGATTGCCGCATTCATGCAGCGCAGTGCCCCATCACCGTCCGGTGCCGGCGCCGTAATGTGATAGGCATCGCCCGACAAGCCGTAGCCGATCAGTTCACCATAGATCTTTGCGCCACGCGCCGTGGCGTGTTCGAGCGCCTCGAGCACCACAACGCCGGCACCCTCGCCCATCACGAAACCATCGCGGTCCTTGTCATATGGACGTGAGGCGCGTGTCGGGTCATCGTTAAAGTTCGTGGAAAGCGCACGCAGCGCCGAAAACCCTGCGAGAGATATGCGATTGACCGGCGACTCCGCGCCGCCCGCCACCATCACCTCGGCGTCACCAAGCGCCACCAGCCGCGCGGCATCGCCAATGGCGTGAGCGCCGGTCGAGCATGCGGTAACAACCGCATGGTTCGGCCCTTTTAACCCGAACGCTATCGATACGAAGCCCGAGGCAAGATTGATGATCCGGCCGGGGATAAAGAATGGCGAAACCCGTCGCGGACCTTTCTCATTGAGCGCGATCGCGGTCTCGGCGATGCCCTCAATACCGCCGATGCCGGAACCGATCATCACCCCGGTGGTCGTCTGCTCTTCGTAACTTTTTGGATGCCAGCCGGCGTCATCGAGCGCTTGGCGGGCCGCGCACATCGCATAGACAATAAACTCGTCGACTTTGCGCTGATCCTTCGGCTCCATCCACTGATCGGGATTATAAGTCGCGTTCGAGCCATCGCCGCGCGGAACGACGCACGCGATCTTGCAGGCAATATCGGAGACATCGAAGGTGTCGATTTTCTTGGCGCCGCTTTCGCCCTTCAGCAGGCGCGTCCAGGTCGGCTCCACGCCGCAACCGAGCGGCGTCAACATTCCCATTCCTGTGACGACGACACGTCTCATGGTCAGCTCCGAGCGAAATTATGCGCGCCGCTGCACTCCGCACAGCCCTTAAGACAATGACGAGCGAAGTAAACGAGCAGCAGCGTGGCGCGCTTGCTCAGCTTTTAGCGTTTTTTTCGAGAAATTTGACCGCATCGCCGACGGTCAGGATGGTTTCGGCCGCATCATCGGGAATTTCGCAGCCAAACTCTTCTTCGAAGGCCATCACGAGCTCGACGGTGTCGAGACTGTCGGCGCCAAGATCGTCGATGAAACTCGCTTGATCGGTCACCTTGTCGGGCTCAACGCCCAGGTGCTCCACGACAATCTTTTTCACCCGCTCGCCAATGTCACTCATCGTTCCAACCTCGTGCTTTTTAGATTGGGTTACAACCCAAGTTCAGATCGCAACCATCGTGGTATGGCCTCGTCGAGATTGACGGTAATGAGACGAACCCCAATCGCGGAAGTTTGCTTGCGACTTCCGCTACTAGCCGCCCCAGCCGGGCCGAAGCTCGGTTACCATACTTCAAATACGATGACTAGCGTGTGAGGGCGCAGCGAGCAAGCCCCGAAAATTGGGCTTATCCGGTCAGATCATAGCCATCCCACCGTTTACGTGGATCGTCTGTCCATTGACATAGGCAGCCTCATTCGAGGCCAGGAACACCGCTGCTGCCGCCACATCATCGGGGGTGCCGAGCTTGGCTGCAGGAATGCGCGACAGAATCGCCTCGCGCTGCTTCTCATTGAGCTTTTCGGTCATCGCGGATGCGATCAGACCGGGCGCTATACAGTTGGCGGTAACGTTACGCTTGGCATATTCCGCAGCCACCGACTTGATCATACCGACCATACCGGCCTTGGAAGCCGTGTAGTTCCCCTGCCCCGGATTGCCCGTAAAGCCGACGACGGACGAGATCGCGATCACGCGGCCCCAGCGACGGCGCATCATGCGCGACACCGCGGCGCGGGCGAGTCGAAATGTCGCGGTCAGGTTGACCGCGATGACTTTGTCCCAATCCTCGTCGCGGAGTTGCACGAACAAGTTATCGCGGTTCATGCCGGCATTGGCGACCAGGATATCGAGTTTCTCCATTTTCTCTTCCGCGGCGGGCACGAGCGCCTCGACTGCATCCTTATCCGCGAGATCGCAGGGCAGGATGTGGACACGGCTGGCCAACTCAGCGGCAAGAGTATCAAGAGCGTCCTTGCGCGTGCCGGAGATCGCAACTGTCGCGCCTTGCGCGTGCAATGCGCGCGCGATGGCGCCCCCGATGGCGCCGCTGGCGCCAGTGACCAGCGCGGTCTTGCCGTTCAGGTCGAACATCATTGGCTCCTCATTCGTTTGCGCATGCTCTTGTCCGAAAACCGGTCCCGCTTTTTGGGATTATGCGCGAGCCGCTTTGAAAGCGGCGACGTCCTCTGGGCTGCCGATTGCGCTGCTATTTGCACCATCCGCAAGCCGTTTGATCAATCCGCTGAGGACCTTGCCTGCACCGACTTCGTAGAAATTCGTAACCCCGGCGCCAGACATGAATATCACGGACTCGCGCCAGCGTACGGTCCCGGTAACTTGCGCGACCAGCGCCCGCACGATTTCCGCCGGCTCACGGATCGCCTTGGCCAACACATTGGCGATCACGGGCACGACCGGCGGCTTTACGGACACTTTCCCCAGCGCGTCGGCCATCACATCCGCGGCTGGTTGCATCAGTGCACAATGGAAGGGTGCGGACACAGGGAGAAGCATCGCGCGTTTCGCGCCTTTTGCCTTGGCAATTTCCACAGCGCGCTCGACCGCAGCCTTATTGCCGGACACCACGACCTGACCCGCTCCGTTATCGTTAGCTGCCTGGCATACCTCACCTTGCGCGGCGTCCGCCGCGATCGCTGAGGCTACATCGAATTCGAGACCGATAAGCGCCGCCATGGCACCTGCGCCAACCGGCACCGCCTTCTGCATTGCCTGGCCGCGCGTTCGTAGCAGCCGCGCCGCATCCGCGACGGTAAAGGCGCCGGCCGCTGCCAATGCGGAATATTCACCAAGCGAGTGTCCGGCGACGAATTGCGCATCGCGCGCCAGATCGAGCCCTGCTTCGGCCTCCAACACACGTAGTGTCGCAAGCGAAACCGCCATCAGAGCTGGTTGGGCGTTTTCGGTCAGCGTGAGTGTATCTGCGGGGCCTTCGAAAATGATGGTGCTGAGCTTGCTGTCGAGGGCCGCATCCACGTCTTCGAAGACCTGCCGCGCGGCAGGGAAATTCGCCGCCAACGTCTTGCCCATCCCGACAGTCTGGCTGCCCTGTCCCGGAAAAACGAACGCAACTGCCATGTCTTGCCTGTTAACTGAACCACCCACCAAAATCGGGCCGAAAGACACCGCGATACCGGTTCTGTCAAGCTGCGCCGCGACCGGTAACCTCACGACAACACTCTGTCCGCTAAGATTATCGTCAATCTTCCAAGCGCCAAACCAAGGGCCAAGCCAACGGCCAAACGATGAGCGACCTGATCACCGAGGACGAGCTCGCACGGTCGCACCGCGATCCGGCCTTTCGTCAGCAACTGCTTGCGCAAAACCTCGATCGGTTGCTCGATGCCCTCGAAAAGCTGCGCCGTGACAGCGATCAGAATCCCGATATAGCGCGACAGATGCGTGAGGGCGTCGATCTTGCGGTTAAACTCGCCGAACGGCTGCAATGTGTTGCATTGGGGCCCCACGCCGCCTGATAAACCGGCATCAAACGCCCCGATGACCGCCGCTTTTGGGCTCAGGCCGTTTTGCCTTGCGTTTTTGCGAAAACACCATATAAACCGCGCGTTCCATCGACCCTGGTTGGGAGCTGAACGGACGGCCGGCTGAACTGCAATTATGAGCCGGTAGGGCCAGTTGGCCCGGCGTCCTGTGCTTCCGCCTTCAGAGCATTCGAGCCTTTCCCGAAGGGCTCGAGGGGCTAGGCGCCGGGATCGAGGACAGGGACTTGAACAAGGGAAAGGCAATTCATGCCGCTATACGAACACGTCTACCTCGCGCGCCAGGACCTGAGCGCGCAGCAGGTCGAAGAATTGACCACTCAGTTGACCGGCGTCATCGGGCAACAGGGCGGCAAGATCACGAAGAATGAATATTGGGGCTTGAAGTCCCTCACCTATCGCATCCGCAAGAACCGCAAGGCGCACATGACGCTGCTCAACGTTGACGCGCCGCCTGCGGCTCTCAATGAGATCGAACGCCAGGAACGGCTGAACGAAGACGTGCTGCGATACCTGACCATCCGCGTCGAGGCGCACGAGGAAGGCCCCTCCGCGATGATGCGCAAATCTGATCGAGATCGCGATGAACGCGGTGAGCGTGGCGGACGCGGCGAGCGTCGTCCGCGACGCGATGAAGGCGATGACGCTGAAAGCGTCGAAGCCGTCGCGGTGGAGGAATAGACCATGGCATTTTCTCCGCAAGGCGGCGCGCGCCGTCCCTTCTTCCGCCGTCGTAAGACCTGCCCATTCTCCGGCGCCAACGCGCCAAAGATCGACTACAAGGATGTCAAGCTTTTGCAGCGCTATGTTTCGGAGCGCGGCAAAATCGTGCCGAGCCGCATCACCGCGGTTTCGGCGAAGAAGCAACGCGAATTGGCACAAGCGATCAAACGCGCACGCTTTCTCGGCCTGCTGCCCTACGTGATACAGTAAAACGATAACGAGGCTTCCGGTGGCAGCCGGAAGCCGATGGTTGGGTCGGACATAGGTTCCGTCTCTAACCGCTCGATGAGGAGCGGGACAGCTCGTGATGATACAGATCGGACTCATTGGTGTTTGCGCCGGCGCCGCGGCGGCTTTGCTGTTCGCCGCGGTGACGTCTGGCGCGTTGCTGTCGATTCCGCTTTTTTATCTTGCCCCATTGCCAATCATGATCGCGGGGCTCGGCTGGAGTCACTGGGCGGCGCTGGCGGCCGTGGTCACAGGTGCCACTGCACTCGGACTCGCGTTCGGCACTGTATTCCTGTTCGCTTTCCTGGCTGGCACTGGTGTTCCCGCGTGGTGGCTGAGCTACCTCGCTATGCTCGCCCGCCCCGCCGCAGCGACCGCGGGCGATGGTCAACGCGAACCGGCTCTCGAATGGTATCCACCCGGGCATCTGGTGATGTGGGCGGCGGTCCTCGCCGCGCTCGTCGTTATTGTCGCTATCCCGAATTTCGGCCTCGACGCGGAAAGTTTTCGCGCCGGGTTGCATGAGGGGCTGGCGCGAATGTTGAGAATGCAAACGGACACGCCGGCCGGTGGACCGATCGAGTTGCCGGGCGGCACCGATCCCGAACGATTCATCAACTTCCTCGTGGCGGTGGTCCCGGCCACAGCGGCCGTCCTCGCGACGCTCACCAGTCTCGTCAATCTTTGGCTTGCAGGGCGAATTGTGAAACTTTCCGGCCGGCTGACGCGACCGTGGCCGCAGCTTTCGGCCATGCGTTTTCCCCCTCTGCTGACGGGGCTTCTCGCGCTTGCGATCGCTCTCAGTTTTACCAATGGCCTGGTCGGCATCCTCGCAAATGTCGTGTCCGCAAGCTTGCTGATGGCCTATGGCGTGCTCGGGTTTGCCGTCTTGCACGCGATTACGCAGGGCATGAACGCGCGCCCCTTTATACTCGCCGGCACATACATCGCCGTGCTGATGGTCGGCTGGCTGGTGTTGGCGCTCTGCCTGCTGGGGCTTGTCGACGCAGCGGTCGATTTGCGCGCGCGCGTCGCGCGCAAACGCGGGCCGCCTGCTCTTTCATGAGATTCACACAGCCACAGACAAACCAGATTCAGATCAAGGAGTAACGACAATGGAAGTGATCCTGCTCGAGCGCATCGGCAAGTTGGGACAAATGGGCGATGTCGTCCGCGTGAAAGACGGCTTTGCCCGCAATTTCTTGCTGCCGCGCGGTAAAGCCCTGCGGGCGACCGCCGACAACAAGAAACGGTTCGATGAAATGAAGTCTGAACTTCAGACGAAAAATCTCGAAATGAAGGGTGAAGCGGGCAAGCTTGCGGGCAACCTCGATGGCAAGACCTACATCGTGCTCCGGCAGGCGAGTGAATCCGGGCAACTGTTCGGCTCGGTGTCGACGCGCGATATCGCGGCTCTGCTCAACACGGAAGGCGCCAGTGTGGAACGTTCCCAAATTGTGCTCAATGCGCCAATCAAAACGATTGGCCAGTACAAGGTGCCGTTGGCCCTCCACCCGGAAGTCGAAATTGCGATCACTGTCACCGTGGCGCGCAGCGCCGACGAGGCGGCGCGCATAGCCCGCGGCGAGGACGTCACCGTGCGGCGGACCGAAGCGGAAGAGGAAGCTGCAGCTGCGGCCGCCACGGCGGAAGCCATGTTCGAGCCGGAAGCGGTGAAAGCGCGCAGTGAGGGCGAACCCGAAGACGAAGCGGCCGGCAAGTCTGCAAAAGTGGCGGAAGGCGGCGAAGCACCTGCCAAGGCATCCAAGGGCAGAAAGAAGAAAACCGAAACCGCCTAGGAGGCCTTAGGCTACTAGGACCCGTACTCGTAAATTTGAGGTTGGTGAGCAACGGTTAGCCAATGTCCGCTTTACCCCCAATAGCGGACAGACCGGTTGCCGAAATTATTCCGGCAGCCCGACCGTTCGGAGCGCTTCACCCATGGAAGCGGCAAGTGCGGGCGCGCAATCGACGCCGGCGAATTGGCGGCTATACCGAAATGTCGGATGCAGTTCCAGAACCTTTGCCGCAGCCGCCTTGGCTTCTTCCAGCCTCCCGACTTTGGTGAGCGCCGCAGCCAGTTGCACATAGGTGATGCTATGGGCCGGGTTGGCGTGAACGGACCTGTAGGCAGCGCGAGCAGCTTTGTCGTAGTGGCCAAGATGGAAATGACCCATGGCCTGTGCGTCGAATGCGGCGAAGGCCCAAGGATCCAACGGACTGAGACGCATACCCCGTTCGCTCCATTCGATTGCGCGTTCAGCCTCGCCACCCCACGCAAGCATGACGCTACCGAGAATGTAAGTCAGTGCAGATGACGGACTAATTGAAAGTGCGGCTTCTAACGCGACGAACGCAGCGATGCGATCGTGCCCGTCCATGCCGATGGAAAATCCGGCAAGGGTCAAGGCACGCGGATCGTCACGGCCATGCGCGATAGCCGCCTGAGCGTGGCGGACCGAGGCCGACCGGTCCTCTTCGCGCAGCCCACTGCGCAGGAAAAGGCAATGGTGGCACATTGCGGCATTAGCGTGCGCCAACGCATAGGTCGGATCGAGCGTGAGCGCGCGCCCAAGAAGTACCAGCGCTTTGGTGACATCGGCCGGCATGCCCGAATCCACGTCTGACTGCGCCTGCAGGACAAGATCATAAGCGTCGAGACTGTCGGGCCGCTTGCGCTTCACGCGCTCGACTTCAGCGCGCCGCAAACTCGGCTCGATGGCGCTGACCACGTTGAGGGCGATATCGTCCTGGAGCGCAAACACGTCGTCCAGGGAGCGATCGAAGCGTTCGCTCCATAACTGATGCCCGCTCTCTGCCTCGATCATTTGAGCGGAGATCCGGACGCGGCGGCCGTCCTTGCGCACGCTTCCTTGTATCAAATAACGCACGCCCAGTTCGCTGCCGACCTGCTTCACGTCGATGGCCGTCCCCTTGTAGGTGAGGCTGGAACGGCGCGCGATAACAAACAGCCATTTGATGCGAGATAGTCCGGCAATGATATCTTCGACCATACCGTCGGCAAAATACTCCTGGTCCGGGTCGCCGCTCAGATTTGTGAACGGAAGCACTGCGACGGACGGCTTGCCAGGCAAGGCCAGCGGCAAGTCAGTCGAGGGCGCCACAGCGCGCGAGCCCGCCGTCGCAACCACCGGGCCCACATAGCGATAGCCCCGGCGCGGCAACGTCTCGATCCAATTCGCGTCGCCGCCTGCTTCGCCGAAAACCCGCCGCAGCGCCGCAATCTGGACGGTCAAATTGCTGTCTTCGATGGCTAGTCCCGGCCACGCCGCTTCGAACAGCGCATCTTTGGAAACGGGCTTACCCGCTTGCTCCAGAAGCAGCCGGAGCAAAGCAACCGCGCGCTGGCCGAGGACGATCAGCCGGGCGTCGCGAAATAGAATTTCCGCGTCTGCATCAAGCCGGAATGGGCCGAATTCGTAGGCAGTCGCCATGGGTGGGGAGCCTCCGTTTCGCAAACATTTTGCAACTTTTTCGCAGCGATTTCACGACTTGTCGGCATGGCCGCAGCATAGTCGGCGGTCTTATAGCCCGATGAAGCGCAAAACTGACGGAGGATACTATGAGCGCGAAAGCGGTCGTCCGCATGCCCGGCGAAGGCAAACAGGTCTCGTTGGCCGGAAAGCCCTTGGTGTTCCTTGTGACCGGTCAGGACACCAAGCACACGTCTATGTTCGATTGGACGTTGCCGGCCGGTTTTTCCACCGGCACCCACGTTCACCGCGTCCAGGAAGAAACGTTCTATGTGCTGGAAGGCGAGTGCGAGTGGCATGTGGGCGGCGAACTTGTCCACGCCAAGCCCGGGACCTACCTGTTCATCCCGCCGGGTGTGCCTCACAACATCGCCAATGCTAGCGACAAGCCGGCGCGGATGATCATGACCGTGTCGCCCCCGGGTCACGAGCAATATTTCGAGGAGCTGGTGAAACTCGTAACGAAAAGCGGGCCGCCGGACGCCGCCGCCATCGCCAAATTGCGAGCCCGCTTCGATACCGAGCAACTGTCGTCGCTGAAAGCCAGCTGATTATCCCGCTAACTGGGTCCCATTCAATGTCCGGAATGAGTCGTAAGACGCCAATGTCCGCTTTGGGTCATTAGCGGACATCGGCGCATGTCCACGCGATGTCCGCTGTTACCCCGAAAGCGGACGTTCCGCGCAGTGAGGAGCATGTCCGCTCTGTGCCATAAGCGGACATAGGCAAAGCAGCAAAAAGAAAGACCGCCTCGCGGCGATTTCTCCTAAATTCGTTCTGATGTTTAATCAGGCAGCGAGTGCTGCTGTTTTCTTCTTCATGCATGCGCCGAACCCGCTCGCGAACAATGGAAGCCAGGAAGTGGCGTGGCGTTGTGGGTGAAGGGCGTTGGGCCGATGTAAATTGTAGGTTGCCAACTGGTTGACCTTCTATAAAAGGGTCTCGCGTGCCAACACGGCCATTTGGCCGGCAAATAGCGTTAAATCCTCCAGTGGGCCACCCGCCGAAAAATCTCGCGGCTAGAGATTTATTCTGGCAATCCGGCTTCTCGCAGAGCTTCACTCCATTTCGTATAATGCTCCTGTCGTCGAAGGGGGAGCAGCTCATTGAGGTTGGAAAGCCGCAACGCCGGATCGAGCTTGCGCATGTGGTTCATCAATTTCCGCGCATCCTCAAGCCGTCTCATGACCGCGTAACTTGCCGCGGCGCCACGCAAGGCAGTAAGGTAATCGGGCGCAACGGATAGTGCCTTCTCCAACCATCTTGCCGCATCACTGTGACGACCGGCGAAAAAAAGAGCATATCCAATTGCTGCATGCACATGAAAGATCAGCGGATCAAACGGACTCAATTGTGCCGCATGCGTGATATGCTCGATGGCATGTTCAGGGTCGCCTAGAAATATTCTTACCCAGCCGCTGACATACCAAGCGGATGCTAGATTGGGATTTACCGCCAAGGCCTGATCGATCAAGGCCACGCTACTGTCGACGTCGCCAACGACGTAAGACAGCGTATGCGCTGCTTTCGAGAGCGCAATAGCATCATCTTTCCCCAGTTCTGCCGCTTGGCGGCTAAATCGCGACGCTGCAGAAATCTCTTGCTGACGGTCGGTAAACCAACCATGCGACTTGCGCTGAACGTAGCAATAGGCTGCCATGCCATAGGCGGAAGCAAATGCTGGGTCTGTTTCGACTGCCTTACAAAATAAACGCAGGGCTTCGGCTATACTTTCTCGAGTCCAGAGATAGAGATTGCCCATTCCACGTAGATAATAGTCGTATGCGCCAGGGATTTCTGTCGATTTGCGCTTAGCACGCTCGATCTCAAGCTGCTCCAACTTTGGCGCAATCGCACCCACGACGCTCGCAGTTATTTGATCCTGCAGATGAAAGATATCCTCAAGACCTCCGTCAAAGCGATTTCCCCAGAGATGAGCGCCAGTCGCGGTATCGATAAGCTCGGCGGTAATACGAACTCGATGTGCCGCCTTGCGCACACTGCCGTCGAGCACATAACGCACGCCTAACTCGTGTCCGATCGCCTTTATATCTAGAGCCCGCCCTTTGTAGATGAAGCTTGAGCTGCGCGCGATGACGAAAAGCCAGCGGAATTGCGACAGTGCATTGATGACATCTTCGATAATGCCGTCGACGAAATACTCTTGGTCCGGATCAGCCGAGAGATTGGCAAATGGTAGAACCGCAATTGAGGGACGATCAGATAGTGTCCGTGCTGCGTCTTTGAATTGAAACGCTTCGGTGTTCTCACGTCCGTACGAGTTCGTCGCGCTCCTATCTTGGGCCTGCCGCGCTTCTATTTGGACTGTGCCGACAAAGCGAAAACCCTTGCGGGCGACAGTGCGAATAAGACGTTGCGCTTCGCCGCTATCACCGATGGCATGTCGAGCGGCCGTAATCCTGCTGCTCAAGGTTGACTCTGAAACAATGCGGCCGTTCCAAACTCCGGCAAAAAGGTCGTCTTTACTAACGACGCGCTCACGGTTGGATATAAGGAACTGCAGGAGGTCAAAGACCAGCGGCTCGACAGGCACCAGCTCCGATCCGGCGCGCAATTCTCGCCGACCGGCATCGAGAGAATAGTTCTCGAACAGGTAAATCACGCCGCTCTTGCCCCCAAGGTATCCAAGCGGAAAAGCAGGATTACCTCAAGGTAAAATCAGGACTCCCGAAAAGACCGTGTTGGCTGGGGCTTGTACGACATTGCCTCCAACCAATGGAGGAAACCATGTTCAAACAAACGTCCTTTTACGTTGCGTTGCTCGCATTGGTGCTGTCATGGCCGGTCAATGCGCAGCAGGTAAATCGCGTCGGCACCCCGATGCCGCCCGAGTTTAACTGGTCGTTGGACGAACCAATCACGAGGGATCAGATTACCGCCGACATTTCAAAGCTGCAGCCCGGCGAAATTCCGACAACCGCCGCGTTGACCTCTGTGGTCACCTGGGTGTCGAACACAGTCGGTCTTCCAGCGAACTACGATCTCCCCACAATTGAGCGCGTGTCGCATATGAAGCTTGCAGCCGTCTTCCACGGCAGCCAGTTTGTGTCGCCTGGCCGTAGCCTTGGCGTGTACGATGATGACAGAAGGGCCATTCTTCTGCCCAGCGAGTGGACTGGCAGCAAGCCCGAAGACCTATCAATCCTCATCCACGAGATGGTTCATCACCTGCAAAACGTGGCGGG
>WNFM01251355.1_pt1 | contig 29459 bp, 29 predicted proteins | sample 5400271 | NCBI WGS metagenome assembly WNFM01 (sample SAMN13153352, study PRJNA577476) | soil metagenome | isolation source: 60 cm saprolite on Douglas fir-dominated hillslope | place: USA:California | collected 2013-09-17 | reverse complement strand
GGAATGAAGTGGGATCGTCCTGTTGCCGCCGTTTTTGGTGCGGAGGAACGTGACCAACCCGCGGCCGAGATCGATCTCGCTCCAGTCGAGGCGTAACAGTTCCCCTTTCCTCGCCGCGGTGAGCAACGCTGCCTGCACGATCAACCTGAGCCACGCGGAGTCACACGCGGTCAGCAATCGTTCGGCTTCTTCAGTCGTCAGATAGCGGATGCGCGGCGGATTCTCGCGGTACGGCTTCACTCGGGAGACGGGGTTGCTGTCGATGTAGCCCCAGTCGACGGCGAGACTGAGCAATTTGCTCAACATCGCGCGGGATCGATTCGCGGTGGGGCCTGATGCTTCGGTCGCCCGCTCCGTCAAAAATTTGGCGACTTCCCGCGGGCCGATATCTACTATCGCTACACTCCCCAACGCGCGTTCCATGATTCTGAGTCGGGACGCATACCCCCTCGACGGTTGCAAGAGCGGCCGGGCCTCTGCGATCAACTTGGCGATCGTGATACGCTCCCCAACGTGCGGAAGCGCATCGGGGCTGGTGTCCTGCGCGGACTTCAAATCCGTTGGGAGCCGGGGGAACCCGGCTTTGGTGGGTTCGATTCCCACACGCTTCCGCCACGATCGGCGCGCTGTCGCCCCACTCCTTGAGGAGGTCGCGATGAAGAATCTGCTCGTGGTGATCGCCGTGGTCGCGGTGGTCTGGCTGGGCGTCAATTACGCGAAGACCGGCCAGCTGACCTTCTTCCCGAAGACGGTCAGCATGGAGACGCTGCGCGTCCAGGATCTCGAGAAGTCGATCGCCGACCTCCAATCCCAGATCAATCAGGCGGGCCGCTCCGCCGGGATGACCGGGATGGACACCACAGCCGACGTTTCGGCGCTGATGGAGAAGAAGGCCGATCTCGAGAAGCAGCTTGTCGAGGCGCGCAAGAAGCTGGCGCACTGACCGGGGCGCCGATCAGAACCTGTCGAGCTCGAAGACCCGGCACTCCTCCTCGTCGGTGAGCCGGGGCAACTCGATCGCCGGGTCGAGGGCGCGCCAGATCACCGACGGCACGGCGCGGCCGCGGCGCGCGATCGGATAGTACGCCCTGCCCGCCTCGGGCGCCGGCGGCAGGAACCACCCCTCCACCCGCTCCTTCCCGGAGCGTCGCGCCAGCGCCAGGGCGCACCAGAAAAGATCGAGGGACCGCGCCTCGCTGCCCGGTCTCGCTCCATGCTCCTTCCAGCGCAGCGCCTCCGGCATCTGCTTCAGAAGCGCGTACGCCGCGATCGGGCCGCCCTCCTCGATCACCAGCAGCTGCTCCTCGCCGTCACCTCTCAACTTGTGTGCGAGGGCGCTCTTCAAGAGGGCATAGTCCCAGTCGGCGCGGTCGCGCTCCATCCGGAACCTTTGGCCCGAAATCGCCGCTTGATGAATCGCGACCAGCGCCTCGAGATCGTCCGGCCTGCCCGGCCGCAGACCGGGCACCGCTATGAGCGGATCTCCGGTGCCGACCCACTGCGGTTCCTTCGGCCAGGGGGCCGGCATACGCGCCCGGCAGGCCGCCTCGGTCGCCGGGAGGGCGCGAAAGCCGCGCTTCTCGTACCAGGCGGCGCCGATCTCCGACACGAGCAGCGCCACCCCTGCGCCTTCGCTCGCGGCCAGAGCGAGCGCCCTCTCGAGGAGCGCGGCGGCGTGCCCCTGCCCCCGCCTGGCGGGCGGCGTGAACAGCGCACCGACACCGGCAATCCGAAGCGGCCGCGCGAGGCTGCTGAGCAGCCCGCCCGAATCGTCCCGTCCGATCAGGAAGCGATAGTTCCTCCGTCCCCAGTCGGAGTCTTTGAGCGCCAGATTGAAGCGGGTGTAGTCGTCGAGACCCATCCCCTCGCCCCAGACCTCGTGGCTCTGAGCGAGGACGGCCGTCATATCGTCGGGTTCCGCCTCATCGATCCGCAATGCGCCTCACATCGCGAAGCTGAAAGTGACGTCGACCGGGATCGCCTCGGTCCGCTTCAGCGCCGTCCTGGTCGCCTCGTCGAGACGGCCGTACTTTTTCAGGAGCGCCTCGGCCCGCGCGTAGTCGCCGCTTCCTTCGATTTCCAGGAGCTCCTTCGCCAGCTTGGTGATCGCCGGCTCGAACTTGCGCGGGTGCACGGCGTACTCCCCCTTCTTGGCGTCCCACTCGATGCCTCCCTCCTGGATCAGGAAGTTGAGCTGGACGGCGTTCCCTTCGCCGTGCGCCTCGTCGGCGCCGAAGCGGATGGTGCGGATGATGCCGGCCAGGAAGGTGGCGTAATTCTCGTCGGCCTCGTCCTCGGTGAAGATCTCGTTCGTCTTGAGATACTGCATGTTGTAGATGCCGACCACGTCCGCCTTCGCCTCTTCGATCGTCGCGTAGCGCTCCTTCAGCGCCTTGCGCACCGTCAGCTCCTTCGAGCCCGAGACGTAGTCGACTCCGAGCGTGTGCGACAGCTCGTGCAGCAGGATGTTGGTCACGAACGCCTCCCGCGTCACCAGCGGCTGGTCCTTCTTCGCCAGGAAGAGCTGGGCGATCGGCGTCAGGATCGTCTCGAACTTCGCCTCCAGGACGTTTTTGTAGATCTGCTTCTTCGCTCCCTTCGCCTGGATGACCCGCTCGTCGTTCGGCAGCGACGCCGCGACCGTCTTGATGCCGGCGTTGAAGTCGCCCGAGAAGCGGACGACGTTCACGACCTCGAGGACGTTGCCGCTGCCGACCCCCGGTCGCTTGTACCGGTCGTCGACCGGCAGCGCCTTCTGCATCCCTTCCAGATGCTGCTTGTAGACCTCGAGCGCGCGGCTCTCCTTGACGTCCTTCACCATCGCCGCTCCTTCGTACGAGGCCTTCAGCCCCATCAACTGGTCATCGTACGTCTCGATCGGCCCGATCACCACGTCGATCAGGTTGTCCTTGACGTCGAGCCAGGCCAGGTCGGAGGCGTAGAAATCGCCGCGCACGAGCGCTTCGGCGCGCAGCGACAGGTAGCGCCGCAGCGACGGGCTGCCGGTCGCCGCCGCCGCATCCTTCAGCGCCTGGGCGGCGACCTTGAGCTCCTTGAGATAGACCCGCTCGAACGGGATCGCCACCAGCACGCCGTCGACGCGGCGGATCAAAGTGTTCAGCTTCTCGAAATCGTCGCGCAGCTCCGGGTTCTCCTTCAGGAACGCCTCGAACTCCTCTTTGGTCAGGTCTTCGGGGTAAAAGCCGGCGCCCGGCAGACGCGCCCCGCCCGCTCCGGCGTCGACGAAGCGCTGCATCTCCTGGCGGATATCGAACGGCCCGTAGTTGATCCGGATGAAATCGCGCCGGAGCTGGTCGACGGGGTCGGTCGCCTGCGCGAAGGCGGCGCGTGCCTCGAGGGCCTGGCGGCCCATCTGCTTCCAGTAGATCTCATCCACGGCGTTCACCGCGGCGACGATCTTCGCCAGCGCCTTGCGCTCCTCCGGCTTGAGCGCGCTCAGATCGGCCTGCAGCTTCACCGGCGCGTAGGCCTTCAGGCGGGCGCGGATCTCCTGCTCGTCCACCCCGCCGCCGGCGACCGGGGCCGCGGCACGCGCCAGGGTCAGGAGGCCCGCAGCGGCGAAAAAGGCGAAGAGGGACAGGATCACTGGTTTCATCGAAACCTCCTGAAGCGCAGCGGGACGACCGGCGCGACTCACCCGCGGCCGAGCGCCTTCCACGCGAAGTCACATCCGAACCCGATCAGCACCAGCCCGGCGAGCACCGAAACGGCGCGCAGCAGTCGGCCTTTGACGAACCGGCGGCCGAAGTGCAGCGTCACCGAGAGCGCCAGGACCCAGAGCAGGCATCCGACGGCCAGCGACGCCACGTAGAGCATCTCGATCCCGACCGTTTCGCGCCGCCGGGCCGCCAGCGCCGCCGACAGGATGCCGAGCCAGAACGCGATGGTCATCGGGTTGAGAATCGTGATCAGGAACCCGCCGGCGAGCGGCCCCCGGCCGACTCCGAAGCGCCGCGACCCGGCCGGCGCCGCTTCGCCGGTTTCAGGCCCTTCGCCTGTCTCGGCGCTGACCGCGGCAGCCTGGGACGAGGCGGCCTTGATCGCCTCGACCCCGAGATACCACAGAACGAGCGCGCCGGCGCTGAACAGGATGGTCCGAGCCCACCCCTGGCGCGACAGAGGATCTGCGCCCGCATAGGCGATCAGGATGTAGATCAGGTCGGCCACCGTCGACCCGAGGCCGACCAGGAAGGCGCCGCGGAATCCCTCGCGCAGTCCGCGATGGATCATCTCGATGTTGACCGGCCCGATCGGGGCGGCGATCATGAGCCCCATCAAAACGCCGCCCGCGAGCAGGCCTGACGTTCCGGCGTCGAGCATTCGGATCCTCCGAGGCGGTGGACTGTAGCAGAGAAATCCTGTCGGGTGAAGCTTGTGCCTGGGGGGGCTTGGGTTGTCTCAATGGTCGGCCCCGCGAGGGGAGGGCGAACCCGGCAGCGCGGGACTCGGCGTCACCGCGCGCGGTGACGCCGAGTCCCGCGAGCCGGAGCGGGCCGCCCCCCGGCTGCCGAGATTGATCTCCCCCGATCGTTGTTTGACAACCACGACCGCCGGCTCTATATTTCGCCCATGCACGTCGAGCTCCCCTCGGCATCCAGCAGGAAGAAGGCATGACCACCGACGCCGATCGGCCTCCGATCGATCGAGCCCATTCGTTGATGTCGGGCCTCGATCAGGCGCCCGCCATGACGACGGAGACGGGCTCGCGTCTCGGGCGATTCTTCGGGCGGCGGCGCACCTACCTCGTCGATGCCGGCTTCCAGATGCGCTCCGCGATCGTCGCGGTGCTGGGGATGATCTTCCTCGTGGTCTTCAGCATCGTCCTGTTCCGCCTGCTCGGCGCCGAGACGGCCCGGGAGCTGGCGCGCAAGGCGCCGCTCCTGGCGAACGGCGCCCCGGCGGGCGATGACCGCACGGTGCTCACCCTGATCGCGGTCGGCATCCTGTTCGTCGCCGCGGTGTTCGTCATCGAGATCCTCGAAACGCACAAGACCGCCGGCGTGGTGCTCAAGGTGACGCGTGGTCTTCGCGACATCCAGGCCGGCTTATGGGGCTCGAGGGTCAGCCTGCGCAAGCATGACAACTTCAAGGAGATGGAGGAAGCGTTCAACGCCGCGACGCGCGCCCTGCGCGAGCGGGTCGAGGACGACCTGCATGGACTGCAGGCGCTCGAGGCGCAGATCCGTCTCGCCGGACGCGAGATGGAGAACGGCAACCGCGAGGGCGCCCTGGTCCTTCTGCGTCAGATCGGCGGCGAGATCCAGTCGCTGCGCGAGAGACGGCGCAACCTGCTGCGCGCTCCGTCCGGCTCCTCCGACGCGCCAAAATCAAGTTGACAGGCCCTTGACCCGGTCGTAGGATCCCCGCGTATTCAGGCCGTTTCAAGGGGATCCACACTCAAGCCGGGTCGTTCGAGCTCCGCAAGAGCGCAGGCTTTTGTGGATTTTTTTTGTCCCTGCCCTTGCGCGGCCAGGCGCCTGCGGTGGCGCCCGTTCACGGCACCGCGATGGGTCATCAGGGGGGGGTGCGCAGTGCCCAGGGGAAAAGTGAAGTGGTTCAACAACAGCAAGGGGTACGGTTTCATTCAGCAGGATGACGGCACCGACATCTTCGTGCACTTCTCCGCCATCGCGGCCGAAGGGTACAAGACGCTTGACGAGGGTCAGCCCGTCGAGTACGAAATCGCCCAGGGGCCCAAAGGGCTCCAGGCCGCCAACGTCCAGAAGGTCTGAGGACTCTTCGCGTATCGCTGCAACGCGCGCGATCTCACACGACCCCGGGGCGCGCTCCCGTGCCCCGGGGTTTTCGTTTTCGCGGCATGGTACGATTCCTGTCGATGACCCGCCCCGGCCGCATCGTCCTGTCCCTCCCGCTCGCGGCCTGGCTGATCCTGGGCTGCGCCGCCGGCGACCCGACCGCGGCCATCGCCAAGGCGAAGGAGCTGCGTCTCAGCGGACGCTCCTCGGAGGCGGCCCGGCTGCTCGCGCCGCTCGCCGGCGAGCGCCCTCGCGACGCCCGCCTGCAGCTGGAGCTGGCGCTGGCTCTGCACGCCAGCGGCGGCGATCCGGAGGCGCTCGCCGTCGCGGGGAAGGCTCTCGCCGCGAACCCCGGCCTGCTCGACGCGCGGGTGCTGCGGGGTGAGGTGCTGGGCGCCCTCGGCCGCGACGAGGAGGCGCTCGAAGAGATGCGCGGCGTCGTGTCGGCCGATCCATCGCGGCTCGGAGTGCATCGGGTCATGGGAATGATTCATGCCAAGGCGGGCCGCATGCAGCAGGCGGCCAACCAGTTCGAGAAGGAGCTCGCGGTCCACCCGACGGACGCCGACACGCTGACCGAGGTCGGGATCTTCTACCTTCATACCGGCCGTCTGGCCGAGGCCTCCGACCGGCTCGAGCGGGCGGTGGCCCAGGCACCGGGCTCGGCCCGCGCGCTCCGGTTCCTCGCGGAGGTGCGGCTGAAGCAGTTTCGCCGCACCGAGGGGCTGGAGCTGCAGCGCAAGGCGGTCGAGCTCTCTCCAGAGGACATCAGCCTGCTGCTCGATCACGCGCACGCCGTCGGCAACTACGGAGACCCCGAGGAGTCCCGGCGCATCCTGCGCAGGGCGATCGATCGCGGCGTCAAGGATGCCCGGCTCTACGTCGAGCTCGGCAAGATGGAGCGCGCGCGGCTCGCCAACGAGGAGGCGATCGACGCCTATCGGAAGGCGATCGCCCTCGACCCGGGGCTGGCCGAGGCCTACTCCAACCTCGGCAAGATCCTGATCTACCTCGGGCGGAGCGAGGAGGCGCTGCAGTCGTTCCGCGAAGCGAACCGGCTGGCGCCGTCCGACCCGTACGCCTATTACTACCTCGGTTCGATTCTGGCGGATCAGGGGAAGCACCAGGAGGCGGCCGAACTGTTCCGCAAATCGCTCGAGCTCGACCCGTTGAACCCGATGGCGCACTACGCTCTGGCCCGGACCCTGAAGCGCCTGGGTCAGCAGGAGGCCTCGGAGGCCGAGTTCGCCCGACACGCCGAAATCATGCGGAAGCTCCGCGAAAACAAAGAGGCCGGTGTCGCGATCGCCGAGTGAGCCGCGCGCAGGCGCGCCCCCGCGAGCGCCGCGACCCGGACGGCGCCTGGCGCGGTGCGTCGGGCTGTCCGCCGCCCTGCTGGCCGCGACGGCGCTCGCCGGCGCCCTCCGGTCCGAGAGCGCTCCGGGGCTCGCGCCGGGCGGGCCTGCGGCCGCCGCCGCTCCGGCCGCCAGCCCCGGGCTCCCGGTGGTCCATTTCGTGAATGTCGCGAAACAGGCCGGGCTGCTGCTGCAGAACGTGAGCGGAGAGATCGACCGATCGACGATCAACGAGACCGTCGGCAACGGCGTCTGCCTGCACGACGTCGACGGCGACGGCTGGCTCGATGTGTTCATTCCGAACGGCTCGCGCAGCCGCCCCTTCCCAAAAGGAACGGAGCCGCGCTCGGCGCTCTACCGCAATCGAGGCGACGGCACCTTCGAGGACATCACCTCGCGGGCCGGTGTCGGTGCGCCGGGGTACTGGGCCCAGGGCTGCGTCTTCGGCGACATCGACGACGACGGGCGTCCCGATCTGTTCGTCACAGGATTCGGCCGTTACATTCTTTACCGCAATCTGGGAGAGGGACGGTTCCAGGACGTGACGGCGGCGGCGGGGCTCTCCGGCGGTCGCGGCTGGAGCACGGGGGCCGCCTTCGGCGACTACGACGGCGACGGCCGTCTCGACCTCTACGTGTCGCAATACGTCGACTACCAGGCCGGCAGCCCGCCGCTCCCGAAGCCCGGAGCCGGCGTGAACTGCTTCTACCGGGGCTTTCCGGTCATCTGCGGGCCGCGCGGCCTGAAGGGCTCGTTCGGTCGCCTGTTCCATAACGAGGGCTCGGGGCGATTCCGCGACGTCACGCGGATCTCCGGTCTGCGCACCGATCCGACCGCCTACGGTCTGGGGGCGATCTGGTCCGATTTCGATCTGGACGGCGATCTCGATCTGTATGTCGCCAACGATTCGACGCCGCACTACCTCTATCGGAACGACGGAGGGGGGCGCTTCACCGAGGTCGGCACGGTCGCCGGCGTCGCCTACAGCGAGGAGGGGCGCGCCCAGGCGGGCATGGGCGTCGACGCCGGCGATTACGACAACGATGGCGACCCCGATCTGGTCGTGACCAACTTCTCGCACGATTACTCGACCCTCTACCGCAACGACGGCAAACTATTTTTCCAGGATGTCGCCCTGTCGTCCGGCTTCGGTCCGCCCACCGTGCCGACGCTCGGCTGGGGCGTGTCGTTCCTCGACTACGACAACGACGGGCGGCAGGATCTCTTTCTCGCCAACGGGCATGTCTATCCCCAGATCGACGGCTACAATCTCGGGACTTCCTGGAAGGAGCATGACCAGCTGTTCCACAACGAGGGGAACGGCCGCTACCGCGAGACGACCGGCGAATCGGGTCCGGCCTTCGAAGAGTGGCACAGCGCGCGCGGCTGCGCCATCGGCGACTTCGACAACGACGGCGACATCGACATCTTCGTCAACAATATCGACGAGACGCCGAGCCTGCTGCGCAACGACGGCGGCAACGCCCGGCACTGGATCGGGCTCCGTTTGGTCGCCTCCGGCCGGAACCTGGAGGCCATCGGAGCGCGGGTCACGCTCGTCGCGGGCGGGATGAGCCAGACGCGCGAGATCCATGCCGGCTCGTCGCACAATTCATCGAGCGATCCCCGCCTGCAGTTCGGCCTGGGGGGGGCGACCGGGATTGAGCGCCTGGTGATCCGCTGGCCCCGCGGGCGGATTCAGACCGTGGGACCGCTGGCGATCGATCGTTATCACACCCTCAAAGAGCCGGATGGCGGGCAACGGTGACTCGCGGGGGTTCCGTGCGGAGCGGGGTTTGGATGCGGCCGGGGTCGGTTTCTAGGGGCTGGGCCGGCGGATGGCGTCCGGCGGCGGCACGACCAGCGCCGGCGGAGGGGGCGCGTCGACCGGCGGCGCCACCACGCTGATCGCCGGGGACGGCACCCTGACCTTCGCCGACGGCACCTTGAGCTCGGGGTGCTTCGAGTAATAGTAGTCGACGACCCACTGCGGCACGTAGGCCTGGTCCTTGTTGCTCTTGTCCATGACGATCTTGGTCTCGAACTTGCCGTCGCCGTCGGTATCCATGATGCTGTACTCGAAGGGCGGCTTGCCGTCCGTGTCGATCTGCACCCCGAAGACACGGCCTTCGATCTCGTAGGTCATGAAGTGCGTACCGTCCGCCTTCCGATACCCCTTGAGAAGCGTCTCCTTGCCGGGAATGAGCGCGGTGCGGTCGGAGACCCGGATGATCTCCTTGGCGGCCGTGATGATGTTCGGGAATTTCCATCCCTGCGGGTTCAGCTGGATCTCCGCGCGCAGCGGCCGGCCTGAGGCGGCAGCCAGGACCAGCGCCGCGGCCAGAGAGCCGCGGGCCGCTCGTTTCGTAAGCCCGGACCTGCCGCCCCGGGCCAGGGTCATATTGATCATGGGTGGATTATAAAACGGTTCGGGCCGCGCGCCCAGGATTCGGGCGATCCGCTCAGAGCTCGACCAGGATCTCCTGGCCGTCGATGCGCACTGCGTGACAGGCGAGGCTCAGGGCCTGATTGGTGAGGCACTTCCCCGACCCGACCTCGAACTGAAAGCTGTGCCAGGGACAGGTGATCACACCCCCGTCCAGGTCTCCCTCGCCCAGCGGGCCGCCGCGATGCGGACATACGCCGGCCGTGGCGCGCACCGCCCCGCCGACGTTGTACAGCGCGATCGATCGCCCGCCCGACTCGACCGAGATCGCCTTCCCCGGGGGGAGGTCCGCCAGATCTGCAACTTTCACGAACGTGCCCATCTCCGTCACCTCTTTCGCTCAGCCTTCCAGCTTGCCGTCCGGGTTGCTGTTGGCCAGAATCGTCTTGTAGTAAGGCAGCAGCTTCTCATCGTAAACGCCGATCAGCTTTCCCAGAAGCTCGCGCGGTTCGCGGCTGTAGATCACATGCGAGCCGGTGTCCTTCTGGATCAGCTTGACCACGACCTCCATCTGGTCTGCGATCCCTCCGGTCCCCTGCAGGATGCCGATCACCTTTCCTTCATCGTAGGCGATGGCGAACTCGCCGAGCGTCCCGGAACGGCCTCCCATGAAGACCACCAGGTCGCAGGTCCGGATATTCTCGATCTCGCGCCCCATCAACCCGCTGCCGGTGTAGACCAGGGCGTCATAGCCGTCGTAAGGAGAGTGGTACTTCATCGCATGCTCTTCGAAATTGAGCGCGGGAGAGATGCCGAGGACGAAGCCGTTCGCCGAGCGCGCCCCCTTGACCGCCATGTGCGGCAGGCCGGGGCAGGCGCCGGTGACCAGGACGCACCCGCGCTCGGCGATCGCCTGCCCCATCTCGAACGCCTTGCTCATGATCTCCGGCCCGAGCTGCCCGCCGGCCGAGCCCATCACACCCACGCTGATCTTCTTCGCCCGGGCCCGCTGCTCGATGGAGTTCTCCACGACGTACCTCCTCCGGTTTCGGACCGTGAGTCTACCACCGAGCGGGCGAGCGCGGGCCGAACGACGATTTGACCCGGGGGCGTGCGGCGCCTATACTGCGGGCCTTTGCGGCCACTCCGGCCCATTGCGGTCTCCGGCCCTATGCGGCCATTCATCATTGTTGATGCGCCCCTTGTGGATGCTGCGCCGATGACCTTCTCGCGTCCCCCGCGGCGCGCCGGCCTGCCCGCGGCCGCGGCGTTCCTGGCGATCGTCGCTTGCGGGCGGGGCGGCACCACCGGAAGCCTGCCCGCTTCTCTCGGACCGCATCGCGGCGCCAACCACCCGAACGTCGGGGGCCGGGCCGCCGATTTCGCCGTGCAGGACCCTTCGGGCCCATGGCTGCCGCTCGCCAGCCTGAACGGAAAACCGGTGGCGCTCCTCTTCTTTCGCACGGGCGCACCGTTCGCCCCCGAAATGGTGCGCGAGTTCGGCCGCCTGCGCGACGATCGGAGCTACTCCCCGATCGTCTTTCTGGGTCTCGACAACGACACCCTCGACCGGGTGAAGCAGTTCCGGACGCTTCAGAAGGCGACCCTGCCGCTGCTGCGCGACCCCGGGTCGGTGGCGCGCGCTTACGGCGTCGGCGAGCTGCCGACCGTGGTGCTCCTCGACACCGATCACATCGTCCGCTTCCAGCTCGACGGGTACCTCGGCAGCGACTTCCGCGCCAGCCTCGAGGCGACCATCACCGCGCTCAAGACGCTGAACGCAGGGCCGCCCCAGGCGGCGAAGGCGGTCGAGCTGAACTACACCGAGCACCCGCGCGCTCCCCTGTTCGCCGGCAGGGATCTCGACGGCCGCGCCGTCGACCTGGCGACGCTCAAGGGACGCGTCACGGTCCTGATCTTTTTCGATCAGGACTGCCCGCACTGTCAAAAGGATCTGCCGCGACTGCTGCCGGTGCTGCGCGAATTCCGCGCCCGCGGCGTGGCGGCGATCGGCGTCACCTCGCGCGACGCCGGCGGCGGGTTGCGCCCTTATCTCAAAGGGCTGGGGATCGACTTTCCGGTCATCGTCGACGCCTCGCGCTCCGTCTTCGACAAGTACGCCTCCTCGCGCACTCCGGACATCTTCCTGATCGACAAGGATGGCTTCGTGCGCTTTCGCGAGGAGGGAGATCGACCCGATCGGGCGAGCCTGACCCGCCTCCAGCTCCGGCTGCTGCTCGGCGACGCCGCGCCGGCGGCCCTGGCGGCCTCGCTGCCGAAAGGCCGCTTCTCCGGCGACGGGACCTGCCGCGCCTGTCACGAGCGGGAATACGACGACTGGCTCCTGACGCCGCACAGCATCGCCTGGGACAGCCTGCAATCGGGAGAGAAGTGGCGCGATCCGAGCTGCGTCGGCTGTCATGTCACCGGCCGCGGCCATCCCGGCGGGTTCGCCGATGCGGAGTCGTCGGCCCACCTGGTCAACGTCCAGTGTGAAGTCTGCCACGGTCCTGGGGGCGGTCATCCCGAGGGGGCCCGGGTCGATCTCGCGGCGATGGGCCGCATCTGCGCCTCGTGCCACAAGGGGAAGTTCGTCCTCAACTTCGATCTGAACGAGGCGCTGGCGCTGATGGCGCACCGCGACCATCCCGATCTCGCGAAGCGCTTCAAGTACAGCGACGAACAGCGCCAGCGACTCGACGAGATCAACAAGCGGCGGCTCGAAAAGTTCAGGTCCGGTGTCGCCTATGTCGGGGTCGACGCCTGTCGCGACTGCCATCGCGCCGAATACGAGCAATGGAGCGCGTCGCCCCATGCCGCCGCCTTCGCCACCCTGCTGCGGGCCGGAAGGAGCTACGACAAGACCTGCACGCCGTGCCACACCACCGGCACCGGCTCGAAGGGAGGTTTCGGGCAGGAGCCGGTCACGGCGCGGCCGATGCTCAACGTGCAGTGCGAGGTCTGCCACGGCCCGGGCGAAGATCATCTGAAGGCCCCGCCGTCGCGCAAGAAGGGAACGATCTACGGCATCACCGACCAGTGTTCGTTCTGCATCATCCAGGGGGTCTGCGCGACCTGTCATGACCAGGCGAACGACCCCCGTTTCGCGATCGAAAAGGCGCTGCCGCGGGTGCGCCACCATCCGGCGGGGCCTGGAGGTCCCGGGCCCGGAGCGCCCGCAGCTCCGGCACGACCCGCGCCGCCCCCGCCCGTCTGAGCGTCGCCGGCGCGAAGCTGCTCGCGATCCCGATGACCGCGATCCCGGCGGCCCGGGCGGCGCGGATCCCGCCGGGTGAATCTTCGATCGCCACGCAGCTCGAGGCGTCGAGGCCGAGACGCCGCATCGCCAGCCGGTATCCTTCCGGGTCCGGTTTGCCGCGGCGCACGCTCTCGGCCGAAACGATGCGGCGGAAGAGGCCCTCGACCCCCGCTCTGCGCAGCGCCTCCCGGATCTCCACCCGGGCCGCGCCCGAGACTATGGCGAGCGGCTGAAGCTCGTGCAGCTCGCGCAGCAGCCGGACCGCGCCGCGCGGGATCCCGATCCCGCGGGACAGCCGCCGGCGATAGAGCGTCCGCTTGCGCTTCAGGAGATCTCCGATCGGGCCCTCGACCCCGGCGTCCCCGAGCATCGCCCGCAGCGCGGCCCGATCGTCGAACGCCAGGTAGCGCCTCTCGTACCGTGACCGGGTCAACCGGATGCCGAGCGGAGAGAGCGCGTCACGGAAAGCGCGCCAGTGGGCCGGCTCGCTGTCGACCAGGACGCCGTCGAAGTAGCCGCTCGGCCGCCGGCGCGAGCGGGGCGATCCCCCGCTCCCCCACCTGCTGGATCGTCACCGGCCGCAGGAAGCGCAGCACCGAAAGACCACCGCCATGCCGGGCCGAGCCCGCGGTCGGCAGGATGTGATTCGGTCCGCTGAGGTAATCGCCGAAGGCGACGGCCGACCCCGGTCCGAGAAAGAGCGACCCGTAGTGACGCAACCGCGGCACGAGGCGCCGCGGGGAGGCGCTTTGCACCGAGAGATGCTCGGGCGCCAGCCGGTTGGCGATCGCCGCCGCTTTCTCCAGATCGGCAGCGCGCAGAAGCCCCAGCCGGCCGAGCGACGCGCGCGCGGCGAGGCGGCTCCGACGCGGGAGCTCGGACAGATCGCGCCCCAGCCGGCACCGGATCGCCGCCACCGGAGCGCCCGGGAGCGCCACGAGCCAGAGCCGCGCCTCCGCGTCATGCTCGGCCTGGGCCAGCAGGTCCGCCGAGACCCGGTCGGCGTCGGAGGTCCCGTCGACAATCACCATCAGCTCGGTCGGTCCGGCGACGACGTCGATGCCGACGCGGCCCGCCAGCCGCGCCTTGGCCGCGGCGACGTAGCGATTGCCGGGGCCGACGATCAGATCGACCCGGGGCACGGTCTCGGTGCCGAACGCGAGGGCGGCGATCGCCTGCGCGCCGCCGACGGCGAAGATCCGATCGACCCCGGCGATCGCCGCCGCCACGAGGATCTCGGGGGCAATCGTCCCGTCGCGCCTGGGCGGGGTGCAGAGCACCACCTCGGAGCAGCCGGCGACGCGCGCCGGGATCGCCCCCATGAGCAGGCTCGACGCCAGCGGGTAGCGTCCACCCGGGACATAGACGCCGACCCGCTCGATCGGCAGCAGCCGCTGCTCGAGAACCAGGCCGGCCTGCCGCAGCCGGAAGGGGCGAAGCGATCGCTTCTGACGCGACGCGAACCACGCGATCCGCCGCGCCGCGAGCCGCAGAGCGGCGACGGACGGCGCGGACACCGCCCGGACACCGCTCCGCTTTTCGCGAACCCCGACTTCGATCGCGGCCCGCCGGACGCCATCGTAGCGCCGCGTGAGGTCGCGCAGCGCGGCGTCGCCACGCCGCCGTACCGCCCGCAGGATCGCCTCGACGGCCCGTCCGACGCCGGCGCCGCCGCGGTCCGCCTCTCTCGCCGCGCGCCGCCGCGACGTGCCGCTCATCGGCCCCTTCCGCCGATCATTCGGGCCTCCGCGACATCATCGATGCCTCCCGCGCAGCTCCGACTCGACCTCGTGGAGGGCGATCCCCTCCGCCTCCATCATGGCCGCCGTGTGATAGAAGAGGTCGGCCAGCTCGCGGACCAGATGCGCCCTCCCGCCCGCCTCGCACACCTCGCCCGCCTCCTCGCGGATTTTGTCACGGACGAGACGCGGATCGGCGAGCAGACGGGCGGTATAGGACGCCTCCGGGTCGGCGCCCCTGCGCTCCTTCACGATCTCTTGAAGCGCGCGCAGATCGAAACGCGCCGACTCGCCGAAGCAGGTCGGCCGCGGCGCGTGGCAGGCGGGTCCCTCCTGTCGCACCGTGAACAGGAGCGCATCGGCGTCGCAGTCGTAACGGGCCCTCCGGAGCCGCTGGCGATTCCCGCTGGTCTCCCCCTTGCGCCAGAGCGCCTGTCGCGATCGCGAGAAGTAGACCCCGCGACGCGTCGAGAGCGCCTCGCGCAACGACGCCTCGCTGCTCCAGGCGAGCGTCAGCACACGTCCATCCTCGTCCTGGGCGATCGTCGGCAAGGGTCCCCGGGCGAAATCGGGCCGGGCCGCCAACGCCTCATCGAGATCGATCCGCCCGGTGTAGAGCGCCATCCCGACCTGAGCATCGCACCCGAGCTCCTCGAGCGCCCGTACGTCGTCGAGCCCCGCCACGCCTCCCGCCACGGTGAGTGGAAGCGGGACCGCCGCCCGGATCTCGCGTACGCGATCGAGCGGCACCCCCCGGAGGGTTCCCTCCACCTCAACCTGGGTGAACAGGAAACCGGAGCAGTAGGGGGCCAGGCGCCTCGCCCTGGCGAGCGGCGACTCGCCGGTCTCGCGGCGCCACCCGTCGTCGACCGCCCGGCCGTCGCGGGCGTCCAGGGCGACCATCAGCCATTCCCTCGGCAGCCTCGAGAGCAGCTCGGGCGCCGCGGCGCTGCCGACGATCAGCTTGACCGCGCCGCAGCTTATCAAATCGATCAGGTCCGCCTCGCTCCGCAGGCCGCCTCCCACCCGGCAGGGCGCGACGCGGCAAAGCGCGCGGACGAGATCGCGGTTGCTGCCGCGCCCCAGCGCTGCGTCGAGATCGACGACGGCGATCTCTCCGTAAAAGGCGAAGCGCCGCGCCAGGTCGAGCGGATCATCGTCCGACACGAGCACCCTCTCCGTCCCGCGGCGCAGCTGGACCGCGCGGCCTTCCATCAGATCGATGCTGGGGATGATCACAGCCGCACCGCGATGCCGCGCGCCCGGAGATGCTCCTTCACCCCGCGGATCGTCCGGCTGCCGTCGTGGAAGATCGACGCGGCCAGGGCGGCGTCGGCCTCCCCCTCGCGCAGCACGCGCGCGATGTCCTCCGCATCGCCGGCGCCGCCGGAGGCGACCACCGGGACCCGGACGGCCCGGGCCAGACGGCGTGTCAGCTCGATCTCGTAGCCGGCGCGCGTGCCGTCCGCGTCGATGACGTTCAACAGAATCTCGCCCGCCCCGCGGCGCTCCGCCTCGAGCGCCCAGGCGATCGGCTCCTGACCTCGCGGCCGCCGGCCGCCGTGGCTCGTCACCTCGAACCGATCGCCGTTCCGTCGCGCGTCGATCGAGACGATGACGAACTGCCGCCCGAAGCGCTCCGCGGCCCGATCGATCAGGGTCGGGTCGTCGAGCGCCGCCGTCCCGATCGAGACGCGGTCGGCCCCGAGCAGGAGCAGCGAGCGCATTTCGTCGAGATCGCGGACTCCTCCGCCGACGCTGAACGGGACGCTCAAAAGGTCCGCGACGCGGCCGACGAGATCGTGCAATGGCCGCCGCCCCTCCAGCGTGGCGGAAATGTCCAGCAGGCAAACCTCGTCGGCGCCCTCCCGATCGTAGGCTCGGGCGCGCTCGACCGGGTCCCCCGCATCCTTCAAGCCGGCGAAGCGCACTCCTTTGACGACGCGGCCGCCTCGCACATCGAGGCAGGGAATCACCCTTCGCGCCCTCATGACGGCCCCGTCTCGCCGCGCCTTCCGGCGCGCCGCGCGAATCGTTCGAGGATGGCGAGACCGTCCGCGCCGCTCTTCTCCGGGTGGAACTGGACCCCCCAGACCTCCCCGCCCCGGACCGCCGCCGCGAAGGCCGGCGGGCAGGAGGCGGCGGCCGCCAGGCACGGGATGCCGGGAGGCGCCGCATAGGAGTGGGCGAAGTAGGCGAAGAAGCTGCGCGGCAGGCCCCGGAAGATCGAATCCTCGCCGGGGGCCACGGGCTCGACGGTCGTCCAGCCGATGTGCGGCAGCCGGGCCGCCTCGAGGCGTCCGATCCGTCCGGCGAAATAACCCAGTCCCCGGACCGACGGGTCCTCGTCGCTCGTCTCGAACAGCAGCTGCATTCCGAGACAGATCCCGAGGAACGGGCGGCCGGTCGCCAGAAAATCGTTGAGCGCGGCGCGGAGCCCCGTCCGTTCGAGCTGCCGCGCCGCGCTGCCGAACTGTCCGACGCCCGGCGCCCGGCGGCGCCCAGGCGGGAGAGGGCGGCTTCGACGTTGCGCAGATTGCCCGCGCCGTAATCGACGATGCCGATCATTCCACCCTCCCTTTGGTGCTCGGCACCAGATCGCGGTAACGGCCGTCGAGGCTCATGGCGACCTTCAGCGCCTTGCCGACCGCCTTGAAGATCGCCTCGGCCTTGTGATGATCGTTCCATCCGTACGGCAGCACCACATGCAGGTCGGCGCCCAGACCGCGCGTCAGACCGCGCAGAAACTCCGGCACCGTATCGGTCTCCAGATCCCCGACCCGGGCGCGCCGGAAACGCGCCTTGTAGACCAGCGACGCACGCCCTGCGAGATCGACCGCCGCGGTCGCCAGCGATTCCTCCATCGGGAAGACGAAAAATCCGGTCCGCTCGATCCCCCGCCGATCTCCCAGCGCGCGGCGCAGCGCCTGGCCGAGGACGATGCCGCAGTCCTCCACCAGGTGATGCTGATCGACGTGCAGGTCGCCGCGCGCTTCGAGGTCGAGATCGATGCCGGCATGCAACGCCAGGGCGCCGAGCATGTGGTCGAAGAAACCGAGCCCGGTCGCGACCCGGATTCGCCCCCGGCCCTCCAGGTCGAGCCGCGCGCGGATCTCCGTCTCTCTCGTGATCCGCGCGAGTCTCGCGCCCCGCCTCTTCATCGCACCCCTCCGCCCTCGGCGAGCGCCGAGGCCAGCGCCTCGAGGCAGGCCCCGGCGGCCGCCCGCGTGCCGATCCCGATCCGAAGCGACCCGCGCAGCAACGGGTGATCTCCTCGATCGCGCACTAGGACCCCCCGGCGCCGCAGAGCCCCGCGGATCTCCGCCGCCCGCCCGCCGAACCGCGCGATCACGAAGTTCGCGACGCTCGGCTCCCACGCGATGCCGAGCCGCGACAGACCGGCGCAGAGCTCGTCGCGCGCCGCGCCGACCTCCGCGACATAGCGCGTCACGTACTCGTCGTCCTCGAGCGCCGTCTCGAGGGCGAGAAGCGCCAGGCTGTTCACCGCGTAGGGGGACCGGATCCGCGCGAGGCACGAGAGCGTGCCGGCCTCTCCCATGAGGATTCCGGCGCGCAGGCCCGCGAGACCGTACGCCTTCGAGAAGGTCCGCGCGATGACCAGATTCGGAAGCGGGCCCGGTCTGGTGCAACGATCCGGACCCGCGAATTCGACATACGCTTCGTCGACCAGCACCAGGATTCCCGGATGGCGTCCGGCCATGTCGGAGGCGAAGCCGCGCGGCAGCGGCGTTCCGGTCGGGTTGTTCGGGTTCCCCAGGATCAGAAGACGCGCCCCGAGGGCGACCTCGCGCCGGACGGCCGCCTCCGGGAAGATCAGCCCTTCCTGGTAATCGACGCCGACCAGACTGGCCCCGGCGAGGCTGGCGTAGAAACGGTAGAGCGGATAACCCGGTTCCAGCAGGACCACCCGTTCGCCGGGTCGCACGAAACAATCGCAGACCAGCCGGATCGCCTCGTCGACCCCGGAGGTCAGGACGAGATCGAGCGGCGGGGCGATGCCGAAGCGCCGCGCGGACGCGGCGCGCGCCTCGGTCTCGTCGGGGTAGAGCGCCAGGTCGTCCGGACCGATGCGGCGCAGCCGCTCCAGGACGCGCGGCGAGGGGCCGAGCAGGTTCTCGTTGAAGTCGAGCCGCCATCGGCCGCGCCGGCCCGCGGAGGGCACGGTATACGGCGTCAGGGCGCCTGCCTCCGGAGTCGGGCGCAGCATCCGCCCGCTCACGGGAACACCTTTTCCAGGGCGCTGGCGAGAAGATCGGTGGCGCCCGCCTTCCTAAGCAGGAGAACGGTCGCCGCCAGCCCGGCCCGCGGCACCGCCGCCTTGACGGCATACCCGCCGCCATGGAGCTCCTGGATCGTGGGCGCCTTCATCGCCGGCAGCAGGGCGACCACGCTCAGGAGACGATCGGCGACGACGTTCATCTCGATGAGCACCCGGCGGCGGGCTTCGAGCACCGCCTGGACCACGGTCCTGAGGGCTTCGATCTTCACCGCCTTCCAGGGGTCGTCGAGCGCGGCGCGCGCGGCGACGAAACGGGTCGACGACGCCAGAATCTCCGCCACGACGGTCAGCCGGTTCTCGCGCAGCGTCATGCCGGTCGCCACGAGATCGAGGATCAGATCGGCGTCCTCGGGCGGGTAGACCTCCGTGGCGCCGAAGGTGCGCAGGAACAGGTACGGCTGCCGGCGGGATTCCATGTAGCGCCGGGTCAACCGCTCGAATTCCGACGCGACCAGAATCGGCCGGCCGAGCCGCTCCAGCCCCTCGACGAGACGCTCGGGAGCCGCCGCCACGAGGGTCACCGGATCGAGTCCGGTGTCGAGGATCTCCTCCACACGGGCGCCGCTCTCCTCGATCCAGTCGTGCCCGGTGAAGCCGCAGTCGTGCGCGCCGATCTCGAGCAGGCGCGGGATGTTCTGGGCCTTGAGGAACTTCGCCTCGATCTCGGAATCGGAGACGAGCGGTCTGTAGGCGCGGCCGTTGCTCTTGACCTCGAGCCCGGACGCGGTCAGGAGCTTGACGACTTCTTCGGTCATGCGCCCCTTGGGGAGCGCCAGGCGCAGCAGCGGTGGCATCGGATCTCCGGCGTGACTCAGGCGCCGCTCATCGGTAGCGAGACTCGCGCGGGCGCTGGCAACAAAAGTTGCGGGCGGGCGGATCTCTACGTCAGGATTCGATGCGTCCGAGCTGAGGGGGGTTTACCGTGAGCGACGGCCGGCCGTTCCCCTCGGTGCGCGGACGCACCGATGGGAATGCGCGGCATGGCGGAAGGCCGGGCGGCCTCCGTTGTCTCTGATGAAACGATCGGTCGGTTCGCTCATGACGCCGGAAGGGTACGGTGAAGCGGCGCGTCTGTCAACTGGAGATCGGCCCGGCACTTTTGCTATCGTGCGGGGCATGAACTGGCTGTTCAAGGAAGAACCGACCCATTACGCCTACGCCGATCTGGAGCGCGACGGCACCACTCGCTGGTCGGGGGTGAAGAATCCGCTGGCGCAGAAGCATCTCCGATCGATCCGGCGCGGCGACCGGGTCTTTTACTACCACACCGGGAAGGAGAAGGCGATCGTCGGGGTGGCGCGCGCCGCCGGCGATGCCTACGCCGACCCCGCCGATCGAAGCGGCCGGCTGTTCGCCGTCGACATCGTGCCGGAGCGGCGGCTCGGTTCTCCCGTGCCGCTCGCCGCGATCAAGGCGCGGCCCGTCTTCGCCTCGTTCCAGCTGGTCCGGATCTCCCGGCTGTCGGTGATGCCGGTCGACGAGCCGACCTGGAGCGCGATCGAGGCGATGTCCGGAGCGAAGCCTGCGCCGGCCGGTCGATCGAGTCGATCGGCGGGCTTGGCGCGATCGGCCCGGCCGCGGCGCGCCGGCCGCTCCGGAAAACGCTGAGGGCCGGCCGGGGAAGGCCCTTCCCCATACCGGCCCTCGTTTTTGGCCGAGTCCTTCCGAGTTGACCGGGGCGCTTCAGCCAGACCTGCCGTCGCGACCCACTCTTAGAGACAGGCGCTCTGCCGGCAGAAATCGCCGCGCGCGCAGTTCGAGTTGCTGTTGTGGAGATTGACGCAGCGCGTCCCGGTGCTGTCGCACACCCTGTTGGTGCAGGTGCTGGAGGCCGCCGCCTCCGGCGCCGAGGCGAGGCTCGAGAGCGCCGAGAGGTAGGGGCTGCCGGCCTGGTTGGACGGCAGAACCAGCGCCGCCAGCGCCACGAGCGCTCCCGTGACGACCATGACCTTGAAGAACTTGCTTGCCGCGTGACGCATGGTGATCCTCCTTATCGGGTTAACACCGAGCCGGTTCTCTACAGACACTTGCCGGTCGTGCAACCGGTGCTGCCGAGCGTGCAGTAGAAGCTGTGGTCGCTCCTGCACCCCTTCTTGCCGCCGCACGAATTGTTCGGACAGTTGATCGGGGCCGCCGTGGTGGCGCCGACCGTCAGGCCGCTCAAGGCGGAGAGGTACGGACCCGGGACGCTGGCCGAGGGCGCGAGGACGGCCTGCGCGACGAAGGGAGCGCGAGAACGATCAGAATGCGGCGGGCATCGATCATGGTTCGCGACATGTCCTGCTCCTCCTCTCAATCATAGTAATCGTGCTTCACCTTGGGGAGACGCTCCTCGTACACGAAGTGATCGGAGTGATCGGGTGTGTGGCATTCGAGACAGACCTGGGCGGGAACGGCGCGCCGGATGTTGCCCGCGGCCGGCGCCTTGGCGTGCGCGGCGCCGGGGCCGTGGCAGACCTCGCACTGCACGTTGGCCAGCGACTCGCCGGTCATGCCGAGCCGGTAGCCGCGCGGCGTGCCGTAGCCGACGACATGGCAGGAAACGCATTTGGGCTGAAAGTGCCGGTGCCGATCGAGCAGCGTCTTGTAGGCGCTGGCATGTTTCGTGCGCTTCCATTGCGCCATCTCCTCGGCGTGGCAGGACGCGCAGCGGGCGGCGCCGACATACTCGCCATGCAGACGCTCCGCGTCGGACGCGAACAACGGCGGGACGCTCTCCTGCGCGGCGGCCTGCCGGCCGACCTGGTCGTAGAAGCCGTTCAGCATGCCGCGCACGCTCGGATCGTCCTTCACGTCGTCGTGCAGCCAGCGCTCCTCGAACTGCGCCTTGGCGATCCGCCCGGCCCGATCGAGACCGAGCCTCAAGGTGTAGAAACCGTAGTTGGTGAGGTTGCTGTAGGCGATCAGGGTCCGGCCGATGAAGCCGCCATGATCTTCCTGGTGCACCTCGCCGGTCCCCGGCAGCCGGATCGCCGCATCATATTCGGTCGAGAGGATCAAATCGAGATCGGGGCAGGTCGCGACAACCTGCCGGATCGTCTCCGGGGTGATCCGGCCGAGCGCCACCACCAGGTCGGAGCGTTTCCGAAGCTCCGGCAGATCGCGCTTCAGGGTCGCCACCGGGTCGTCGAACTGCAGCATCGCCGTGTGGTCCTCGAACAGCGCATTGGCGGCGCGGCCGCGGGGCGGCTCGTAGATACCGATGACGCCGACCCGGACCGGACCGGCGCGCAGCACCAGGCTGGAAGGCGCCAGCGGCCGCCCCGCCTCGCGGATGTTGGCCGACAGGAACGGGGTCGCCCGCCCCTGGATCTCCTTCCGGAAATGATCCGGCCCGAACGCCAGCTCGGAGGTGCCGATCGCCGCCGCCTGGTAATGCATGGCGTCCATGGTGCGCAGGTAGAGCGCCTGCTCCTCGCGCGACAGGAAATCGAGCGCCGCCTGCTTGTCCGGCATCAGGAACGCATCGCCGGCGTCGAGCAGCAGCGCGTTCGGGTCGGCCTTCCTGATCGCCTGCAGGACCGTGGCCCGGCGCGCCACGCCGCCCGACTGGTTCACCTTGCAGCCGCAATTTTCGAGATATCCGTGCGCCTTGCCGGTGAAGGCGATCGTCAGGTTCCGCACCACCGGCCCGCCCGCCGGCTCCGGCGTCTCGCGGGTCGCCTTGATGTCGTAGAACCGCTCGACCGGCAGCGCCGCCTTTCCCTGCACGTAACGCCGTCGGAAATCCTGCCAGGGCCCCGGCTGCTGCCGCTCGATTTCCGACCAGAACGAGCCGGCGCGCCGGCCGGCGAAGGTGGCGGCGACCACCCGATCGAGGCTGGCCTTCCCCCCGGAGGTTTCGCGCAGGTCGCGGTCCAGGGTGGCGAGCGCCATCGGCGCCAGCACCTCGCGCGGAATTCTCTGCGAGCCGGTGGCGGAGTAAAGCTTCTCGAGATCCCTCTCGATCCCCTGGACGTTGAGGGAGGTGAGGTAGCCGGTCGCCATGCCCCGGATCACATCCTCGTCGGAGATCAACCCGACGGCGGCGGCCGTTCTCCAGGCGTAGAGATTCCTCAGGCCATCCACCAGCCAGAACTCCTCGGCGGATCGGATCTCGGAGCGGTACGGGGCGTAGCGCAGGTAGGCATCGAGGAGATTGGCGGCGAACTGCTGCAGGCGGTTCCCGGTCAGCGGGACGAAGGTCTGACCCTGCCCGGTGGCCCACCCCTCGCCGGCGATCTCATCGCCGGTCGGCGCGCGCGGCAGCAGGACCGCGGCGTACTCCGGCCCGAGGTCGCGGCGGAAGAGATCGTGGAGATACCGCGCCGCCGCCTCGATGCGCGGGGCGGTCCGGCCTTCGTCTTCGGCGCCGATGCTCGCTTCGAAGAAGAGGCGAAAGTTGGTGGCGCCCAGCTTGAAGGAGCGTTCGCGGAACCGCCCGAGGCCGATGGCGGCCGCGATCAGGTGCTCCCCCGCCGCCCGGCCATCCACCCCCGGCGCGTATCCCTCCCCCGCCCTGGCCCAGGGGACGATCGCCTGCCAGCCCTCCGGCAGGGGGGCGAAGCGGACCTGGATGCCGGAGATTTTCTCGGCCGGCTCCGGAAGCAGGAACAGCTCGCGGCCGGTGACGAAGCCGAACTCGGGGCCGAGATACCCCTGGCAGCGTCCGGTGAAACCCATGTGGCTGTCACCTTCGCGGCTGCCCGGGGCGACGAGATAGCTCACGCTCAAGCGGGCCGGGAGCGGTCCCGGGAGGCGGATCCGCGGGATGTCGATCGACCGGCTCTCGGGAGTCACCGTCTCGAGCCCGACGTCGACCGGCAGCTTCGCCCCGTCGGCCCCTGCGGCCTCGACCTGCGTGATTCTCAGCACCTCCTTGGTCGCGAAACCCTTGAGGGTGAGGCCGGAGCGCGGCACGCCGTCGAGATCCATCCGGACCTCGATCCGATCGGGATGACCGGGCGCGATGCCGACCTGATACCGGACCGAGGGGCCCCCGCTGCAGGCGGTGGCAAGCGCGAGCCAGGCGAGGAGCGCAGCGAGATCGAGCCTGCGGAGCGTCGGTCCGCTTCGTTCCGGAGAATCGGCAGGTCGTGCCCGTCGCTCGCGCAACAATCTTCCTCCCCCCGCGCCTTGCGCCGCGTCTGGTGAAGAATCCACGCGTACCGAGCGTCCAACGATGGCCGAGAGTCTAGCTCAACGGCCGCGCTCCCCACAACCCGGGGCGGGGTAGAATGATGCATGGATCGCGGCGGCTTTGAACGTCTGGTCGAGGAAGCGATCGCTTCGCTCCCGGACGATTTCCGGACGCGGCTCGACAATGTGGCGGTGATCGTCGAGGATCACCCATCCCCGGACGAGGCTCGCCGCCACGCGCGCGGCGGCGGTCTGCTGCTCGGTCTTTATCATGGCCGGCCTCTGACCGAGCGCGATTCCCGCTACGCCCTGACGTTTCCCGACACCATCACGCTCTATCAAGGGAACATCGAGTCGATCTGCCGCGACGAAGCGCAGATTCGCCAGGAGGTCCGCCGGACGGTGCTCCACGAGGTGGCGCATTTCTTCGGCATCGACGATGAACGACTGCGCGAGCTTGGTTACTGAAACGCCTGCCCCGCGCCCTGTTCCGCGCGGGCGCCGGCGCGGCCGGCGGAGGCGCGCGCCGGGGCGCCTGGCGATCGCCGCGGCCCTTCTCGGCTTCCTCCTGGGAGCGACGCCGGCGCCTCCCGCGGCGACGACGTCCCCCTCCCCCGCCGACCTGGAGCGGCGCCTGGAGAAGGCCGAGAACACGCTCGACAGGGCGGAGGGGGCGGTGCGCGGACGCGACCCGGGCCGGGTCTCCCTGCTGCTCAAGCGGATCGACGATGAGCTCGGCATCTTCGAAGTGAACGCGCGTCTCCAGCCGCTGGCGTCGTCGGTCGAGGGGGCGCGCGCCGCCGCGCGTCGCAATGATTTACCCGCCGCGCTCCGCGAGATGCAGCGCGCGCGCGCCCTCTACCCGCCGCTCGCCGATTTCGCCGTGCTGCAGCAGGCCGAGGAGGCCAGCCGCGCCGCGGTGCGCGCCGCCCAGGGGGGCGACCCCGACATATGCCTGGCGGCGATCGATCGGTTCGACGCCGCGCTCCGTCCGGCGCTCCTCGTGAAGAGGGTCGCCGAGGCGCGTCAGGCGATCGCCAGAACCCGGACCGCAATGGTGCGCGGCGACATGAAGGGGGGCGCCGCCGAGCTGCGGACGGCGCGGCGGGCGTTCGATGGTCTGCGCTACGCCGGGGAGCTGAGCCGGGCCCAGTTCGGCCTGCGGGTCGGCGCCGACCTGCTCGACCTGAAGGCGCTGATGGCGGCGCGCGAGCAGGTCCAGAAGGCGCTCCATAGCTTGCGAGCCGCCGCCGACCTGGGGGCCGGCGGTCCCGATGCGGCCGAGGTGGTGAGGGCGCGGGATGCCGTCGAGTCGGTCTGGCGGAGGATCCTGAAACCGCGGAACGACGACACGCAGATCCTTCTCGACGTCGCCCGGACGGTCGAGGCGATCCGCGCCCGCCAGACCTGAGCGCGGCGCCCCGCCCGTGGCGCAGGAGCGCCGGCGGTTGGCCTGCCGCGGACTGTGTGTCAGAATAGGCGCCGCCATGACGACCCGAGCCGCCGCGCGCGCCAGCCTCCTCATCGCCGTCTTTCTGGCTGCCGTCTCCGGAGCGCCCGCGGACCAGGCTCCGTCCCGGAACCTCGCCGGCCCGGGCGATTACACCCTGCGCGAGATGATCGTCACCCGGCTGAATCACGATCCCGAGCTTGCCAAAGAGCGGATCGTCGTGGTGATGGTGAACGGCGGCGCCGTCTTTTCGGGCCAGGCGACGACCCGCTCCCGCGCCAACCGGGCGCTGCGCAACGCCGCCAGCATCCGCGGCGTCATCAACGTCACCGATCAGATCCAGGTGCCGCGGGCGGACCTTCCGGACGCCGCGATCGAGAAGGCGGTCGTGAACGCGCTCCAGAGCGCGGCCGAGTCGATCGATCTCAAAGACCTCAAGGTCACGGTGCAGGATGGCGTCGCCACGCTCGGCGGAGCGGTCCGCAGCGTCCCGGCGCGCGTCAGCGCCGAGGATGTCGCCGGCTCGGTCGTCGGCGTGACCAGGATCTCGAACCACCTCGCGCCCTCCGACGCCCCTTCGGGCAAGGACGACGCCGCCCTTTTGAGGGCGGTGGTGGCCTACCTCAGCGACTGGCACGCCTTCCCCCATCAGGGCGACATCGGCGTCTCGGTCAAGGAGGGCACCGTCACCCTGAGCGGCCGGGTCCCCTACTTCCTCGCGCGCCAGCAGGCCGCCGTGGCGACCTCGCTCATCGGGGGGGTGAGCAAGGTGGAGAATCGGCTCAAGGTCGATCTGGCCTTCCCTCTACCCAAGCCCGGCATGACGACGGCGGTGGTCCGGGCCAAGCCATGATCCTCCGGCCTCGTGTCGCCATCCCTGCGCATGTCGGGGTTCTCGGGCAACTCGCTTTTCCGAGGCGTCCGGCCGTTCTGAGCGCCTTGGCCGGCCTGGCGATGCTCGCCGGCGCGATCGGTTTTCCCCTGCGCGCCCAGGAGCTCGAAGGCCGGGTGACCCGGATCACACTCGACAACGGCATGCGCTTCCTGGTCGTCCGGCGAGGCACGGCGCCCGTCTTCTCGGCTTCGCTCCGTTTCCGGGTCGGCGGCGTCGACGACCCCGGGGGGCGCACCGGCATGGCCCACCTCTTCGAGCATCTCGCCTTCAAGGGGACGAGCGTCATCGGCACGCGCGAACCGAAGAAAGAGGCGGTGATCCTCGACAGCCTCGACGAGGTGGCGCGCGATCTGGTCCAGGAGCTCGATCGCGGCGCCGCCGCCGATCCGGCGCATCTCTCCGCGCTGCGCGACAAGATGAAGGCGCTCAAGGAACAGGCCGGCACCCTGGTCGTGAAGGACGAGCTGATGCAGGTGCTCGCCGGAAACGGCGCCGCCGGGATCAATGCGTCGACCGGCCAGGACCTGACATCCTACGTGGTCAGCCTCCCTTCCAACCGCCTCGAACTCTGGTGCCTCCTGGAATCGGCGCGGCTTCGCGACCCGGTCCTGCGCGAGTTCTATTCCGAGCGGGATGTCGTTGAAGAGGAAAGGCGGATGCGGGTCGAGAGCCAGCCGGGCGGAAAACTCTACGAGCAGCTCCTGCTGACGGCGTTTCAGGCGCACCCGTACCGGGTGTCGACCGTCGGATGGATGTCCGATCTCGAGCACCTGACCCGGCCCGAGGCGCTCGCCTTCCGCCGGAGCTATTACCTTCCCAATAACGCGGTCGGCACGCTGGTCGGCCAGATCGATCCGGCGCAGGCGGAGCAGCTGCTGCGGCGCTACCGCCGAGCCTCCGCAGCAGGGAGAGCGGCGGATCCGGGTGGAGTTCGACGCCGAGCCGGCGTTGATGATCGCCTATCACAAGCCGAACTGGCCCGACCCGGACGACGCCGTGTTTCAGGTGATCGAGACGCTCCTCGGGTCGGGACGGACGTCGCGTCTGTTCCGCAAGCTGGTCCTCGACACCCAGGTCGCTTCCGATATCACCTCTTTCGAGGCGCCCGGCGATCGGTTTCCAAACCTGTTCATCGTCTCGGCCGAGCCGCGCGACCCTCATACCGCCGCCGAAGTCGAGACCGGCGTCCTGAAGGAGCTGCAGCGGCTCGTGGACGAGGCGGTTCCCGAGACGGAGATACAGAAAGTCCGGAACCAGCTCGAGGCGTCATTTCTTTACCCGCTGCGAAGCAATCAGGGCCTCGCGGCGCAGATCTCGTACTTCGAGGTCCTGGACGGCGACTGGAAAGAGATGCTGCGCTACCGCGATACGCTCCGCAAGGTGACCGGGGCCCAGGTGCAGGAGGCGGCCCGCCGCATCTTCACGCCCTCGAACCGCACCGTGGCGACTCTGGCGCGCGCCTCGGCGGCTCCGGCCGCCGCGCCGCCGGGCGGCCCGGCCGCGGTCCCGCCGGCGTCGCCCGCGCCCGGCCCGGCGACGATACCGCCCCCGTCGAAGACGCCGGCCTCCGCCGCTTCGAGGCCGTCGGCCTCCGGCGCCGGAGTGGCGCGATGAGACGGATGGCGACGCTCGGCCTCCTGCTGTCTCTGATCGCCGTCCCGGCGCTCCCGGCACCCGCCGCGGGCGCGCCGGCGGCCGCCGCGGCGACGAATGTCTCTCCGGCCGGACCGCCGCCCGCGGACCCGCGGGCCTTGAGCTACGCCCCGCTGCCGATCGCTTTCCCGAAGCCCGAGAAGCTGTTTCTTCCCGACGGTCTCATGGTCTATCTGTTCGAGGACCACGAGGTCCCTCTCATCGATGCCGCCTTCTACCTGCGATCGGGCTCGATCTACGACCCCGCGGACAAGGCGGGGCTGTCGGAGGTGGCGACGCAGCTGATGCGCACCGGGGGGACCGCGACGCTCTCCCCCGACCAGGTCGATCAGACGCTCGAGGCGATGCCGGCTCAGGTCTCCCTCTCCTCCGACGACGATGCCCTCACCGGCTCGCTGTCGACCTTGAAGACCCGCTTCCCCGAAGCGCTGGCGATCTTCGCCGGCATGCTGCGGGCGCCGCGCTTCGACGCCGCCCGTCTCGAGCTGGAGAAGGCGCGCATGGTGGAAGATATCCGCCGGCGCTGCCTGGTCTACGGCCGCGCCAACCCCTGGGCGCGTCTGCCGACCGCCGAATCGATCCAGAAGATCGATCGGCCGGATCTGATCGCGTTCCAGGAGCGGTACCTGCGGCCGAACAACATGATTCTGGGGGTGGCGGGCGATTTCGATCCGGCCGCCATGAAGAAGCTGCTGCGCGACACCTTCGCCGGCTGGGCGAACGCCAAGGTGAATCTGCCCCAGGTCCCGAAGATCCAGGACGCGGTGCCGGTCGGTGTCCATCTCATCGATCGGCCGCTCCCGCAGTCGACCATCGCTCTGGGTCATCTCGGCGCCAGCCGGTTCGATCCGGACCGCTTTCCGCTGACCGTCCTGAACTACATCCTGGGCGAGGGCGGCTTCGATTCGCGCCTGGTGCGCGAGGTGCGCTCGACGCGCGGGCTCGCCTATTCGGTGGGGGGAGGCGTGGGGCTCGATTCCGATCGCGGCCTGTTCCAGATCACCTGCCGGACGAAATCGGGGTCGACCGTCGAATCGATTCAGGTGATTCGGGACATCCTGAAGCAGCTTCGCGAGGCGGGGCCGACCGAGGACGAGGTGCGCCAGGCGAAGGAGGCGCGGATCAATTCGTTCGTCTTCTCCGTCGACGGCACGGTCCCGTTCATGCACGCCTACCTGTACTACGACTATTACAACTACCCGCCCGACTACCTGTCGACCTACCGCGACCTGCTCTCGAAGGTGACGCGCGACCAGGTCGCCCTCGCCGCGCGCAAGCACCTCGATCCCGACCGGCTCGTCGTGCTGGTGGTCGGCAGCGCGAAGGGATTCGACCGGCCGCTGTCGAACCTCGGCCTGGGTGACACGAAGACGGTCCCGCTCGATTAGTGTCGCGTCCGATCATGTCGCCTCCTGGGAGCCTGTCCGAGTCCTAGGAGCCTGTCCAAGTCCTAGCATGGGCCGCGCACGCGGGGCTTGCGAGTCCCAGGCGAGGCGCGAGGAGGAAACGATATGGTCGTATCGTTGA
>WNFM01330559.1_pt1 | contig 29516 bp, 28 predicted proteins | sample 5400271 | NCBI WGS metagenome assembly WNFM01 (sample SAMN13153352, study PRJNA577476) | soil metagenome | isolation source: 60 cm saprolite on Douglas fir-dominated hillslope | place: USA:California | collected 2013-09-17 | reverse complement strand
GCAAATATGAACAAGCCGAACCACTCTTACAGCGTGCCCTGGCTATCCGGGAACAAGCACTTGGTCCCACTCATCCCGACACCGCTTCCTGCCTTAACAATCTGGGGCTTCTCTACAACAATCAGGGCAAATATGAGCAAGCCGAACTACTCTTACAGCGCGCCCTGGCTATCCATGAACAAGCGCTTGGCCCCACTCATCCCAACACTGCTTCCTGCCTTAGCAATCTGGCAGCACTCTATTTCAAACAAGGCAAGTATGAGCAAGCCGAGTCACTCTATCAGCGCGCCCTAGCTATCTGGGAACAAGCGCTTGGCCCCATTCATCCCGAAATCGCTGCCATTCTCAACAACCTGGCAGCACTCTATTGCAGACAAGGCAAGTACGAACAATCCGAGCCGCTCTACCAGCGCGCCCTGACTATCTCGGAGCAGGTGCTTGGTCTCATTCATCCCAGGACTATAATCACCCGAAACAACTACCAAGCACTCTTAGAGGAGATGAAAAGAGGAGACATCAATAATTGACAATGCACGATCAGACGATCAGATGTACAATTTTGAACAGCTTCAGTGACAGCTTGACCAGCGATCAAGTTCAATATATTATTGACACCATTTGAGTCTACCCATTTCTTTGTGTATAACGGCTTGCCAATAGCTCCAATAAAGGAGTATAATTCTTGTAGCCAACCAAGCTGGCACAACTTGCCACCCTCTCACATATTTGTCTTGCAGGTAATCAGACGCCCGTCGGTTCCGCCGATTTATAGTAGAATGCACTGTTTATAGTGCATTCTACTATGTTTATGTTACCACGGTTTCGCCTGACCAAGTAACTCTGATGGAAAAGGCGCGATATGCTTCTTTTATTTACTCTTTCCATGAGCCTGGGAAGTGATTTGCTGCCCTGAGTACCGGGAGAGATGTGCTCCTTATTTTCTTTGCAAAATGAAGCATCCTCCTATTGGAGAAGTATAAGTGGCCTACCGTGTCTGCCTGTCACGCTGGCTATCTCAGAGAATCTAATATATATTAACCCTTCGAATATAAAACACATAAATCAACAAATAGGTGAGGAAAAGTGTTCTTTTCACTGCCAACACCGACTGGCTGAAACTGAATAGGCTCAACAACACCGTCTTCTGAATATAGTAGATCAGATTCGACAACCTGACCAGACTCCATTCGACCATCCCAGTATAACTCTTTTTCATCCTTGGTGGTGCGCCTCTGGCACATGACTCCTCGGGCCAAACTCAGGTACTTAATGATGAAATGCTTCATCATGGGAAATAGTGTGTATCCATTTCTTCATAGTCTTTCACTCCCTCAAGCAAATAAGCGGAGATAGTACGCCTTCCGCTGATGCCGGTAGAACACCAGTCGGCATCCTGCGGTATATAATGTGTTTACCGGCTTGGACTCCATGGGTAGAGCATGGCCGCCATGCAATTGGTGTACGTCAAGCAATCAAACGCATTGAAGCGAACAGAGAAAGGGAGATCGCATGAGCGACGAAAAGAAGGCTACAATGAAGGCCGTACGGGTACACACCTATGGTGGTCCAGAAGTCCTGGTATATGAGGATGTTGCACGTCCCGAAGAACCAGCAGTTGACGTGGACGTCAGAGCGCTGTTTACCGGCGCGGTCAAGCCCGGCCTTGAGGTGCTACGGCAGGGCAGTGGGCGCCCAACGTATCGACCAGACAGGATGGCTGATGATGCCAGCGGCGATCTCGGCGCCTAGTTCGATAATCGGCCCACGCAGCACTGACAGCCAGATGGGCAGGCCTGTACGGATGGGCTGGGCAAATGGACGTTTTCCTCCTGGTAGGGATCTGAACTCATAACCACTTGAGGCCCATGAGTAGTTTACTCATGGGCCTCGTGCTGCCAGTTACGGAAAGTACGCAAAAAAAGCGAACGGGTCGGATTGAACAGCCTGACTAATGCCAGTGCTGCATATGCTCCTTTATCTGCGCGGTGACGCCGCTGTCACTGTAGTACTTTTCGTAGAAGGCGGTGTCAAGGTGGTGTACAACGGCTCCGAAGTTGCACTCCAGGGAGTTGTTGTAGACCGGGCATTGACCGTAGCGATCAACGCAGTAGTCTATGTAGGCAATGGCTGCTTCCACCGCCCACTCCGAGACGCGCACTGCCGGGTCCTTCACGATCTCGCGTATAACCTCTGGCTTGAATGGGCCACCGTGAGTGAGAACCCAATTGGACTCATCGTTTGCCATCGTTGCCCCGTGACCGTACTTCTCATCCAGCATCTGCTTGATGACGGCTTCGCCGTTTTTGTAGCGTGGTGATGGGACATAGGTCCCTTCCTTGATGCCCTCAATGCCGAAGATCTTGAGCGCCCCCGAAACCGCCGGTGCTTTCGGGTTGAGTGGCTCGAACTTAAATCCAAAACCTTTGGCTATGTCAGGGTACGCGCCCATCAGTATGTCGTCAAAGAAGCCGCAGAAGATCCATGCCCCTAACCCCATACCCTCCGCAGCCAGGCGGATGTTCTGCACCATAGAACCAGCAGGATAGGTCTCAACCTGCATCAGGAACCTCTCGAGCTGACTGATGAACACGGGCATCTCTAGCTTCCCCTCGCCAAACCACTGCGCCACGCCTGCAGGCTGTTGTGTGGCATCGTCGAACGGGCAGAGGTGCCAGACGTCGAACAGGTTGAGCAGGACGCTGAAGTAGAGCCAGCCTAAATCGGTGATAGGAAGCAACCAGACGCTGCCAGGATGGTTGATGTTGTACTGGTAAGGGCCGAATAGAGAGGCGTTTGGAGCTCCCGCTGCTCTCAAAGCCCAGTCGATATCGGGTCGCGAGTCCAGAATCCTCTTGGTTCCGGTCTGAAACCAGTTAATCACTTTCCAGTAATCCTCGGGACCCTCAATTTCAATGCGCTTCTCGCGCTCCATGCCCGGGTTGTAGAGGAACACACCATCATCGTTGATCACAATCAGGTCGGTGGCAAAGGAGTTTCCGGGACTGGCTGCTGTCCTTCCGGCCAGCCAGGCAAGCTCATGGAATCCGCCGTGGATGGCGATATCCCAGTTAACCATGCCATTGGGACCGATAGCAGACCAGGCGAGGATTGCCTGTTCCGTCTCTGAAAGCGGCACTACGGTTTCGGTGGATGCAAAAGCCAGTGGCCCGCGCTCTTGCTTCAGCACCCTGCCTGTGACCGGATGCTGCTCCTCAACTCCGGTTTCAATCTTGTAGCCCTGACCTACCCGGCGGCTGCGCAAGGTTGTCAAGAGTTTAGAGGCGGGGGGAGTTTCCTCGAAAAATCTGCGCAACTGTTGTTGCACTTCCGCTGAAATTTGCGGCCTCGCAATAGCCATAACAACACACCTCCTTATGTGTTCAGAATTGACACGCACTCATTTGTGTATACGTGAACTTGTGCCTGGCCATTTGCCACAGGCGCATGGACAAAGATAGGCTAGCGCAGGGGCTCGGCCTGCATGGACACTCCATTGTGAATGAAAAAGCTCCTGATAATGCTTCCTCGCTGCCTGCCAGCAGTCCCGCCGCCGAATAGCTGCTCTTCAGCCTGGTCGATTAGGGCTGAGTATTGCCGCCGGACCTTGAACTTGATGCGCTTCCACTCATCTCCCTCTTTCGGCGCTCTGAAGGATTCCGCGATGATCGTATCAGGGTCTTTTTCTGCCAGATTGCAGAACTTGAGCAGCGTGCTGAGCCGGTCCTCATCGGTCGTGGTGCTCGCTGGTGATTGATGGTGCACACCTTTCAGCCACCTTTGCACAGTCCTATATTCAGCAAGCTGCTCTACAGTCTCTATATTCATCTCGCTCAACTCTAGGGTGACGTCTTTACTCAGGTAGTCCGAACATGCGCGAAAGGGCCGCTACTTCCTGCATGCGCCAGGGAGACGGAGCCTCGGCTTGAATCATCTTCTTTTCGCGCAGGAGTTCAACCACCTTCGGATCGCTCTCGATGGGATTATCGAAGGAGCCCCAGAAACATGTCTCCGCAAGTGGCTCCCTGGGACGCTGCCCACCGGTGAGTGGGTCCTCCGCCGGATACCCCACCAGCAACACCCAGATTGGGATCAGGTAATCTGGCGCCTTGAGAACATCCTTGACCGCTTCTGGATTAAATGCGTGCATGCAGACGCCCAGCCCCTCATCGACTGCTGCCAGCATAGCCTGGGTCATTGCAAAGCCTGCCTCGCATGCCGCGAGCATTGCAGCTACCAAATCATTCTTCATTAGCGGCTGCAGGACAAGTGGGAATACCACTTCATCAACATAAGCATGCGACCAGCCGTGACTTGCGTTGAGAGCACCCACATCGACCAGTTGCTTGAGTGTCCTTGGCCCACGATTGGGGGCGGTCGGGTCGATAAACCAGAACATGAACAACGGGGCAAGATCAAGATCGGTAGTGGTTGTCGGGGTGCGCAGACCATCCCTTTGCTCGAGTGTCAGCTCATCACGCTCCATGACCACAATCCTATAGAATGGGGCATTGACTGCTCGCGATGCACGCCGTGCCGCTTCGAGCATGATCTGAATCTTCTCTTTTTCGACCGGCCTCCACGGTTGAAAATAACGAATGGACCTGCGGTTACCGACTACTTCTTTGAATTCCATTGGACTTCCTCCATTGATTCTCAATGAACACAGCAATGTGCTGTACTGAACATATAACATGCCCCAGGTACGTTATTAACAAAAGATTCTTTCGTGCCCATTTCTGAGCACGAATAGCTACGCTTAACTTTGCTGGAGCTACTGCCCGCACCAGCCAGTTACGTTGAAAAGATATGAACTGCCATGGCCGCTGCGTCAAAGCCGATGTGCCCACCGCCGTTTTGTGTCAGTCCAACCTTGCAGTTCTCTACTTGCCTGTTACCTCCTTTCCCTTGAAGTTGCCAGATTATCTCTACGATCTGACCCAATCCTGTTGCTCCAATCGGATGCCCTCGCGCTAACAGGCCGCCAGAGGTGTTGACGGGGAGTTTTCCTCCCAACCAGGTTACCCGGTCCTCTATCAGCCTCGGGCCATCGCCCCGGGGACAGAAGCCTAGATCTTCGTAAATGCCGATCTCTGCTGGGGCAACTGCATCGTGGACCTCGGCAAGGTCAACATCCCCCGGGCCTATCCCTGCCATTTCGTACGCCTTCGTCGCAGCCCGCCTGGTAGATGGTTGCATAGAACGGTCGTCACCTCGCCCGGAGACTAGCACGGAAGCATCGACTCGCGGACCCTTGAGGCCTTTCCTGCGGGCAAACTCTTCGCTCACGACGAGCGCAGCCGCGGCACCGTCTCCAAGAGGAGAACACATGAGAACTGTCAGGGGTTTTACGACGAGCCTGCTGTTCAGAACCTCTTCGACAGTTACTTGTTCCCGGTACTGGGCATAAGGGTTCAGGCTCCCGTGGTAGTGATTCTTAACAGAAATCATCGCCATATCCTCGCGGGTCATGCCCTTTCGGGTCTGAGCCGGCGCTACACCGTGACTGGCAATGGAAATCTTCGCTATCTCTTCATCAGGGCTGCCACTCGCAGCCGGATGACCAGAGGGAGCATCGAAGTTCAGAATCGAGGTGTAGAGGTCCATGAACAGGCTTCTGCTCGAGGCCTCCTCACCGCTTCTTCCGAGCCGCTTTTCTATTTCGGCCAGTTCAGAAACATCCACAGCAGCGTTGAATGCCCGTAGAGACTTCGCTCTGTCTGGGTCAGAAAGTTTTTCCACTCCAAGTGCCAGCACACAGTCATACATGCCGGAGGCAACGGAGGCCCAACTCAGATGGAAAGCCGTGGATGCGCTTGCGCAGGCATTTTCGACGTTGACGATAGGAATGCCCATCAGCCCGGTGTGTCGCAAAACCGCCTGGCCGCGTATTGTCTCCTGGCCAGTGATCAAACCGGCCACCGAGTTGCCAACGTAGGCAGCCTGGATATCCCTGATATCCAGGCTCGCATCCTCTACGGCGTTGCGGACGGCTTCCTCGGCTAACTCCCGCAACCCCCGGTCGAGGAATTTGCCGAATCGAGTCATTCCTGCTCCTACTACCCTGACTTTTTGCATAGTTTCCCTCTCCTTTCGTCCGGCACGTGCCCGATAAATCGGCACTCAACGGCTGTAGAGAGTCGATTCATCGACTCGTCAGCGTTGCCAGGACGGATAAGTGCCGACTCTTGATCGTTACCGATCTCTGGAGACGGCATATCCAGCCACCTCGCGGTCCCAGGTCCGCGGGGTAATTCCCTCCTGCTTTAAGACGCTGTACTCGATACGGTGTGTGCCAGTTTTGGGTAGCGAGCCTCTAAACTCGACATACCTGGGGATGGCGTAGTATGCCATCTTCCCCTGGCAGAAATCGAGAATCTCTTCCGGCGTCACCGCTTGCCCTGGCTTGAGAATGACTACCAGCTTGATCTCGTCTTCGGAAAGCTCTGCTGGGACGGCATGTGCAGCAGACTCCAATACTGCTGGATACTGGTTCACTACCGACTCAATCTCCCATGCTGAGACGTTTTCGCCCCTCCGCCTCATCGAAGCTTTCTTGCGGCCTGCGTAGAAGAAATCGCCTTCTTCATCCATCCAGGCCAGGTCGCCCGAATGAAACCAGTCATTACGCCATGCCTCATCGGTGGCATCTGCTTTGCCATAGTAGAATGCCGCTGCTTTGCCAGCCTCAGAGCGGAAGACGAGTTCACCCACCTTCCCCGGCAGAACATCACGGTCTTCATCATCAACAACATGAAAATCAAATCCTGGTAGAGGTTTTCCCATTGAACCTATCTTGCCAGTTGTATTCATCAGGAAACCAGGTGAGTCTACCATACCAAACCACTCGATGACGCGAAGCTTGAAACGCTCCTCTAGGGGTTGCCAGGCATAAGCGGGACAGCCAGCAGAGAGCACCACACGGACGGGATTATCACCGTCGTCTGGTCGCTCCGGCTGTTTGAGCAAGATGGGGATCATCGCGCCAAGCGTGTTGAACTCAACTGCATTGTACTTCCTGCACTCTTCCCAAAGCTTCGAGGCAGAGAAGCGCTCGCCGATAGCCAGTTTGTAGTCGAGCATGATTGCACCCAGTGCTGAAACAGCGAGGGCATTGCCGTGGAAGAGTGGCAAAGGGGTATAGATGGTTTCGCCAGCGCGTACCCCTGTTGGCTCCCACAGCTTGATGATGTTAATGGGATTAATACCTTTGTTGACCACTCCTTTCGGCGGGCCGGTGGTTCCAGAGGTGTACAGGATGTTATCAGCAGCAGTTTTGGCAAACGAGCCAATGGGTGGTCGACCACGACCAGCTTTAAGCCATTCCTCAATAGGAGTAATATTGCCTCCCAAAGGTGGCACGATCCCTCGAATAATTATCAGGCGCACATGGGGAACGCGATCCTTGATGGCAAGGAAATGCTCCAACAGCACATCGTCTATGACGATGGCAGTGGCACCTGAGTCATTGAGGATATAAGCGAGAGCCTCGCCTCGCTGCGCCACGTTTAATGGCACTGCTCCTACGCCCATAAAGACCAATGCATAGTATGCGTACAGAAATTCCGGGCAGTTGCCCATCATAATGGCCGCTCTATCCCCAGTACGTATACCCGCATCCCAAAAACCTGCAGCGACTGCATAGATATGATCTACAAAATCCCCCCACGATATCTCGTCATCCCTCCACTTCAGAAACGTTTCATTGGGATGTGTATCACGCCGCTGAAGCATGACGCCCTCCATCCCGGACAAGAACTCAGGCAACGAGATCACCCCCTTGTAATGTGTTCTCTTGAAAGCGGTCCAAAGTCTCCTCTGTCGAGATCTCCTGTTAATTGCAGGAGATCGCGGGCAAGCTCCACTTGTCGTTCGAAGGTAAGCGCGTCCGTTTTTAACAAGTGGACGTCGTACCCCATCTCCTCAAGTCGTGGGGCATACCTGGAGTCCCGCTCATCGAGAACAAAGTGAGAACAAAAATCGCGATATAACTGGCCTACAGACAGAGGGCTATGAGGAAGTCCAAGCGAAGCCATAAGCCTCTCGCGACTGCAAGCACGCATCCGCTCACCCGCCGGCAACGCAAGCCCCTCGATGATCGGTGACACAGCCCACACTTTCTCCCTGTTTCTTACTAGCGCTTCTCGGACACCGGGAACTGAAACGATGGGTAGAATGCTAGCTACAGGGTTGCTAGGTGCAATGATGATAGTGCTTAAGGACGCGATAGACTCAAGAACTTCGGGAGCTGGTTTTGCATCTTCTATTCCTTCATAGCGAACTTGACTAACGGACGGCTCACATTTCAACCGTATAAAATATTCTTCATAATGTAGTATTGTATGTGATACCGTCTCGATTTGTGTTTCTACCCAGGAATCGGTTGCGGGTATGATACGAGATTGGACACCGCAGAGACGGGCTTCCCTGGTGGTAATCTCCGAGAGGCTCCTCCCGTCACGCAGTAGTTCGGAGCGCCATACATGAGTAGCCAGATCTTTGTCTCCCAGACCAAACCAGAAATCTGGATAGAAAAGACGCAATCGTTCGAAGAAATCAAAACTTTCAGCATGCAGTCCCCATCCTCTGCCGTAGTCAGCAGTTCCGGACAGGTAGTAGATGATAGTGTCAATGTCGGGGCAAATGGTCAGACCGAGTAATCGAATGTTATCTCCGACGTTACAGATATAGGTGAGAGCCGCAGGATCGCAAACGTAGTTGGTACCGAGAGCGAGTCTGGCTCCTCCCGTCCCCCCACATATCGCGCAAATCATGATACATCCTATTTCATCTGTTGCCGTATGGCTCATAAAGCAACATGGCGTACTCATAACTGCATATGCTTCAGGTAGAAAACTACAAAATTTGGAGCCTAAAATAAATTACGTACATTGGAGCCTTAGAAGAAAGTATACACGATAAACAAGTTGAAGTGCAAGGTATGTTTTACAGTTACCAGAAGTATACAGCCTATTGCAAGAAATACTATTGCGATATCCCTTTATCAAGCAATCGAAATGCTTCTTCTCGTTGCTCAGTTGTCAACTTCTAGCTTGACTGCAACTCAATTCTTTCCTGCTCCACTAAACACTGAATCGTTCCCCCTGGATGTTCCTAATAAGATGTCCGCAACCTTATGCGCAACGCTATTTGCGAAGAACCCCTCCACTATGCTATGCTCCAAACAGAACATACCAAAACTGCCACGAGGGAATAGAGGTCATGCAAGCGATATTTAACTGGGATGAAGTCACAATCCTTATTCATGTGCTGCAAACAAAAGGTATTTCTTACCTTGTTGGAGATGGCGTGTCCGTTTGCCAGGCCGAGGAAACAATGAATCCCGTACAACTCATTCAGCGATTAGCGGCTTGTAACTATCCGCTCGTCGAGAACGCGAGTATTTCCCTGTTCATCTTACACCCCGAACTCGCACCCTCTGTTGCGGAAGCACTCGAACGCAGCGAGCGTCACATTGCTGAAAATATTGCTGTGGTAACGTTAGCTACCCTTTACCTCCAACAATGGTGGTTTTTTCGACTCACCTTCGCACTTGGCCATCTCCCATGCTTTCCCGAAACACCGTTTGTATCCCTATGGGAGGAGCGTCACTTACCACCTCCTTCCTCTGGTTATGGACAACATGGACTTTTGGCTCTGCAAGAGTATCAGCAAGAGAGATACGGCGTGCCTCTTAATTTTCTTGATGACTGGCAGAATCAAATCAACCACCTCCTTGCTCAAGAGGAAGCATATCATCGCCAATTATCAGGAGATCTGAAAAACGCACTTGTACAACTCAGCGTTTAAGAAGGAATGAAGCACATGAGTATGCGGCAACGGGTTGGGCAACAGGAAATTGAGCAATTTCTCGTTCAGGTAGGCCGAACGCGACAACCTGGGCGTCTCTATCTTACGGGAGGCGCTGCACTGGTTCATCGAGGCATTCGTCCTGGACAAACACTCGATATTGATATCCAGATTACTGCTGATCCAGCCAATCTCACTGCACAGGTTGCGCAGTTGAAGCAGCAGCTGAACATCAATATTGAATTTGCGTCTCCTGGTGATTTTATTCCTTTACCCACCCAATGGGAAACACGATCGCAGTTCATTAAGCGTTATAATCAAGTGGATGTTTTCTACTTCGACTGGTACAGTATAGCTTTGTCCAAAATGCAGCGAGCGAATCGGCAGGATGTTGTCGATGTGCAACTCCTAGTTCGCCAGGGATTCGTCAATGTAGTGGAACTTGACATCCTCTATCAGGATGTACTGAACAAAGTTGGCCATCCCCCTTATGATAAACTTCTTCCCAATCTTTCGCAGCAGCAGTTTTCATTGCATTATCAGGCAGTACGTCAACTTCTCTAGGAGAAAAGTTTCTTCTCTTTCCACGTTTTCTCTGAACATACGGACAGAAATACCAAAGAGTAAGGAATCATTGCATGACTGAAAATCATCTTCTCTCCATGAAAATCAACGAGCATTTTCGTTTGGATGCGGGTAGCTGGCATGAAACAAAGGCAGAAGAAAGGACTCTTATCCTGAACTCATGTTAAGTGCACCATTTCCCACCTCAGAAGTTGAAGTTGCCTAACTTGTCTGCCAGTCACAGTAGTGCGCTTTTCGAATCCTTCTTTCGGTCTCTCTCAGGGATTGTATATATGATGCAATGATTACCTGTACATTCTCAGATGTCGGAATTCTCGGACAATGGGGCGCGTCGTTGGCTACGATAGTGCCTGCTCTGTCGTGTGAAAGCGCTGCCAGGTGAACGCCGCCAGTACCAGAGCTGCATGCTCTTTCGGTGAAGTCCGGTCTGTTTCCAGGAGATCCTCCGCACGCCGGAGGCGGTAGCGAATGGTATTGACATGGACCCCCAGTTGCTCGGCGACCGCCTGCGTCGAGCCAAGCGTCTGGGCCAGCACGAATGTGTCGGTGAGATGCGAGCTATTGGCGGCGTCATACTCCAGGAGTGGGGTGAGCAACCTCCGGGCGAAGGTGTCCAGGTCTTCAGCTAACCTGGGATTCTCCAAGAGGCTATCCAGGCCAAAGGCGGAGATATCCAGCAGGTACTCTCCGTAGTTATCACGGCGGGCCTTCCGCGCAAGCGAGAGCGTGTGAGTGAGCGTCGTTTTCAGGTCGTGAAGCGAGCGGTAATGTCCACCCTGGATGATCCAGAGCGGGTGAGCGCCGCAGTGTGCGAGCAGGGCATCGCGCACCTTCGAGGGATTCTGTGACACCTGCCCTTCGAGCAGTATGACGGCCATATCGTCATCCAAGAAGATGAGCGGGCTTTTCAAGTGGTCCAGCACCACATTTTCGGCGATCATACGTCTGCGCACCGATGTTGTAGTCTGCATGGTCCCAGGGAACCAGGCTAGCGCCCAGAGCTGGCCTTGATCCACCGGAAGACCCAGGCGGTGCCCTTCTTGCTCGACAAACGGCTGCAATTTCCCTTCCCGTAGCAAGGCGCGCACCCACCGTTCGCGCTGGCGATCCCATTGATCGTGTGCCCGTTCCATGCGCGCGATAACCGCATTACAGGCCACGACCAGGTCAGATAGACTAGTCCCGCTGTTGCCGTGACCTGGCCGGGCAGGGGTACAGCAGGCACAGCCAGCGAGAGTACCTGTACTGCATCAGGCTGGCTGCTTCGAGAGGCGCGAATTTGCTCCAGCTGCTCGCTGTGAGTCAGTACATAGGGACGCTGCTCGCTGTCCGTGACGATGACCACGCCTTTGATGATCTGACTGGCCCATGCTTCCACGACCTCAATGCGATCAGCGTGCAGGACAAGGTCGTGCCATCTTGCTTTGTGATTAGGGAGTTGTTGGACGGTTGGTAAGGAGAACGACGCAGGACGCGCCCCGAAAGAGAGCGACCCGAGCAGGCTCGCCTGGCGCTGCACAAGCAGGCGTTCGGCCAAGGAGAAAGGCGTGACGGTTCTGCGCGTGGCGTAGAGGACTGCTGCCACCGGCCCCTGCTGTTCAAGGTCCGCCGCTGCGCGAACGGGTACAGCCAGGCCGGTTCGAATCTCTTCGGCATCAACGATATCGCTGACGCTGGAGTGGTGATAGGGGGAATTACGGTAATCGGTGAGTACTATCGGCTCCCCATAGGCGATGACGCGCCCTCCCACGCCGTGTCCGCGCGGGAGGGCGAAGCCAAACCCGCCGTCTCTGGCACCCAGGTGGTCGATGACTTCGACAACATCCTGATAGGCCCTGCCCCAAAAAGTGAAATCTGCTGCCGCAAACACGCGCGTCAGGCTGAGGAAGGTAGATAAGGCCTGGGGATCGCCGTGTGCCAGCGCTTCGATGAGGTTCCGGTCATACAATGGGGAACTCGGGGTAAAAAAGTGTGCTTCTCTCTCCTCAACTTCAAGCACCGCTTCTAGCGTCTGGCGCACCCGTTCGATGCACTCGTGGACTACGCCCGGAAGGGAAGGCTCCGTCTTTGGAGAGATCCAGAGAATCCAGATAGCGCAAGGAGAGGAAGGCAAGCTACATAAAGGCATGAGCAGGGGTGATCTTGCCCCGAATTTGTGGAAGAGAGAAAGCTTCGGAGAGACTCTTCTCAAAGGAGGACAAGGATCATGCACAAGGTGCAAAAGACCTACACAGCGGAATTGAAGCGCGAAGCGGTCCGGCTGGCCCAGACCCGTGGCAAACCGATCACCCAAGTGGCCCGCGAGTTGGGCATTTCGGACACCTCGATCCATCAATGGCGCAAGGAGCTGACAGGACACGGCCCCGAAGCCTTCCCAGGGAGCGGGTATCAAACGGCCCAAGAAGAGGAGGTACGCCGTTTCAAACGCGAACGAGAAGTCGTGAAACAGGAGCGTGATATCTTAAAAAAACTCATAAGCATCTTTTCGCGCGAAAGGCCATGAAATACCAGTTCATTACGCACCATCGGCACGAGTATCCGGTAACAATCATGTGCCGTGTGCTGGAGGAATCTGTCAGTGGATAGTATGCCTGGTCGAAGCGTCCGCCCAGCCAGCACAGCCGAGAAGATGCCCAACTGGCAGAACACGTGAAGACCGTGTTCCAGACCAATCGTCGGGTGGATGGCAGCCCACGTGTCCATGCAGAGCTCCAAGCCCAAGGGATGCACTGTGCTCGGAAACGAGTGGCTCGTCTGATGCGAGAACAAGGGCTTTACGCGCAACACCCCCGTCATCGCACGATTACCACGAAAAGCGATCCAGCGCGCAAGTGGCTGCCAATCTGCTTCAGCGTGACTTCAGTGCTGATCAGCCTCCCACCAAATGGGTGGCGGAGACGACGGACATGTGGACAGCGGAGGGGTGGCGGGTCCTTGGCAGTGGTCCTTGACCTGTTTTCGCGCATGGTGGGAGGATGGTCCAGGGCGGCCATTCAGGATGCGACACTGGTCACCCAGGCGCTCCACATGGCAGTCGCTCGTCGCCGCCCACAGGCTGGGTTACTCCATCACACGGATCGCGGGAGTCCCTCCACGAGTGAGAGCTCTCAAGCACTCTTACGGCAAGAAGGCATGAGAGCCAGCATGAGCCGTCCTGCTGATTGGTACGATAAGGCGGCCGCGGAAAGCTTTTTTCATCGTTTCAAAGGCGAATGCATTGATAGTCAGTCATTTCAGACACAAGCGCAAGCCAGGAGCGTCACCTTTGATTCCATCGAAACCTTTTATAATCGGACGCGGAGACATTCCACTCTCCACTACGTGAGTCCATTTGCCTACGAACAATTGATGTGTTAATCCCCACGTTTGGGGTCTCCATAAATTCGGGTGAAGATCAACCTTTCTCCGTTGTCAACATCTGACACTGACATGGGCCAGGTACCATTCCATCATTGTTTTTTGCAACACAGCCCACGGCGTGCTGCACCACCCTCAGGTGAACAATAGCTTGTATTCAATCCAAAGTATGAGCGCAACGTGTATACTTTCGAGCGATATCGCTCAGCTTGGTTGACCATATATAATGCTCTATATATATGTATCAAGTCTATTTATAGATGTGCCTACTTAATAGATTTGGTAAACAACGGTCTTCAAAATCCTCGAAGCCTATACATACTAATTCTCTCTAAAATAGCAATGCAGAGATAAAAAATCAATCTCTTAATCTTGAGAACCAGACTGACACTTAATTTAGACTTCCTCTTTGATAAAAAACAAGGGAGGTGATAAAAAACAAGGGAAGTCTTTTGTGCAAACAACTATTCCAAATAGATTAGTGCATCCATGATGACAAAGGGGAAGGTGGGAAACGAGATGCGTTTTTGTTTCATTATTGAAGCGCGGTATCGACACGAGTTTATGCCCATAGCCGTTGTGAAGCAACTACAGCGGTGGGGGCACCAGGTCGATCTGCTAGAACCTGATGTAACCGTGACACACTTGCCTGATCTTACCAGGCAGAGCTATGAGGCCTACGTCTTGAAGACCATATCAGACGGACCAGGGCTCAGCCTTCTGGAGGCAGCAGAAGCGGTAGGAATCCCAACGATCAATAATGCGCGTTCCGTCCGCCTGGTACGCGATAAAGCTGTCGCTACTGCCTTTGCGTATGCACACGGCTTGCCCACTCCGCGTACCTACTTTGTCGCTGACCCATGCCTGCTTCAGCAGATTCCTGAAGCAGACTATCCTCTCGTGATTAAACCCACGAATGGGAGTTCCGGCCGCGGAATTTATCGCATAGACAGTCCGGCCGACCTGGTAAGGTTGGAGATAGCCGCAACGAACAAAAGTTTCTTCCTGGCACAGGGCTATATAGAAAATCCTGGTTTCGATATTAAACTGTATGTCACGGGGACCCAGGTCTACGGGATTGCGAAAAGATCCCCACTGCACCCCGAGGTAAAGGTGGAGAAACGGCTCATTCCACTATCATTGGAGTTACGGCAGTTGGCACTGCACGTGGGCAAAATCTTTGGCTTGGACATTTATGGTTTGGATGTCATTGAGACAGTGAACGGCCCAGTCGTAGTAGATATTAACGACTTTCCCAGCTTCAGACAGGTCCCACGAGCAGCGACGCTCGTTTCAGCCCACATCCTAGAAATTGTCCCAAGCGCCCGGCACCAACGGATGCCTTTGACTACACACATGCAAGAGCACGACCAAGCCATGGTTGAGGTAGTCCCGGAACAGTTCAGCTTGTCAGGGGCGGAGAGACCCCTGAAGGGATGCGACCTCCCAGCCAACGACGCCTTGGCTGGGGAAGAGAGGCCTGCTCTTATATGAGGTAGGGGGAAAACAATGCTCTTCTTATGCAAATTTTTATATCGTAACCTGAAAGGCTATCGGCTCCTGGCGGTGCTGGCGATGCTGATGACATGTGCACAGGTGAGCTCTGATCTTCTGGCCACCATACCGCTCAAGTTTATCGTGAGTAAGATCAGCAATCCACGTTCGGATCCGTCTTGCACCTTTCCCTTTCTCGATAGTCTGCTCACTGTCTTTGACACGCCTGTACTCGATCCATCCTTGCGGCCAATACACCGCGACCAACCGCTAAGGCAACCGCCTCTGGCTTCCTGTCCGGCTATATCATCCGGTATGAACTCAGTCATCCATCCCAGGCTGACCCACCATAGCGTGAGCGGGGTAATTGTCTTTTCCTTACTCATGCTGGCCGTGTTTGGCTTGTTGAACGCATTGCTGATCTACACGGAACTCTTCCTCTCCACGTTTATTGCTCAGCACTTGAGTGCACGATTACGGGAGCAACTGTTTGATCAACTGCAGCGCTTGTCAATGGACTGGCATGACGGGCAGAAGAAGGGGGATTTGGTTCAGCGTGTAACGGTGAATATCGCTGACATTGAGAAACTCGTCAGCGATGGTCTGATCGATCTGCTCGCAGGAATTTTGACGCTGGCTGGAGTCGTGGTTATTATGCTCTTCATCAGCAGCGGGTATACCCTGCTTTCTCTCGCCATTGCACCTCTGCTCTTCTTGATTGTCTTCAGCTATACTGGCGGGATCAAGGCAGCAGCGAAAAAGAAGGCGAAGGCAGCAGGGAAAATTGCCGATGTTGCTACAGAGGATCTCCAGGCGCTCACGGTGGTCAAAGCCTTCACGCTTGAGAAGCGCAAGAACCTGCGCTTTAGGAACCATGTCGGAACATATCGGGAGATAGGGTTGCATGCTGGCCGCTTGCAAGCCCAATTCACCCCGCTCGTTTCTTTCTTGGGAGTGCTTGGGACCATCATCGTCCTGGGTATAGGAGGCTATGTTGCTGCAGGCAAGGGAGTCAAATTTGGTCTTGTTGCCATTGGCGCATCTACTATTGACATTGGGACATTGGTTTTGTTCCTCACCTATCTCAAGATGTTGTACCAACCGATGCGTGATCTCTCCAAGTTGACCACTCTGGCCAGTAATGCCACATCGGGTGCTGAGCGCATTCAGGAAGTGCTTGACCGGGCTCCGGAGGCGGCTGAGACCAGCGTACCTTACGAAGGGCCGCACAAGCTGAAGGGCGATATTTCCTTTGAGAACGTTGTCTTCGGCTACCTGAAAGATCAACCCGTCCTCAAGGGCATTACCCTGCATATCCCAGCAGGTCGAAGGGTGGCTCTGGTTGGATCCTCTGGCAGCGGCAAAACGACCCTTGCGAAGTTGATCCCGCGCTTCTATGAGATTCAGCAGGGCTCGCTCAAAATCGATGATGTTGAGGTTGGCATGTACCCGCTGCTTGTGCTACGCCAAAACATCAGTTTGGTCTTACAGGACTCGGTGCTCTTCGAGGGCACCGTGCGCGAGAACATTGAGATGGGGCGATCAGGAGCCACACTGGAGGAAATTATAGAAGCCGCCAAAAAAGCGAATATTCACGAGACCATCATGCGCTTGCCAGACGGCTACGAGACCATCGTCCGCGAGCAGGGCAATAATTTTTCGGCTGGACAGCGCCAACGCCTGGCAATTGCACGTGCCATCCTACGCGATGCGCCTATTCTTCTCCTCGATGAACCGACGGCCAACCTGGATGCTGAGGCCGAAGCCGCGGTGATGCATGCATTGAATACGCTCGTCGTTGGTCGGACCGTGTTGACGATTTCTCATCGCCTGAGCACGCTTGGCCGTGTCGATGAGATTCTCGTCATGCAACATGGACAAATTGTTGAACAAGGCACCTTCAAGCAGTTACAGCGCAAGAAAGGGGTCTTTGCAAGCCTGCTTGAAGAACAGAATCGCTATGCCCTTGATCGTGCTGAAGACGAGACGGGCATTACCTCACAACGGCTATGCTTCTCTTGCTTGAGGAAGGAGGATTTTGTTAAGGCAACGGCGCCGCTCACGTTTGGGGGAATCTTCAGGCAAGTTTATGCTGCAAGTCACAGAAAGGACCAATTCGCATGACTGAACAGACTATTGTCTTTGAATGCCAGAGGGCCATCAGCCGCCTTGAGGCCATGGGAAGCTATACCCGCTTTGACGTCGCTGAGACGAATGTGGGATATTACTGTGACGATACTGATTCGGCAGAGTGGTTGCGCCGCTTCTTTGCAGGGTACTTCGTACCCTCGACGACGCCATCAGCCCATGCCTTCATCTATAGCACCTGCAACCCTACGCTGCTGGCTTTGCTACAAACTTACTTCCCTTACTCTCTGCCACTCGGCCAAGAGGAATATAGAGAGATAGCGCTCAATCACCAAAGCCTTCTTATCCACAGACGGACTGCAGGTACTCCCACCCCAGAAGATGTCTACTATTATCTGTTTAAACCAGGTCGGAAGATCCTGATCGTTTCCTCCGGCACCCCCCAGGTTCGCCGGACACAGGGGTTACAAACCGTCCGTGCCTTGATGAGAATGCTCTTGATTGAAAGAGAATGGCTTCCATTTCACGGGGCGTGCTGCACAAAGAACGGCCAGGGGATCTGTATTGTTGGCGACAAATTTGCCGGCAAAACCAGTACACTTATCAACCTGCTGGCAAATAACAGCTTTCATGTCGTAAGCACTGACAAACTCCTACTCTACGATGTGGGTAGCCATGTGGTGGCTCGTGGTCTTCCATGCATAGCTGGCATCCGGCATGGCACGGCGCTCTGTCACCCCACACTGCTGCATTGGCTCGAGAAAACCACCGACTCATTTTTTCCGCACGTCAGCCTGGAGAGAGCCTATGAAATTGCTGCTACTACTAGTGCCGAAGAGCTCACAAGGGGAAAAGAGAAAACCCGTCTCCTCACCTCGGAACTGGCGGCATTGTTTGGTGAGTCAATTGAAGTGATGACACCGCTCAAGCTCTTCTTAGTCCCCATTTTCGACCCCAGTTTGCAGGTCTCTTCCCTGGTGCCTTTACGAGAGGAAAGACATGCAGTTGCAACTCTCGTGTCGAACTATCCGAGTCTCGCGAGGAAAGGAGAGGGATTTTTACAGCACTTCTTCGATACCAGTGACAAGATCCTCAAAGAGCGTCTCACCTCGCTCTTGACCAAGTTTTTGCCAGACATACCCATCTATGAGTTGTACCAGAACAGAAATACTAATAATCATTCTGCTGCCCTTGTCGCGGATGTAGTCAGCCTGTTGAAGCCCAGGCCTTTATAAATTATTGAAAGGTGTCAAACCCATGCCAAGGCCAATCTATGTTATCGGGCACAAAAATTCCGACCTGGATGCCATCACCTCTGCCTACGCCTATGCACGGCTGCTGCGAATGCAGGGCGAAGAGCAGGCAATTGCTGCACGCAACGGCCCTCTGATGCCAGAGGTCCGCTTTGTGCTTGAGCGTTTTCAGGTTGACCCACCTGAAGCTATGGATGATGTGTATATCCACGTGCGTGATGTCATGCGACGTGATGTCATTTGTGCCTATCTTGACCAACCTCTTCTCGAGGCCGTTCAGCTCCTGCAAGAACATAATCGGCATGCGTTGCCTGTTGTGGACGCCGAGAACAAAGTTCACGGTATTATTGCCATCGAAGACTTCGCCAAACTATTCTTTAATAACCGCAATCTTCAGGCGGTTAGTCGCGTCTCACCGGAACGAGATAACCTGGTACAGCTGATCCATCTGAGTGCCAGTACGCAGGAAATCATGAATCGTGAGTTAGATGTCTGCCGACCGGAAGACCAGCTGAGCGAAGTGCAGCCTAAACTTAGACGTCACCACTCCTTGCCAGTCGTGGATGCGGAGGGCAAGCTGGTTGGCAATCTCTCGTACATAGATCTCTTCGATGCCCGTCCAAAACGGGTCATTCTCGTCGATCATAATGAGCAGTCACAGGTGGTAGATGGCATTGAAGAGGCTGAGTTACTGGAAATTATTGATCACCATCATACCACTAATATTCACACGAACAAACCGATCATATTCCGTGCTGAACCAGTAGGCTGCACGGCGACGATGATCGCGGGATTGTACCATGAGGCAGGCATTGCCATTCCTCGTGAAGCGGCAGGACTGCTGTTGGCAGGAGTGCTCTACGATACGCTGATTCTGCGTTCGCTGAACTGCACTGCACGTGACGAGCGAGTTGCCGCAGAGCTGGCCGAGATTACAGGCGAACAGATAGAGAAGTTTGGACAAGAACTTTTTGCTGCGGCTACCTCTGATGCGAATTCATGTCCAGCGGAGGTATTGCTTACCGCTGACTTGAAGGAGTTCACATTAAATGACATCAAATTTGGCACTAGCACGGTTAAGACTGGCAGTCCTGCCACCATTGAGAAGCGCTCAGAGGAATTGCTCACAACCATGCAGCGCCTTGCACAAGAGCGGAGCTACACGTCGTTCCTGTTTATGATCCGCGATATCATCAATATGCGTTGTACATTGTTAGTCTATGGTGGAGAACAGGCGGTTGCCGCAGCCCTGGGCCTGCCGCTAGAGAAGGATGGACATACAGTATTTGTAGAAGGACTTGTTGCCCGCAAAAGACAGTTAGTTCCTTTACTGCCGCATATTGAGGCTACTTTAAAGGCCAACACTGGCGTGTTGTAACAGTGGTTCGTAAGGGAAGTGCATTGCATCAGGCCTTTCAGCAGTTTTTGCTCCAAAAAGGTAGGATAGATGGCCAGCGCGTTCCCTTGTTGGGACATTTCCAATTTGTAAGCAAGCGGTGTAAACATGAAGGAGAAGGAGTACATGAACATTGACGTGTGGACAGAAACAGGCAGAGAGGATAGACCTTTAACAAGAGCAGAGGTGGAACGCCTTCTTCACGAAGCAGGTAGTCCTGATAAATTGGATTTAAGCAGTCGGAACCTAGAAGGAATTGACTTTACTCATTTCAATTTAAGTGGAGTTACCCTAACCGGAGCCAATCTGAGAGGCGTTCGCCTTTCCAGAGCCAACCTGAGGGGCGCCGACCTGAGCGAGGCTAACCTGAGAGGCGCTAACCTGTTTATAGCCAATCTGAGAGAAGCCGATCTGAGCAAAGCCGATCTGAGCAAAACTATCCTAGTGGGAGCCAACTTGAGCGAGGCTAACCTGCGCGCAGCCGATCTGAGCATAGCCGTTCTGAGCGCAGATCCAATAAGCCAAACCAACCTGAGCAAGGCTAACCTGAGCAGGGCTAACCTGAACGAGGCTAACCTGAGCAGGGCTAACCTGAACGAGACACAGTTGCAGGGAGCCACCCTGTGGAGAACACTGCTAGAGAAAGCCGATCTGAGGGGCGCCGATCTAAGTGGCGCCGATCTAAGTGGCGCCAACCTGAGGGGCGCCGATCTGAGGGGCGCCAACCTGAGAGGAGCTGACCTGTTTATAGCCAATCTGAGGGAAGTCGATCTGAACAAAGCCGATCTGAGGGGCGCTAACCTGAGTGAAGCTAATCTGCGCAGAGCTAACCTGTATAAAGCCGATCTGAGGGGCGCCAACCTGAGGGGCGCCGATCTGCATTGGGCCAGCATGTCCGAGTATGAAAAGAAGCAACTTAGTTACAGGGGAGCTGTGGGTACAGAAGAGATACACATACACCATGTAGATCCGGCACCGCCGTTTCGTATTCGCATCACCCCAGGCCTTTTAGCTGCTCAGAATTTCAGTGCGATCATTTCGGCTCTTACTAAACTTTTTACCAAGTTTTGGCTTCTATAACAAGGTCGATTTCCCGACCTTGTCGAGTATGCTCTAACCCATGATGCTCCTTTTACCAAAGAGGCAAACGTTGTTATTACCGATATAACGTATAGCTCTTCGTTTGATTTTACTGCTGCGTTCCTCAAAGGTGCTCACATAAAAGCGAGGCCAAAGATAAAGTAGGGTGGCCCTACAAGCCAATTCTTTTTCTCATCACCAATGAGGAACGCAGCAGTAGAAGGGGATATTCCAAGCGCTGTTGACCTTGGATATGCACCTGCTCCTGCTGGAGACGCACCTTTCGACTTTATAACGGAGGACCCTTCCTCTCAGCGATGGCACTCATTTCGTCAAGGTGGGAAGCGACACAATAAAAAAGGAGGAGGCGAAACCGCGTTGGGATCACTGCCAGCGTCTGGGTAATGGCCGACGCGCCAATCCCTTTGCCCACTAGAGCAATCTGTACCTTGTGAGGGCCAGGGGGATTGGCGCGTAAGTCGTGATGGCACCGAAACCGAAGCTGCTTAGCAACTGTGAGCCATCCAAAAAGACGTCTGCAGTTCCCCACAAAGGGGGAAGCGTGGATATCACGCACAAATGACGGGCTTGCAGCCTGGGATGACTCAGGGGCAGTCATCAGGCCAAAGAAAGCTGCGAGGCCGCTGATACCAAACAAACCACCCCAGAAGCAGGTTTCCCAGGAGAATAGCTGAAAGGCGTTTCATCATCATTGCATCTCCTCTCACTGGTTGACTGGCAGATTACGTATTTTGGCAGATTTACCATGATTGCCAGGAGAAAGAGCTGCTGCAACAGTTCCCCTGGCGACATCGATGGCTACACTGGCGGCTGTTGGTATGTGACAGAGCATATTGGTATAGGAAGCGTTAGCCAGCGGGCAATAGCACTCGCCTGCCTTGATGCTGTGGCGCAACTCGTCGGCTTTGGGCGTCGTCCAGACAGACTTGAAATCATAGTTGTGCTGGCGCAGGTTGCCCACCGACTCGGCGCGAATACAACACGTCCACACGTCGCCATTGGGCGCGATCTGCGCCGAAGCCACACCCGCCAGGCAGGGAATAATCTGCCGCTTCTCGACCAGGGTGCGCTTCACGATATCATAGTAGCGATCGCGGAAAGCCTGGGTGATGCGCGGCGTGATACGCGTTACATCGCCGAACTCGGCTTTGTGGATGCCCTCTTGCAAGCGTTCGATAACGGGCTGGTATTTCTGAATGGGCGGAGTAATGCCCATGCCGACGGTATCCAGTTCAACACGCTCCTCAGCAATTTCGCTGATGAAAGAGTCGGGCTTCAGTTCGTCGCGCACGAAGGCGTAGATGTTCTCAAACTCGTCCACGTTAAAGTTCGAGATGACGGTATGCACGCCTAGCGTAAAGTTCTTGTAGCGCCCTTTGAGCGCCTTCAGCCCGGCATAAGTGCGCATGGCGCGTTCAAAGTTGCCCTTGACGCCGCGCACGATATCGTGTTTGACCCCCACGCCGTCCAAAGAAAGGTTGATAATCACCTCGGAGCCGGGAGCCGCTTGCAACACGCGCTCGACACGCTCCGGGATAATCTTATCCTGAATGCCGTTGGTAGGAATATTGATGACACCCGGTCGGCAATGGCGGTAAGCCGCCTCGACCATTTCCGGCAAATCTTTGCGCAGTGTCGGCTCGCCGCCGCTAAAGGTGAACCAGTAGGCAGCGCGGCCAACAGACTCGAATGTCTTTTCGTACTCTTCAAGGGTGAAATCATCGTTTGGTCGCTGCCAGACATTGCACGTTTTACAACGAGAGTTACAGCGATAGCTCACACTGATGGTGAGATTCATTGGAAGAGCAAGAGGTTTGCCAAGCGCATATGACGCCTGCATTTTCGCGATCTTCGGTAGAACTTTGAGCATGTTTTTTTTCCTCCACAGGAGCATACATTAACAGAGCGTCGTGGATCTACGATGTTTTCAATAAGATGATGACCGTTTCTATTGCAATCTCAGGACGATACAACAGGCGCAGGCCCGATGCGGCTGCTCTAGGTACCTGAAACACAATCGTACCGCTATGGGTAGTGTAAGCAGCGATGGTGCCATAGAAGTTATCAGAGCTATTGGATTGATAACCAAAAGCATCACCTTCAGATCCCATCAACTGAAAGAAGGTAGAGAGGTTCATAATAGCTTTATCGCTGGTATTTTGAACGACCAGGTCTAAGCTGATCAAAATAGTATTTGCGCTCACTCCTTTTAGCTCCGTGACATGGTTAATAATCAAGCTACGATCATGCAGTACAATCTGCTGGCTACCGGCCTTGCCACCTGGCACGAGTGTCGGACTGGAAATAACCAGTGGTCCTTTGCCCGGCGAACCGCTGACAGATTTCGGAGTAACTAGTTGCGGGGTGATTGTAGCGATAGCAGTAGCTGAAGTTGTTGATCCCTGATTCTGAGTCGAACCGGTTCCTGTATTTCCATTGCTTTTAACGCTTCCAGCAGGGCCACAGGCAACCAACAACAAAAATAATACCAGTATCACCCCACCCGGCACGAGCTTTTTACTCTGAAGAAACATTGCTTTATTTCCTTTGTCTGTAGCTCACGGCATTTCCAGTGCTCTGCGCTACATTCAAAGCGAGCTTGCCAGGAGGAGTCGAATTGGAACAACTCGGCGCCAGATCACAGCCGGGCATAGCTACCCAGACGCGTCCACTGCCGTCAAATGTGGTTCCCCAGGGGTCGCTCCCAGGAACAGAATACTCGGTAATGCTGCTGATGCTTGATGCGAGTGATGCCTGCGCATGTGAACCGATGTTAGACCCAGCCGCAAGAAGAATACTGGCGGCAACTATTGTTAACGCCACACACATGAACAGGATATTCCTCGTACTATGCTTCATAAATGGCCTTGATTTCTGCATCGGACTCAGCCTTTTCTCAAGGCTGCCTGATCGTAAATGCTCAGACTTCATTAAACTTGTATGGGCTATTTTCAACTATTGTATAGTCCCACCTGATACAAATATTCGCCGCCTTGAGCCGTTTCGTAAAATAGAACGTGATTTCTCGCAAAAAATTTCACTGTTAGTATTGTAGAGAAGTGCGTAAGAAAAAATTAGTTGCAAACGTATCAAAGAAGAGTACCTTTGTATCCCGAATTGACATTTTGCCAGGTTATCACTACTCGTCGGTCAAGATTGTTAGTGACGGCGGGATAAAGATCATGGTTCTGTTTATCCGCATAGACGAAATAGTCCAGGCTACTCCACTGCCAGAGGTCCGTCTCATCCTTCAAAGTTGCGCAGAGCGAGAAGGGAGGTGACGGCTTGCAATAGCAGGATGAGTGGCAATGGTAACCGGAACAACATGTTGTTGAAACCAGCGCAGTTGCCTGTACTTTTTTTTGACGATATGGGAGAAGTCTCGATCAAGGGTATTGACTCCTTACTCCCTGGTTACTAATGTCAGGCTGGTACTTCCTCTTTCTCTGACAGGAGTAAATCTTCTTTATCATTTTCTTCAGGCGGCGCTTTCATAATTTTGGCAATGGTTAATCCCAGCGCACTGAGGCACGTCATACCACACGTGGTCATGATCAGCGCAGCCCAGGGATGGGAAAAAACGAACATGGCGAGGACGTTACTCGACTTGAGGTGCAGCAACCCGCCGAAAACGAGCAGACCGATGGCTTCGTTACTACCGACCTGTCCGGGAGGAGTAGGCAAGATGTTGAACATGTTGTACAGGGTGTATCCGAAGATAGCTGTTCCTAATGGGATGTAGTAGCCAATGGCCCAGAAAGCGAGCATGGCAAACACACCATCGAAGGTCAGGGCTAAACAGGTGAGCAAGATCGCGGGAAGGAAGATGCGCGGACGGCTTGCACCCAGAAGAAGGGAGTCGACGAAGCCCGTGGCGAAGCCTTCTATCTTGTCCCCGATCGCTTTGGGAAGCATGTTTGTGATTGTCTGGAGAAAGGCGATAGCACTTGCGCGTTTCCAGGTTGCCAGACCGATAAACGAGATGAGGCAGACGAGTAGTCCAACTACTATCCCCAGCACTAACCAGAGCTTGAAATCCATATGTACGCCAAGGATGGGTACAATTGTGATGATGAAGAGCGCAGGCATCAAATCCAACGATCTGTCCATAGCCACCGTGGGAAGTGATCGACTGATAGGAATACCCGTAATGCGTTTGATCATCAAGCACTTTGCCATTTCGCCGCCCTGTATGGGTAGCAGGAAGTTCAGGAAGATGCTGATAAGGTAGAGCTGAATTGCTTTGAAAGCACTAACTTTGTTGCCAACTACGGGGTGTAAGAAGAGTTTCCAGCGAATGCCGCGAATGGAGAATGCAAGGATGAAGGCGACACCCGAAAGGAGTGCTAGCATGATGCCCCGCGGAGTCGCCAGATGTTCTTGCAGCACTTGCAGAGATGCGGATATATTCACGAAACGCGATACGAGGAATAAGAGGCCGATGCCGATCAGGAGGCCTATCACCGCTTTTGTCTTAGAAGCGCTCAGTAAGCTTTTCATGACTTTTGTACCCTCCCAGGAGAAGCATATTGACTGGCCTGGGTGATAAGTGGCTGTTCCATACCACCTGCATTGAACCATGCCGCTGCCAATCTGATCCCCTCTTGTATATCGACCTTTGGTTCATAGCCCAACTCACGCCGCGCCTTCTCTACGCTATGCCTGTTATCGGTGCCAAACATCATCGCGCCAAGCCGTGTTACAAGCGGCCTGCTATGGGTGATGGAGGCGATCTTCTCTGCGACGATGCCGCCATAGTAGATGGGTAGGTAGGGCAGGTGCCGGGTAGGGCGCTTTCCGCCGGTATTATCTGCAATAGCGTTGAATATCTCTTGCTGCGTAGAGGGACGGTCGTTCGAGATATTATAGACATTACCAGGCGCTTTCTCGTGGTAAGCGGCCAGCAGGAAGCCCAGCGCGACATCGGTCACATAGCAAAACGGCAGCGCATTGTCTCCTCGCCCGATAATGACTCCCTTGCCATTCTTCATGCGCTGAGCCATGCGGCCAAAGTGCAATCGATCTCCTGGGCCGAAGAAGGTGCCGGGACGGATGATCACCGTCTCCACACCGCTGTTGAGCATCAGGCGCTGGATCAGGCGATCACCTTCCGCCTTGGTAATGCTGTAGGGATCGGGATCGGGCCGCAGCGCATCCTTCTCGGTCAGGAAGCGACCGTAGCCGAGTCCGTAGACTGTATGCGAACTGGTGTGGACGAAACGGCGCACCCCTACTGCCTGCGCTGCCCGGTAAAGATTCTCAGAGCCGGTGACATTCACCAGGCGATAATCTGCAAGTGGGCGATTCACACCCATCATGCCTGCTAAGTGAAAGATAATATCGATATCTTTGACGGCCGGGGCCAACGTGCTGGCATCCGTCACGTCCCCTCGCACCACCTCCACCCCTTGCGCTATCAGCTTTTCCGCATTTTCAATCGGTAAGACCAACGCGCGAATCTGTTCACCACGCTGTTGCAATTCTTGTAGCAGGTTTCCCCCCAGCAAACCGGTAGCACCGGTAATCAGCACTTTCATCAAGCTGTCTCCCCTTATCTGAATTCGTCATCTAGATAATGATGTTTGTAGTACCACGAGGCTGTCAGTTTCATCCCTTCTTCCAGCCCAACTTTAGGAGCATAACCCATTTCGGATATGGCCCGGTTAATATCGTAAATACGGCTGTTCGTCAGAAATTTGACACGGCTGCGTGTGAGCGGAGCGTGCTCGCCCCTCATGCCAGGCATGACGGCAAAGATATCTGAGGCAAGATTGGCAAGCCAGAGTGGGATACTGCCTGTCGGAAGTTCCCTGCCCAGTGCGTGCGCAATGGCCGTCGCAAGCTCACGAACGGTGACAGGACGCTCTCCCGCGATGTTATAGCTGCGTCCGGTCGCCTGGGGTCGCTCGGCACAGAGCAGAAGAGCGGCTACCAGGTCATCGATGTAGACCGGGTGCAGTAAGGCTTTTCCGCCATCGATGACCCGAAACAGGCCTTTTTTAATCGCTGCAAAGAAGCCCAGCAGGTGCAGGTCTCCAGGTCCGTATACTAGCCCGGGTCGCACCACAGTTACAGGGAGACCTTGCTCCTGATAGGCTCTGAGCGCGAGTAATTCGCCCTCTAGTTTGGTGGCTTCGTAGTCGTTGGTAGGAGCAAAGAGCGCATCCTCAGCAGCAGGCATCTCGCCCGTGAGACCATGCACGCCAGTGGTACTGACATGCACGATGCGCCGCAACTGAGTATGTCCCTGGCAGGCCTTGAGCAGGGTGTGCGTGCCTTCTACGTGTGTCTGGTGATAAAGTTCTGCCGGGATGCTGGGATGATAGAGGCGCCCCGCGAGGTGGTAGATAGTGGTTGCGCCATCGACTGCCTGTTGGACTTGCACCGCATCGGTGACATCTCCAGGAATGATCGTTACTGCGTCACCGAATTGCTGGCGTGCTTTTTTTTCGTCACGTGCGAGTATACGCACCGATTGCTGGCGTTTTATAAGTTCGGTCACCAGGGCGCTGCCCAGGAAGCCAGTTGCACCCGTTACTACTATGGTCATGATGGCCTCCCCGCTCCTGAATAGCCCTTGACGCTGATAGCATTCTCCGGGCAGGCCTCGTAGCAGAGCAGACAACGCTGGCAGGTCTTATAGTTCACCTTCAGCGTTTTCAGATCGATCACATTTGGCAGCGGACAGGCTTCGACACAGATGCCACAGCGCGTGCAGCTTGTCTCATTGATCTGTGGACGAGTCCCAACTAACCCTGTACTGTACAATGTTGTGCAGAAATGCCTGCCGCGCTCCGTAATCCAGCTATAGGGATAGTCTAATGGGTACATCAGCCAGAAGATGAAGCGGTAGAGTGTCTTCTGCTCTGGAAGGCGAAACTGCTTGATCAAGCCAACATCTTCACCAACCAGGGCCCACGAGGGCTTGCCCAATTGCTCCAGGGCCAGCTTCAGGTGGGGGATATCGCGTGGATCGATGCCAACCAGCTGGCAGCAGACCAGGTCAACCGCCAGGCTATCGCGCCCAGCCACCAATACCTGAAGGTCGGCTTTATCGCCATAGAGCGGTCCCTCACCATCTTGACCCACGCTGCCATCGACGATGGTCAGGTCGGGCTTGATGCCACGATTCATATCAACGATGCACTGGGCAATCCCAAAGGTATGCATGGCCCGCCGGTCGGGACGGGGCAGAATACCCATCGGGTTTTTCATACCCAGGGTCATGGTCGAGACGACATGCGTTTTGAGCACCGGTAGGTTAATGAAGCTTGCTTCTTGCATGAAACGGGGGATGCGGAAGCGACGCAAGCGCTTTGCGCCTGCAGGTCGCAGTTCGATCCAATCCTGTTCGCCACCCTCCGGGTCGATACGGACGATGCGGATGCCATTGTCCGCACAGAATTTCTCTACTCCCAGGATCGTATAGGTGGCCTCGCGGTCAAACTCGGTACCGGGGGTTTCACAGAGCACCGGCTCTGCGCCACAGGCGTGTACCTCTTCAGCGACAGCCCTGAGCAAGGCAAAGCTGGTGGTTGACCCTGTCTCGGCAGACCTGCCAGCCACAAAATTGGGCTTGAGCACTACAATTTTAGCGCCCTTGATGACGGAGGCCATACCGCCTATTTGTGATATGACACGATGGGCGGCGGTTTCGATGCCATCGAAGGTGCGCGTGATCGCAATAGTATCGCTATCGGGCCGTGTTGCCAACATGGTTTTTTCCTCCTTTTAGAGCATTGTCTATACCTCTGGTGGAGGTATAGCATGGATTAGCTGATTACGGCTGTGGTGGTGGCTGTTTATGCAAGACCTGATAAATCCGAATGAACTCATTATTATCGCCCTTAAACTCTACCCGTAACACCGAGTGATTGAGCGCGGTATTAATAAATTCCATGCCGCCGCCATAAGTCTTAATGTCGGTCAGCATTTCCGCATCTACAACGATGTAGTCGATGCGGTCCCAGTTGCCCCGTAAGAGCGTGTCGTGCAATGCGGGGTCAAGGGCAACGAACCAGTAGACATGCGCATACGGATAGGGCGCTCCATCACCTACGCTCTCGTTCCCTGGCTCGTGTAAATCAACAAAGAGATTGCTACTCATCGTTATCACCGCTCGACGTGGCACGTTCGCGCGTATCCATATCATAGCCTCGTTCTGCACGATAGCTGGACGCGAGGTGAAGACATTGTAAGGATTGGCATCGTGCTGTATATCGTAGGGGACCAGGGCGAGAAGTGCGCCGAGAACCAGCACGACCCCAATTAGCTCGAAACGCACCAATTTAGTGATCCAGCGAGTGAGGGTGACCAGTGCGAAAACAAGGTTGAGAGCAATAATAGGGATCAGGGGAATGATATAGAAGGCAAAGACGACCCCCCCGCGCAGCAACAATATCCAGTACAAAGCGGCGAAAAGAGCAAGGAACAGC
>WNFM01324306.1_pt1 | contig 29571 bp, 31 predicted proteins | sample 5400271 | NCBI WGS metagenome assembly WNFM01 (sample SAMN13153352, study PRJNA577476) | soil metagenome | isolation source: 60 cm saprolite on Douglas fir-dominated hillslope | place: USA:California | collected 2013-09-17 | reverse complement strand
CTAAAAATATAATGTTTAATTCCTAAAAATATAATGTTTAATTCCTAAAAATATAATGTTTAATTCCTAAAAATATAATGTTTAATTCCTAAAAATATATTTTTTTCCAATTCATATAAATATATTTTTTTTCAATTCATATAAATGAATTGAAAATTAATGGAAAATATATCTACCTTGTTCCATACGATTGTATGATATATTTGGATATTTCTTGTAATATTTCAAATGTTAATAATATACGTAAATTGGGTAACCCATTCAGATATATTTTACAATAATCACTTATATACATATTACAAATTGTACATAATGAATATAGAGTTATATTATTATTTTCAGATAATATATTTGCTAATAATGTATCAGAATATAATTTGAATACTGGATTGCATGGAGAATGATGTAATGCATATCTTTGACGTATAATTTCTAATATTTCTGTTCTAGCACATATACAAAAATCCGTAATTTTCCATCTACATACTCTGATGTTTTTTTTCATACATTGAAATGTATCAGTAGCTAATTTTACAGTTTCATCTGTGTCATATATATTTGTTATTATTTCCATCATGTTCTCTGTAAATATATCTCTAGTTAAATTATATACAAGTTGTTGTCTTTCCATATTCGGTGTATTCATTTTTACATTAATATTAATGGTATAAAAAAGTATTATATGAAAAAAAAATCATTTTTAATATGAATATATTTATATTTATATTTGAATTATGTCTAGAAATATAACGAGTAATCAACAGATAAATACAATATCTAGTCCTTTTATGTCTAAATATGAATATACGATTATTTTATCAGAATGCATAGAGATGTTGAAAATGAAAAATTATTCTGCTTTGCAGACAGATTATTTAGAATTAGCTTCTAATATGATAAAAAATAAAGAAATAGAAATGTATATAGAAAGAATATATATTGATGGAAGAAAAGAGATATGGGATATAAGAAAATTAGATATATTGTTTTTATAAATAAAAATGATATAGATTGTTAAAGTGTATTATTTATACTAATGGAAATATGAAACAAGTAGATCATATTAGATATACTGTGTTATCTGCTGATCAATGGAGAATGATTACATCATGTGTAGTATGTAATCCTATAAATCAATCTTCTAATTATGATGGTACGGTATATGATACTAGAATGGGATCATTAGAAAGAACTATTTTATGTAAAACATGTGGAATGAATAATGTAAAATGTGTAGGACATTTTGGAATAATAGAATTACCTGAACCTATGTGGAATCCTCTTATGATATCATATATACACATGATATTATCATGTATATGCGATAAATGTTTTAATATAAGAATAAAAAATATAGATCAATATAAGAATAAAAATGGATATATTAGATTGAAATTAATATATAAACAATGTATATTTATCAGAGTTTGTTTTCATTGTAGTACAGATGAAATACAGACACCTTTATATAAATATTCCATTACTCAAGATAAGAAACATATAACCGAAGTCTATCCTGATGGAAATTTGGAATATAAATATGGTTATCCTGTTATAGTAAGTGCTAAACGTGTGTATTCTATATTTTTAGGAATATCTGATGAAACTATGATAAATTTAGGATTTAATAATGGAATAGATAATCCTTATCATATAAATAGACCAGAATCGTTTCTTTTTACAGTATTTCCTGTTATTCCTCCAATTATAAGATCATACGTCATAAGAGAAGAAGAACAATACGAGGATTATATAACTACTAATTATAATAATATAGTTAAATTAATATGTAAAATATCTGGAAAAGATAAAAAGAAAAATAAGATATCGGATGTAGATAAGCAAAAATATATTAAATCTATACAAGAATTTATAAATATAATATGTGATAACACAAAAAATATCTCTATATCTCATAATAATAATACAGCTAAGAAAGGATTAGTAGATAGATTTTCTGGTAAACACGGTCATATAAAAAATAATGTTGTAAGTAAAAGAGTAAATTTTTCAGCTAGAACTGTTATAGATGCTGGACCTTCATTATTTATAGATGAAATAGGTATACCTGGATATATAAGTAAAAAATTAACAGTTCCTGTAGAAGTTACAAAGTATAATATAGAAGAATTATGTGATGCTATAATGAATCGGAAAATAAATTATGTTAAACGCAAGACGAAAAACGGATCCGATCAAATTTTTGATGTATATTTTTCAACTAAATGTTATACATCTAAATTCAATCTTGAAGTAGGAGATATAGTAGAGAGACATTTAATAGATGGTGATTATGTAATATTTAATAGACAACCTACTTTACGAAAAGAATCTATGTTAGGATTTAAAGTGAAAATATATCCTCTCGATTTATGTATAAGAATATCATTAGCTTGTACTATTCCTTTTAATGCTGATTTCGATGGAGATGAAAGTAACATACATCTACCTCAATCGGAAAAAGCATCGACGGAAGTGAAAGTATTATTAAATATAAAAAATCATATTTTATCCGAACAACATAATTCTCCTATTATAGGAATAAAACAAGATGGATTAATCGGTGCATATATATTAACTAATATACATTCTGATGGAAATTGTGTAATGATTCCTTGGACGTTATTGATGGATTGTGCAATATTAATAAATATAAATTGGATAGAATTTATCGACAGAGTAATGATATATTATCCTGAATATATAGATAAGTATAAAAATAAAATAGGTATATTATGTCCTGGAAAAATATTATTGAGTATGGTATTTCCTTCTTTTTTATTTTATAAAAAATATACAGATGTAAATAAATCGTACCCCGATGTAATTATAGAACGTGGAATAATTATTCCTAATTCTGGACCATTATGTAATAGTTGTATAGGACCTAAACATAATTCTATACAACACAAATTATGGTTAATATCTCCTACATATGCCTCAAATACTTTATCGTATATTCAATTTATAACTGATAAATTTTTATGTTATTATTCATTCACTATGAATTTATCATCTTGTTTAATACCTATCGGAGAAGATAAATATATAATTGATGATGATATACGTACAATAATACAAAATAATACTGATGAAAATATTATAAATATCAAATTGAATAAAATTATTTCAGTAGGTATAATATCTACTGAAAAACATATATCTACTAATGAATATAATTTTTTAAATATTATGATGAAAAGTGGATCAAAAGGAAATGTAATAAATTGTACTCAGATAACAAATTTTATCGGACAACAGAATGTAGAAGGATGTAGAATAAAACCTACTTTATGTGGAATGAAAAGAACTTTACCATATTTTATCAGTGAAGATAAAAATGTAGAATCACGAGGATTTATAAAAAGTAGTTTTATATCTGGATTAAATTTAACAGAACAATTCTTTCAAGCATGTGGAGGAAGAGAAGGTATAATAAATACTGCATTGAAAACATCTGAAACAGGATATATACAGAAAAGAATGGGAGAGAAAACAAAGAATTACATATATGTTTATGATGGATCTGTAAGAGATATTACGAACGGACGAATAATTCAATTTCTCTATGGTGGAGATGGATATGATCCTAAATATATATTTAAGATTAAAAATAATAAGTACATGTTCTTCGTAGACATATATTTATTATCTATTATGTTAAACGATACATCAACTGATATACCTATTAAATTAATAGAACATGAATATTATAATGATATATTTGATATTATTACATCTAAATTAATAGTTGGATCTCCAGGATTACAATCAGATGTTACCATATTAAAAACGAATATTATACGAGATCAACTGAAAGATAATATGAAAGAAGTTAAGATATCTGCAGATAAAATACCTTTATTATGTAAACATATTTACATGTCTTTCATTAAATCTCAATGTACGAATGGTGAAATGGTAGGATTAAATTCTACTACTGCATTAGGTGAACCTACTACACAGATGACTCTTAATACTTTTCATATGGCTGGAAATTCTGCAAAAGATGTAACATTAGGAGTTCCTAGATTAAATGAACTTCTTAATGCGACTAAATCGGAAAAACAGAAAACACCTAGTATAACTATTTATTTCAATTCACCTAAAATAAATTATTTAAAATGTTTAGGAAATGATGATGAAATCATGAGATGTATGATGTTATTAGATGATTTCGGATATTGTAAAATATCAGATGTTGTAACGAATATAAAATTAAAATGGGTAGATAAATTAATAGATAATCCAATAAATTTTATTAAATATGAAAAATACGAAATATCTGAATGGGAAAACATATATTACAATTTATATGGTAAACCTGCAATTCCCAGTTATTGGATAATAGAATTGAGTATAGATATAAGTAATATAATGAAGATAGGATTAGATTTAAAAAAAATATCTAAAATTATAGAAAATGAATCGAATGGGCATATAAAATGTGTATATAGTCCTATTATATATGGTAAAATCATATGTATATATGATTTTTACAATTTATCTACTGTGAAATATAATAAGTTAAAATCTATGTATACACAGGATAATTTACCATATTTTTTAATTCGAGAATCGATAGTTAAATATATAGAAAATATTCATTTAAAAGGTATAAATGGAATTAAATCTGTAAATATAAGAAAAGTAATAGATTCTAATGAATGGGTATTCGATACGATATCCGATAAGAAAAATTACAAAAAGAATAATCTCATTACTATATTAGGTCATAAATTAGTAAACTACGCTAAAACTATATCTAATAATGCGCATGAAATGTATGAAACATTTGGAATAGAAGCAGCGAGATATACTCTTATTAATGAAATTATAAAAAGTATATCATTCGATGGAACTTATGTAGATCCTAGACATATTAGTTTATTAGTAGATGGAATGACTCAATCAGGTATAATAACTAGTGTAACTGATTATGGAATAGATAGAACTATAGGACCTATTGCAAAAGCTACATTCGAAAGACAAACAACAAATTATACTATATCTTCTTTATTCGGTGAAAAAGATAATTTAAATGGATTATCTGCTAATATAACTATGGGACATATAGGTAAATTTGGAACAGGAACGGTAAATATAGAAAAATGATTTTTTAATTTATATTATTACAATATTCATTAATTCTAATTATTAATTTATATAATAAACATAAAGATGAGTAATACACAACACGTATTATATAATCTAGAAGAAAGATTACAAAAACTAAATATTCTTATAACATTTTCAACTAATAACGATGTAAAAGAAACATATAAAAAAGAACGTGATATGATTCTTAAAATGATATCAGAAGTAAAAAATACTACGGGAATGACATAGATAACATGATACTTTTTTTTATACCTATAAAAGGTATAAAAAATCAATATAATTATTCGTACCATATTAAATTATTTTTCACAAACCAATCGTATAATATTTGACACATATATTCTCTAGAAGTAGTAAACATATAAAGTATAATTTTTAACTCATTATCAGATTTTATGTCAATATTTATTTTATATTCTTTAAATTTAGATATTCCATATATATTAGTCAATAATGTATTTCTATCCATATTATTTATTACATCACCTACATCTATATTAATATGTAAAGATATTATTAAATCAATTAGATTTTTTTTCTGTGTTTCAATGCATACAAATCCTCTACGTTTTCCTTTGATAAATTGTTTTATATGTATTCTAAATTTATTATCGTCTTTATTTATAGTAGCATATACAGAGTGATTATGTTGAGTTTTAATTTTTGAAAGAATTTGATATTTTAGTTCTTTTGTATATATTTCATCTTCTACAGGTGATACAAACATCCATTTATTATTTTTATACATTCTAATTGCTCCAGTTTTTACAATATTTTGAGTAGTTACTGCATATGATAATCCAGTATATTTATTAGAATATTTATTATGAATTACAACTTTATCTGGCATAATATATAAATCATATTTATTATATTCGAGTATAGTTTGTACGAATTTTTGTTGATTAATATTTATATTTAGATATTCTGGAGTATGAATAAATTCATAACATTTCTCCATTAATATTATTTTTGTATTTCTAGATAATGTTTTATATATATCTATCATATTAATAGAGTTTATCATTTGTTTTATTTTTGGTATATCTTTATCTGTTAAAAATATAGTTATATAATCATCTAAATCTAATACTTTCATAAATAATAATTTATCTAGATAATATATATTATCTATAAAATCAGATGAACCAATAGAGTTAATAGATCCAGTTAAATAATAAAAATTATTAGTTTCATATAAATAACATATAAATCCATACCTATTTATAATAGGTATTTTATTAGATATTATGAGATATAGGGATTTTATTATATATATAAATTTAACATTTTTTAAATGTGATAAAATATCGGATATATAAACATAAAAATTTATAGCAAAATATAATTTTAATTTATGTATAATACTTCGTATTATATCAGATGAATAATAATAATCATATGTAGTTTCATCAGATATAGCATATTTTTCTGCATCACATTTTAAAGGATACATTTTATAATCGTATTCTCGTGATCCTGGTATATCTATATCTAATACATTCTTATCATAATTTACTAAACAATCAACTGCTACTTCTTTCATCAATCTATATATTTGAACATTTTTATTATCTTTTTCTTCCGCTATTTTATACATTAAAATATCTATAGTTTCTGATTCAGATGGTGTACCATCAAAATTACCTATTACAGATATATATTTAAAAACTAAGCAATATTGTTCGTGTTTCGGTAAATCGTTAAATGAACCATATCGTATATTTCTTCCTTTAGGTTGTTCCATAGATGGAATATTGAAATGAGGTGATACTAAATGAACAATTCTAGAATTACGAGTTGATATTCCTTCTGAAACTTTTTTACTTACTATGAGAACTTGACAATAATCACCATATTTATTTCTAGGATCATTATATAAATCTAATGTTCTTCTTACGGATTTATTATCATATGATGCCCATTTATTAGATGTTATTATACCGAATCTTCTCATTTTCGGAGTTTTATCCGTCAATATAATATTAGATGCTTTTTTGTATCCATATTCTTGTAATATTAATCCAAATAATATTACACCTCCTCCAGTTACGAATGATCCGAAATAAACAAAATTTAAATGATCAGGTTTTTCCATGATAGTTTTTATAACTTCTGCAAATTTAGTACTATATATCCATAAATCTCCATTTCGAATAGATTTTCTAAATTCAGGAATTAATGTATAATTGTTACCTGTTTTTATTACATATTTTTTAAATCCTTTTATTCCATATGATCCATCAGGAAAAACAAATTCTGATGAATCTCTCGCATTTATGAATACCACACCCCCTTTTACTTTTCGTTCCTGAATATAATCTTTATTATTTATATTTACTTTTATCTTCTGTATTACCAATTCATTTTTAGCATCATCAGAAATTTGTGCCTGAAAATCACTCATAATACAGGGCCAAACTTTAATATTTTTAAACCAAGGTTTTGTTACTCCCATATCTATAACTACAGTATCAGATGTTAATTGTCTTAGATGAAATATTTTACCTCTACATTTTTCTTTAAAATATTCTATTGAACTTTCTTTTATGTTATCATCAGAATCAAACATAAAATTATTAAATGTATTATCTATATACATTTGATTGTCTAGAGGTAATAATAAATTCATAAGAGATGCTATTTCATGAGATTTATCTTTTATAGGTGTTGCCGTTAATATGATAAATCTATCATAGTTTACAGTATGAACGAATTCATGCATCATATCGTATATTTTTTCTTCATTATCAGTAGTTTTTGTGTGACGTTTTTTCAAATTATGCCCTTCATCTATTATAATGATACAATGATCATATTCACGTTTTACAGACTCTACATCTTTCTTCATCATCATTTTCAATCTGTCTAATCCTTTTTTAAAAGTTAATAATTGATATTTCCTTTTAACCTTCTTATTTATTATATCATATATTCCTTCTTTTTTCCTGATATATCCTTTTTCGTGTATATCATCTATAGACAATGTATATTTATTTTTAGTACAAACTAATGCAATTTCCCTTACAATATTTTGAAGTATATCTTCACCAGGTGCAAATATAAGTATTTTATGAAATTGATGGAAATTAATATCCATTTCAGATATATATTCTTCTGCGACACATACAGCTGAACAAGTTTTCCCTGTTCCAACTCCATACCATAATAATCCATTTTTATAAGGAGTATTAGGAGAAAACATACGTTTTATATATTCTTGATGAAGTAATAAATTATCATCATTACGTAAATATAGAAATTCTTTTTTATTAGATACTTCATTTAAAAAATTATGGGAATATATTTGAGGATAAGTAGGTATGAAATTTGATATTTCTTCATTTACATTTAATATATCTCTCATGTTATATATTACCGATTTAAAATAAAAAGACGATTAATAAATGGATTTACGTAGTGTAAAATTTAAAAACAATTTTAATTTATACGAGCATCAAATAAAGGTTATAAAATGGATGGATGAATTAGAATTTAAAACAAATAAATATGGAATGACAGGAGGGATATTACATCTAGAAATGGGATTAGGGAAAACATTAATATCGTTGACATTTTCTTTAATTTCCGATAAAGAAATGATTATAGAATCTTATTCTAGATTCTATAAGAAAAAAACTAGATCTTATCCTACTTTGATATTATGTTCTAAAATTATATTAAATATATGGAAATATCATATAGATACTTTTTTTGGACCGGAAATAAAATATATAATATATCATAGAGATTATATTACAGAATATGAATTTAATAACATAAATAGAGAAGATATATTACAAAATGATTTTATAATAACTACATATGATATATGTTCTAGAAATTGTAAACCATATATTAAAGATATATTGATAACAGATATTTATAGATCTCATAAAATATATGGATATGATAATAGAAATAAATTTCAAGCTGATAACTATAAAACAGTAGGACCAGATATATTGTTTAAAACACCATGGAGAAGAATAATATTTGATGAATCTCAAAAATTTAATAATTCTTCTACTATGTATTTTAAATCTGTTATGTGTTTATATGGCGATAATAAATTTGCTCTTTCTGGAACACCTATCATAAATAATAGTTTAGATATTTGGTCGGAATTTAAAGTTATAGGATATAATTATATAAAATTTCCAAATATATGGAAAAAAATATGTAAAGAAATATATAAAACTCAACGATTAGATTTATTTATATACACCATGACAATAGCTGATTCTGGTGTTCCTCCTCCTAAACAAATTTCATACGATATTAAAGTTTATATGGATAAAAATACCGAGAAATTATATGATATAATTAAACAATATTATGTTAAAATTGTAAATGGAAATACAAATATAAGCGGTGTATTATTATTATCTATTTTTTTAGATATGAGATATGTATGTACTATACCATATCTTAAAATAAAAAGCTATATTCATCAATATGATATAGATATATATAATGATAAATCATTATATAATTGGTATACGGATATAAATAGTTCATCAGGTTATAATGCACCTAAATTATTAGAAATAGTTAAAATATGTACATATATTATAAATAATACAGATGATAAAATTGTAATATTTTCAACATTCGTAGAATGTTTGAATATGATACATGATGTATTAACGGATAACATTCCACATATATATATTTCTATTATAACTGGAAAAACATCGATGAATGATAGAATAGAAATTTTAAATAGATTCGATGTAGATGTTAATAATAGAATATTCTTGTTAACATATAAAATAGGATCGGAAGGATTAAATTTAACAATCGCAAACCATGTAATTTGTGTAGATAGATGGTGGAATAATGCTACATTAAATCAAGCGAAAGCTAGAGTAATAAGAATAGGACAAAGAAAAATATGTTATATATATAATTTATATATTTACTACGAAAATGAATCAAAACCTACAATAGAATATAGAATCAAAGAAATATGTGAGCAGAAAGATGATATAAATGATTATTTTTTGAATGTAGATAAAAGACAATTAATAAATGTACTTTAATTTTTTTATTCTCATATAATATCGAGGAATATATTTATTGAATAGATACACATTAAATATTTTTATATTAAATGTGTATTTATTATTTAAGGTGGACTATACTAATCGTATATATATACGATTAGTATAATGCACATTAAATATTTTTTATATTAAATGTGCATTTATTATTTAATGTGCGCCCTATTTACAGAAATATATATATTCTATGAATATGATGCACATTAAATATTTTTATATTAAATGTGCATTTATTATTTAATGTGGACCATATTTACAGAAATATATATATTCTATGAATATGATGCACATTAAATATTTTTATATTAAATGTGCATTTATTATTTAAGGTGTCCCCATACTTACAGAAATATATATATTCTATGAATATAGTACACATTAAATATTAAAAATATATAATGTGTATTTTGTTATTTAAGGTGTCCCCATACTTACAGAAATATATATATTCTATGAATATAGTACACATTAAATATTTTTATATTAAATGTGCATTTATTATTTAGTGTGCATGATATATATCTCATATATATATATATATATATATGTTGAATATGGTGCACATTAAATATTTTTATATTAAATGTGCATTTATTATTTAGTGTACACATATTTCAATATATATATAAATATTTATTGAATATTGTGTACATTAAATATTAAAATTATTTAATGTGCATTTGTTATTTAATGTGTACTTTGTTCTATTAAAATAAATTTCAGTAAACTATAGTACACATTAAATATTAAAAATATATAATGTGTATTTTGTTATTTAATGTGTCTCATATTCTGCAGATATATATATATATAGAAAATATGGTACACATTAAATAATTTTAATATTTAATGTGTATTTAATGTGTATTCATAATCTCTCTATACAAACATATATAGAAAATATGGTACACATTAAATAATTTTAATATTTAATGTGTATTTAATGTGCCCCCATATTCTGCAGATATATATATATATAGAAAATATGGTACACATTAAATAATTTTAATATTTAATGTGTATTTAATGTGCCCCCATATTCTGCAGATATATATATATATATATATATATATATATATATATAGAAAATATGGTACACATTAAATAATTTTAATATTTAATGTGTATTTAATGTGTCCCCACTCAACAGAAATATATATATATATCTACTAAGTATGTGCACATTAAATATTTTTAAATATATAATGTGCATTTATTATTTAATGTGCAGACATCATCAAAAAAAATATATTTTTTAACTACGGTGCACATTAAATATTTTTTATATTAAATGTGCATTTATTATTTAATGTGCAGCCATATTCCGAAATATATATATATATTCTATGAATATTGCGCACATTAAATATTTTTATATTAAATGTGCATTTGTTATTTAATGTGGAACCCCATTCAATTAATACTTATTCATTGAATGGGGTACACATTAAATATTTTTAAATATTTAATGTGTATTTATTATTTAATGTGGATAATATTCCATAGATATATCTTTAGAACATTGTACACATTAAATATTAAAAATATTAAATGTGTATTTTGTTATTTAATGTGCAACATATTCAGTGTATATATATATATTCATAGAATAATGTGCACATGAAATATTAAAAATATTTCATGTGCAATTTGTTATTTAATGTGGAAACATATTATACTAACATATATGTTAGTAAAAATATGGATTCACATTAAATAATTATAATTATTTAATGTGTATTTAATATGTATTTATAATATCTCTATAAAAACAAATATAGAAAGTATGGTACACATTATATATTTTTAATATATAATGTGTATTTAATGTGCATCATGCCCTGCAGATATATCTACAGAATATCGTGCACATTAAATATTTTTATATTAAATGTGCATTTATTATTTAATGTGTACTATATTATGAAAGTAAAATATATATATATTCATAATAGAATGCATATTTAATATTTTTTAATATTAAATATGCATTTGTTATTTAATGTGTACTATATTATGAAAGTAAAATATATATATATTCATAATAGGGTGCACATTTAATATAAAAATATTAAATGTGCACTTGTTATTTAATGTGTATCATATGCATGGTATATATATATATATATTCATAATATGGTGCACATTAAATATAATAAATATTTAATGTGTATTTATTATTTAATGTGCCTCTATGCATGGAATATATATGTATATATATTCATAATATAGGGCACATTAAATATTTATTATATTTAATGTGCATTTATTATTTAATGTGTATGCAAATTTTCGATGCATATATGTAAATACATGCGCAGGAAATTTGTACACATTAAATATTAGAAATATTAAATGTGTATTTGTTATTTAATGTGCTATATACGTATGAAATATATATGTATATATTCATAATATAGGGCACATTAAATATTTCTAATATTTAATGTGCCTTTGTTATTTAATGTGTAGTGGAATATCCAGTGTATGAATATATATATATATACAGGATATTTGTACACATTAAATATAAAAAAATATTAAATGTGTACTTATTATAACAATGATTTTTCCAAATAAATGTATAACATAATACATTTACATAAATGTATTATGTTATACATTTATTTGGAATTATCATGATAATTAAGAATATACATTATTTATAATATCATTTTTTTACTAGTAAAAAAATGATATTATACTTATAAATGTATGATAAAATAATCGTTATCATATTAAACGTAATAATTATAATATTATTTTTATCTATATTTTATGTAGAAACTAAAAATATAGATATACGTATAGATAACATTTTAGTTCCATTTCAAGGATATTATAAATTTGATGGAAATGGTGATCCAATTAAAAATAAATTATTACGAACAGATGGGGAAAATCAAATAAATTGCCCTTCAGATAAAAAAATTAATATATTATATTCTAGAACAGATGTTTACGATCCATATGGAGAAACTTGGGATGGAAAACATGACACACTGAAAATATTTAAAGTTCTTTGTACAAAGAATCCTGATAATCCTACATCTGATAATTTTATTTCTTGTGGAGATCCTCTATATAATTTAGGTATATATATATGTGGAAATATAAATAGTTCTTATAAAAATATTATATTCCCAGCTAGTAATTGTAAAAGTAGACAATCAGTTTCATATCTATCTAAGAAATGTAATGGGAAAATAACGTGTGAAGTAGAAATAACACCTGATTTTTTTGGACCATATCCATGTTCAATATTTACAAAATCTGATTATTCATCTAATAATATGGCGAATGATCCATGTTTATCTAAATCTAATTATTATAAATTTCCTATGTTACCAGGAAATCCTGGAACAAGTTCTAGTTTTACAGATGCTAAATATTCAAATCCTACTACAGTTAATCAAGGATATTATGTGCATGGATTATATTCGTGTATATAATATTTTTTTTCTTCTATATAAATATGATGACTATTACATCTTACATTATAATATTTATATTATTAGTTATAATAATATTTGAAATATTTAATTTAATAGTTGCAGGAATATTCACTAGATATTTATATAATTCTATATATAGTGTTGGTTTTTTCTCTTCGAATGGTAATATAAAAATATCATGTAATTTGAATAAAACAATTTTTATATACGAAGCTGCATTGATATGTAATACTACTGATATAGATATGTTTACATGCGATCAAACATGTTTTGATGGATCATATAATTTAGATAATGTGACAGATGTATCTGATGTAATAAGAACTGTATGCGATGGGAAAAAAAATTGTTCAACTACAATAGATTTAACTAATAAAAAATGTCCATCGTGTAAAGAAACAGTACTTATCGGTAAATACGATTGTATTCCATCTGGTTATGATAAATCTAAATTATCTATATCTAAAGTAAAAAAATGTACATCATAAATGAATAATAAACACATAATGTTAAAAAATACGATGATAGATTTAATAAGAGATATAAAATATGTATATCCAGAAAAACATTTAGATCTATTATTTATGGAATTATATTTCAATAAAAAAGATCCTAAATATTTATACGATCAATTTATATTATATGTTCATCCCTATAAACAAATGATAGAAGAAGAGAATAAAGATTTTTTCTGTAAAAATAATTATATATTTATGGGATTACCACCCAATAAAGTTGATGAATATATAACCTTATTTCGAACTTTGTCAATTGAGAATGAAAAAAGTGTGTGGAAATATTTTAAACTGATGATGATATATTCTGAACTAATAATAGAATAAAAGAAAATATCATTATATATAAAATGTCATCTAAAATATGTATAGAATGTATCAAAGATTTCGTGAATAGTTTACATAAAACATTTCACGATAAAAAAAGTAAACATTTAGATTTTATTAATACTATTCTACATACTCCTCTAAAAGAAGATGAAGAAAAAAGTATACTTGATGCATTCGATAAATATCTTACTGAAAATAGAGATATCATAATATTTAATGGAGTTGGATATTTTAAACCTACTGCAGATATAATTATAACATATGATAAATGGGGGGGAAATATATCTATTCCTTTACCTCATTATCTAGATATATCTACGTATAATGTAAAACAAAAAATATATCAACATATGAATGTATTATATCGATTATTTTATCCGGAAGATATATCTAAATATAATACTATGGAACTTTCTACTCATGAAAAAAAAACGGATACAATAGAGGATACTCTTAGATCTGTTCCTAATTTCATATCTAGTATATTTCAAGGTCCTATAATGACTATGTTCAGTGAAAAAGAAAAATCTGATATTAACAGAATATTAACAGGAAATATATCTAATCATAGACATCTTATGGAAATATTTAATGCTATGTGTTCTAAATATACTCAATTAATAGTTGCTCCTGATTTCGAATTAAATTTAGATAATAATGTAGATGAATCAGATACCGATGAAAATAAAAAATATCAAGAGTATATGAAACAATGTGCATTAAATTATGAAAAACAAAGACAACAAAATGATATTGATGAGGAGTCAGCCACTGCGAAAAATACATCAACATAAAGAAAAGAGTAATATAAATCCATAAATATATTTATAATTAATAAATAATAATGAGCGATGTATATAGTATAAGACAAAAAGTGAAAAATGTAGAAAAAGAAAATACATTAAAAAAAATATGTTTAAGTGTATATTACGTTATGAAATGTACATTTTATTATGAAGATAAAAATATAGATATAAATATTATAGAAAATATATTTAAAAGATTACCGGTATTCAATCCGATTACAGTATATATTTACACCTACCGAACATTTATAGTATATGTATTATTTAAATATGAAAAAGAGATAAATTTAGAATATATGATATCATTATATTCATCAGCATTAAGTATAGAATTGAACACTAATATAATATGTTCGGTTATAGATATAAATGATAAAATAGAATTATTTACATATTTCTTTGTAGCTCAATTAAATAATATGAATTATACTATATCTCAGCTAAGTAATAATAAATATGTAGATATTTTAGATAATTTAACATTAGAAGATGTATTAGATGAATTAGAAATGGATAACATTAAATTATCAGATATAAAAGATGAATATTTATACGGTATTTTTATATCTATAAAGAATAAAACGAGAGTAATAAAAAAATTGAAATATACTGAAATGGATAATTTTAATGACTCTTTTTTTTAATTTATAGAATTAATTACATTAATATAATATGGATGATTATATTAAAGATGAAAATTGTATATTTTATGCCTATGCTCAGAATGGATATCCATTCAAAATTAATTTTGAAGTATTAGCAATTGCTGATATATATAGATGTAATATATATTTTACTAAAATGGGTATATATATATTCGAATATGATGGAAATAATGATATAGTAGATGAAAATTTTTCTATAACTAAATTAATATTCGATATAAAATTTAATAGATGTAATTTTAATGATTATTTTTGTAAAGAAGAAAAGATACTAAATGTAGATGTTAAAGATGTAAAGAAAATGATGAAACATATTAAAAAGAAAGATTCTATTAAGATTGTTTTGATTAAACCTAATTTAAATGGAGAAAAAATAAAAAATTTCCAAATATATATTTCACCTGAAAATTCTAATATGAATTCTAGGACAGAAAAAAAAAATATACAATGTAATGATGTAGAAGATAAAACACAACAAAATACAATTTCAGATGAAGTATATCATTTTCCTAAACAAATCCAATCGATGGATTCAACTAAAGTTAAATCTCTTTTATTAGATAGTAAAGAATATATCAGAATAATAATACAAACAGATAAATATATATCGTTTAATAATGTAACTAATTTAGATGAATATATGGATATTAAAAATCAATCGGCTACGTTTTTTGGAAGAATAAGATCAAATGAAATATTAGAATTTCCTCCATATTTCCCATCTAATTACAAATATATAAATAATTATGATGAAATATTTAAAACTTCTCATATAGATATATTAACTAAACTTAACGGTTTATCTAAATATATTTTATTTTATGCACCGATAGATAATGAGTTATATCCATTAAAAGTACAAATATTAAATGGAAATTTAGGAATTTTTACAATGTATATAAAAACTCATCATCAGATTGAGATAGAAAAAAATTTATTAAAAATTAATGATGGGGATATTAAATTGTGTAGCTAGTTTTGATGTAGGTAAATATAACTTCGCCTGGTATGTAGAAATGACATATGATAATGGTAGTATATTTGTAGTAAATGTATGTTTATTATCTGTAATAAACAGAAAACAATTATTTCAGAAATTAAATGAAAAGAAATGTATATGGGATATATGTTCTCATTTTATAATAGAAAATCAGAGATTATATAAACACATTAATAATATTAATATGATTCAGATTGCTGAATCAACATTATCGTGGTTTATCATACATTATCCAGATAAAATAGTTAGATATATAAATCCAAGTATGAAAATTAAATTCTATACAAAAGAAAAGATGAATTACAGATCTAGGAAAAAATATACCACAAATATAGCGTATAATTATTTCAGAGAAAAAAATATATTAAATATGATTAAATTATACGAGAATAAAACATTAAAACTAGATGATATATCAGATGCGTGTGTACAATGTATAGTATATAAAAATATTTATTTATATAATAATGTTAGCGGAAGAATATGTAGAAAACATGATTAAAAATATAGAAGTTCCAAAAGATTTTAAAGATACATTGAAATTACCATTTTATATGTTTAGTGAACGAGATAATATGAGATGGGAATGTATAGAAATAGATGGAAATATAAAACATAAATTTATATTCAATAACAAATTATCTTCTCCATATCATGAAATAAAAGATTACGATGAAGCATTAAATATATTATATAAATTAAGAAGTGAAGGATATGAACCTATTTTATATCCTAAATTTACATTTAAATATAAAAAAAATATAATAAAATGAATGAAAGAGAGAAGTTAAAAAAAATACTTTCATTACTCGATGATATATATATGTTAGCTAATAAATTAATAAGTAATACTGAAAATAATTTTAGTTTAGTTAGAAAACATATGAGAAGAAATAATATAAAATCTAAATTTGAATCTGTAATAGATGAAGATAGATTTTACTATTCTCTCACGGATTATTCTATAAAAATATTATCGCAATTAGATGAATATTATAAATATTATACAGATCATATACAATTGAAAGATTTAAAATGTGATTTTTTTAAAGATTTACTTATGGGAGATTGTTTCGATGTACAAGGTATAGAGTCATTCAAAGAATTAAAAAAAAGACTGGAATTAGATATATCTACGTACGATAAAAAATATATATTGGATAAATTTATACAGCAAGTATAGCACCTTCTTCCGCAGTAGGAATAATATCAGATTCAACAGCTTTTAATAAACCTTGTTTATTAAAATTTCCTCCACCTTTTATGAAAGGTTTTATACCACTTTTTATTTTACTTATCGATTCTTTTATTTTAGGATTATTCAATAATGGTTGTAATTTTTTTTCAATAGATGTAAATATATTAGATTTTCCATTTCCATCATCTGTAAATAATGATCGGTGAATATCTTTTCCTTGTTGTATCAAAGGTTTTAAATTTTCTGAGATATTAGTTATAGTGTCTTTATTTCCTTTAGTTAAATGAGATATAACATTTTGTACTATATTACTATTAGATGGATTGATATTTTGTTTCCCTATCTGATAGTAATCTGTTGATTGTGGAGCAGTAGTAGAGAAACTTGTAGTATATTTAGGAATATCGGTAGATGGATTTACTATATTACTTGGAGTATCGGTAGATGGATTTACTATATTACTTGTAGGTCTAGATAATGAACTTAGAATATCATCTTTATTAGAATTAATAGCAGTAGTATGAGATGAAACAGATTTTTTCATTAATAATCCTATTATACCTAATATTACTGCAGAAACGATTAATCCTATACCTATATATAATAAATATGTATATTTATTCTGTTTACTCTTTTTTTTTTCTTTTCCAGAAGTTGAATCATTCTGAGATGTTCCACTCGCATATGCATTAGCTGTAATCATATTTTTTAACGTACATGATCCTACAACATTTCCTTTTTGACTGAACATAATATTATTTATAGAAGAATTATCAGCGAATAACAAAATGTTATTCATAGAGTTATAACTTTCTATTTGACATTTTTGAGATATTATTTGTTGTATTTTAGATGAAATATCTTGTTCGTTATATACATCAGACTCGTTATAATTTATTGAAAAGAATGATGCAGTATTCTTAGCATCAGATGAATTTTTAGATGATAACATAGAATCTATAACTGCTCCCATATTATTATTTAAAATACATACAGCATCTAACGTACATGCCTGAGAAACAGTAATATCTCCAACAACAGAGTTTAAAATATCTATATTGAGATTAGTTATACTATTCATACAATTTATATCGCATGAACCCGAATATTGTTGAACTATGGATGCATTGATATTTTGTACATTTTTTACATAAGATGTGCTAACTCCTCCTCCCATTTATAGATATTAAGAAATACTTATACTTTTCATATAATTATCTATATTTTTCTCCAAGTCATTCTTCTTTATTTTATCCATATATATAGTTTTAGTTTTAATCTTTTTACATAATATTATTCCATTATCATTAACAATTATGTTTTTTATATCTATTATACATCCATTTTCTATAATTATATCATCCACAGATAATTGTTTGAATCTTATTCCTAATAATATTACAGATACAGCTATCAGTTTATATTTCTTTTTTATTGTTTGTAGATTATATATATAATCATGTATTAAATCATTTCTAATATACCTTAATTTTATCTTTTTCCATGACATGTTTAGACATTTAGTTAAATCATCAGAAATTTTACATATGTGTATTTCATCACTAGGACTTGTTATGTATAATACATTCTGAAATAAATTCATCATATTTTTATACACATATTTAATGTTATCGTTTAAAGATATTCTATGTTCATTACATATTATTACATTTTTTTGATCATTATACTTCATTCCTCTAGGAAATTTATTATTAGAACAATCTATAAAATAAGACTTCCAATAACTGTCCATAGTTAGTTTTGAACATTCGTAAAATATATTCATCGTTATTATATTTTTTTACATCTTTATATTTTACTCTTTCATTTTTATATAAAAATGAAAGAGTAAAATATAAAATAATTAATATGTATTTATTATGTATAAATGTTCTATTGGATATAACATAGATATAAAATATTTACGACATATGGTGATAATTAAAATAAAATTTAGATCAATATCTTGTTCTCGTAAGATTACAGATGAAATATATATCGTTATATTAAATTTATTACATAAATTTAATATATTTTACGAATGTATAAAATGTTATATATTAAATAATGTATATACAGTTAATATATATATTAACAATATTAATATAGATAAAATGATAAAAGATTTATTATATGTCAAAATAAAATTATATATATTTAATGTATTTAAAATGCATAGTATGAAAATAACCGACATATGTGGAGTATGTTTACGTAAAATAAAAGGTTATAATACAGTAAAATATTATACATGTAAGCATGAAATACATGTAAGTTGTTATGATAATTTATTAGAAAAATGTATATATTGTAAAGATTAAATAAAATTGATATGATAATAAAGTCATGAATGATGAATGTATAGATATTTTTTATCAACCTATTAAAAAGAAAATGCCTTTACGCCATACAGTTGATATAAATAAATTAATGACAGACTACATATCTAATATTAAAGTAATGGATAAAAAATATATGAAATTATATAAACAAAAACAATGTCTAGAACAAAAAATAGTTACTTTATATGATAATATAATAAATAATTATATATCTATTTCTATTCATCAACATATAAATTTTCCAGATATTATAGATGTATATTATTTTTGTGATAATATCATATATATAAATGGTAAAAAAATTATTACAATATTATCTGATTATTGTATTGAATATGATAAACATATATATATAGATATAGATGATACACAGGATGATATAGAAGATACAACAAATGATAGTAATAATATAGATGTAGAAAAATATATAGATTATATCAAATATGTAACTATACAATGGATTAATAATGGATGTTACATAACATTCAATATAGATATAAATGGAATAATTATTTAATAAAAAGAATTGATTTATATACATATTTTTATATGTATATAAATAGATAATGGGGTATGAAAATACTATTATATCATTATTTAATGGTAAAACATATACAATAAATAAATTAATAGGTACAGGTGGAAATGGAGAAGTATATAGTATAAAAGAAAAAGAAGCTAATAAAGTAATTAAGATTGAATTTATACCCAACACATCATCTTTATTCTGTGAACAGAATATATACTTTAGATTGGGTGAATCTAAATATATTCCTATATTTTATGGAAGTGGAAAGATTAATGAACATAGATGTATAATAATCGAAAAATTACGTAATTGGAGATATAATATAACTTTTAATATATTATGTAGAGATATAATAAATTGTGTATGTTTTCTAAATGATAATTCATATAACCACGGAGATATTAAACCTAGAAATATTATGATTCGTAGAGAATATGCTAGAGATAGATATATACTCGTTGATTATGGTAATTGTACAAAATATGATATTAAAAATGTTATATATAAAATTAATAAATCATATCAATGTAACGGGAGTACAAGATATTGTAGTTTAGACTCCCATAATGGAGTAAAAACTCTAACATATAGATCTGATATGCAGAATTTATTATTTTGTATATTAGAATGGGATATTCATGTTCTTCCTTGGTATTTATATACCAATAAAATAGATATAAAGAAAAGTAAAGAAATTTTTATGAATAATCCTGTAAACTGTAGTCCATCTGTAAAAGAATTAGCAATATATATTGCTAAAATGAATTACACCGATATACCAGATAAATCTTATATGAAATCTTTATTCCGTTAATTATATGATTATTTCATAAGTATTATATACTTATGAAATAAGAAATGAATATTTATATTATTACTATTTTTATTTCTTTCAATATGTTGTTTATAGTTATTTCTGATACACCTATTAATTTAGTATAATATTTTAAGTCTTCTGTTTTCTTTACTTCTATATTTTCACATTTTTTATAACTACCAGAATGTGAAAGATAATAATATATACAAGATGCAGCTACAGATTCGGGGTTACTTCTTATTATTTTCACACTACTATTTTTGATATAAGAAATAAATTTTATTATTTCAGTGGAATTATAATCGTCAGTTATTCCTATTTTAGTAAGTATATTTTTTGTTATATTTTCAGCATTAACGTGTAATATTCTAAATTTAGGAAATGAACATAATACATTAGTTTGTCCGTGTGACATCATTTTCCTATGTATATTAAATATTTTACATATTTCATTAGAAGTTTTAGGATTACCATATTCCATGAATGTATAAAAACAACAAGCAGCTGCTAATGCTTTTCTCTCACTTCCTCTTATAATTTCTTTTTTTATTTTTATATCTTTGATTATCATATTAAATTTATATTCAGATGATGATAAAGTTGATTCGTGTAGAGATATATTAGAATCTGATATTATTTTCCTAAATCCTTTATTTTGTTTATTATTTATAACAGAACAGCGTTTAGTCACAGATGAATAATTTTTATATTCGACAGTAAATAATATTATTTCTTCGATATAACCACAAGAATAACATTGTAATATTCCTATATCAGTATTTTCTACCATATTTTCATGTATACAATTCATTATTATAGATATGATATATAACTATATTCTTTTTTCAATTATTTTTACTGGATAATGGGATAAATTATTCGAAAATATCAAGATAATATTTTTAAAAATATTATATAATAATATATCTATATTTAATAAATTATAGAAATATATTATTGCAGTAGTGATAGTAAATTGTTGTATAACATTGATCAGAAATAATCCTAATGTTATAGAGTTCAATAAATGAGATTCTGTTTGAGATAAGAATAAAAATATTATAGTACATCTACCCTGTATTTTAACTGTATATCCATTACTTATTGTTATACTATTTGTAGTGAATTGTGTATATAAATCATTATTATTACCCGACATTGAAGGTACCAAATTATCTATAACCATTTTATTAAGTATATTATTATTAATAAATAAAAACGATATAACTATATCATTTTCATCTATATGTTCTCTTACATATAAAGATGGATCAATTATATCTTTTTCTATTAATTTTTTCATACCTTTTTTTTCTTTTTTCGTATAAGTTAATAGAACATTAAGAGGTTGTATTTTTATATTTTTAAATTCACAGTCTGAATATATTTCTGGATTGAATTTAAGAGATATATTAGAAAGAAAAGTCATATGTGAAACATCATCATATATTTTTCCGAGTTGTAATTTACGTAATTGAGAAAAATTACTTGTAATAGGAACATTAGTTCCAACAGGAACATTAGTTCCAACAGGAACATTAGTTCCAACAGGAACATTAGAAATAACAGGAACATTAGAAATAATAGGAACATTAGAAATAATAGGAACATTAGAAATAATAGGAACATTAGAAATAATAGGAACATTAGAAATAATAGGAACATTACTTCCTGTAGGAACATTACTTCCTACAGGAACATTACTTCCTGTAGGAACATTACTTCCTACAGGAACATTACTTCCTACAGGAACATTACTTCCTACAGGAATATTACTTCCTACAGGAACATTACTTCCTACAGGAACATTACTTCCTACAGGAACATTACTTCCTACAGGAACATTAGAAATAATAGGAACATTACTTCCTACAGGAACATTAGAAATAATAGGAACATTACTTCCTACAGGAACATTACTTCCTGTAGGAACATTACTTCCTGTAGGAACATTACTTCCTACAGGAACATTAGAAATAATAGGAACATTACTTCCTACAGGAACATTACTTCCTACAGGAACATTAGAAATAATAGGAACATTACTTCCTACAGGAACATTACTTCCTACAGGAACATTAATATCACTAATAGGAGATGCATATCTTACACTCCTTTTTACTCTCGGTTGTTTCGGTGTACGAATAATAGGTTTAGGTGTAGTAAGATCTACCGACAATCTTTGTCTAACAGTTTGAGTAGATTGTGTATCTTGAGTAATGGCTAAATTATTCTTATATTTATTATAAACTTCATTTAAATAATCTTTAGAATAATCTTTATTACTTGTATCATTAATTATACTAGTCTTTTTATTTATACGTTTCAATAATTTAGCATATATCTTATCTAATTCTTCTTCAGTGGTTGCATTACTAGTTTGAAATTCATTATTTATTAATTTTTTAATAGTTGATAATTTTATATCACTCGACATTTAAATACATATTAATATAAATTAATATCTCTTCTTTACATTATTATGTCTTTAACACTGGATAATGGGTAAACAATATTAATATAAATTAATATCATCTATCAAATTAACATGACATATTATAGTACGTTTACAACACATTTTTTTATATCCCATACGCTCTATTTTTTCTATTACATTCTTGTCTTTCTTTATTTCTAAATATATCATATAATGTTTGTATAAAATTAATTTCCCACATGTAAAACATCTGATCGGAAGTATCATGATTTCTAATATATTACTTATTAATATATTAGAAATCAATTTTAAATAAAATTGATTTCTAATATATTAGTTATTAGATTGTTATACGGTAAAAAATGGCAGGATGTATACGATCTATTAAGAAAAAAGATGGTACTATAATACAATGTGGATATAAAATATACGATTATATAAATAATGATGGATATTGTTACACTCATTATTTCCCTGCAAAAAATCAATATGATAAACCTATTACTAATTCATGTTATATTGTATCCAGTTCATCAGAAGATGAATGTGTAGAAAGTAATACAACAGATGTTATATTTGAAACAGATAGTAACGATATTGTAGAAAATTACGATAGATATATTGTTAAAAGTGATAATGTTGTATCAGGAGTAAATAAAAATGGTACAAACATATTATTAACTACGGAAGAACAAAATGAAATATCTAAGTTATCATATGATTATATTCCAGATGTTGAATTTAAAATGTGTGGAGGGAATAAATATTATACAAAGAAAGATATAATACACAGTGTAAATGTATAATAGTAGTAACAAGTTAATAATAATCCCTAACAGGGATTATTATTAATTTAGAAATTATTAATAATAATTTCTAAATTGAGATTATATATATGCAAGATTCGATGAATATGAAAAAAAGTATAATTAGTTATGGAATAATAGGTCATAATAAAAAAGGTATATTACGATTTTGTTTATCTCTAAAAAATGATACATATTCTTATGATGATTTTATAAAAGGATATTATAAAAATACTAAAGATGTTATTAAATTATTATCAAACATGACTAATGAAGAACTAATGAGAATTAGAAAATATCATTCGAATTTCGATATATTATGGAATGATTTTTGGAATATAAAACAGAATTCAAATTCTAACTTGAAAATATTATCAAATATAAAATTTGATAAATTAAATATATTACCTTTATTAGACAATATAGAAAATAATAATAATATATCATTACCGTGGAGTTTCCCAAAAGGAAAAAAAAATATACAAGAATCTGATATATCGGCAGCTATTAGAGAATTTATTGAAGAAACTAATTTTACAGATGAACCTTTTATAAAAATAATAGAAAACAAACATAAAGAAGGTATCTATATAATAGACAGATATATAGGTGACGATGGGAAAAAATATGAAACTAAATATTATTTAGGTTATATACATAATATGTATAAATCTAATTATATTCAAAATGTTAATAATATACGAGACAAATGTATTTCAAATGAAACTAAAGAAGTTAAATGGGTATCATATACAGAAGCTTGTTTATGTTTACCACAAAGATTAATAAATGTATTAAATAGAGCAAATAAAATATTAAAAAGAAGAAAAAGAATTATTTTATAACATAGTCATATTTTTCTCTCATTTCCATACAAAATGTTACAAGATTATTTAAAGATCTATCTTTTTTATTATATATTTCTTCTGGATATCCATTAATATATAAAATTAATGTAGGATATGATACATCGTGATCTAATATATATTCTAATATATCCTTTCTATGTGAAGAGTTAAACGCTGCAATCGATAAAAAGTTTATTATTTTCCCCAATTCTATCCATGTTTCTTTTAAATCATGACAATATTTACACGAATATTTGTAAAATAAAACAAATGTAGGTTTATTATTTTTTAGTAATCCAGTTTTAGAGAATGAAGTAGCTGTTAATTCTGTTACGTGTATGTTATCGGTTAGTGTATCCATTTATTAATATTTTTTATTAATAAATGGATCTTTCAGATATACAATATAATAACGATAAATGTGAATTATTACAAGATGAATCAACAGAACGAAAATTTATGGGAGCAGGTATAGCAGGTATAGTTTATGTAATTAAAGAAAAACAAAATAATATGATTTACGCTGTAAAATATACAAGTTTAATAATTTATATGATTAGATTGATATATAATAATTGGGATAGAAATGTAGAATATATACGAAGAGAAATGATATATCGGAATAATTTCTGGTTTAAAAAAGATCTATTTAATCTAGATGTATTAATGGCGATAAATAATATAACCGAAAATAATACACCTAAAATAGGTGATATAATATTAGTTCCAGTATATACAGAATTATGTGATGTACATACAAATTCTGTAGATATAATAGTACAAGATTATGGAAATGGAAATATATTATCTATTCCTAATGGATCTTATATATGTTCTAATACATCATATGTAGAATTTTTATTATTATCCGTATTATCAAAAATATATAATACAGGTATATGTATAAATTTTATGAAAATTTACTTCTTAGTAGTATGTGATAAAAAAATTAATATTCCAATAGAGGTTAAAGAAAAACTATGGGTAAATAGAAAGAATAAAGATAAATATATAATACTCGATTCTGATGATGATAATTTATATAAAAATAAAATATATGATATAGGATGTTATATATTTATGGAATTTGTAGACAGTAATTTATATAGTGAATTTATAAAAAGTGATATGTCTAAATTTAATTCTGATATGTTAGATAAAAATTTATTCGATAAAATAATATTACAAGTAATATTCGCATTGATAATATTGTCTGATTTAAAAATATCTCATAATGATTTACACCATAATAATATAGGATTATTATATGTAAATGAATCTACTGTATGGAAAGGTAAAAAATTAATAAATTATAAATATTACAATTATAAATATAAGGATATAGATATAACATTTGAAAGTTGTCAATATATAGTAAAAATATTAGATTTTGGATTTGGATCAAAAACATCTATTCCTATAATTTTATCAAATTTTATATATCAACAAAATAGTGCTATACATACTCCTATAACTTATTATCCTAATAGAGATTTTGTATATTTCATATTACATTTATATTATAGTATTACATTAATTAAACCATATTTTGAAGAGTTTATAAATGAAATATTTGATGGATATCCATTAGAATATATATATTCTAATAAAAATAGAATAATTAATAATAATATATTACCACATTTGATTAAATGTTCTCCCGATTATATATTAACTAAATCAGTTTATTTTTCTAGATACAGATATAAGAATGATAACTCAATAAATTTAGGTATTGTGTATTAAAAGAAATATATATATATATATAATATAATGGAAACTGTAGCAAAACAAGATAATAACATAGCTGATAATTCTCAGGTAATTATTCTAATAGAAAATGGGAAAAAGAATATTAATGAAAAATATTATTCAGATTATCTTAATAAGATAAGTGATATATGTACAGTATTAATTCATAATTTAGATAAAGAAAAAAAGAAACAAAAAATTGTAGGGGTAAATAGAATAAAAGAGATAAGAAATATAGCATATACATTACATAAAAAATTACCAAAATTATTATCTTCCAAAAAAAAGAAATGGAATGGTGATCCAGAGTCAAGAGGATTCGGTAAAAAGAAACGTATTACGGAAGAGTGTGCAATATTTTTACAAAAACCTTATGGAACAACAATGAGTCAATTAGAAATAACTAGAGCAATAAATACATATATCAATAGAAAAAATGGGAAATCTAAAACTGATAGATGTAAATTTGAACAGTTTTATTATCTAAATCCTATGATAGAAGATGCAGAAGGCAAATCTGTTCCGTCTAGAGATTTACAAAATACAGAAAAAAAGATATGTGTTACATTAGATGATACATTGAAAAAATTATTACAATACGATGAATATATAAAGAAAGTAAGAAATGGAGATATATATGTATCGGTTAAAAATAAAGATACAGGTATCAAAACTAAAGAAGTAACATACGATGAAAATATATATTATTATAGTTTACAATTATTAGTTCAATGTTTATTTGAGAAAAAAAATGTTTAATATATATATTAAACATGAATATGAATTATGTAAACTCTCAATATTGGAATAATAATACAAATATATGCCCCAAGGGATACACATATTATGTAGATGTATATGGTAGAGTTTTTATCGATAAAATATTATACGGAACATGTAATAATAACAATATTTACTATCCTCAAATGCGAAACATAATATATAGAAATTATCCTTTACATAGAAGAAGTATTATGGCACCACCTTATATGTAAATATAAATAATAAATAAAATAAATATAATTTGTTTAAAATGAGTAACGTGAATATAGAATGGGCTCATTTATGGTGGGATATATTTCATACTACATGTTTATTATATAAACATTCGTCTAAATCTGAAGCGAAATTTAATATGTTCTTAAATTGGTTTATAGATGGTATATCTTGTAAAGTATGTTTAGATGAATTTACAAAATTACTACGAAATAATCCTATGAATAAATATTCCAAGAGTAACAGAACTATGTTTTTATGGAGTTATATAATACATGATAGTGTAAATAGAAGATTGGGGAAAAAATCTCCCCCATTTGATAATATAATTAAAATGTATTTTAATAGATTTAAATCTATATGCGACGAATGTAATTAAAAAATAAATTTATATATTTATTAATGGATCTTTATGTTATACTAATATTCGGATTGTGTATGTTATATATTATGATAATATCGTTATGTGTATGGTTAAAATATAAAATTAAAAACATTGAAACAGAACATTCTGAAATTAAAATGATAAATACTAAATTACAAGCAGCTATATTCCAATATATACATAAGAAACAGATAGATAATAAAAAATCTGATAATGAAGATGATGAAGATGAAGAAATAGAGATTAAAAAATCTTCAAGACATGGGAAAAGTCATAAAAAAGCGGATATTAAAATAGAAGATATGTAGATAATAAAATTTATAAATATAATATTTCTACTTATCTTATAGATATAATTTATATCTTATTTACAAATTAGTTACAAATTTATACAAATTATTTACAAATTATTTACAAATTTATACAAATTATTTACAAATTTATAAATTTCTACCTATCTTATAGATGTAATATATGTAAAAATGTCAAATTTATCGATTTGA
>WNFM01150776.1_pt2 | contig 29572 bp, 30 predicted proteins | sample 5400271 | NCBI WGS metagenome assembly WNFM01 (sample SAMN13153352, study PRJNA577476) | soil metagenome | isolation source: 60 cm saprolite on Douglas fir-dominated hillslope | place: USA:California | collected 2013-09-17 | reverse complement strand
GCCTGCGTGAACCAAGAAAGACTTCATCTGCATAGTACTCTCCATTTGCCCAGCCCAATTGCCTGTATTGACGGGATTTCAGAACTTGCCGCGGACAGCGACCTAGCGTTTTCGCGAAAACTGGACCTCGCTAGGCGCCCCCGCAATCCGGGAAAACACCACCCGCGATGGTGCTGGCATGATGTTAAAGAACCACGGCTCCATCCCACCGCCGTCTCGCTAAATTTGACTCGAACCTGTCGCAAATCGACTGCGATCCACGTTCGCGAGAAACATTAACGATCTGAATCAGTGCCTTGTGGATCGACCGGTAATGCCCTTGCCGTGAGGCCGGGTTGTGCCTATAGGTTTCGCTTTAATGACCATTGCGCCGAAACCCTCGTTCGTCCTCAGCAGGCGTCATTTGTTGGGGATCGAAGGGCTTTCTCACACCGACATATCCGGACTGCTCGATCTCGCCGAAGAATTCGTCGAGCTCAACCGCCAGGTCGAGAAAAAGCGCGCGTCCCTGCGCGGCCGCACTCAGATCAATCTTTTCTTTGAAGTCTCGACACGGACCCAGGCCTCGTTCGAACTGGCGGGCAAACGCCTGGGGGCCGATGTGATGAACATGTCGACCAGTTCGTCCTCGATGCGAAAGGGCGAGACGCTGATCGACACCGCGATCACCCTGAACGCCATGCATCCGGATATTATCGTCGTCCGCCACCACGCCTCTGGCGCGGTCGAATTGCTGGCGCGCAAAGTCGATTGCTCGGTCATCAATGCCGGCGACGGCGCCCATGAGCATCCGACCCAGGCTTTGCTCGATGCGCTGACGATTCGTCGCAACAAAGGCCATATCGAGGGCCTGCTGGTCGCGATCTGTGGCGATATCCTGCATTCGCGCGTGGCGCGCTCGAACATCATCTTGCTCAATGCCATGGGCGCACGTGTACGCGTTGTCGCCCCCTCTACCCTTTTACCGCCGGGCATTGAACGCTTCGGCGTAGAGGTTGCGCGCGACATGCGCGAAGGCCTCGCCGACGCCGACATCGTCATGATGCTGCGGCTGCAGCGTGAGCGCATGAACGGCTCCTACGTGCCGTCGATGTCGGAATATTTCCACTACTACGGACTCGACGAAAAGAAGCTTGCCTACGCAAAGCCTGACGCAATGGTGATGCATCCGGGGCCGATGAACCGCGGCGTTGAAATCGACTCGATCGTCGCCGACGGCGCTCAGTCGTTAATTCGCGAACAGGTCGAGATGGGTGTCGCGGTGCGCATGGCTGTCCTGGAAGCGCTCTCTCGAAATTTACCGAACGCGTGACATGATGTTGTCAGATCGCCGCCCGATCCTGCTTGCCAATGCCCGGATCGTCGATCCGTCGCGCGACCTTGACATCGTCGGCGATCTGCTGATTGCCGAAGGCGTCATCCGCGAAGCAAAGAAAGGCATTGGCGCGGCTGGCGTGCCTGAAGGCACGGAGGTGATCGATTGCCGCGGCAAATTGATAGCTCCGGGCCTGATCGATATGCGCGCGTTCATCGGCGAGCCCGGAGAGGCCAATCGCGAAACACTCGCGTCCGCGAGCCAGGCCGCAGCCGCCGGTGGCGTCACTACAATCATCTGCCAGCCCGACACCTCGCCCACCATCGACAATCCGGCAACCGTCGACTTCGTCCTGCGCCGCGCACGCGACAACGCGATCGTGCACGTGCATCCGATGGCCGCGATTACCAAAGGGCTTGAAGGCAAAGAAATGACGGAAATCGGCCTGCTCAAGGCGGCAGGCGCGGTGGCGTTCACCGATGGCGCCAAAAGCGTCACCAACGCTCAGGTGATGCGACGTGCGCTAACTTACGCCAGCGATTTCGATGCAATGATCGTGCACCACACGGAAGATCCCACGTTGATCGGCGATGGGGTCATGAACGAAGGCGAATTCGCGGCACGCCTCGGCTTGCTCGGAATTCCGAAAGCTGCAGAAACTGTGATGCTGGAGCGGGACATCAGGCTCGTTGCACTCTCAGGCGGCCGCTATCACGCGGCCTCGGTGACTTGCGCGGACAGCCTCGAAGTATTGCGCCGCGCCAAAGATGCCGGCCTCAACGTGACTGCGTCGGCATCGATCAACCACGTCACGCTCAACGAAAATGACATCGGCCCATATCGTACCTTCCTGAAAGTGTCCCCTCCATTGCGCGCCGAGGACGATCGCAAGGCGCTCGTCGAAGCGCTGAGTGCCGGACTCGTCGACGTGGTAATGTCGGATCACAATCCGCAAGACGTCGAAACTAAACGTTTGCCTTTCGCTGAAGCGGCGGCTGGCGCGATCGGGCTCGAAACCATGCTCACGGCCGGCTTGCGCCTCGTGCATAGCGAGGAAATAGACGTGATAACCTTGTTGCGTGCCATGTCGACGCGCCCGGCGGAATTGCTTGGGCTTCCAGGCGGCACGCTCAAGAGCGGCGCACCCGCCGATGTGATTGTGGTCGATACCGAATTGCCGTGGATCCTCGATCCCGTTGAACTCAAGTCAAAGTGCAAAAACACGCCATTCGACGAAGCGCGGCTCACTGGCCGCGTGGTGCGCACCATCGTCTCCGGTCGAACAGTGTACGAGTACGTATGACGTCGGCTCTCGCCTTCGCCTTCGGCTATCTGCTTGGCTCAATACCTTTCGGGCTTTTGCTCACACGTGCCGCCGGCGGTCCGGACATTCGCGACATTGGTTCGGGCAATATCGGTGCAACCAATGTGCTGCGGACTGGACGCAAGGGGCTCGCGGCCGCCACGCTCCTATGCGATGTGCTCAAAGGGGCGCTCGCTGTATTCGTCGCGGCACGTTATGGCCCCAACGCCGCGCTCGCGGCCGGCCTTGGCGCCTTTTTAGGCCACCTGTTTCCGGTTTGGTTGAAATTCAAAGGCGGCAAAGGTGTCGCCACCTATATCGGTCTTCTCATCGGCCTCTACTGGCCTGCGGCGCTTCTTTTCTGCGCAATCTGGCTCGCAGTTGCCGCCGCCAGCCGCTATTCGTCGCTCGCGGCATTAATTGCTAGCGCGCTCACCCCCCTGGGCCTGTGGTTTCTTGACCGTCCCAACATTGCGGTGTTGTTTCTGCTTCTCACCGCGCTTTTGTGGTTCATGCATCGGGCGAACATCGCCCGCTTGCTCGATGGCAGTGAAGGCAAAATCGGCGCAAACGCCGTCGCCCCTCACTAAACTTATGGTTGTATTCATCCCAATTCGGTTGTAGTGCTCCAGCGTTTATTGCGGAGCGCGTTTCACGTTGAGTGCACATCAGCGATTGAATGACGAGCAGCGGCTCGATTGGTTGCGGCTCATTCGCAGCGAAAACATCGGGCCACGCACATTTCACGATCTGGTCAAATACTACGGTGGCGTGGGCCCGGCCCTCACCGCCCTGCCCGGTCTCGCGCGCCGCGGCGGCTCCGCACGTGCGCCTCGCATCTTCTCGCGCGAACAAGCTTTGGCCGAGTTGAAAGCGGCGCAAGCGGCCGGCGTCGAATACATCACGCTTGATGAGCCGGAATATCCGTCGCGATTGCAAGCGATTGACGATCCGCCCCCGGTGATCGCGATACGGGGCAAACGCGATGTCCTGGCGCGACCGCTCATTGCCATTGTCGGCTCGCGCAACGCCTCAGGAGCCGGCGTAAAATTTGCCGAACGGATTGCGCGCGATCTCGGCAATGCCGGCTTTGCCGTCGTGTCGGGACTCGCGCGCGGGATTGATGCTGCCGCACATCGCGCCAGCTTAAGTACGGGGACTATTGCCGTGCTTGCGGGCGGTCATGACTGCATCTATCCGGCAGAACACGTCACTTTGGTGGAAAAACTTGTCGTCGGTGGCGCGGCTATATCGGAAATGCCATTTGCCTGGGAACCGCGTGCCCATGATTTTCCCCGCCGCAATCGCCTGATCTCCGGCCTTTCACTCGGCGTCGTGATTGTGGAAGCGGCCCGGCGCTCCGGCTCGCTGATCACCGCGCGGCTTGCCGGCGAACAAGGACGCGAAGTCTTCGCGGTGCCAGGTTCGCCACTCGACCCACGCAGCGAAGGCACCAACGGGCTCCTCAAGCAAGGCGCGATCCCGGTGACCGAGGCAGGGGACGTCATCGCGGCGGTCGAGCCTATTCTCGGACGCGGGCTCAATCCGTTGTCGGCTGAAGAACCATCACAGGAGCCGCTCAGGCAATCCGTTTCCGAGCCCGATGCGGACGAGCGCACGCGTCTCATCGAATTGCTCGGGCCCGCGCCCGTGTCGATCGATGACCTGGTGCGGCTCTCGCATACCTCCACGACGATCGTGCGCAGTGTCCTGCTGGAACTTGAAATCGCCGGCCGCCTGGAACGTCATGGTGCCGGGTTGGTGTCGCTCTTGTAACGTGCGATACGAACGGCCCTATCGGATTCTTTTCATGCTCAGCAGATCTCTCATAGCCCTCGCGGTCCTTCTGGTATTTCAGGGCGGACCACCGCGGGCACAGGAACAGTCCTTCGCAGCTTTTGCTTCCGCGCTATGGCCGGATGCGCAGGCCAAGGGCGTCACCCGAACGACTTTTGATCTCGCGCTAAAAGGGGTTACGCCCGACCAGCGCGTGATCGCGGCCACGCAGCGGCAGCCGGAGTACGGCAAGCCCGTCGGTGATTATATAAACGCGATCGTTTCAAACCGCCGCATCGCGGACGCCCAACTCAAGGCGCGCGAGTGGACAAAAACCTTTGACGATGTCGAAAAGAAATTTCAGGTCGAGCGCTGGGTGCTGCTCGCATTGTGGGGCATGGAGTCCGACTTCGGCACCGAAAAAGATCGCTGGGATGTCTTTCGCTCGCTCGCGACACTTGCCTATGTGAAGTATCGCCATCCTTATTTCCGGAACGAATTGATCGTCGCGATGCTCATCATGCAGAACAACCACTTTACCCGCGACAAGATGGTCAGCTCATGGGCCGGCGCCATGGGTCAAAGCCAATTCATGCCGTCGAATTTCGTCGACTATGCGGTGGATTTTTCAGGCGATGGCCATATCGACATCTGGAGCAATGTGCCGGACGTGCTCGGCTCCACCGCCAATTATTTACACAAATGGAAATGGAATGCCGCGCTGCCTTGGGGCTTTGAGGTCATTGTACCGAACGGATTCGACTATATGAGCAGCCGGGCGACATTCGCTGATTGGCAAAAACTCGGCGTGCGCCGCGCCGACGGAAAGCCTTTTCCGTCCGCTGGCCAGGGAATCCTATTCTTCCCGAGCGGTGCGAAAGGTCCCGGATTTATCGTCACAGAAAATTTCGATGTGCTGAAGGAATACAACAACTCGGACGCCTATGCGATTGCAGTCGGCCACCTCGCCGACCGAATGCACGGCGGCGGCTTGATCAAGACCGCCTGGCCGAAAGACGACCATCAACTTTCTCGCGATGCGCGCATCGCGTTGCAGAAAAAACTATCGGAGCTCGGTTACAGGGTGAACGATTTCGAGGGTCACATCGATTTTGATTTGAGGGACAACATCCGGGTGGAGCAGAAAAAACTCGATCTGTTGCCCGATGGAACGCCAACGGCGGTCTTGCTGGAAAAACTCGGCGTTAAAGCCCAGTAGCCAACGCACCGGCGAATCTTGAAATCGGACGGCCCCCACTAGCCAAAATAGCACAAATTAATTATAACTACTTTTGGTTGTATTTTCGTCGGGCTGGTCTCTTTCATGCCCCATTTCGCTGGTCTGACACGGCTTCTTAACCCGCTCATTTGACAGTAGGGGTCACCTTCCCCATGTTCCGGGCCAAAGATGCGGCTGATTCCGCCCTGATTCTCATTGGTTCTGGCGGATAACCCACTGGATTTTCATGGATATTGTCGTAGTCGAGTCGCCGTCCAAGGCGAAGACGATCAATAAATACCTCGGCTCCGGCTATGAGGTTCTGGCCTCGTTTGGCCATATCCGCGACCTGCCCCCCAAAGATGGCTCGGTCGATCCGGATAACGATTTCCGCATGCTCTGGGAGGTCGACGCCAGATCGAACCAGCGCATGAACGATATCGCTCGCGCGCTCAAGGGTGCCGACAAGCTGATCCTCGCCACCGACCCCGATCGTGAAGGCGAGGCGATCTCCTGGCACGTGCTTGAGGTGCTGAAGGAAAAGAAGGCGCTCACGGACCAGAAGATTGAGCGCGTCGTTTTCAATGCCATCACCAAGCAGGCCGTGAGCGAGGCAATGAAGCATCCGCGCCAGATCGATGGCGCACTGGTCGATGCCTATCTTGCCCGCCGCGCGCTCGACTATCTCGTCGGCTTCACGCTTTCTCCAGTGCTCTGGCGCAAGCTGCCGGGCGCCCGCTCCGCTGGCCGCGTGCAGTCGGTTGCGCTGCGGCTCGTCTGCGACCGCGAGCTGGAAATCGAAAAATTCGTTGCAAAGGAATATTGGTCGATCGTTGCCAAGCTGGCGACCCCGCGTAACGAAGTCTTCGAGGCGCGCCTGGTCGGCGCGGACGGTCGGAAGATTCAACGCCTCGACATCGGCTCCGGCGCCGAGGCTGAAGCGTTCACCCGCGACCTCGAGGCCGCGACCTTCAAGATTGCCAGTGTTGAAGCAAAGCCAGCCCGCCGCAACCCGCCGCCGCCTTTCACCACATCGACAATGCAGCAGGAGGCCAGCCGCAAGCTCGGCTTCGCCCCCGCGATCGCCATGCGTCTCGCGCAGCGGCTCTACGAAGGTGTGGAGCTCGACGGCGAGACCACCGGTTTGATCACCTATATGCGCACCGACGGCATTGACATGGCGCCGGAGGCGATTGCCGACATCCGCACAATGCTGGGACGCAACTACGGCAAGGAGTACGTTCCCGCTTCGCCGCGCGAGTATCACAACAAGTCGAAGAATGCGCAGGAGGCGCACGAAGCGGTGCGCCCGACCAGTGCAAGCCGCACGCCCGCAGAAGTCGCAAAATATGTCGATCGCGACCAGGCGCGGCTGTACGAGCTGATCTGGAATCGCGCGATCGCAAGCCAGATGGAATCCGCGGAGCTCGAGCGCACCACGGTCGACATCGTTGCCACGGCAGGCTCGCGGAACATTGAGCTGCGCGCGTCCGGGCAAGTGGTGAAGTTCGATGGCTTCCTGACTCTTTACCAGGAAGGCCAGGACGAAACGGCCGATGACGATGAGTCACGCCGTCTGCCGGCGATGTCGGAAGGCGAGTTGCTCAACAAGCAGGCGATCGACTCGTCGCAGCATTTCACGGAACCCCCGCCACGCTTTTCAGAAGCCGCGTTGGTCAAGCGGATGGAAGAGCTCAGTATCGGCCGTCCTTCGACCTATGCCTCCATTCTGCAGGTGCTGCAGGACCGCGGTTATGTCCGCATCGACAAGAAGCGCCTCATTCCGGAAGACAAAGGCCGCGTCGTCGTCGCTTTCCTCGAAAGTTTCTTCACGCGCTACGTCGAATACGATTTCACAGCGAGTCTCGAAGAAAAGCTCGACGAAATTTCAGCAGGCAAGATCGAGTGGCGCGCCGTGCTCGCTGAGTTCTGGGAGCAGTTCGTCGGCTCCGTCAACGAGATCAAGGAAGTGCGCAATCGCGTCGTGCTCGACGCGCTCAACGATCTACTCGAGCCGCATATTTTCCCGGAACGCACCGATGGCGTGCCCCGACGGAAATGCCCGCAATGCGAAACCGGTCAGCTTTCGCTGAAGACCGGACGTTTCGGCGCCTTCGTCGGCTGCTCGAATTATCCGGAATGCAATTTCACGCGGCAGATCACGCCCAATGCCGACGGCGTTCAGGGCAAAAAGGTGTTGGGCGAAGACCCGGCCTCCGGCCTTGAGGTGACGCTGCGCGGCGGTCGTTTCGGTCCCTATTTGCAGCTCGGTGAGCAGATCAAGCCGCCGAAGCCAAAGAAGGGCGAGAAGAAACAGGAAGTCGAGAAGCCCAAGCGCGCCAGCGTTCCGAAAGGCGTTTTGCCCGACGACATCGATCTCGAAAAGGCGCTCGGTTTGCTCGCCCTGCCGCGCGAAGTCGGGCTGTCTCCCGAAGACGGCGAGCCAATTCTCGCCGGCATTGGACGGTTCGGTGCTTACGTCAAGCACGGTAAGACCTACGCGAATCTGGAAGACGGCGACGACGTGCTGACCATCGGCCTCAATCGTGCGGTCACCCTGGTCGCCGAGAAGAAAGCCAATCCGAAGAAAGGTCGCCGCTTCGGCGCCGATCCTGGCAAGGTTTTGGGAGAACACCCCGACCAAGGCGGGCCGGTTGTCGTCAAGAATGGCCGCTACGGGCCTTACGTGAGCCATAACGGCATCAACGCAACCATCACCGGCGATAAGACGCCGGAGACGATTACCTTGACCGAGGCGATCGTGCTGCTCGATGCCCGCGCCGATCAGCTCGGCTCACAGCCGCGGCGTGCGGCTGGCCGCAAGAAGGCCGGCGAGTCATCGGAAGCGCCAAAGGGCCGCAAGAAGAAAGCCGCCGAAACGGCGGATACGGCCGAGAAAGCCGCCAAGCCGCGCAAGAAGGCGGCGAAAAAGGCTGCCAAAATCTCGGCCGCCGAATAACTAGCGATGCCGAGTTCTAAACATTACATTGCGTTCAATCGCGCCGTTTTGGCGCAGGACTGTTATTTTGAAAAAACACGCTAATAAAGCACCCTCCCTTCCCTCAAAGGCCGACATCCTCGCCTTCATCGGCAACAATCCCGGCAAAGTCGGCACCCGCGAAATCGCTCGCGCATTCGGTTTGAAAAACGCGCTCCGCGCAGACCTCAAGCGTCTGCTGCGTGAACTCGCCGACGAAGGTTCGATCGAAAAGCGGCGCAAGAAGCTGCACCATGCCGGCGCCCTGCCCTCCACCGTCTTCGCCGACGTCACCGCGCGCGACAGTGACGGCGATCTCGTCGCCACGCCGGACGAATGGGACGAGGACGCCCGTGGCGCCGCTCCGAAAATCCGCATTCACACGCCGCGTAAGGCAGGGCCGGGCGAAGCCGCGGGAATCGGCGACCGCGTACTTCTGCGGGTGGAAGAAATCGAGGCGGAAGACGACGTCCATTATCGCGGCCGCATCATCAAGATTATCGATCATCCCAAACATCGGGTGCTCGGAATCTTCCATAAAGTTGCGCATGGCGGCGGACGGCTCGAACCGGTCGACAAGAAAATGATCGGCAAACAACTCGTAATTCCCGCCGGCGCGACCGCTGACGCCGAGGATGGCGATCTCATCGCGGTCGAAACATCACGGGCACCGCGATTGGGTCTGCCAACCGGCCGCGTCGTCGAGCGTCTTGGCTCCCTCAAAAGCGAACGCGCAGTCAGCCTGATCGCGATTCACGCGCATAGCATCCCCTCCGTGTTCCGCCGTGAGACGCAACTCGAAGCTGACGCCGCCAAACCCGCGACACCCCACGGCCGCGAAGACTGGCGCCACGTTCCTTTTGTCACCATCGATCCCGTCGACGCCAAAGACCATGATGACGCCGTCCAGGCCGAGCGGGATACGACCTCGAACAACCACGGCGGTTTTATCGTCAATGTCGCCATCGCCGACGTTTCCCACTACGTAACCCCGGGCTCTGCGCTCGACCGCGAAGCGCTCATACGTGGCAACTCGGTCTATTTCCCGGACCGCGTGGTGCCGATGCTGCCGGAGCGCATTTCGAACGATCTCTGCTCGTTGCGACCGCACGAGGACCGTGCCGCCCTCGCCGTGCGGATGGTGATCGGCGCCGATGGCCGCAAGCGGTCGCACACTTTTCACCGCATCCTTATGCGTTCGGCCGCAAAACTTTCCTATCAGCAGGCGCAATTGGCGATCAGCGGACGTCCTGATGAGGATACCGAAAGATTGGTCGAGCCAATGCTCACGCCACTTTATGCGGCCTACGAGACGGTGGCGCGGGCGCGTGTCGAGCGACAACCTCTCGATCTCGATCTGCCAGAGCGGAAGATTGTTCTTAAGGGCGACAGCACCGTCGACCGCGTGATGACCGTCGAGCGGCTGGAAGCGCACCGGCTGATCGAGGAATTCATGATCCTCGCGAATGTCGCGGCCGCCGAAACGCTCGAACGTGCGCGCTGCCCCCTCATCTATCGCGTGCACGACGAACCCGCGATCGAAAAGGTGCAGGCGCTGCGCGAGTTTTTGGCGACCCTCGACATCCCTTTCGCCAAAGGCGGCGCGCTCAAGCCCGAAGCGTTCAATCGTATCCTGGCGCGCGTGAAGGGCCGGGATGCCGAGCAACTCATCAATGAGATCGTTTTGCGCACGCAGGCGCAGGCAGAGTATTCAGCCGAAAACTACGGTCACTTCGGCCTCAATCTTCGCCGCTATGCGCACTTCACCTCACCGATCCGCCGCTATGCCGATCTGATCGTGCATCGTGGCCTGATCCGTGCGTTGAAGCTTGGATCCGACGGCCTGCCCGAAAGCACCGACCAGAAAGCCCTGGCCGAAGTCAGCGCACAGATTTCCGCTACCGAGCGTCGCGCGATGTTGGCCGAACGCGAGACAAACGACCGCCTGATTGCGCATTTCCTTGCCGATCGCATCGGCGCGCAATTCGACGGCCGCATTTCCGGCGTTACCCGAGCAGGACTGTTCGTAAAATTGCGCGAGACTGGCGCGGATGGATTCGTGCCCGCGCGAACCATTGGCGACGAATATTTCCGCTACGAGGAAAAAGGGCACGCCATGGTCGGCTCGCGCTCTGGCGAGACCTACCGCCTCGGCGACCCGGTGACGGTTAAGCTGGTGGAAGCCGCGCCGGTTGCCGGGGCACTCCGCTTCGAACTGTTGTCGGAAGGGCGGGCTGGGCGCCCGAGCCGGCGCGCGCGCCAAGAAATGCGGCCGAACGATCGCTTCGTGCCAAACCGCCATCGCGGCAAGCGACGGAAGGGACGATGACGAAAGACCTCGGAAAAATTTGGGCTGAGCGCATGACAAAGTCAGAGCGCGACACGTCATTTCCTGACAGCGAACCGCGCGACGCCGCGACGTTGATGCTGATCGACCGCTCCGGGACCAAGCCGAAGGTGCTGCTTGGGCGCCGCCACGCCGGGCACAAGTTTATGCCGGGGAAATTCGTCTTTCCGGGCGGCCGCATCGAGCCCATGGACCGGCTGATGACCGCATTGAGCGAGCTGCATCCGGACACCCAGAAGAAACTCATGGTGCAGGTTTCAGAACCTAATGCCGAATTTGCGCGCGCCTTTGCGCTGGCGGCAGTGCGCGAAACCGCGGAAGAAACCGGCCTTCTGCTCGGCGTGAAACGCGACCAGCCTCCGGCGGTGCCCGGCGAAATCTGGACCGAGTTTGCAAAGGCCAAGGTGCACCCCGACCTCGGTCAGATCCATTTCGTCGCGCGTGCTGTTACACCGCCGCGGCGGCCACGCCGGTTCGACACGCGCTTTCTGACTGCAGACGCATCGGCAATAGCCCACACCATCGAGGGTGTGGTTGGGCCGGATTCAGAACTGGTCGAACTCACCTGGGTGCCGATCGAAGAAGCAACCCATCTCGATATGCCGACGATCACAGGCATTGTTTTGGAGGAGTTGCTGGCGCGGGTGGAATCCGGCATGGGCCACCAACTTCCGGTGCCCTATTACTTCATGGTCGACCAGCAATTCTTCCGGGAACTGCTGTAAACATTCGAAAACAGTGCTTTTCTTGACATTTGCCGCTTCGGCGCTAGTTTCCGCGCCAAAGGCATCCCCGCCACCGCACGAGACGACTTAAGGAAAACTCCATGGCCAAAGCCGCCAGTCTCAAGATCAAGCTGGTCTCCAGCGCCGGCACCGGTCACTACTATGTGACCCGGAAAAATTCGCGTACGCAAACCGACAAGATGAAAAAGAAAAAATACGATCCGATCGCGAAAAAACACGTCGAGTATAGCGAATCCAAAATCAAGTGATTGCGGAGGCATCTACGATGCTTCGCACGCTCTTTATCGCCTTGTTACTTTTGCCGCTCGCCTGCGCGCAGGCCGGCGCCGCCGAAAAGCACAAGCTCGCGCTCCAGATCAGCGACAATGACCCGGCCAAGATGAACGCCGTTCTCAACGTCGCCACGAACGTGTCAAAATATTACTCCGACAAAGGCGAAGAGATCGATATCCAGATTGTCGCCTTCAATGCCGGGCTCCACATGCTGCGTGAGGATACCTCCCCTGTAAAGCCGCGGCTGAAATCGTTCAAGCAAGGCATGCCTAACGTTTCTTTCATGGCCTGCGAAAACACGCTCGAGGCGATGACCCGCACGGAGGGCAAAGAGCCGCCGCTGGTCGAAAATGCCGAGCGTGTGAAGGCAGGTGTGGTCACGCTGGTCGAACTCAGCGAAAAGGGCTGGGCGATCGTCCGGCCTTAGCAGACGCAATCACCCAATTGGTGGCCGGCCGGAAGCGGCAGCATGAGGAGGCCACTCGCACCGCTCCCGGGCCGGCCGAAACCCTACAGACCCAGGAGATGCGGCGGACCTGGCACCGGCAGGGTTTTCAAGGGCCAGCGTAGGGCGAGTCGGCGACAGTGTCACCGGTGCCATCCCCTGTTTGTCCCTCACCCGACAACTGCACCAAGTTCGCTAAGCCTTTAGGCACTCAAGCGATTTGCCTGGCCGGGTCAGGTTCGGCCGGGTGCAAACATGGGCGGCGCAACTTGCGATGTCACACCCCGGCCTGTCGCCGGCATCGATGTGCACGCGGCCGCCTCACCGACGAACATACACGTGCGGCCAGTCGCGGAACACGCATGGATGATTATCGGGACGGTGTAAGCGTTCTGGCTGAATTTGTCGGCCGCTTCGACTTGCGCCGAAGTGTCGGCACCGCGAAACAGCTTCAATGTGCCGGGAGCCAGCCGAAAAAGATATCGATCTTCCCCTGCGCGAATAGTGTCATTCACCTGTAGTGCATCGACTTCGAAATCAAATTTTTTCTTGTCGCCGGGCACCTTGGACACCAGAGAAAGCGATCTCGAATAAACCGTCACCGCTGTCGCATTCAGAAATGCCGCGTAAATCTTCTGCCACTCGCCGGCGTCTTTTCCGGCCGACGAGACGCACTTGCCATCCTGCTCAAAGTCAATTTGCTGAATGACTGCTGGTCCCAAGCCCAGGTTCTTGATGCTCAGGCTCATATCCGCAAAGACCGGCAGCAGCGACGGCCGCGGCTGAATGGAGATTTCCTTGTATTCCAGGTCTCGCCGTTGAGCGTCAACGGTGTGATACAGCGACAACGCCGCGATGAACATTGAGCTCATCGCCACGATCGTAGGAGCGGATTTTGCGAATGCTCCGAAGAACCGCTTAAGCAAAGACGCCTCCCTCGCAACTGGCTAAGTTCGGCTCCTGCCGTCGATTCCTATCTTTTCGCTGGATCCCCTGCCGCAACCTCAGGCGGCGTCCGGAACCACGCGATTTCGGCCGTCGCGTTTAGCGCGATAAAGCGCTTGATCGGCCCGCTTGAGTATGGTCGCCGCGTTGTCGGACGGCTCGGAAAGTGCGGAGATACCAATCGAAATCGTGACTCCGATGTTGCGCTTGCCTTGCTCAATCGTAAACGGCTCACTGGCAATGCGCCGGCGCAAACGCTCGGCGACCATTGTCGCCACGGCCATATCGGTTTCGGGCATTACGATGACAAATTCTTCGCCGCCATACCGGCACGCGAGATCGATATTGCGGATCGCCTTGCGGATTCGCAGCGAGAATTCGCGCAACACGTCATCACCTGCGTCGTGACCATAGCCGTCATTGACCGCTTTGAAATAGTCGATGTCGACCACCAGCACTGTGATTGGCTTGCCGCGGGCGGCCGATTGCTCCACCAGCGTACCCAGGTGCGTTTCCATGTAGCGGCGGTTGAAGAGGCCCGTTAATCCGTCGGTGATCGCCAACTCGATCGACATCTGCACGTTGTCGCGCAGCCGTTCGGTGTAGCGCCTCTTCTTGATCTGGGTGCGCACACGCGCGAGCAATTCGTTTTTGTCTATTGGGCGCGTCAAATAGTCGTTCACGCCGATTTCCAATCCGCGCGCCAGTTGCGCGACGTTGTTGGCTTCGGCAAGCGCCAGGATGGGGATATTTCGGGTGCGCTCGAGCGAGCGGAGCTGGCTGCACAAACGAAGGCCGTCGAAGTCCTTTAGCCCGAGCGAGGCGATCACGAGGTCATAGTCGCCTTCGGCGGCACGAAACAACGCCTCGTTCGGATCGACTTCAATGTCAACGGTGTGCTCGGCTGACAAGATAGCCGTCAGGCGCTCATAAGAGCTTTGCCGGTCGTCCACGATCAGCACGCGGCCATTGCGGCCGGTTTCCAGCACCGCCTCGCGCTCGGGGCTCTGGATGCCGATTTCCTTCGAGGTGACCGCGCGCATGCGGAGCTCATCGGTGACCATTTTCAGCCGCGCCAGCGAACGCACACGCGACAGGAGCGCGATGTCGCTGACCGGCTTGGTCAGGAAGTCGTCGGCGCCGGCTTCCAGGCCGCGCACACGGTCGGACGGCTGATCGAGCGCAGTCACCATGACGACAGGAATATGATGGGTGAGCGGATTGGATTTGAGCTTGCGACAGACCTCGAAGCCATCGAGCTCTGGCATCATCACATCGAGCAAAACGATATCGCACTCGGCGCGCTCACAGAGCGCCAGCGCCTCGACACCATTATACGCGGTCGTAACGTCAAAATATTCGGCCGACAGCCGCGCCTCGAGCAGCTTCACGTTGGCTGGCACGTCGTCGACGACGAGAACCCGGGCTGTCATCGAGGCACCTTTCAGCCCGTACCGAGGAAGTGGCGGATCGTCTCGATGAATTTGCCAACGGAGATCGGCTTGGAGAGATAGGCCTCGCAGCCCCCCTCGCGAATACGCTCCTCATCGCCCTTCATGGCAAACGCCGTGACCGCCACGACCGGGATGGCTTTGAGCTCTGGATCATCTTTGAGCCATTTGGTCACTTCGAGACCCGAAACTTCGGGCAACTGGATGTCCATCAAAATCAAATCCGGCCGGTGCTTGCGGGCGAGATCGAGCGCTTCAATGCCGTTGCGGGTGCCGATAGTTTGGTAACCATGGGCTTCAAGAAGGTCGTGGAAGAGCTTCATATTGAGCTCGTTGTCTTCCACGATCAGGACGGTCTTTGGCATTACCCCTTTCCCGCCCTTTTTGTCCCCAATGCGCGTGAAGTCGCGCAGGCGCAGTCGCCACCACGCCCTCGCTCGGGCATGATCGGCACGGTAGTGCCGATTTGTTACGGAAAGGCAAATTTACTTGATGAAGCAAAGCCATCCGTTCACACGGGAACAGGCAGAAGGGCTTGCGATTCAGGCCCTTACGTTCATTGCTGGGGATGGTGAACGCCTCGGGCGCTTTCTCGCCGTAACCGGCATTGGTCCAGCTGAGATTCGCTCCGCTGCGCGTGAGCTAGGGTTTCTGGCCGGCGTACTCGACTATTTAGCGTCCGACGACAGACTGATCACAGCCTTTGCAAGCGAGGTCGGTCTCGACCCCGCCGATGTCGACCGGGGGCGGACAGCGCTTGCCGGCCGTCCCTGGGAACGCGAGATGCCATGAATTTTTGTCGCGACTGCCTTGCCGACACGCCCGCTCAGCCGGTGCGTTGCCCGCTTTGTGGTTCGCCGCGATTGGTGCGCCACCCCGACATCGATACGCTCACCATCGCCCATGTCGATTGCGACGCTTTTTACGCAACCATCGAAAAGCGTGACGATCCTTCGCTGGCCGACAAACCGGTGATTATTGGCGGCGGCAAGCGCGGCGTCGTAGCGGCTGCATGTTATGTCGCGCGCACTTACGGAATTCGCTCAGCAATGCCGATGTTCGAGGCCAAGCAGCGTTGCCCGGACGCTGTCGTGGTAAAACCGAACATGGCAAAATATGTACAGGTCGGGCGCGACGTGCGCAGTGCGATGTTTGCGCTCACACCGTTGGTTGAGCCTCTGTCGATTGATGAGGCATTTCTCGATCTCACCGGCACCGAACGGCTGCACGGCATGAGCGCCGCAAAAGCACTCGCACGATTCGCCGCCAACATTGAGCGCGACCTTGGCATCACCATTTCGATTGGACTCTCGGCCAACAAATTTCTTGCCAAAATCGCCTCAGACATGGACAAGCCGCGCGGCTTTGCCGCGCTCGGACAAAGCGAAGCTATCGCGTTTCTTGCGCCGAAACCGCTCGGTTTCATCTTCGGCGTCGGCACGGTGAGTGCAGCCAGGCTTGCGAGCGACGGCTTTCGCACGATCGCCGATCTGCAACGCGCCGATGAGCGCGATTTGATGCGCCGTTATGGCGAAGAGGGGGCGCGCCTATGGCGCCTCGCGCGCGGAAGGGACACACGCGCGGTCGACCCCGGGCGCGACACCAAAAGCGTGTCGGCAGAAACCACTTTCGAACGGGATATCGGAGACTTCCGCCCCCTCGAACAGCATTTGTGGGATTTAACCGAACGCGTATCGGCGCGCCTCAAGGCCAACGCGCTTGCAGGCTCGACCGTGACGCTCAAACTCAAGAGCGCGGATTTCAAAATCCGCACGCGCGCACGCGCGCTTGCTGCACCTACGCAACTCGCGGCACGCATTTTCGCAGCCGGCCGCGATCTGCTCGCGCACGAGATAGGCACCACCCGCTTCCGCCTTATCGGAATCGGCGTCAGCCATCTGGAGGATGCCACTGGCGATGACCTGGCGGATCTCATCGACCGCCGCGCCGCTGAGGCCGAACACGCAATCGACAGACTGCGTTCAAAGTTCGGCCGCGACGCCGTCGTGAAAGGCCTGGCGTTCGATGACGATCAACCCGCGCCTAAGGGCACGGCTTCGGCGTCTTCAACTCCAGCGAAGTCATCTCGCCGGTAATCGTAAAATCGCTGTAATCGAGGACGAGCGCGCGCGAGATGCCGTTCTCATAAAGTTCAAAGCCGATCGAGTAGACCGGCGTTTGCTCACCGCCCTTTTCGTCCTTTTCGTCCTTTTTCTCAAAATAGCTGATCGTTACTGGCCAGCGGGTGAGCTTTGCCTGTTCCGGCATCTTCCCTCCCGCATCCTCGGCCGGCTTTTCGCCGGGTGTTATCGGGCGGCCAATAACTGTGAGGGTATTATAGAGTTTCTCGCCGGTTTCCGATCCGTCATAGACTGGAAATTCCAGAACGGACTTGCCCTCGCGCGCGGCGGCAATAATTCGCCGCATGTGTTCGGTCGGAAATACCGCACCGGCCGGCACGGTCAAATTCTTTTCCTTCGGCTTGCTGAGACTTATCGCCACCGTTTTGGCGTTTCGCTCGGCCTGGCCGTCAACGATGTCCGTGCGTTGTTCGTTAAAAAGATTTTCCGAATTGAAGCGGAATTTCTTGGCCTCGCCGTCTTCCCAAGTGGTCGAGCGCAAATCGCTGAGCGCGGCCTGGCCTTCACCGGAGTCTAGCTCGGACACCTGACGGAATTGCAGCTGATAGCCTTCGCAGGCACTGCCGGAAAAGTCGTAGAGAATGCGGCCTCGGACCGCCTCGATGCCACGGCTACCGTGCGATTTGGAGAGCTTGAGGTCATAGATCGCCCGATGCGGCGCCAATAAAACGTGGTCCGCTGGAGGGGCCGCCGCTGCAGGTCGGTGGAGCACCATCCCCGCAACGCCAAACGCCAGGATCGAAGCAGTCCATCGGCTGGCGCTAATATTGATGTTCATCGATTTGGGCCTTTCCGCCGCAGCGTGGGCGCCACGCGCAAGAGCAGAAAGATGCAAGATCTGGGCAAGATAGAGGCCGTTACAGATTCCAGCAACCGCGCCGATCGGCGCCTTGCACGGTAGCGCGCAATCGGCCAAGGATCGCGACAAATCACCGCCCCGGGGAGGACACCATGGCAGGATTCGTCGAAAAGAAGCTCGCAAGCCTGGATATCGCCCTGCCGACCCCGGCAAGCCCGATTGCCAATTACGTGCCGTTCGTGCGCAGCGGCAACACGCTCGTCGTCTCCGGCCAGCTTTGCTTTGGCAGCGACGGCAAGTTGACCGCAAAAGGTCAGCTCGGCGGCGGCGTGTCGCTCGAGGACGGGCAGAAAGCGGCGCGCGCCTGCGCCGTGAACTTGCTGGCGCAGCTCAAGGCCGCGCTTGGCGATCTCGACAAGGTGACGCGTGTGGTGCGGCTGGGCGGTTTCATCAATTCGGCGCCCGGATTTACTGATGGCCCAAAGGTTATGAACGGCGCATCCGACCTGATGGTGGAGGTATTCGGTGAAAAGGGCCGTCATGCGCGCAGTACTGTGGGCGTCGCCGCACTGCCGGCGGATGCCGCCGTTGAAGTCGAGGGTCTCTTCGAGATTTCCAACACGTGATCCCGAAAAGCGGCACTGATTTTCAAAAAGCATGCTCAAACCGACATAAGCCCAAATGCCTGCGCTCGAATGGCTCACCGCGCGTCCGATTGCCCATCGCGGCCTCCATGACGCGCCGAGCGGCGCCATCGAGAACACGGCCGCGGCCTTTTCTGCCGCAATTGCTGGCGGTTACGGCATGGAAACCGATCTGCAAATCAGTGCCGACGGTGAAGCCATGGTGCATCACGACGATGCGCTCGGACGACTGACGGAAGGCAGCGGCCGTCTCGCAGAGATGACCGCGGCGGACATCAAGGCGGTGCGTTTCAAAGCAAGCACAGCGCGCATCCTCACGCTCGGCGAACTATGCGACCTCGTTGCCGGCCAGGCGCCGCTTCTCCTTGAACTCAAGAGCCGTTTCGATGGCGATCTGCGGGTAGCGAAACGTACCGTGGAGGTGCTCTCGGGTTATTCGGGCCCGGCCGCGGTGATGTCGTTCGACCCGGATTTAATCGAGGCCGTGCGACTTGCTGCGCCGGTTGTAACGCGCGGTATCGTCGCCGAATGGCGCTATTCTGATTCTGAATGGGACAGTCTATCGAACGCGCAAAGACGAAGCCTGACCTGGCTGCTGCATGCACCGAAGAGCCGTCCGCAATTTCTCGCTTATTCGGTCAAAGATTTGCCGGCTGCCCCCCTGCTCCTGGCACGCACATTTTTCGGCTTGCCGTTGCTGACCTGGACGGTGCGCACCGAAGGTGACCGGAAGCTCGCTACGCGCTGGGCGGACCAGATCATATTCGAGGGCTGGAGGCCGTAAGGTCGCGTGTGGGGAGGGAAAGAACCCAATCACAGGCCGCTGTGCGGCATGCGTCCGGCGCAGCTAAGCTCGGCTGAAATTCGGACGAAATCGGGCTTAAAGTTGGGGTAGGATAGCGTTGCCCCCAATGAGCGACACCGAAATTCAAATTCGCATTGCGCAATCGCTCGCCGGGATCCCGCCTGCGGCGTGGAACCTTTGCGCGGCCGGTTCGGTCGCCGACGCAGCTCAATTAGGGGACGAAATTAAACTAACACATGAGGATAATTCGTCCCCAAAGTTATCGACACAAGGACAATGCAGTAACCCTTTTATTTCACACGAATTTTTGTCGTCACTTGAGGAGACGGCCTCGGTTGGCGGCCGCACAGGCTGGCAGCCTCGGCACCTGCTGGCGCAAGACCGCGAAGGCAACCTTCTAGGGGCCGCGCCCTGCTATGTGAAAGCCCATTCGCGCGGCGAATATGTCTTTGACCATGGCTGGGCCGAAGCCTTCGAGCGGGCTGGCGGTGACTATTATCCAAAGCTCCAGGTCGCGGTGCCATTCACACCGGTGACCGGGCCTCGGCTCCTTGCAGCGCCCGGCCGGCTGGCGCCGACAGTCCGCGGCGGCTTGGCCGACGCCCTCATTGAAATCACGACTAAGAGTGAACTGTCCTCCGCACACGTGACTTTCCTCACCGAGCCGGAATGGCGCGAACTGGGCAAGCGGGGCTTCCTGCAGCGCACAGACCAGCAGTTCCATTGGGAAAATGACGGCTATGCCTCGTTCGAGGATTTCTTGGCGGCGCTCGCCTCCCGCAAGCGCAAAACAATCCGCCGCGAACGAAAGGAGGCGCTCAGCGCCGCCGGCGTCGAGGTGCTCTGGCTCACCGGTCAGGATCTGACGGAATCTGTCTGGGACGCTTTCTTCGCTTTTTATATGGAAACCGGCTCACGCAAATGGGGCCGTCCCTATCTGACCCGTGAATTTTTTTCCGTCGTCGCGACGAAAATGCGCGACCGTATCCTGCTCGTCATGGCACGCCGCGCCGGCCGCTGGATCGCGGGGGCTATCAATTTCATCGGCTCGGATACGCTCTACGGCCGCAACTGGGGTTCAATCGAGCACCACCCCTTTCTGCATTTCGAGGTCTGCTATTATCAGGCCATCGACTACGCGATCGCACATGGGCTGAAGCGGGTCGAAGCTGGCGCGCAAGGCGAGCATAAGCTCTCGCGCGGCTACACGCCCCGCACCACCTATTCCGCCCATTTCATCGCAAATCCGGCGTTGCGCCGCGCCGTTGCAGACTATCTTTCGCGCGAGCGCCTTTATGTACAGGCCACAGCGGAAGAGCTTGCGGCGGCCGCGCCATTCCGCAAGGATTTGGTCGAACAGGAATAAGCACAATCTCGAAAACCGGAAACCGGTTTTTGGCCAGCGTTGTGTGCCGCTGAAATGATTTGGGGGAGCCGATGCCGAATTACGACCCAAACAATATCTTCGCCAAAATTCTGCGTGGCGAGCTGCCCTGCTACAAGGTCTATGAAGACGACAAAACGCTCGCGTTCCTCGACATCATGCCGCGCTCGCCAGGCCATACGCTGGTTCTCCCGAAAGCGCCTGCCCGCAACATCCTCGACGTCGGCGCAGACGACCTCGCGCATGTTGCAATGGTCGCGCAAAAAGTCGCCAAGGCGGCCATCAAGGCGTTTTCGGCAGATGGCATTACCATCCAGCAATTCAACGAGGGGGCCGGAGGACAAGTCGTATTCCACTTGCACCTGCACGTTATTCCACGCAAAGCCGGCGTCACCATGAAGCCGCCGGCAAGCGAGAAAGAAAAGCCCGATGTCCTGGCCGAAAACGCCAAGAAGCTTGCCGCGGCCATGGCTGCGGGTTGAATCAGGCAGAGAACAAAAAACCGCCTAGCAGTAGCACTGCCTCCCCGACCAGAACGCCGGCAAAAACCGACCGCTGAATGCCGACAAACGCGAGGAAGCCGCACACCGCCGCGGTCACGCGTACACCGAGCGGAATGGTAGCAAGCGCTCCAGTTGAAAAGAGAATCAGTTTGGCAATCACGCCGGCAAGGATTGCGGTCGCCACGGCCCGCGACCACACCACGACTTCGGAATCTTCGTTAAGCCCGCGAGCCAGCGCCAGCCCCAATACGCGCCAGATTTCGTTCGGCAAAAAGCCGACCAATATCAGCACCAGATATGGCGACAATTCTGCCATGGCGCTCAAACGGCTGCCTCGCGCAGACGATGTGCGGCATAAGCAAGAGAGCCGCCGACCACACCGGTCCACATCAGGTCGAGACCGACGTGAAAGAACGCCAGCGCCGGCCCGAGCAAGAGTCCGAACACGAGCGCCAGCCGGTCGACCAACATCTGGGCGTTGCGCGCGGTCGAAATCAGGAACGACAGCGGGGTGAGAAACAGGAGCGTGCCCGCATACAGCGGCGGCAATCCAGCGGCGAGGTAATAGCCGACGAACCCGAACGCAGCCGCCGTAACGTTATAGCCAACTGACAAGCCGTTGCAGAAAGCGATGCGATACTCATACGGCACCGTCGGCAGCAGCCGCAAGGATTCAACCCACATGCTCACCGCTGTGAAGTGCGTCGGCAGGAGCAGATCGCGCAAACGCGTGTTCGGCCCGCGCAGCAGGGGAAGCAATGCAACAACCATCGGAAACAATCGGATCGCACTTAAGGTGACCGCAACCGCGGCTTCGATGAGCGCCGATCCCGCGCCCAGCGCCGAAAGCAGAATCACCTGCGCCGGTGCAGCCCAAACCAATATGGTCGATAATACCAACCACCAAGACGAAAAGCCAAAGTCGTGTGCAAGTGCACCCATGCCCACATAGGTGCCTGCGAGCACCAGGAAGAACACTGACGTCAGTGCGGATTTCACGCCGCCGAAAAAAGCGTTCCTCGAGGATGAAAATGACATAGGTGCTGGCATGGACGCCTCACACCTGTCTCATAGCGCAGAGGCGCCCGCAACTATCTCGCATGGCATGCGGCACCTGCGAAATACGAAGGCCGGGCATAAAGCCCGGCCTTGCAGATGTTTGTCGCGAGTGGCTTAGACTTTGGCCAGCGGCACCTTCGGCACCGAGCCTCGCTTCGGTTTTGGACGCGGCGAAGCACGCCGCTTAGCCTTTGGCCGCGCCACCGGCAATTTCTCCGGCTTGGGCGTGACCGGACCGTCAAGGAACTGGAATCCGAGCTTGTCTCGGCCCTGTTCGTCCTTGTCGACGACCACACGCACGTGCCCACCGGCCTTCAGATGGCCGAACAGCACCTCGTCTGCAAGCGGCTTCTTGATGTGCTCCTGGATCACGCGCGCCATCGGCCGCGCACCCATCAGCTCATCGTAACCGTTGGCGATCAGCCAGCGGCTCGCCTCGTCCGAAAGCTCGATTGTGACGTTGCGGTCGCCGAGCTGAGCCTCAAGCTGCAGCACGAACTTTTCGACCACCTTGGCGATAACCTCCTGCGAAAGATGCGCAAAGGTGATGGTCGCATCGAGCCGATTACGGAATTCAGGCGCGAACATCTTGCTGATCGCTTCCTGGTCGTCGCCTTCCCGCTTGGTGCGAGTAAAGCCGTACGCCTCCTTGGCAAGGTCGGAAGCGCCCGCATTGGTCGTCATAATCAGGATGACATTGCGGAAGTCGACCTGCTTGCCGTTGTGGTCGGTCAGCTTGCCGTGATCCATGACCTGCAACAGAACGTTGAACAGATCGGGATGCGCTTTCTCAATCTCGTCGAGTAACAGCACGCAATGCGGATGCTGATCGACACCATCCGTGAGCAGGCCGCCTTGGTCGAAACCGACATAGCCCGGAGGGGCGCCGATCAACCGTGAAACGGTGTGCCGCTCCATGTATTCCGACATATCGAAGCGGATCAGCTCGACGCCGAGAGAGACGGCAAGCTGCTTTGCGACTTCGGTCTTGCCGACACCGGTCGGACCAGAGAACAGATAGCAGCCGATCGGCTTTTCGGGCTCCCGCAATCCTGCGCGCGCGAGTTTAATCGAAGCCGAGAGAGACTCGATCGCCTTGTCCTGGCCATAAACGACCGTCTTCAGTGTGTTCTCGAGATGCTGCAGCACTGCGGCATCATCCTTGGACACGGTCTTCGGCGGAATGCGCGCCATGGTCGAGATCGTCGTTTCGATCTCCTTGATCCCGATGGTCTTCTTGCGCCGGTTTTCCGGCAACAACATCTGCGCCGCTCCGGATTCATCGATCACGTCAATCGCCTTGTCGGGCAGTTTGCGATCGTGGATGTAGCGCGACGATAATTCCACCGCGGCCTTGATGGCCTCGCTTGTGTATTTGAGCTTGTGATATTCCTCGAAATAGGGCTTTAGCCCCTTCAGGATTTCGATCGCATCGGCCACCGTCGGCTCGTTGACGTCGATTTTTTGGAATCGCCGCACCAGGGCGCGATCCTTCTCGAAATACTGACGGTATTCCTTGTAGGTCGTCGAGCCGATGCAGCGGATCGTGCCGGACGCAAGCGCCGGCTTGAGCAAGTTGGACGCGTCCATTGCGCCGCCGGAGGTGGCGCCGGCGCCGATGACCGTGTGGATTTCATCGATGAACATGATCGCGCCGGGATAGGCTTCGATCTCCTTGATGACTTGCTTGAGACGCTCTTCGAAATCGCCGCGATAGCGTGTGCCGGCGAGCAGCGTGCCCATATCGAGCGCAAACACCGTCGCACCCTTGAGCACGTCCGGCACTTCGCCATGCACAATTCGCCGCGCCAGCCCTTCGGCGATGGCGGTCTTGCCGACGCCGGCCTCGCCCACGAAGAGCGGATTGTTCTTCTGGCGCCTGCAAAGAACCCCGATCAACGGATCGATCTTTCCGTCCTTGGCCTTCTTGTTGAGATTGACGCAATAGGCTTCGAGCGCGTCACCTTTTTTCTTCGGCTCGTCTCCGCCTTTGGTATCGGCTTCTTCCTCGACGCCGCGGACCGGGCGTGACTCAGAAAGGCCAGGCCGTTTGGCAATGCCATGGCTGATATAATTGACCGCGTCGTAGCGCGTCATGTCCTGCTCTTGCAGGAAATAGGCGGCATGGCTTTCGCGCTCAGCGAAGATCGCCACCAGCACATTGGCGCCGGTGACCTCCTCACGTCCCGAGGATTGCACATGAATGACTGCGCGTTGGATCACGCGCTGGAAGCCGGCCGTCGGCTTGGAATCCTCGGCGCCATCGGTAATCAGATTTTCGAGCTCTGACTCAAGATACGCGGTCAGACTGCGCCGTAGCTTGTCGAGGTCGACATTGCACGCGCGCATCACCGCGGAAGCATCCTGGTCGTCGATCAGCGCCAGCAACAGGTGCTCAAGCGTCGCGTATTCGTGGTGGCGCTCGTTTGCGAGCGCGAGCGCGCGGTGCAACGATTGTTCGAGGCTGCGGGAGAATGTCGGCATTTACAGATCCAGTCCCATTTGTATTGAACGTCCCTCCCGGAGACTCACTTTTTTTCCATCACGCATTGCAAAGGATGCTGATGTTTGCGCGCAAAGTCCATCACCTGTGTGACCTTGGTTTCTGCGACTTCATACGTATAGACACCGCATTCACCGATCCCGTGGTGGTGCACATGCAACATAATTCTTGTGGCGGCTTCGTGGTCCCTGCCGAAGAAACGCTCCAGCACGTGCACGACGAATTCCATTGGCGTGTAGTCATCGTTGAGGATGAGCACGCGATACATGTTCGGTCGCTTGGTCTGCGGTTTGGTCTTGGTAATAACCGCAGTGCTGGGGCCGCCCTGCTCGTTCCGGCGCTTCCGATCATCGTCGGCCATCCGCGGTGCGTCGCCGGAGGGCAAGCCCACGTGAACTTCGCGACTCTTTCTGACTGGGGGCGTCATCGTAAGGCCAAGCAATTAGCATTCCTGGATATTGTACCAAGCCCGCGCCGGCGCGTAGCCGAACGCCATCATAAAGACCCGGGCACAGGTATTCCAAGTCGCCAATTCGCCTAAGGCTGCCCCGTTCCGGTACAAATGACCGATTTTCTGAGGTTTTCTCCGCACTAATCCAGATAGCTATTGCTTAAACGATCGCAACCCGTTTGCAGGCAAATTGAAGCGAGTTTCCCCCAAATTCGCGGAGTACCTCGCTTTTTCGGGTACCCCATATGGCGGAACTCTTGCTGGTAGGTCATTTCCACAACAATCGGTAAGGCCGCATGCTAGCCCGGTTTGTGCCCGGGGCGGCATCGGCCCCACTCATGGCGGTCGCTGCCATCCCTGTCATGGCCGCCGTCGGCATGGCCGTCGATTACACGCAAGCGAACGCAGGCCGCACGGCGTTTCAGGTCTCGCTCGACGCGACCGCGCTGATGCTTTCGAACGATGCGGCGGTGGAATCGAACTCCGCCCTCACCGTGACGAGCGGATAATCATCTGCACGTCACGTTGGCTTCTCATCACAACTTTCGGAAAGATTGGCACTGCACCGGCAAAATTGCGCATGCCGACGAACAACGGACAAACAAAAAGCCCGGCCAATTGAGCCGGGCTTTGCATTTCAGAACGCTACGCAACGAAACGCAACAAACGCTAGCGACGCGACTTACTTCGCTTTCACCATCATGGTTTCGAACGGCTTGTAGGTCTCCTTTGCCAGATCGGCATAGAGCTCGCCGATCTTGGAGGCCTTCGCCACGAAACCTTCGTAGGCGGTCTTGGCATATTCAGTCTGCACTTCAATCGCCTTGTCGAGCGACTTCACGCCGAACAGCTTTTCGAGCGCGGCAGTGCCGTCCTCAAATGCCTTCTTCGAATAGTCCGCAACCTCGACCGCGATCGCCTGGGTGCCTTTAGAGAGCGCGCCCATGGCTTTCAGTGTGACGTCGACGTTGTCTTTACTGACTTGCTGGAAATCCTCGAGATTCTTGACCATGACATCCCTTTTCCGGCCCGCAATGCGGCGCCAATGTGCTGATTTCTACCCGGCCTCGCCCGGGATTAAGGCTGGTTTATACTGCACTGCACAATAAAGTCAAGCGGAAATATTGCAGTGCGATAATACCTATAGAATCCGGGGGATTGCCTTCATTATTTGTAAACCGCGTTCTCCTACGGTCGTAAATTGCCGCGCTGCCGGCGCGCTACAAAACGGCCACGATGGCGCCCTAGGGGATCGCCACCAGAAAATGGGGTTTGGGGAGAGCGCATGTTGCGTGGGGGAGCTTTTGGGCATCGCGCTGTGCGCTGGGGCACCTTGGGCCTGACTGCTTTTATTGCTATCGCCGCCCTAACCGACAACGCGGACGCACGCCGGGGACATCGCGCCCGGTCCGAAGCGGGCGAAAGCTACCAACCCTCCTATGCCTCAATCGTCGTGGACGCCAATTCTGGCGCGGTGATGCAGGCGACGAATGCCGACAGCCCCCGCCATCCAGCATCGCTGACCAAGATTATGACGCTCTACCTGCTGTTCGAGCGGCTGGAGCAAGGCAAGATCAAGCTCACCACTGATTTGCCAGTGTCGGCGCATGCCGCCATGCAGGCTCCGTCCAAGCTCGGGCTCAAGCCCGGTGAATCAATCCGCGTCGAAACCGCCATCCGCGCCATCGTTACAAAGTCGGCCAACGACGTCGCCGTCATCGTGGCGGAGGCCCTCGGCGGCGATGAGGCAAGCTTCGCCAAAATGATGACAGCAAAGGCGCAGGCGCTCGGTATGACGCAGACGGTCTATCGCAACGCGTCGGGCTTGCCCGAGGATCAGCAGATTACGACGGCACGCGATCAAGCCGTTCTCGGGCGCGCCATTCAGGATCGTTTTCCGACGTACTACACCTATTTTTCGACTCGCACTTTCGAGTACCGCGGCGCCTCGATCCGAAATCACAATCACCTGCTTGGCGCCATCGAGGGCGTCGATGGCATCAAGACCGGGTACATTCACGAGTCCGGATTCAACATCGTCACATCAGTTCGCCGCGCCAATCGTCATATTCTGGCGGTGGTGTTCGGCGGCCGTACCGCCGAGGCGCGAGACGCGCGCGTGCGCAGCCTGATTGACAACAATATCAACATCGCCGCGGTCAAACGAACGGCTCCGTCTGTGATCGAAGGTCGGGAAACAGCACAAGCGCGTAAGGACACCAAAGATGGCAAGGACGATGATCGTACTGGTTCCGCACCTGTCGTGCGCGTTGCGTCGGTTGAATCAGTAGCGTCGCCGGCATCGGATGCACCAGCTCCCGGTTCGACTGATCCGATCAAGCCAAATACGGTGAAGACCGTCACCGTGCATCCCGCCACCATGCACGTGGCTTCGCTGTCGCCGTTGCCGTCGGATAACCGTCAACTCACGCCGGCGCCCGCCGTCTCTAACCCGGCAAACATCACAACGATTACGACAGTCCGCAGCGAGCCGACGACGACTGCAGCACCTCCGCCGGCTCCACCTGTGGTCGCTACAGCCGTGGTCGCTGCGGCCCCGCCAGTTTCACCACCACCTGCTTCACCTCCACCCGCTTCGCCGCCCGGTGCAAAACCCGGCGTGCTCGGCACACTGCCTGCAAAAATCGCATCTGCTGGAAACGCGATGCCGGTCCCAGCGCCAGTTGCCAACGCAGACGCCGCAATCAAAGCGCGTGGTGGCTGGCTCATTCAGGTGGGTGCTTTCGACGACGAGAAAGACGCCAAACAACGACTTGAAGCGGCCCAAAGCAAAGCCAAAGACCTTCTTGGGCGCGCTGATCCTTTCACCGAGCGGATCGCAAAGGGCGACAAAACGATGTTCCGCGCCCGCTTCGCGGGGCTAGAGAAAGACCAGGCGGAGGCCGCCTGCAAACATCTTAAGCGCAGCGAAATTCCGTGCATGCTGATGAAGAATTGAGAAGCAAAAAAATAACAGGGATGCGCCAATACGCAGGAGCCGCTGATGGTCGAGTTAGTGGAGTACCTCAGCGATGGCGGCGAAGAAGAATTTCCTTAGCTTCATTGATGCGGGCGGCGAGATACGTCGAGCCCCCTTGGTCGGGATGCAGTTTCTTCATCAGCGTGCGATGCGCGCGGCTGATGTCATCGGCGTTCGCGCCAGCCTCCAGGCCAAGGATCTGATAGGCCTCCTGTTCCGACATTTTTCCGCTGCTCGACCCACGCCGCCCCGCTGTCGCGTCCGCTTGCGCGTGCTCACTCCAAGTGGGATCCCGGCGGTCAAGATACGCCACAAGTAAAGCGCGGCTTTCCTCGTCGATTTCTCCCAGCATCGCTGTGAGCGTTTCGATGTCGAGTCGTTCAAGCTCGGCGCCCTGATGTCGGCCTGCAAGAATGCGTCCCCGCATCGCACCGCTGTCGTGATCGAGTTCCAAATCGAAATAGGCTGATCGCACACGCGAGGTCTGCCCTCCGCTCTTTTGGGTGCGCGCGGAGAAACCGGTGGACCCGAATGGCACCCACCCCAGCAGGCCGAGCCCTGCCGCACCAAGTGGAATGGCAATACCAATTTCTCCACGCAAACCGAGAAAGACGGCAAATCCAAGCGCGAGCAGACCACCGCCAACCTTCGTGACGCGGGCAGCGACCTTCGGATCGACTTTGGATATAACGCTCAGCGCCCACAAAGCGAGCACGAGAATAAGCACTCCGAAAATGAGCGCTGGCATGGCTACTTCAACTGCGACAATAGTTTTTTGGCGCCGGACGATCGTTTCTCCGACAGGAGCGTAAGCGCCTTGATGCCGCCGGCGGCATAGGCAGCAACCGCGCGCAATAGCTCGCCAAGCTGATGGGCAGAGCCGATATCGAAACGACAATAGGCGCCGCGCGATAGCCGCGCGATCTCGCGATAAGCGTTCTCTGCTACCGGGTCGTCACCTTCCTGAAACATGAAAACGGGCACGCCAAGCAGCCCAAGCTCGCCGGCCGCCTGACACAAACTATCGATTGCCTCTTCCATAGCGTCGCCGACAAACACCAGGGCCTGTACCTTTTTGCGAGCATATTCCTGACGTGCATGACCCAACACTTTTCCGATTTGAGTCTGGCCGCCGCGACAATCAATGCGCGACATAAGCTCCGCGAGGTGGTCACTCGCCGCGACCCAACCGGACGCGCGGCATTCGGTCAATCCTCGGAAATAAACCAACTGGATGTCGAGCCCACCAATACTTGCCGCCTCGCGAAACATGTCCGCTTGAAGTGCGCAGGCTGTATCCCAAGTCGGCTGGCGGCTCATCGTGGCATCGAGCGCAAAAATGAGCCGTCCGCGACTGCCTCGCGCGCTCGACGGTCCAAGCGCTCGAACCTGCTCGATAAAATTCTCTATTTCCGGTTTGGACGAGACCGGCGCTGGCGTTTTTGGGGAATCCTTGTTCATTGCAAAATTCTACACTGAAAGACATTGCCTGCGCAGCGTCCTGCC
>WNFM01136249.1_pt1 | contig 29590 bp, 23 predicted proteins | sample 5400271 | NCBI WGS metagenome assembly WNFM01 (sample SAMN13153352, study PRJNA577476) | soil metagenome | isolation source: 60 cm saprolite on Douglas fir-dominated hillslope | place: USA:California | collected 2013-09-17 | reverse complement strand
TCCACAATCTTCTGTCTCGCGTTGATTGCGATTTCGACGACCGCGTCTCCAAGCTCAGGCATGCACTTGAACCAATGGCCGCCGACAAGGACCGGCCGAACAACCGCCTTGAAGCGATTACTTCCTTGCTTATTTTGCGACTCAATCAGGCTTTCATGGATAAGCAGTTCGAGAGCCTGCCGGATATCTGGCGTGATTTCGCCGCCGTTCTGGATGATGCGCAAGGGTTAGGCGAATTTGACATTGACCGTCTCGCCAAGATGATCGAGATCGGTGGCAATGTGGCTGGAAACGACCCTGCTTATAACGCTTTGATCGAGAAACTGGCCGATTTTGTTTCAGCTCGCACAGGCGAAGCGGAGGGCGCGCTCATACTCCTCAAGCGAGCGCAGAAGTTGGACTTCTCCGATAATTTCGAAATGATCCGGCTTCTAGGTAAAGCTGCAGCCGGTTTATCGAAAAAGGAATACTCTGAAGCCGTTCAGCTTTTGATGCTGGCCTACAGGAGTGCGGGACTGCTATGGGCAGCGCGAGCTAGTTGCGTCTTTGTCGCCGCGACTATCGCAATCGGGGGAGAAGAAGACAGCCTGATTCCAGCGGGCATCATCCCGGTATTTAAGATTTGGGCATGGATCGCTCTTGAGATGCGTCACTTGCCCGACGCGCTGCATGCGATCCAGCTATTAAATGGCGCATTGGAGGTGCTTCCCCTCACGGACGAGTCGAAATCGAGGGTGCGGGACGATCTGGCCGAGTTCGATATGGCATTAGGCAGCGTGTTCCTGAGTGTGGACGACGATGACCTTCGCAAGCTTGAGTACGTCCCGGATATTCTGGAAGGGTTAGGTCTTTTCACAGCAAGATCGGCGCTGCTCTACACGCTCGGTCACGCCGACGTCCTGCGCGCCGATGGTAGTCTGCCCAGTAACGAAAGCGACGAAGACGTTAATCGCATGTTTTCGATACTTGCCAGTCGGCCGGTCGCGGAAGAAACGCGCGGCCTTCTAATTCTAAACGCCGAAGTAGCTCAAAAATTTTCCACGTCGATTCTTGGCATGACCGTCGAGATACAATTAGAGGGTAGCGATCAATCTATCATTGTCGCAGAAACGGTTCTGGGTTCGTTAGAGGCATTCTTTTCGACGACGATTGAACAACCCGTAATGCCTCACACAGAACTCCTCCGGATTTCTCTGGTAGAGCGCGCCGACGTGTCAGAGCCTGCATTTGCTATTGATCAGATGGAAATGAAAGCCACTCTCACCTGGCCAATCGGTATTTCTCCGGCGAGTTTCAATCATCAGGCAGAGGTACAAAAGTTTCTCGCAGTGGTCTCAGGTCAAGTTCTTGTCGCTACATGTGTCCTTAGCGATCCGAAGAAATTGCTCGACAAGCTGTTCAAGAATGAGGCCGTTCACCAGCGTATGAACCTAATTACCGTTGCAACAAACAGCTATCACCGCGTGAACTCACGAAACCTGACTAGACTCTCGGATTGGCGAGATCTCGCCAGAGAATCTTACATTTTGCGCTTTCCGCGTCCAAAATTGAACCGCTTCGATTCAAACTCCAAAAATCTGACTGAGTCGAACGATGGTGAAGAGAACAACATCGCGGAAGAAGGAAAAAGCCATGCTCAGATGAACATTCGGTCGGTCATTGATGTTCACGCATGGGACAAGGCCCGATGGAAAGGAGCCGCTTATGCAGATATGGGACCTGCCTGTCCGCCAGCCATGGCTTTTCTTTTCGAGAACGAGGATGGCGGTGTAAAAATTTTTGAACGTTGGCGCGAGCGGTTCGGCGAAAGAGACACGGAAGAGGAAATCTATCTCGCACTCATACGGCAACTCCCGGGAAAAAACCCACATCACTATGTTGCTATCGTGACATCGAAGCCGCCAGACCAGAGCAAACTTGCTCGGGGTCGAGGGTTAGCTGTTACGACACGTTCATTGACTATGGAGCCGAACGACAGCGTGAACCTTGATCGCTTTCTGACAGGGTATCATCGTCACGGTGAGTTTCTTCTCATTCCTGCTATACTTCGTTCGAACGGACCACCCGAGCTTTTGTTCAAACTGGCCGTAATAAAGCGCAGCCTAACCGTAAAGTTGGCTGCTTATGTCGAAGACGGTGATCTCGAGTCCATAGCTCTCCGGCGGCCGGCTAATGCATAACGCTCGCCGTGGAGCTCTCTTTTGAACAAAAGAGAGAAATCTGAAGGCGGTTATATCAATATCTAATTTTCTCTACATCGCGGTGTCACCGCGCGACGAGATTTTTGTCGCCGACAGAAGTATGTCAGGAAATAGCCGTCTCCATTCTGACGGCGAGCCCCGAAACGAAAACGGCCCCGGTGAAAGCCGGGGCCGTTTTGGCGTTGAATGAGGCTGGGCTTAGCGGATGGCCATGCCGAGATCTGCGCGGCGATCCGTCATCGGCTTCACGATCACCTTGGTGCCGATGTTGACCCGCGAATAGAGGTCGGTGACGTCTTCATTGGTGAGGCGCAGGCAGCCGGAGGAAACATGGGTGCCGATGGTCTCCGGGGCATTGGTGCCGTGGATGCGATAGACGGTGCCGCCGAGATACATCGCGCGGGCGCCGAGCGGGTTGCCGGGGCCGCCGGCCATGTGACGCGGCAGATAGGGCTGGCGCTGAATCATTTCCGGGGGCGGGGTCCAGGCCGGCCATTCCGCCTTGCGGGTGATGGTCTGCGTGCCGGACCAGGTGAAGCCGTCGCGGCCGACGCCGATGCCGTAGCGGATCGCCTGGCCGTTACCAAGCACGTAATAGAGATAGGTGTTCGGGGTGTCGATGATGATGGTGCCGGGGGCTTCGCGGGTCGGGTAGCTCACGACCTGGCGCTTCAGGCGCGCCGGCATCTCGACGACGGTGCCCTCATCCTGCGAAGGCTCTACGGCGACCGGCGGCGGGGCCGCTTCGGTCGGCGGGATCAAGAAGAACGGAAACAGCGGCAGCGGAGCTGCGGCGGTGGAAGTGGAAAATGCGGCGGTGCCAAGGGCCAGCGCGCCGAAAGCTACGGCGGCGAGGCGGGTATTCATTCTGAATGAATTGAACATTGGTCGTCCCCTGTTTTTGCGCCCTGCACGCCAGTCCCCGGCGCGTCGTTGGCTAAACCAGTACAGGTCAACCGTTTCAGGAGGTTTGCACAAAACTGCCAAAATGGTTTCGTCGCGTTAGGGTTTTGTTTCATTAAGGTTTCATTGCTGGCCGGGGGGTCCGTTCGGCCGGCGGACCCAGCGACCTCGCGGTTCAGGATCGGGTCGCAGTTTCCCGCCATTTGAGTGACTTGCGATCGTGGCCGGTCCGCCAGCCGAAGCCTTGCCATCCCCGAATCCCGCTGCGCTTGCCTGAGGAAAAATCAGCGCGCGTCCGTCTGGGTATTCATCCGGCCAAACCGGCCGAATTGAAGCCCTCACGAGACGGAGACGGACCATGACCACGATCATTCACGCAGGCGCCGCCATTGCCGCCTTTTTCATGACCAGGAATTCGGATCGAAGTGCCAGCGCAGCCATTATCTTGTGCGACGCCGGGCGTTGGTCGGCGTCGTCTCGGGCCATCGATCTTCACGACGTCACCGGCCATCACCGCTACTACGGCAGTTCGGCCCGGGCCTGAGGTTTTCCGGGTTCGGCGCCATTTGATCTCCTGAGGCGTCGGCGAGCCGGTCGATGGCTGCAAGCGTCAAAAAAAATCCTGGACAGCAAATGTCCATCGCTGATGCCTTCCATTGGTCGCCCTCAATCGGCAATTGCGAATTCCGTGACGACGCGCAATGATCGTTCGGTCTGGCTTGCGGAAAGCCGCTTCATGAAGATTCGCCTGTTACTTCTCGCTGTTGCCGTTGGCGTCACGCCTGTCGCCGGCAAAGCCGAGGAACGGGCGAAGTCCGCCAGGATAGGCATGTTGCTGCCGGGATCGGTCGCATCCTCGGCCTATCTGAAGGGCTTCTATCAGGGGCTGGCCGAGGGCAAGAATATCTCGCTCGAAGTCCGCTATGCCAACGGACGGATCGGGCGCGCCGACGAGGTGATTGAATAGGCGGCTTCACTTCCAGTGGCAGCCATCAATCTCGATTTTTAAAGGGGGCGCGCCGGCTTCTTCACGCCCGCAACCGTGGCAGGTTCGTCGCACCGGCGCCGAGCGCGGCGCGGCGGTCGGCGACGGCGTGATGGAATTGCTCGAGCGTAAGCCCGATCACCGACAAATCGCCTTCCTCGATCGCGCCGTCGTCGTAGCAGTCGAGCGCCTCGCGCAAGATGCCGTCGACCGTGGTCTGCATCTGCGCCAGTTCTTCCGGGGTCTCGGCCTTGCGCACTTTGGAAATCAGATCGAGCAGATTGTCGCGATGCGTCGTGTATTGCTCGCGCTCGTCGCGCTTCCAGTAGTGCTGCAGCCAAGCGCCGGCCGAGCCGAGGCCCGACAGAACCAAAATCGCGCCCCAGATATAGTCGGTATATTTTTCCAGAAAGGTTCGCTCGGTGCCGTCGATATAGGCCGCGGCCCCCGCATGCGCGGGCAGCGCCGCGTCCTTGTCGGTGTCCGGCTTCTCGATTTTCCCGGCGCTCGGTAGTTCTCGCGCCAGCTGCTGGCGATCCGTGAACAGTTGCCGGGCGAAGCCTGCGATCGAGGTTTCCGATACCGATTTCGCGGCGACAATCAGATGATTGACGCTGACGGTCTCGACCTTGTCGTCGGGCCGCGCCGGCGAGGAGGAGAAGATGCTGCCCGCGATTTCCTCGGACTCATAGAGCGGATGTTTTTGCGCGATTGCTTCGGAAACGTCGATCGGCAGGAATTTTGGTTCGCCGCGCGCCGCAGCCGTTGCCGTGATCGCGTCCGCGGTGATCTTGCTGTTGAGCGGGCCGACCGCCATGAAGGCGTCGATCGTGGGATCCTTCGCCATCTCGGCGACCTGGTTGGTGCCGAACTGGCTGACCGTCACCTTGTCCGGATTGATGCCGGACCCGGTCAGGATCACGCGCAGCAGCGTGACGTTGGCCTGCGTTCGTCCGATCACGCCGACCTTGTGGCCGGCGAGTTCGTCGAGGCTCTTGACCTTGACCGCCGTTTGCTTCTTGCCGTTCTTGCCCGGAAGTCCGGGCGCCGACCACAGCACCACGACGTTCTTGCGCAGGATGGCGACGGACTCGGCGTTCGCCGGCAAATTCAAATCGCCACGCGCGACCGCGAGCTCGGCCTTGCCGGCCGCAAACAGCGCAATGCTCTCTGTTGCCCCCTCGGTCGTGATCGGCGTCAGCCGGATCGCGTTGCCGTCGCGCGCAAAAGTCTGCGCCAGCAACTGGATCAGTTTCTGGTCCTCGCTGCCGGATGGACCGACCGCGATCCGCAACGTGACCGGGCGCAGTGCGTAATACAGCGTGCCGGCGGCGACGCCGAACGCCAGCATCCCCGCAGCGAGGATCAAGAGCGCATAGCTCTTCCGCTTCTTTCGGGGACGGGGCGGGGCGGGATTGTCGTTCAGGTCTGACATGGTTCTGTCACGTTACACCAAAAGGCGTGGAGATGGCCCTAAAAAACATCCTTACAGATCGATGACGTCACACGCCTGAAATATCCATGTCCTTAACGTCGGGTATCGAGAATCAACCGAGGCTCAGGGCCCGACCATGCGGATATTGATTGCGACCGACGCCTGGCACCCGCAGGTGAATGGCGTCGTCAGGACACTGACCTCGCTGGCCCGCAGCGCCGTAGCGCTCGACGCTGACATCAGCTTCCTCACCCCCGAGGGGTTCCCCTCCGTCGGGGTTCCAACCTATCCGGGATTGCGGATGGCGTTGCCGAACCGGGGCGAGATCGCGCGCCGGATCGAGCAGGCCGCACCGGAAGCCATTCACATCGCGACCGAAGGGCCGATCGGCTGGGCGGTGCGCGGCTATTGCCGCCGGAACAAGCTCGCATTCACCACGTCCTACACGACGCGGTTTCCGGAATATGTCGAAGTCCGCACCATGATTCCGGCCAGCGTCGGCTACGCGCTGCTGCGGCATTTTCACTCAGCCGCGTCGACGATCATGGTCGCAACCGCCTCGCTGCGGCAGGAACTGGCCGAGCGCGGCTTTCGCCGACTCGGTTCCTGGGGACGCGGCGTCGACACCGAACTATTCAATCCGGACAGTCCTGCAAAGCTCGACCTGCCGCGGCCGATCTTCATGACCATGGGCCGCGTCGCCGTCGAAAAGAATCTCGAGGCGTTTCTTTCACTCGATCTGCCGGGAACCAAGGTGGTCGTCGGCGACGGACCGCAGCGGGCGCAGCTCGCACAGAAATATCCGGATGCGGTGTTCCTCGGCGAGAAAAAGGGCGCGGACCTGACCGCGCATCTTGCCGCCGCGGATGTCTTTGTGTTTCCGAGCCTCACCGACACGTTTGGCGTGGTGCAGCTCGAGGCGCTGGCTTGCGGCACGCCGGTGGCGGCGTTCCCCGTCACTGGCCCCAAGGACGTCATCGCCGATCATCCGATCGGTGCGCTGGACAATGATCTGCGCAGCGCCTGCCTGCGCGCGCTGACAATGTCGCGCGAGACCTGCCGCAATTTCGCGCTGGAGCGTTCCTGGGAAAACAGCGCCCGGCAATTCATCGGCAATCTGGCCGCGTTGCAGCCGAGCCGTGTGCCGCGGCCTGCGCCCCGGGCGGCTGCGCGCAGCGCCGTACAAGGCTGATCACCACACCAATCACACCACAAAGACGAGAAGGCAGACGTATCATGGCAGAAATCATCAAGCTCGACGGCTCGCGGCCGCTGGACTTCGACCGCGAGACGGTCGAGCAAGCCTACGACCGCTGGGCGCCGGTGTACGACCTCGTATTCGGCGGCGTGTTCAGCAAGGGCCGCCAGGCCGCGATCCAGGCCACCAACAAGATCGGCGGCCGGGTGCTCGAGGTTGGCGTCGGCACCGGCATCTCGTTGCCGCTCTACGCGCCGCACCTGCGCATCTTCGGCACCGATATTTCGGAAGCGATGCTGGATAAGGCCAAGAAGCGCGTCACCGAACTCGGCCTGAAGAATGTCGAAGGCCTCGCGGTGATGGACGCCGAGAAACTCGAATTCCCCGACAATTCGTTCGACGTCGTGATGGCGCAATATGTCGTTACCGCCGTGCCGAACCCCGAAAAGGCGCTCGACGAATTCGCCCGCGTGCTGCGGCCGGGCGGCGAACTCATCATCCTGACCCGGGTCAGCGCCGATGCCGGCATGCGCCGCTTCATCGAGCAGCGGCTGCAGCCGGTGGTTCGTCCGCTCGGCTTCCGCACCGCCGAATTCTCCTGGTCGCGCTACGCGCAGTGGCTCTCCGGCGCACACGGCATCGAGCTGGCCGAGCGCCGCCTGGTGCCGCCGCTCGGCCATTTCTCGCTGGTTCGTTTCCGTAAAATCGAGGCCACCGCGGCCGTCGCGTAAACGCGGGCGGTCCGCGTCATCGCGTCGCTGCGATCGGTTATATGTCATTATCATGATGTCACATGCCGGACATCGAATCCCGGTAAATTCAACCCGAAAGAACTTTGGGGAAGACCAATGATCAAGAATTTCCTGCAGGAACTGCGTACCCAGCGTTGGGATGACCACCGTTTCTATCATCACAGCCGGATCAACCAGTCGCTGCACTTCCTCAGCGCGGCGAGCTTCCTGTTCGCCTATGTGATGCTGTTCGTCGATCCCGCCGTGTCGGCGCTGGTCGGCTGGCTGGTCTCGATGACCTCGCGTCAGGCCGGTCACTTCTTCTTCGAGCCGAAGGGCTACGACCACGTCAACCAGGCGACGCACGAGCACAAGGAAGAGATCAAGCTCGGGTACAACCTGCAGCGCAAGGTCGTATTGATGACGATCTGGGCACTGTCACCGGCGGTACTGTATATCGACCCGACCCTGTTCGGCCTGTTCACGCCCTGGGCGTCGGCTGCGGACTTCATGCGTCAGGTTGCCAAGATCTGGCTCGTGGTCGGCGCCGGCGGGCTCTTGTTCCGCACCGTCCACCTGTTCTTCATCCGGGACGTCGAGACCGGCCTGGTCTGGATGACCAAGATCATCACCGACCCCTTCAACGACCTGAAGCTCTACCACAAGGCGCCGCTGTTCCTGATGAAGGGCGAACTGATCGATCCGGGTCTTGAGAAGCACGTCAAGCACGCGTGAGAATAGTTGCCGCTTGAACCAGTCAATCGTCGTCATGCCCGGGCAGAAGTGCGAAGCACGTCTTCGCACTAGATGTCCCGGGCATCCACGTTCTTAGCGGCCAGCAATAGCAATGTCAGTAGCAAGAGAGACGTGGATGGCCGGGTCTAGCCCGGCCATGACGGAAAGAAAAACGCGCTGGCTATCTCGGTTTCGTCATCCTGAGGTGCGAGCGCAGCGAGCCTCGAAGGATGCCGCGGCCAGAGCTGGGCTATCATCCTTCGAGATGCGCTTCGCGCTCCTCAGGATGACGGATCGGGCTTGAGCTTGCCGCTACCTAACAAATCACCGAAACCGCTTGTTCAACATCTCTTTCAGGATCCGCCGGCGGATGGTCTTGTTGGTGAGACCAGCATCCTGCCACCACCAGCCGTCCCGCTTCATCTTCTCGGAGGCGGCGACGAAACGGTCGGCGACTTCGCCGAAATCCGCATCGGTGTAGTTGAGGCTGAAGATCAGGCGGCCGGAGCCGACCCAGCTCAACGCCAGCCCTTCGGCGCGCAGATAATATTGAAGCATCCAGTTGTAACGGGACGGTTTTGTATAATGCACCATCCAGATCGACGAGATGTTGCTGACGCGCACCGGAAGATCCTGCGCGGCCAGCCGATCGTTCAGATCGGTGGCGCGCTTGTTCCAGGTCTCGTCGAGGCCGTTGTAGACCGCATTGAAATTCGGGCTGGCGAGCCGGCTCAGGAACTCGTCCATCGCCGTCATGACGTAGGGATGCGAGTTGAAGGTGCCGCGGGCAAAGCAGACGTCGGCGGGGCGGTCGTCGCGGAACCGGCGCATCAATTCCTTGCGGCCGCAGACCACGCCGACCGGAAGGCCGCCGGCGAGGCTCTTGCCGTAGGTGACCATGTCGGCACGAACGCCGAAGTATTCCTGGGCGCCGCCGGCCGCGAGCCGGAAGCCGACGAACACCTCGTCGAAAATCAATACGATGCCGCGCTCGGTACAGACTTCGCGCAGCTGCTTCAGCCAGTCGCCATAGGCGGCGCGGTCGAACGAGCTCTTGCGCGAACTGTCGACCAGCGCCGAATCGCCGGGCGCGTTGGCGTTCGGATGCAGCGCCTGCAACGGATTGACCAGCACGCAGGCAATGTCACGGCGCGTCCTCAGGACATGCAGCGTCCGCTCCGACATGTCGGCCAGCGTATAGGTCTCGTGCGGCGAGACCGGGTTGCCGACGCCGGGTTGCACGTCACCCCACCAGCCGTGATAGGCGCCGGCGAAGCGAACCAGGTGCGTGCGCTTGGTGTGGTAGCGCGCCAGCCGGACCGCCTGCATCACGGCCTCGGTGCCGGACATGTGGAACGAGATTTCGTCGAGCCCGGAAATCTCGCACAGCCGCCGGACATTGTCTGTGATGACGGGGTGATAGGGGCCGAGCACCGGGCCGAGCGCGTGCGCCCGCTTTTCGGACGCCTCGATGCACTCCTTGTAGAAATCGTTGCCGAAGATGTTGACGCCGTAGGAGCCGGTCAGGTCGTAGGAGACGTTGCCGTCGACATCGGTGACGGTGACGCCGGAAGAGGACTGCACGAAGGCGCTGGTGGAAAGATGTTCGCGCACCAGCCGGCTGTACTGGAACGGCACCCGGTAAGTCTCGGTGAACTGCAGGTCGGAGATGTGCTCGGCCGCTTCCGCGGTCATCTGCCGGCCCTTGGCGTAGCGCTCCTTGTAGAGACCGGCGAGCCGGAAGAAGGCGTCCTGGCGCTGCGTGGCGGTATCGGCCGGTGCGCCGTCGGAGCGGAAGAACTCGTCGACATCGAATTCGTAATGCGGCACCAGCTTTGCGACCATTTTGGACATTTTGGAATGTCCGGTCAGCGAGCGGTGTTTGGCCCGCGACAGCGCCAGCCGCGCCTGCAATTTGGGGAAGGTCACCGCGGCGCCGGCAATCGCGGCGGCGGACAGTGACAGAATCGAAAGGGGCGAATCCATGCCGCCAGCGCTAGCCAATCCATCTAACAGATTGATGACAATGAAGGGCCTGATCGCCTCCCTGACCCAGCAGGAGGACCTCAATTTTCTGTTGACCAACCGGATCCCGCGGGCGGCGCTGACGCGCTTCATGGGCTGGTTCAGCAAGATCGAGAACCCGTTTGTGCGCGATGCCTCGATCGCCTGCTGGCGGCTGTTTTCCGACCTAGACCTATCGGAGGCGAAAAAGACCGAGTTCAAGAGCCTGCACGACTGCTTTACCCGCGAACTTCGCCCCGGGCTGCGCCCGGTGGATCCTGATCCGTCCGTGGTGGTCTCCCCGAGCGACGGGATCGTCGGCGCGCATGGCCGCATCCGGGATACCGAGCTGTTCCAGATCAAGGGCGCGCCTTATTCGCTGCTCGACCTGCTGGGCGATCCTGATTTGGTGGAGCGTCATCGCAACGGGCGCTTCCTCACGCTGCGGCTGACGTCCAGCATGTATCACCGCTTCCACGCGCCATATGACGGCCGGATCGAGCGGGTGACGTTCATCCACGGCGACGTTTGGAACGTCAACCCGATCGCGCTGAAGCGGGTCGAGCGTCTGTTCTGCAAGAACGAGCGCGCGGTGATCGAAACCCGTCTGCCCACGGGCGAAGCGCTGACGCTGGTGCCGGTCGCAGCGATTCTCGTGGCGAGCATCCGGCTGCACTTCCTCGACCTCACGCTCAACGCGCAGAGCAGGGGAGCATGCGTGTTCCCCTGCGATGCCAGCGTGCGCAAGGGCGACGAGCTCGGCTGGTTCGAGCACGGCTCGACCATCATCGTGCTGGCGCCGGACGATTTCGAATTTTGCGACCATGTCGCGGAGGGAACGCGCATTCGCGCCGGCGAGGCGCTGCTGCGAAAACCTTAAATCCCGACTCGATTTTATAGACCGGTGCCTCTATATGGTCGCGGTCACGACGATTCGTGATCGCAACCCCTTGAGGAACAGAAATGGCGCGAACGCCTGCGATGGCGGCGGGAGGCATTGTGCTGCGGCAGGCAAAGCCGCCGCTGGTCGCTGTCGTGCGCCTGCGCAAGCGCAACGAATGGGTGTTGCCCAAGGGCAAGCTCGACGACGGCGAGACGCCGCGCGCTGCCGCCGAGCGCGAGGTGCTGGAAGAGACCGGGCACGCGGTGGCCGTGCACGAATTTCTGGGCACGCTGGTCTACGAGGCCCGTGGCGGTTCCAAGGTCGTGCACTACTGGCGCATGGAAGCGGGCGACGCGCCGGTTCGCGAACTGATGCGCAATGTGCGGGCCGTCGACTGGTTGCCGTTGGGCGACGCGGTCGAACGGCTGTCGCGCGGCTACGAGCGCGCGTTTCTGGAAAATGTCGGCCCGATCGCGCTGTCCGCGGCTGCGCATGCGGCGAGCACAAGGCATCCTCGGGCAAAGCCTGCAGCAGAAAAGTTGGTGGCCGAAAAGCCGCGGGCGCGGCGCAGCGCCGCGACCCCGCCTCCGACAGTGACAGCGCCGCCTTCGCAACCCGACATCTCCGTCGTGCAGGATGATCGCGCGGCGGTCATGGTCGATGCGTTCGAAGCGGAAGCCGATGGCGACGCCATGCAATCCGCTGTTACGCCGCCGTTCGCGCTGGAGGTCGAGCCCGTGGCCGTCGGCGCGGACGCGATGCGAGCGCCCGCGCGCAAAACTCTGATTCAAAAGATGCGGGACTGGTTGCGCCGCGCCGCCTGATCCTCCGCTATCTCGCCCCGCAAACGGGGCGAGCCGTCGTCATCCGGCGCGCGTTTGTCTCCCTCCGCCTCGGCAGCGCACCAGGCGCTCCCGGTCGCAGCGCGGGGACGCCCTGAACGCCGGGTACACGTGAAAGCCCCGGCACGTTCGGCGCGCCGAGCCGATCCGGCGGCACGGCGGGTTGCGCCGGCAAACCTGGCTGCGGTTGTCCCGTGCGCGGCGGCAGTCCGGGCTGAGTCGTGGTGCCCGGCTGCTGCGGCTGTCCCAGGCGCGGCGTGGTGCCCGGTTGCGTCGGCGAGCCCGGCCGCTGCGGCTGACCGGTGCGCGGCAGCGCGCCCGGCTGAGCAGTCGTGCCCGGTTGTTGCGATTGACCCGTGCGCGGGGTGCCCGGCTGCCCGGGCGTGCCCGGTTGCCGCTGGCCCTGGCGGTTCGGCGTGCCGGGCTGCTGCTGGCCGGGACGATTCGGCTGGCCCGGCTGTTGCAGTTGTCCGGGACGGTTCTGTTGTCCGGGACGATTCTGTCCGGGCACGCCATTCGGCTGTTGGCCGGGTTGCCGGATCGGGCGGTTCGGATTGACGAAATTGGGATTGGCGCGGCGGAAGTCACGCTGCTGCAGCACGACCTGGCGGCCGAGAGTTTGCGTCGAATGGACCTGGCGCACGAAGCCCTGATCGCGCTGGATTTGTTGCGGCGGAATCACCAGCGGCACCGCGGAAGCGCGTGCGCCGCCGATCCCGGGACGGACGGTGAAACCGCTGGCGCCTTGCGTCAGAAAGCCGAGCCGCGCGCCGGCGCGGTCATTGACCTCGATGCGGCCGACTTTGCCGTCGGCGTCGGGATAAAGCTTGATGTTATTGGTGGCGCTGGTGCCGCCGCCTGCCGGCACCTCGACAAGGCCCGTGGTGCCGCGAATGCCGAGCGTTGCTGTCGGCGTCGTGATTTTCATGTCGCCGGTCTTGGCAACGGACGCCGCCACGAAGGCAACCGTGCCCTTGGCGACGTCGAAAATCCCTGCGTTGTTCTTGCCGCCGTCTTCATAGACGTAAGTGTCGATGACGATCTGCGCGTTGGCCTTGAGATTAAAGGTGGTGGCATCGATGAAGGTGATGCCTAGCGACGAATTCGCAGCCGTCTGCACCACGTCGTTGAGATAGATGTCGTCCTTGACCTTGAGCGGCGTGGTGGCGTTGTTGCGGACCACGCTGGCGGTGCCGGTCACGGTGGCGACGTTGCCGATCGGTTCTTCCGGCGCCTGCTGCGCGTCGGCGGCGGGCGCGGCGGCGTTGGGCGCTGTGGTTGCCGGTGCGGCCGGTTGCGCTTGAGCTGGCTGCGCTTGTGCCAAATATCCTCTGCGTTTGCTGGCATACTGCAGACCAACAGCAGAAGCGCTAGGGAAAGCAGACGCTGCATCACGGGAACTTCCGGGAAACGGGACAGGTAAGGCGAGATCGGGCGAGACGCGGTAGCGGCCGATATCAGCCTCACCGTGCTGAACGCGGGATGAACATCCCGCGCTTGTTGTCACGGCAGCCCAAAACGATCAAGCGCCAGGTCCGGAATCACCGGACATCACGCCATGATCTTTGTCTTCGGCGGCCGATCAAAAAAAACGGCCCCGTGAAATTTCACAGGGCCGTTTCAAGTCTGCTCGGGGAGAGAGGTATCAGCTCACGCGCTTCCAGGTCTGGCCGCCGCAGAACATGCCGCCGAAGGCGCAGCCCTGCACGCGCAGCGTGGTGGTGCCCTTCATCGCCATCGTCGAGTCGTAGTTGCGGCCGCTGTCGGGATCGTGGATGCGGCCGGTCCACTTGCCGCCTTCCGGCTTCATGCTGATCAGGATCTTTTCGCCGCTCTTGACGGCGTAGCCGCACAGGTTTGATCCGCATGGCTCGATGCGCACGTTGCCCTTGTTCTCTTCGGTCGCCCAGACGCCGAGCGGCGAGTTCGGGTCGGACACGGGTGCGGCGGCAACCGGGGCCGGCTGCGCGACGGGCGCGGCAACGGCGACCGGTGCAGGCGCCGGTGTGGCGACGTCGACTTGGGCCGGCGCGGCGGTGGCGACCGCCGTCGGGGCGGGGGCGGGTGCAACATAAGTCGCGACCGGTGCTGCGGGCTGCGGTGCTGCCGCCTGAACCGGCGCGGGCGCGGGCGCCGGGGCAGGTTTCGCCGGCGTGGTGTCAGCGAAATCGTCATCGTCCTTGCTCTTGGAGCCGATGCCCTTGAGATCGATGTTGCCGACCGTGCCGGAATATCCGGGCGCCGTGATCCTGATGCAGGACAGCGCGTTGCAATTGCGCGGCGCTTCGACGCGAATCCGCTCGCCGTTGATCTGGAACGAAATGCCGTTGCCGGCATGCGCCGAGGTGGTGGCCATCAGCAGCGCGGCGATGATGTAGAGCTTTTTCATGAAAACCTCCTGTGCGGCTTGCGAAGGGGTGGCGTTGAACTTGCCGCAACCCTAGGCGCCGCCAGCGGCCGGTTCTGTGATGCGTGTCACAAGACGCATCCACCTTGGTCACGGACCGGTGAGGTGACTCAAATCACATCCAGCGCGGATTCATGAGGCTAGGTTTCCCGGCATGATCTGCGGGAGGCCCAGATGAAACGAATTTATCTTCTCGCCGTGCTGATGGCGCTCAGTCCATCCGCTTATGCCGGCAGTTCGATTTCATTCACCGTCGGCGGACATCGGATCCATATCGAAGCCTCCCGCCATTGCCGCTCGACCTCATGTGCGTCGGTGTCGGTCTCCGGCATTTATGATTCCCGCCGCAAGCGCGACCGGTTCGATGACGACGATGCCACGCCGGCAAAACCCGCTTCCCCGGCGCCGCAACTTATTTCGCCGCCGGCGCCGCCCGCGAACAACCCGCCGGCTCCAACCGTCGTCGTTTCGACACCGCCTGCCGTGTACAAGCCGGCCGCCGCTGTGACGCAAACCGTCGCTGTGCCGCCGCCTCCACCACCGGCTCAACAGGCCGCCATCCCGCTGCCGCCGCCACCACCTGTCCAGCAGGTTGCGATTCCCGTCCCGCCACCGCCGCCCGCGCCGGTTGCCGCGCCGCAGGTTTCCAGGGTGTCGCACGAGGTCGAACAGGAAGTTGCCGATACGCCGGTTGGCGACTGGCAGACTGAAGGCAGGGGCGCTATTCGCATCGTCAGATGCGGCAACGCGCTGTGCGGCTACACCCTCAATTCATCATCCGATGACCGCGGTGAAGCGGTGCTGATCAACATGAAGCTGAAGACCGACACGCAATGGGCTGGCAGCGTCTACAGCCATGACAGCGGCGACACGTTTTACGGCACGATGAACATGAAGACGCCGAACACGCTTCGCGTCGAAGCCTGCGCACTCGGCCGCTTCTATTGCTCCGGCAACAACTGGAGCCGGATCTCGGTAAGGGCCGAAAGCCTGATGACATCGCGCCAGGTCTCAGGCGCGCCGCGGTCGTGAAGCCGTTATGGCTGCCCCAGGTTTCCAATTTGTAATCGATCCGGTCTGAACGGCCTCTGTCTCGCAACCGACCGATAGCTGAACGGTTCGTTGCAAAAGATGGAGATCGATCGTGATACGTACGGCGCTGGTGATTCTGTTGTTGCTCGGAGGTGCTGCCGTCGCGCAGGCCGACAACGACCTCTACGACAACATCCTGAAGCAGCGACGCGGCGACGATGCGCTGCACGCCGACACCGCGATGTGCGACGCGCAGCTTGGCGCGCCGCAGAACGGTACGGCGACGTCGAGGGCCTACAGGCGTTGCATGCTGTCGCAGGGCTGGCGCTTCAGCCATACGATCCGGGAGCGTGTGAAACGCGACGATCGCTATCCCGACCCCGACAATCCCGGTTTGATGTGCCGGGACTTCAAGATCGGCGGCATTACCGGATCGAGCTGCTCGAATTTTGACTAAAGCGTTTTCAAGCGAAGCGGGTACCGGTTCGCGTGAAGAAGAGACCTGCCGCGGGCACGAAAACGCCCGGTGGCAGGGCCACCGGGCGAGGGGTCCAGATCTGGACGGGAAGCCTAGATGACGCCGAGCACGATGGCTCCGACGAAGGCGAACGCGACGTAGGCGGTAACAACGCTCAGTCTGCTGACGAAAGTCATGGGAACAGTCTCCCTTGGTTCACGTCGTGCCCGCACATAACGCTTGAGGCTAGCAAAGCGTTCCCGGCGGAAAAAGCCAGCGTTGCTGTCACTCCCGGGATCCCCACAGGCCGTCCGTTCCCGCCAACATGGTAAAAAATTCGTAAAATCAACGCGTTGAAGAGTCCTTAAATAAATTGGTCGAACGTGCGCGGATGACGCGCGGAGTTCGTTTGTATCTCGTCGGCTCCTTCGTCCTTGTATCGCTAGCGGGTTGCGGGCGCGGGATTTTTCAGTCCGCCGAACGTGAACCGTGGCGTGCCGAGGCCGAGGTCGCATGCCTGAAGTCCGGCGCGGTCAAGGAAAGCCCGGAACTGGTGCGGATCGACCCGATTTCGGGCCCCGGAATGTGCGGCGCAGAGTTTCCGCTCAAAGTGTCCGCCCTTGGCGAGGCGCCAGCCAGCTTCGGTTTTGCCGACGATCTGCGGCCGCCCGGTAGCATCGGCAATCAGCCGCGCTGGCCGATCTCGCCGGCGCCTTCGACGGCTGCGCCTCAAGGAAACTACCAGGGCGGCTATTCGGATTCGGCGCTGCGCCAGCCGAACTATGCCCCGCCCTCGAACGGACCGATTTCACTATCGGCCCCCGGCGTGGCGCCGCAGGAAGACGAAATCGATCTGCCGGCCGAAGCTGTGCCGGGACAGGCGCCTTACCGGAATGCGCCGGCCTATCCGCCACGCGATCGCTATTCGGCGCCGTCCCCGGCGCCCTATTCGCAGGCACCGGAGTCCGCGCCGCCGCGGCTCGGACCCGCGCAAGGCAATGCGGTCAATACAGTCGGTCCGGTCGCGATCAAGCCGACGGCGACGCTGGCCTGTCCGATCGTCTCGGCGCTCGATCGCTGGCTTGCCGATTCCGTGCAGCCCGCGGCCCAGCGCTGGTTCGGCGTGCGCGTGGTCGAGATCAAGCAGATCTCCGCCTATTCCTGCCGCGGCATGAACGGCAATGCGCATGCGCATATTTCCGAACACGCCTTCGGCAATGCGCTCGATATCGCGGCCTTCGTGCTTGCCGACGGCCGCCGCATCTCGGTAAAGGACGGCTGGAAGGGGATGCCGGAAGAGCAGGGCTTTCTGCGCGACGTGCAGGGCGCCGCCTGCCAGCAGTTCAACACCGTGCTGGCGCCGGGCTCCAACGTCTACCACTACGATCACATTCACGTGGACCTGATGCGCCGCGCCTCGCGCCGCATCATCTGCCAGCCGGCCGCAGTGTCCGGCGAAGAGATCGCGGCCCGCGCCGGCGGCCGCAACCCCTACGCCTCGCGCGAATCCTTCGTCACGGGATCGCTCGGCGGCAGGAAGCCCTCGGCGCCGCACAAGGCGAACAGCAAGGTCAACGAGGAAGACGAGTTCGAGGACGAGTGATTTCGTATTCGTGGTATTCGCCCTTCGCTCATCTACCCCGCCAGCCGCTCCAGCAGATCCTGCACCACGCCTTGCAATAGATCGAGTTTGTAGCCTGTCATCGGCAGCGGCTTTGCGCCTGATGCGGCAAGCGCCGCGGCGCTGGCGATGTTGGCAGCGTTCGCCGGCTGGCCCTGCAGCGCGGTTTCGACGGCCGATAGCCGCAGCGGCACTGGGGCGATGCCGCCGGCGGTGAGGCGGATGAACTGAAACGTGCCATCCTTGACCACGGCGCGGGCGCAGATCTCGACCAGCGGCCATTCCGCATGCGTGCGGCTGATGGCGCGCTTGTACAGCGCGCGCTCGCCGGCCAACGCGGCAGGCAGTTCGACGCCCCTAATCAATTCGCCCGGTCGCAGCGCGTTGTCGGCGGTGCCGTCGGAGCCATCGCCGAACAACTCGGCGGTGGTCAGGCGGCCGCGCTGGTCGGTGACGATGGTGGCGTCGTAAGCCAACAGCGCCGCCGCAAGCGTCGAGGGATGCGGCGCCACGCAGGGGCCGAGATCGAAGGCGACGCCGTAGAGATGATTGCCTGAACGCGCCGGGCAATCCGATCCGCCCTTCTTCAGGCAGGCGATCTGCGGATTGCGGTAGTACCAGCAGCGCGATCGCTGCGCGAGGTTGCCGCCCAGCGTCGCGAGGTGACGGATCTGCGGCGTGGCCAGACCCAGCGCCGATGCCGCGAGGCCGGGATAGGCGGCGGCAATGCGGTCGTCGCCGGCGATGGCGGCGATGGTCGTGAAGGCGCCGATGCGCAACGTGCCGTCCGCGCTCCACAGCATGCTCGTCATGTCGGGTTGGGCGGCAATATCGATCAGCGGTCCGGTCGAGACGCCGCTGCGGCGTCGCTCGGAAAGATCGGTGCCGGCGGCGCGGAATTCCGGACCTTGCGCGGCAGTCATGGCTGCTTGGGTCATGCGGCGGCCCTCCCTTTGAGTGCGGCTATCAGGCGGTCGGGCCGGATCGGCAACTCGGTCAGCCGGATGCCGGTCGCGTTGCAGACGGCGTTGGCGATCGCGGGCGAGGTCGGCACGGTGGCGACCTCGCCGATGCCGACACTGCCGCCGAGCACGTGGCCAAAACCGCCTTCGTCGAAATGCACGTCGATCGCGGGCGTGTCGGAAATTCCGGGAATCCGGTAATCCTCCATCCCGCCGGAGAGGATGTCGCCGGTGACGGCGTCGATTTCGCGCGCCTCGTAGAGCGCGTAGCCGATGCCCTGGATCACCGAACCCGCTGCCTGGCTGTGGGCCAGCGCGGGTGCCGCGATCTTGCCGACGGCGATGCCGGTGTGGACGCTGACGACGCGGACATGCCCGAGCCAGGTGTCGACTTCGACCTCGATCACTTGCACAGAGCTCGGCATGCCGGCCCCGATCGCGAGATTGGAAAAGCGCCGCATCATGAAGCCGAAGATCCAGCCGAGCAGGCCGACCTGCTTCAGCGGCGACTGGATTCCGGGCGAGGTCTGCTTGCTGTCCTCGGGGCGTTCGCTGGCGGCGGCGAGATCGGGCGAGGCCGCGAGCAACTCGCGCCACGGCGCATTCGAGCCGGGGACTGGTTTGCGTTTCGCATTCGCTTCGATCGCGGCCTTCAGTTTCGCGGTCGCGAGCAAGGTCGGCGGAACGACGGAGGCCGTGACGCGGCTGCCGCCCGATCCCGGTCCTTCCGGCAACCTGGAATCGCCGATCCTCACCTCGATCTCGTGCGGCTCCAGCCCGAACTCGCGCGCCACCGTGTTGGCGATCACGCTGCGGGTGCCGGTGCCGATATCCTGCGTCGCGGTGCTGGCGACAAGGCGCCCGCCCTTGACCGCGACCTCGACCGTGGAGCCGGGCTGCCACAGATAGAGCCAGTATCCGGTGGCGACGCCGACGCCGCGGCGATAGCGGCCGCTTTGTGCGGACGCCGGCTTTCGGTTGCGCCAGACCTCGAGGTTCATCGCCCAGTCGTAGAGGCGCTGGCGGTTGGGATCGGGGTCCCAGCGCTTGCGTAAGCTGATCGGATCGGCATTCATCCGCAGCGCCGCCTCGTCGATCGCCTGTTCCAGCGCGAACGCCATCGGCGGTCCGCCCGGACCGCGGAACGCCGCGCCCGGCGGCAGGTTGCTGATGACGTCATAATCGGTCAGCGCCTTGGCTTCCGCCGGATAGATCAGGCGCGCCAGCGCCGCGATGGTGGAGTTGGTCGCCGCGCCGGTGTCGGCATGGGCGGTGAGCGACAGCGCTTTCAAGTCGCCCTGCGCGGACGGCAGCAGCGCAATCTTGACTTCCGCGGCCGGGCGATAGCCGGTCACGGACAATTCTTCATGCCGGTCATAGGCGATGCGGACCGGCGCCCTGGCTGATCGCGCGAGCTCGATCGCGGCAATGGTCTCCATGCCCAGGCTCGCCTTCGAACCAAAACCGCCGCCGACATGGTCGGCGATGACGCGGACTTTGTCATGGTCGAGCTTGAAGCGCTTGGCGATCAGCTCCATCAGATGAAACACCGCCTGGGTCGAGGCGTGCACGGTGAGTACGTCGCCGTCGAAACGGGCCACCGCGGCATGCGGCTCCAGGCATGCATGCGATTGCGTGCCGGTCCGGAACGTGCCCTCGACCAGCAGCGGATTGTTCGCTTCATGCGCATCTGCCATCCAGCTCTGCACCTGTTTCGGCTTCTTGGAAAATGCCGCCGACGGGCCGCGGATATTTCCCTTCCAGGGCGCCGGCGAACCGCCGCCTTCGGAGACGTTGCCGGCCTTCTTGCGATCGGGCTTTTCGAACACGACCGGCGCGGTGGCTTTGCGCGCCTGCTCCAGCCCGACCGCCGCGGGCAGTTTTTCGCTGTCGATCCTGATCGCGGCGATCGCGGCAACGGCGGTCTTGCGATCCTTGGCAGCGACGGCGGCGATGGGGGCGCCGACATAGCGCACGACGCGATCTTCGCCGAGCAGCGAAATCACCGCGCCAACGCCGGGCATCGCCTGCGCCGGCGCGAGGTCGAGCGACGTGATGCGCGCATGCGCGAGGGCTGAGCGCAGGATCACGCCTTCGAGCTGGCCGTCATGACGGATGTCGACGGTATATTTCGCAGCACCCGTCACCTTGTCGCGTGCCTCCATGCGCGGCGGCGAGGCGATCGTGTCGTTGTCGAAGCGGCCGGTGCAGGCGTCGGCCACGGCGCGGAAGATGCCGTCATAGGCACCGCAGCGGCACAGATGCCCCGATAGTGCTGCGCCGATTTCCTCGCGCGACGGCGTCGCCGTTCCCTTCGCCGCCCGCCAGCGGTCGTGAAACGCCGCGGCCTCGACGATGAAGCCGGGCGTGCAGAAGCCGCATTGCAGCGCATCGTGCGCCATGAACGCCTTCTGCACCGGATGCAGTTTTGCCGCACCGATGCCTTCGACCGTCGTGATCGCCTTGCCGGCCGCGGCGCGCGCCGGCATCAGGCAGCTCACGACCGGCGCGCCGTCGACCAGCACGGTGCAGGCGCCGCATACGCCGGCGCCGCATACGAGCTTGGTGCCGGTCAGGTCGAGCGCGTCGCGCACCACCTCGATCAGCAGCGCGTCGGGATCGTCGGGGAGCGGCGCGAGCTGGCCGTTAATCGTCATCATGCTCATTTGCGATCTCCCTGATGTTTGCGGGTGGATTTTTTCACGGACTTCTTCGCAGACTTGCTGGCCGGCTTCGGTTTGGCGGCGCGCAGCTTCGCCGGCCCCACTGCACCTGCGATGAACGTTCGCAGCATGACTTCGAGATCCCTGAGAAAAGCGTTCGCCGGCTGCAGCGACGGATAGGCGGACTTGGTGCCGTTGATCGTCATCGCGACGCAGCGCGCCAGATCGTGCGGCGTCATCCCGGCGTTGAGGATGAGGCCCTGTTTGCGGCAGATGCGCGCAATCGCCATCGCCAGTTGCTCGCCATGCGCGGCCGCGTATTTCTGGTAGAGGTCGCGGGCCTGCGCGAGGTGTTCGGAGGACAGTTCCTCGACATGGGGGGACCCGTCCAGCGACTTGGCCAACTGCCCGAGCTTGGCGGTGACCGCGGCGACGATGACGTCGGCAAGGCTGCCGCCGGCCTTCTCCGCAGCCGTGATCGCCGCCGTCTCGGCGGCGAATGCGTCTTCGTAAAACCGCTCGATCACGGCGCGGAACAGCGCTTCCTTGGATTTGAAGTGATGGTACAGCGCCTGTCGCGTCAGGCCTGCGGCTTCGGCCGCCTGCTCGATCGACGAACGGCGGAAGCCCTGGCGGCGGAACACTGTGATCGCCGCGTCGAGGATACGGGTGCGGGGGTCCATTTGACGATTTTGACAAAATAGACTGAAATGTCAAATGACGGTCCCGTGACAGCGGCGCGCGCAATACGTCGTTTCGGCATCACGCCGCCGGCTTCGGCGTGGCTCAAGCTCTCGGTTGCTGCCGTGCGCTCCGCGCCCGCGGTGGAACACGCGCGTCCGGCAAGGTTACCGAACTCTGAACGCGCGGCCGTCAATTGCGCGCGAATCGCGCCGGCTTCCTCAATGCGCCAGCGCTAGAAAAGGAGCAGGCGCGGGGGCGCTGGGGGTTTTGGGGATATCGATGACCACGCGCTTCGCAAGGCAAAAGACCGCGCCGACCAAGTGGCTGTTGATGCTGGGGCTCGCCGTGACGCTGAGCTTCTCCGCGATTTGCGGCTGGGTGCTCTGGCAGGCCGGCGGCAGGGACTACCTGCACAGCCGGGAAGCCGCCGCCAATCTGGTTTCCAGCCTTGCCAGCGAGATCGACCGAAACATCGAGCTTTACGATCTGTCGCTGCAGGCGGTCGTCGACGGCATGAAGCTGCCCGAGATCGACAAGATCAGTCCGGAACTGCGCCAGGTCGTGCTGTTCGACCGTGCGGCCACCGCCAAGGACATGGGTTCGATCCTGGTCACGGATCGTCTCGGCAAGGTCGTGCTGGACTCACATTCGCTGGTACCTGCCGAGGCGAATTACTCCGGGCGGGATTTTTTTCAGATTCACGTCAGGCAGGCGGACGCCGGTCTTTATATCAGCCGTCCCTGGGTGGCGCCTGATGGACAATACCTGATCGGCTTCAGCCGGCGGATCGCCAACCCGGACGGATCGTTTGGCGGGATCGTCGCCGGCAGCATGCACGTGAGCTACTTCCACAACCTGTTCAGGAAGCTGAAGTACGGTCCCAAGGATTCGATGAACCTGATCAGCGCGGACGGCACCATTCTGATGCGGGCGCCGTTCGACATCGACACGATCGGGCAGAGTCTGCGCAAATCCCAGGTGTTCCAGCAATTCCCTCAGGTGCAGAACGGCTGGTATGAAACGGTGTCGATCCTCGACGGCGTTCGGCGCCTGTTTGTCTTTCAGCAGGTCGGCCATCATCCGCTGCTGATCGTCGAGGGCGTCTCGCTCGAGACCATTTATGCCGACTGGTGGCGGGAAGTCTGGCTGATCGGCTCGATCATGCTTGCACTTTGCGCGATCACGATGGCGCTGACCGTGTTTCTGACGTTGGCGCTGAAGCGACGAATCGTCGCCGAAAACCAGCTCGCGGTGCTCGCCAGCACCGACGGCCTGACCGGGCTTTACAACCGGCGGAAATTCGATGAGGTCCTGTCCAGTGAATGGCGCCGTTCGCAGCGGTCGGCCGGGCCGCTGGCGCTGCTGATGATCGATGCGGACAGCTTCAAGGCCTTCAACGACGCCCACGGACACCAGGCGGGTGACGCGGCGCTGGCTTCGATCGCCGAATGCATCGCCAACGGGGCAAAACGCGCATCCGATCTCAGTGCGCGCTATGGCGGCGAGGAGTTTGCGGTGCTGTTGCCGGGCGAATCGACCGAGGGCGCCTGTCGCATTGCCGAGGAGATCCGCGCCAGCGTGCTGTCGTTGCGCAGCCAGCAGCACGGACGTCCGGATATTTGCCCGACCATCAGCATCGGCGTGGCCTCGATGGTTCCGCAGGTCGGGCTGGCACCACGCGACCTGATCAAATCGGCCGATCTGGCGCTCTATGAAGCGAAGCATGCCGGGCGCAACTGCGCCGTCGCCGCGCCGACCCCGCTGCCCGTGCGTCGGGATCTGGCGGCCTGATCAGCCCTAAACAACTTGTCCGCCGTTACTTCGCCCGATAGGCCGCGAGGAACATCCGCGTCGCGCTCTCGATGACCTCGGCGACGCGCTCGGCCGAAGGGGCGGGGGCCGCCTGAAAGACGAAGGGCAGGAACAGCGAGGCCTGGCACATCATCATGAACTGCGATGCCGCGAGCTGGCAGTCGTCGATGGCGAGATCATCAGGCCTGACATGGGCTGCGAGATAATCGGAGAGGCGGATGATGGTTTTTTCCAGCACGTTCTCGTAGTAGCGGCGGCCGACATCCGGCATCCGTTCGGCGATCGCCATCACGGTACGGATGGCGGAGCCGCCACCCGGTCGGCACACCAGTTCGATGTAGGCCTTGCCGAATTCGCGCAGCGTGGTTTCGACATCGCGCCCGAGATCGAAATTGAAGACGACCTGACCGTGCGGGAGCGCCTCTCCCTGGACGATCGCCTCGAACAGCCGGTTCTTGTCGGCGAAATAGACATACAGCGTGCCTTTGGAGACGCCGGCCGACCGCGCGATTTCGTTCATGCTGGCGCCGTCAAAGCCGAGATCCATGAAAACCTTGCGGGCGCCGTCCAAAATCTGCCGGCGCTTCGACGAATCCTCTTCGGCGACGAGATGAATCGTGTTTGGAGTGGCTGCAACCATTGGTTTATCTTCTCGCGAAAGATTTCAACCCGGGATACCGGCGGGAAGGGCTTTTCGCACTATGGTCCGGTGGGTGAGAATGTATCTTGACCGAACGGTTCGGTCAATGGTACTTTTGAGCGGAATGGGGAGGCCGGTAATGGCCGCAGCGAGAGACCAGGCAGCACGCGTTGTTCGCACCGGGCCGGAAACGGCGGAGGACGAGGCTTCGCGCGACGCCACCGCCCAGCTCGCGGATCAGCTGCGGACACACGTCGTGGAAGAAACCAAGCGCCGTCCCGCGGAGACGCCGGCAACCCCCGCAACGGAAATCCCGGCCAAGACCGCTGAAAAGCCGGCCGACAAGCCGGCGGCCGCTGCCAAACCGGGCAAGCGCAAATTCGTCATGGTGGGCGTGTTCGGATTGCTGGCGCTCGCGGCGATCGGCTACGGCGTCTATTTCCTGCTCGTCGGCCGTTTCTATGTCTCGACCGACGACGCCTATGTTCGCACCAACAACACCACGCTCGGCGCGCGGGTGGCGGGCCATGTCGCGGCGATCCTGCCGACCGACAATGCGATCGTCCATACCGGCGATGTGATTTTCAAGATCGACGACGGCGACTACAAGATCGCGGTGGATGCCGCGCGCACAAGGATCGCGACCCAGCAGGCCACCATCGACCGGATCGGCCGCCAGGTTACCGCACTGGTGAGCGCGGTCGAGCAGGCCAGCGCACAGCTCGCTTCCCAGGAAGCGGCACTGAAGCGTGCCGGCCTCGACTACGATCGTCAGCAAGCCCTGAGCACCAAGGGATTTGCCTCGCGCGCAACCTTCGAGCAATCAGAAGCCGGCCGCGACCAGGGCGTGGCGGCGGTGAAGGCAGCGCAGGCGGCCTATGACGCGGCGCGCGACAATGTCGAAGTTACCAGGGCGCAGCAGGCGGAAGCCCAGGCCCAGTTTGCCGAACTGCAGACGACGCTGGCCAAGGCCGAACGCGATCTCGCCTTCACCTCGGTGCGCGCACCGGTCGACGGCACCTTCTCCAACCGCATGGTCAACACCGGCGATTTCATCCAGGCCGGCCAGCGGCTCGCCAATGTGGTGCCGCTCAACGACGTCTTCATCGACGCCAATTACAAGGAAACCCAGCTCAAGCGCATCCGTCCCGGCCAGCCGGTGACGATCAAGGTCGATGCCTACGGCCTGCGCAAGTTCGCAGGGACCGTCGAGAGCATTTCGCCGGCGGCCGGTTCGGTGTTCACGCTGCTGCCGCCCGACAACGCCACCGGCAATTTCACCAAGATCGTGCAGCGGCTGCCGGTCCGCATCCGCGTGCCAAAGGACGTGGCGAAGCAGAACCTGCTGCGCGCGGGGATGTCGGTCTACGCCACCGTCGATACCCGCGAAGGCGCGGCCGATGCCGACAGCGATGCCGACCTCGATTCGCCAACGGCGAAAAATCCGCAGTAATTTTCCTTGAAGCGCCGGGCGATACGCCCGGTGCAGGTTCCGGGTAGATCATGGCTGATGCCACCACCACTTCCCCCGGCATGATGACCCCGGCGGCGCAGACCTCCGAGCGGATACCGCCGCGTCGGCTGTTCGCGTTTCTCATCATGGTGTTCGGGATGTTCATGTCGATCCTGGACATCCAGATCGTCTCGGCATCGTTGTCGGACATCCAGGCCGGTCTTTCAGCCTCCTCCAGCGAAGTGTCGTGGGTCCAGACCTCGTATCTGATCGCCGAGGTGATCGCGATCCCGCTCTCCGGATTTTTGTCGCGCGCGTTCGGCACCCGTCTGCTGTTTGCGATTTCCGCCTCCGGCTTCACGATCGCGAGTTTCTTCTGCGGCTTTGCCTCGAGCATCGAACAGATGATCCTGTGGCGCGTGATCCAGGGATTCCTCGGGGCCGGCATGATCCCGACCGTGTTCGCCTCCGCCTACACGGTGTTTCCGCGCGAGAAATTCCACATCGTCGGCCCGATCGTCGGCCTGGTCGCGACGCTGGCGCCGACCATCGGTCCGACGGTCGGCGGGCTCATCACCGACATGATGTCGTGGCACTGGCTGTTCTTCATCAACATCATTCCGGGCATCGGTATCACCATCGGCGTGCTGGCGCTGGTGGATTTCGACAAACCGAATTTTGCGCTGCTCGAGCATTTCGACTGGTGGGGCCTGTTGTTCATGGCGGGCTTTCTCGGCTCGCTGGAATACGTGCTGGAAGAAGGCCCGCAATATGAGTGGCTGCAGGACACTTCGGTGGCGACCTGCGCGGTGGTCGGCACGGTCTCGGCGATTGCGTTCTTCTGGCGCGTACTGACCGCGCGCGAGCCGATCGTCGATATCCGGACGTTCAATGACCGCAATTTCGGCGTCGGCTGTCTGCTTTCATTCTGCATCGGCGTCGGGCTCTACGGCCTGACCTACATCTATCCACGCTATCTCGCCGAAGTGCGCGGCTACAGCGCGCTGATGATCGGCGAGACCTTGTTCGTCTCTGGTATCGCCATGTTCCTCACCGCGCCGCTCGTGGGGCGGCTGACGCTGAAGGTCGACCTGCGCTACCTCATCGCCGCCGGGCTGTGTATCTTCGCGCTCGGCTCCTACCAGATGACCTGGATCACCCGCGACTATGATTTCTATGAATTGCTGGTGCCGCAGATCCTGCGCGGCATCGGCATGATGTTCGCGATGGTGCCGACCAACACCATCGCGCTCGGCACGCTGGCGCCGGAGCGGGTCAAGAACGCCTCCGGCCTGTACAACCTGACGCGCAACCTCGGCGGTGCGCTTGGACTGGCTGTCATCAACCAGGTGCTGAACGAACGCACCGATCTGCATATCGTGCGGCTGCAGGAGCGCGTGAACTGGGGCAACGCCACCGCGACCGAAACCCTCAATATGTTCACCCAGCGCCTGCAGGGGATGGGCGATGCCGCGCTGATGGCGATGAAGCAGTTGTCGCAGATCGTGCACCGCCAGGCGGTGGTGATGGGTTTTGGCGACGCTTTTTTCATGCTGACCATTTTCTATTTCAGCCTCAGCCTGCTGGTCTTGCTGTTGAAGAAACCCCCGGCGTCAGCGGCGGGCGGCGGGGGCGGGCACTGAAGGCGGCGCTCATAGTGCTTCTGTTGTAGCCCGCATGAGCGAAGCGACATGCGCGATTTCGTCATCGGCTACCCGGATATCGCTTCGCTCATCCGGGCCACGGGATGTTGAAGTTCGCGTGAGCGGAAACACGCTCACGCGCTTGGCATGTTGCAAATCGCACGTGATGCATTTATAAGCACCGCATTGTCGCTCGAACCCGGGAGGATTTGCATGATTTCGTCTTATTCGCAGACCGCCCGTCCGCGTTCGGTATCCATGCCGGACGGCTGTCTCGCCCTTTGAGGGCGCACTCCGCGAGCATCGATCGGACCGCCTGATTTCCTGATCTCGGGTTGCCGATCGCCAAAGCTTCCCAACGAGTTACCTGTTAATTTAACGACGCTTTTGTTCGGCTTGATGCCGTCCTGCGTCGTCCAGATGGAGCCGGCATGCGCGTGGGCGTAGCCGGATGACGCCATGACCGCTCAAAAGAACGCTCAACGCAACAAACGTCCCGCAGCGATCCGGGTAGTGATCCCGTTCGTGTTTCGTCACTGGCTCGAACAGCCCGGCCGCGCTGCCATCGTCGCCGGCGGCTTCCTCGGCGCGACCGCGGCTGACCTGTTCATGCCGGTCTTCTCAGGGAAACTGGTCGATGCATTGACTCTCGGTGCGTCCGATCCGGCCGCGCGGCAGGCCGCGTTCACAGCCTTTGGCGGGATCGTGGCACTGGGCCTGTTGTCGATGATCCTGCGCCTCACCGGATTGCAGGCGATCGTGCCGTTCACGCTGAAGCTGATGTCCGACATCGCGCGCGACGCCTTCGTGCGGGTGCAGCGCTTTTCGACCGACTGGCACGCCAACAGCTTTGCCGGATCGACCGTGCGAAAGATCACGCGCGGCATGTGGGCGCTCGACCTGCTCAACGACACTATCCTGATGGCGCTGGCGCCGTCGCTATTGGTGTTGCTGGGCTCGATGATCCTGCTCGGGCTGCATTGGCCTGTGCTCGGCGCGGTGATCGCGGCGGGCACGCTGGTCTATGTGTCGATGACAACAGCGTTTTCGATGAGCTACATCGCGCCGGCAGCGAGGGTCTCCAATGCCTGGGACACCAAGGTCGGCGGCACGCTGGCCGATGCCTTGAGCTGCAACGCGGTGGTGAAATCCTTTGGCGCCGAAGCGCGCGAGGACGCGCGGCTCGAGGGCGTCATCGGCCGATGGCGCACGCGCGTGCGGCGGACCTGGCTGCGTTACAACTACACCTCGACGGCGCAGCTCGGGGTGCTGCTGTGCTTTCGCGCCTCGGTGATCGGCGGCGCGATTCTGCTGTGGATCGCCGGCCGCGCTTCGCCGGGCGACGTCACCTATGTGCTGACCAGCTACTACATCATCCACGCCTACTTGCGTGACGTCGGCATGCACATCAACAATCTGCAGCGCTCGGTCAACGACATGGAGGAACTGGTTGCGATCCATGGCGAGCCGGTCGGCATCGCCGATGCGCCCGCGGCTGGGCCGATCGACATCCAGGGCGGCCGCATCGTGTTCGATGCCGTGACGTTTCATTACGGCGGCCATCGCACGCCGCTGTATGATCGCCTGTCGGTGGACATCCGCGCCGGCGAACGGGTCGGCCTGGTCGGTCGCTCCGGCTCCGGCAAGACCACGTTCGTCAAGCTGGTGCAGCGGCTCTACGATATCGGCGGCGGCAACATCCTGATCGACGGTCAGGATATCGCGCAGGCGACGCAGCAGTCATTGCGCAGCCAGATCGCGATCGTGCAGCAGGAACCGATCCTGTTTCACCGGACGCTGGCCGAGAACATCGCCTATGGCAGGCCCGGCGCCTCGATGGCGGCGGTCGAACAGGCCGCGCGGCTCGCCAATGCGCACGAGTTCATCCTGCGGCTGCCAAAAGGTTACGGCACGCTGGTCGGCGAACGCGGCGTCAAGCTGTCGGGCGGCGAGCGGCAGCGCGTCGCCTTGGCGCGGGCGTTTCTCGCGGACGCGCCGGTCTTGATCCTGGACGAGGCGACGTCGAGCCTCGACTCGGAATCGGAGGGGTTGATCCAGCAGGCGATGGAGCGGCTGATGAAAGGCCGCACCTCGATCGTGATTGCGCACCGGCTGTCGACGGTCCGCAGCCTCGACCGGATTCTGGTGTTCGATCGCGGCGAGATCGTCGAGCAGGGCACCCATGCCGTGCTGAAGGCCCGCCCAGGCGGAGTCTATCGCGGGCTGTTCGAGCGGCAGGCGACTGAGTTCGGCCGCATTTCAGCGGCGGAATGAGCGCATTGTTGCTAACGGGATCGAT
>WNFM01032237.1_pt1 | contig 29653 bp, 29 predicted proteins | sample 5400271 | NCBI WGS metagenome assembly WNFM01 (sample SAMN13153352, study PRJNA577476) | soil metagenome | isolation source: 60 cm saprolite on Douglas fir-dominated hillslope | place: USA:California | collected 2013-09-17 | reverse complement strand
CCGCGCCCATGGACATTCGCAACATCGCCATCATCGCGCATGTCGACCACGGCAAGACCACGCTGGTCGATCAGCTGCTGCGCCAGAGCGGCGCCTTCCGCGCCAACCAGCAGGTGATGGAGCGCGCGCTCGATTCCAACGATCTGGAGCGCGAGCGCGGCATCACCATCCTGGCGAAATGCACCTCGGTGCAGTGGGAGGCGACGCGCATCAACATCGTCGACACGCCCGGCCACGCCGATTTCGGCGGCGAGGTCGAGCGCATCCTCAGCATGGTCGACGGCGTCCTCGTGCTGGTCGACGCCGCCGAGGGGCCGATGCCGCAGACCAAGTTCGTGGTGTCGAAGGCGCTGCGCCAGGGCTTGCGGCCGATCGTCGTCATCAACAAGGTCGACCGCCCCGATGCCCGCGTCCACGAAGTGCATGACGAGATCTTCGACCTGTTCGCCGCGCTCGACGCGACCGACGAGCAGCTCGACTTCCCGACGCTCTATGCCTCCGGCCGTGCCGGCTGGGCGGTCGCCGACCTCGAGGCGCCGCGCCAGGATTTGCGCGCGCTGTTCGATCTCATCGTCCGCCACGTGCGAGCGCCGGTCGCCGACATCGGCAAGCCCTTCGCTATGCTCGGCACCACGCTCGAGAGCGATCCCTATCTGGGGCGCGTGCTCACCGGGCGCATCCACAGCGGCGTCGCGCGCATGAACATGGCGGTGAAGTCGATCACGCGCGACGGCAAGCTCATCGAGCAGGCGCGCCTCACCAAGCTCCTGGCCTTCCGCGGCCTCGAGCGCCGGCCGATCGAGGAGGCGATGGCGGGCGACATCATCGCCATCGCCGGCCTCGCCGAGACCACCGTCGCCGACACGATCTGCGCGCCCGAAGTGACCGAGGCGCTGCCGGCGACGCCGATCGACCCGCCGACCTTGGCGATGACCTTCTCGGTCAACGACAGCCCGCTCGCGGGCCGCGAGGGCAGCAAGGTGACCTCGCGCATGATCATCGAGCGCCTGCACCGCGAGGCCGAGGGCAACGTCGCCATCCGCGTGCGCGAGACCGAGGACAAGGACGCGATGGAAGTCGCCGGCCGCGGCGAGCTGCAGTTGGGCGTGCTCATCGAGACGATGCGGCGCGAAGGCTACGAGCTCGCCATCTCGCGGCCGCGCGTCCTCTTCAAGAGCGACGCGACGACCGGGCAGCGCCTCGAGCCGATCGAGGAGGTGCAGATCGATCTCGACGAAGGCTTCGCCGGCATCGTCGTCGACAAGCTCAGCCAGCGCAAAGCCGAGCTGACGGATATGCGGCCGTCGGGCGGCGGCAAGCAGCGCCTAACCTTCATCGCGCCGACGCGCGGCCTCATCGGCTATCAGGGCGAGTTCCTCACGGACACGCGCGGCACCGGCATCATGAGCCGGCTGTTCCACGGCTACGCGCCGTGGAAGGGGCCGATCGAGGGTCGGCGCAACGGCGTGCTCGTCTCGACCGGCGATGGCGCCGCCGTCGCCTATGCGCTGTGGAACCTCGAGGAGCGCGGCCCGATGTTCATCACCCCGGGCACGCCGGTCTATCAGGGCATGATCATCGGCGCGCATACGCGCGGCAACGACCTCGACGTGAATCCCTTGAAGGGCAAGCAGCTCACCAACATTCGCACCACCGCCAAGGACGAGGCGGTGCGCTTGACGCCGCCGATCCTGATGACGCTCGAGCAGGCGATCGCCTACATCTCCGACGACGAGCTCGTCGAAGTGACGCCGAAAGCGATCCGCCTGCGCAAGCGCTTGCTCGATCCCAACGCACGCAAACGCCAGGCCCGCGCCGCCGAGGCGGGGTAAGGGCGGCGGCGCTCCTTGCCGCTAAGGCTCGGAGCGGCTGACGCGGCTGCAATCGAGCGGCTTGTCGGCGGCGGCGACGTAGCGCTGCGCGACGGGGATCATCTCCTTGATCAGCTTGAGCTTGTCGGCCTCCTCGCAGCGCGGCGCGGCGCCTTGCGCGCGCGCCTGCTCGTCGAGGCGCTTCTCGCGCAGCGCGGCGCTGGCCACGATTTCGCGCAGCGCCGCCTTGCGCTGGGCGCTGTTGGGGCAGGCCTCGACCTTCTGCTGCGTGTAGTCGCGGATGAACTGGCCGAGCGTGGGGAAGCCGCAGACATCGAGTGCGTGCGCCAGGCTGAGATCGACCATCACGACCTGGATCTCCGCCGGCTCGACCGCGGCGAAGCGCGCCTCGGGCGCAACGGAAGGCGCCGCCGGCGCGGCGGGCGGCGGCGCCAAGGCCGTCGGCGCCGCCAGCGCCGGCGCGGCGACCGGCGGTGCCGCGGGCGCGGTGCGAAGGTTGCTGCATCCGGCCGCGCCCAGCAGCGAGCAGAGCGCGACGTATATCCAGAGCCGGCCGTGCATCGATTCGATCCTCAACCGTAAGGCTGCGGCATTATAGCAGCGCTTTCCTTGGCGGCGCGCCTGGGCTAAGGTCGCCGCGGATTTTTCACCGCAACGGATAGGAATCGATGCTTCGCGCAGCCCGCTCTCTTGCCGTTCTCGCCGGACTTTTCCTCCTCGCGCCGGCGCCCGCCCGCGCCGCCGATCCGGAGAACACGATTTATCTCGACGTGCCCGCCGGCCGCGTCGTCATCGAGCTGCTTCCCGACCTCGCGCCCAAGACGGTGGCGCATGTCAAGGAGCTGACGCGGCGCGGCTTCTATGACGGCCTCGCCTTCCACCGCGTCATCGACGGCTTCATGGCGCAGACCGGCGACCCCAAAGGCAACGGCACCGGCGGCTCGGGCCAGAACGTCAAGGCGGAGTTCAGCCAGAACGCGCATTTCGCGCGCGGCACCTTGGGCCTCGCCCGCGCCAGCGATCCCGACAGCGGCGACAGCCAATTCTTCATCTGCTTCGCTCCGGCGCCGTTCCTCGACGGCAAATACACGATCTTCGGCAAGGTGACGTCGGGCATGGAATACGTCGACGCCATCAAGAAGGGCGACGCCAACCGCAACGGCTCGGTGGACAATCCCGATCACATCGTCCACATGCAGATCGCCGCCGACGCCGACAAGGCGAAGAAGGGCTGAGCGGCGCGGCGTTTCGTCGGCACCCGCCCGCCATGTGAGGAGAGAGGGCATGAGCGCCACCGACCTCGAGAACACGCTGTACCTCGACGTGCCCGCCGGGCGCGTCGTCATCGCGCTCAGGCCCGATCTGGCGCCCGGCCATGTCGCGCGGATCAAGGATCTGGCGCGCAAGGGCTTCTACGACGGCATCGTCTTCCATCGTGTCATCGATGGCTTCATGGCGCAGACCGGCGACCCGCGCGGCGACGGCACCGGCGGCTCCGGCAAGAAGCTCAAGGCCGAGTTCAATGTCGCGAAGCATGTGCGCGGCACCGTCTCGATGGCGCGCTCGCAGAGCGCCGACAGCGCCGACAGCCAGTTCTTCATCTGCTTCGCGCCGGCGCCCTTCCTCGACGGCAAGTACACTGTGTGGGGCCAGGTGGTGTCGGGCATGGAGCACATCGACGCCATCAAGAAGGGCGACGAGGACGACAACGGCGCCGTCGCCGACCCCGACAAGATCGTCCGCCTGCAGGTCGCCGCCGACGCCGAGGGCGGCACGTAGACGCGGCGATGAGCGGCCCTTCCGTGGCAGGCCTGCCGTGAAATCCTGGCGCGCGGCGCTCGAGGTCTATCGCGACCGCCGCATGCTGGCGATCCTGTGCATGGGGTTCTCGAGCGGGCTGCCGCTGCCGCTCGTTTTTGCTACCTTGTCCTTCTGGCTCCGGGAAGTCGGCGTCTCGCGCACCGCCATCGGTCTCTTCGTCCTCGCCGGCCTCTCCTACAGCTTCAAGTTCGTCTGGTCGCCGTTCATCGACCGGCTGCCCATTCCGCTACTGACCCGCCGCATGGGGCGGCGACGGAGCTGGGCCATCGTGATCCAGCTGCCGTTGATGGCGGCGATCTTTGCGCTCGGCAGCACCGAGCCGAAGACGCAGCTGGCCGTCACGGCGCTGCTGGCAGTGATCGTCGCCTTCCTGTCGGCAAGCCAGGACATTGTCATCGACGCGTACCGCATCGAGCTGCTGAAGCCCGACGAGCAGGGCGCGGGCGCCGCGGCGACGCAATGGGGCTATCGGTTCGGCATGCTCGCCGGCGGCACCGGCGCGTATGACGCGGCTGAGCTCGGCGGCTGGCACTTCGCGTACTCGATCATGGCGGCGCTGATGCTCATCGGCATCGTCACCATCTTGCTGACTCGAGAGCCGCAGGTTCCGACCGCGGCCTTGGCGCCGCCACGCCCGGCCGGGCGCCGCCAGCGGATCGCCGCCTGGGCGCGCGTGGCGATCATCGAGCCCTTCGCCGATTTCATGCAGCGGTCGAGCTGGGGCGGGATCCTATGCCTCATCGTGCTCTATAAGCTCGGCGAAGCGCTCGCCGGCACGATGTCGACGCCGCTCTACCAGGAGCTTGGTTTCACCAAGGACGAGGTCGGCAATATCGGCAAGGTCGTCGGCCTCGTCGCAACCTTGGCGGGCGTCGCCGCCGGCGGCACCTTGGTCGCGCGGCTCGGGTTGTTCCGTGCGCTGCTCTTTGCCGGCGTGTTGCAGATGTCGGCGAACTTGCTCTACATCGCGCTACTGCTCGCCGGCCACAGCAATGTGATGCTGGGGGCGTCGATCTTCGGCGAGAATTTCACCGGCGGCATGGCCTCGGCGGCTTTCGTCGCCTATCTCTCGAGCCTGTGCAATATCGCTTTCACGGCGACGCAATACGCGCTCTTCTCGTCGCTTGCCGCCGTGCCCGCGCGCTTCCTGTCCGCACCGAGCGGCTGGTTGGTCGATCGCTTCGACTGGATACCCTTCTTTCTCTTTGCCACGCTCGCCTGCTTGCCGAGCCTGTTCCTGCTGGTCTGGCTGAGACGGCGCGCAGGCATCGATGCGCCCCCGGCGGACGCCGTACCGGCCGAATGAGCCGCGCAATTTAGTCGAGTTGTCGGCATCCCCGTCCGGAAATTGTCACTTCCTTCACCGTCCGGACAGTAGAGATTGGCCGGATATGCCCTGCACGAACCTCGTGAGATGACGATGACGATGACGAGAACCACGCTCCGCGCCGGCGCCGCCGCGATCGCCCTGCTGTTTTCCATGTCCTCATTGCCGCTCTCGGCGGCGCTCGCCGATCCGCCGCCCTGGGCGCCGGCCCATGGCTGGCGCGACAAGCACGACGGCGACGACGACCACTGGCGCGAGCGGCACCGCCATCACGAGCACGATGACGAGCAGGATGACGAGCGCGACGGCTATGACCGCGCGCCGCCGCCGGCTGTCGTCGCCATGCCCTATGGCCTCGACCAGCGCGTCTGCTACCGCGACATGATCGGCGCGGCGCTCGGCGGCGCGACCGGCGGCCTCATCGGCAGCAACATCGGCAAGGGCCAGGGACGCACGGTGGCGACGGTCGGCGGCGTGCTCGTCGGCCTCTTCGTCGGCGGCCGGATCGGCCGGAACATGGACCAGCTCGACCAGGCCTGCGCCGGCCAGGTGCTGGAGCACGTGCCGGACCGCCAGACGGTGGCGTGGGAGGGCCAGAATGAAGGCGACGGCTACTGGGTCACGCCGACCCGCAGCTACGACGCCGGCAACGGCCGCTACTGCCGCGAATACACCAGCGACGCCGTCGTCGCCGGCCGCAAGCAGCAGACCTACGGCACCGCCTGCCGCCAGCCCGACGGCACCTGGGAGATCGTGAAGTAGCGCGCGTCGCGCGCAGCGCGATCGCGGGCGGGCGTCAGCGGTTGCGCTTGCAACCGCGAGAGCCCGCACCGGGCAGGCAGAGACGTGGATGGCCGGGACAAAAGCCCGGCCATGACGGTGGTGGAGTGGCGAGGGGAAGAGCGCCGGCGTTCACCCGATGCGTAGCAGCCAGGCGCGGTTGCGGTTGAGCCAGTCGCGCTGGCGCTCGACATTGGGCACCAGGCGGTCGACCAGCTTCCAGAAGCGCGGCCCGTGGTTCATCTCGAGGAGATGCCCGACCTCATGCGCCACCACGTAATGCAGCACCGCCTCGGGCGCCATGATGAGCCGCCAGGAGAAGGCGAGGTTGCCGTTGGCCGAGCAGCTGCCCCACCGCGTCGTCGTGTCGCGGACGGTGATGCGCTGGACCTTGCGGTCGAGTTGGAGGGCGAGCCGGCGGGCGCGGCGGCCGAGCTCCTCGCGCGCCTTGTCCTTGAGGAAGTCGCGCAGCCGGCGGGCGATGTGGCGCTCCTCGCCGGTCACCCGGATCTCCCGCCCCTCGATCCAGACCGGGCCGCGGTCGCTCGCGCGGGCGACATGGCGGATGCGGTGGAGGACGCCCAGCACCGGGACCTTCTCGCCGTCCTCGAAGACCAGCCGCGGCGGCAGCGCGGCCAGCCGGGTTTCTAGCCAATCGCGATTGGATTTGAGGAAGTTCAACGCCCGCGGGACGGAGGTCCGCGGCGGCAGGACCAGCTCCACCGCATCCCCGACCGCGTCGATCTTGAGCGCCAGGCGGCGCGCGCGGCGGCTCACCCGCACGCGCACCGGGACCCGCCCGGCCGGATGCGAGAGCTGCGACGGGAGGGCCATGCGGAAAGCGGCGGTGATGGTCATGTCTTCGTAAATACCCTGTTCGCTGCATCCCCGGCAAGTGGGCAACGGCGTTGGCCGAATCGCGCTTCGGTTGAGGGTAACATTGGTTAACGGCCGCCCGTCATCGCGGCTTCACAAGACTGTCGCGATCCGGCAAGGTCTGGGGAACTAGAAACGAGACCGTCGCGGCCCGCGGCGAGCGTTGGGGAGGTGGGGAATGTTCGTTTTCAGGCTCGCGCTGTTGTCGGTTGCAATCGCCGCGTCCATTGCGTCGGCGGCTTTTGCGCAGTCCGCGCCCATCGAGATCCAGTGGTGGCACGCGATGACCGCCGTCAATGGCGAGCGCGTCAACAAGATCGCCGCCGATTTCAACGCATCGCAAAGCGCGTACAAGGTGGTGCCCGTCTACAAGGGCAGCTATCCCGAGACGATGAGCGCCGGCATCGCCGCCTTCCGCGGCGGCAATGCGCCGCACATCATCCAGATCTTCGAGGTCGGCACCGCGACGATGATGGCAGCCAAGGGCGCCATCAAGCCCGTCTATCAGCTCATGGCCGAGGCGAACGAGAAGTTCGATCCGAGCGCCTATCTGCCGACGGTGACTGGCTATTACAGCACGTCCGACGGCAAGATGCTGTCGCTGCCCTTCAACAGCTCGTCGGCGATTTCCTATTACAACAAGGATGCGTTCGCGAAGGCGGGGCTCGATCCGGAGAAGCCGCCACAGACCTGGCCCGAATGGTTCGCCGACGCCAAGAAGATCCGCGCCGCCGGCTACCCGTGCGGCTTCACCGCCGGCTGGATCACCTGGACGCAGATCGAGCAGTTCAACGCGTGGCACAACATGCCCATCGGCACCAATGCCAACGGCATGGGCGGGGTCGACACGCAATTCGTCTTCAACACGCCGTTCGAGGTGAAGCACATCGCCGCCCTCGCCGAGGCGCAGAAGGACAAGACCTTCGATTACGGCGGGCGCTATGCCGATGCCGAGGGCAAGTTCCTCAGCGGCGACTGCGGCATGTTGCAATCGTCGTCGAGCTTCTACGGCAATGTCGCGAAGAACGCCAAGTTCAGGTTCGCGACTTTCGCGCTGCCTTATTACCCCGAGGTCAAGGGCGCGCCGCAGAACTCGATCATCGGCGGCGCCAGCCTGTGGGTGATGAGCGGCAAGAAGCCCGAGGAGTACAAGGGCGTCGCCAAGTTCTTCACCTTCCTGTCGCAGACCGAGCTGCAGGTCGCGTTCCACAAGGCGACCGGCTACCTGCCGATCACCAAGGCGGCGTATCAGGCGCTCAAGGACGAGGGCTACTACCAGAAGAACCCGGACATCGAGGTGACGCTGAAGGAGCTCACCAACAAGGAGCCGACCGAGAATTCGCGCGGCCTGCGCTTCGGCAATCTGGTGCAGATCCGCGACGCCTGGGCCGAGGACCTCGAGGCCGCCTTCGCCGGCAACGAGACCGCGCAAGCCGCGGTCGACAACGCAGTGAAGCGCGGCAACGCCATCCTCCGCCAGTTCGAGTCCGCGGCGAAGTAGCGCGCCGTGCCGCTGCGCACCCCCCACCCCTCCCTCCCCCTCAAGGGGGGAGCGGGAAACACAGTGCAATCCCCTCCCCCCCTGAGGGGGAGGGTAAGGGAGGGGGGTGGCTTCTCGATCGCTGAAGCCATGCCCTAGACGATGCAGCGGCGCGTCGTCTTTCGCGGCAAGCTTCTTCCTTATCTTCTGCTCGCGCCGCAGCTCGCGGTGACGCTGCTGTTCTTCTTCTGGCCGGCGGGGCAGGCGATCTGGCAGTCGCTGCATCGCGAGGATCCCTTCGGGCTCTCCTCGCGCTTCGTCGGCATCGACAATTTCACCGCCGTCCTGGCCGATCCCGCCTATCTCCATTCGCTCGGCGTGACCGCGGTGTTCAGCGTCGCCGTCACGGTGTTGGCGGTCGCGCCGTCGCTGCTGCTGGCGGTGATGGCGGACCGCGTGCTGCGCGGCGCCGCCCTCTACAAGACCGTGCTGCTGGCGCCCTACGCCGTCGCCCCGGCGGTGGCCGGCGTGCTCTGGCTATTTTTGTTCAATCCCGGCATCGGCATCGTCGCTTATGGGCTGCGCTGGCTGGGCATCGACTGGAACTACCTGCTCGACGGCACCCAGGCGCTGGCGCTCGTCGTCATCGCCGCGGCGTGGAAGCAGATCAGCTACAATTTCCTGTTCTTCCTCGCCGGGCTGCAATCGATCCCGAAATCGCTGCTCGAGGCGGCGTCGATCGACGGCGCCGGCGCGAGCCGCCGCTTCTGGACCATCGTCCTGCCGCTGCTCTCGCCGACCGCGTTCTTCCTGCTCGTGGTCGACATCGTCTACGCCTTCTTCGATACCTTCGGCATCGTCCACGCCGTGACCGCCGGCGGCCCGGCCAAGGCGACCGAGATCCTCGTCTACAAGGTGTTCTATGACGGCGTGGTCGCGCTCGATCTCGGCGGCTCGGCGGCGCAATCGGTCATCCTCATGGTCATCGTCATCGCGCTCACGGCGGTGCAGTTCCGCTTCGTCGAGCGCAGGGTGCATTACGGATGACCGCGCGCCGCGGCATCGACTGGCTGCCGCACGCGATCCTGCTCGCCGGCATCGCCATCGTCGCCTTTCCCATTTATGTGACGCTGGTGGCGTCGACGCTCAGCGTCTCCGACATCGTCAACGCGCCGATGCCGCTCATCCCCGGCAGCCAGGGCGTCGACAGCTACCGCGACGCGCTCTTCGTCGGCTCGACCCTGCGCAGCAGCGGCGCGCTCGTCTCGCGCATGCTGCTCAACAGCCTGGTCATGGCGCTGGTCATCGCCACCGGCAAGATCGCCATCTCCATCCTCTCGGCCTATGCCGTGGTGTTTTTCCGCTTCCCGCTGCGCATGGCGTTCTTCTGGATGATCTTCGTCACCTTGATGCTGCCGGTGGAAGTGCGCATCGTGCCGACCTACAAGGTGGTGGCGTCGCTCGGCATGGTCGACACCTTCGCCGGCCTCACGATCCCGCTCATCGCCTCGGCCACCGCGACGCTGCTGTTCCGGCAGTTCTTCCTGACCATTCCCGACGAGATGGTCGAGGCGGCGCAGATCGACGGCGCCGGCCCGCTGCGCTTCTTCTGGGACACCGTGCTGCCGCTGTCGCGCACCAACATCGCCGCCCTTTTCGTCATTCTCTTCATCTACGGCTGGAACCAGTATCTCTGGCCGCTGCTCATCACCAACAGCGCGTCGATGATGACCATCGTCATCGGCATCAAGACGCTCCTGGGCGGCGGCGATTCTCAGACCGAGTGGAACCTGGTCATGGCGACGACGGTCCTCGCCATGCTGCCGCCCATCGCCGTCGTCGTGCTGATGCAGCGCTGGTTCGTCAAGGGCCTCGTCGAGAGCGAGAAATAATGGCCGAGGTCTCGCTCCGCGCCATCCGCAAATCCTACGGCGCCACCGAGGTGATCCACGGCGTCTCCTGCGACATCGCCGATGGCGAGCTCGTCGTCGTCGTCGGGCCGTCGGGCTGCGGCAAGTCGACCTTGCTGCGCATGGTGGCCGGGCTCGAGGAGATCACGTCGGGCGAGATCGCCATCGCCGGCCGCGTCGTCAACGACATCGAGGCGAAGGATCGCGACATCGCTATGGTGTTCCAGAACTACGCGCTCTATCCGCACATGACCGTGGGCGGCAACATGGCCTACGGCCTCAAGATGCGCGGCCTGCCGCGCGCGGAGATCGCCGCGCGCGTCGGCCGTGCCGCGGGGATCCTCCAGCTCGACGGTCTCCTCGACCGCAAGCCGCGCCAGCTCTCGGGCGGGCAGCGCCAGCGCGTCGCCATGGGCCGCGCCATCGTCCGCGATCCGCAGGTCTTTCTGTTCGACGAGCCGTTGTCGAACCTCGACGCCCAGCTGCGCGGGCAGATGCGCGTCGAGATCCGCCGGCTGCAGCAAGCGCTGGCGACCACCTCGATCTATGTGACGCACGACCAAGTGGAGGCGATGACCTTGGCCGACCGGCTCATCGTCATGAACGCCGGCGTCGCCGAGCAGATCGGCACGCCGCTGGCGCTCTACGAACGTCCCGCCACCATCTTCGTCGCCGGCTTCATCGGCTCGCCGGCGATGAATTTCGTGCCCGCCGTCCCGGCGGAGGATGGCTGGCTCGCGCTCAGCGACGGCACGCGCCTGCGGCCGCCGCCCGACAGCGCCGCGCTGGGGCCGGGCCGGGCACTGACGCTCGGCATCCGGCCGGAGCACTTGGCGCGCGATGGCGGCATTGCGCCGCTCACCGTCACCGTCGAGCTCGCGGAGATGCTCGGCGCCGACACCATCGTCCATGGCCGACTCGGCGACGGCGCGCTGCTGCTGGCGCGGCTGCCCGGCACGGCGCGCGCCAAGCCGGGCGAGCGCCTGCCGCTTGCCGTCGATCCGGCGCGGCTCCATGTCTTCGATCGGGAGAGCGGCAAGCGGATCTGAAGGAGGCTGCCATGGCCGCCGCAGAAGAGCGGCTGAGCCGGCTCAGCGGGCGGCCGTGCGCGGCTCGGGCGCTTGCTCCGCGAGCGCCGCCTTGAAGTAACGGCCGAGGGTGCGGAACTCGGCCTTGCGCGCCGAGGTCCGCCGCCACGCGAGCGCGATCTGGCGCGACGGCTCGCCTTCGAGCGGCCGGGCGACGAGGCCGGGCGTGCCGGTGATCTCGGCCGGCACCGCCATCTCCGGCACGAGCGTGATGCCGATGCCGCCTGCCGTCATCTGCAGCAGCGTGCGCAGGCTGGTGCCCTGGAACACCTCGTTGCGGTCGGGGCCGGCGAGCCGGCAGGCCTCGAGCGCGTGGCTCCGGAGGCAGTGCCCGTCCTCCATCAGCAGCAGCGCCTCGCCGGCGAGATCGGCGCGCTCGACGCGCTTGGCCGCGGCGAGCGAATGCCTCTCGGGCAAGGCCACCAGGATGCGATCTCTGCCGAGCGCCATGGTCTCGAGATCGCCGGTGTCGTAGGGCAGCGCGATCAGCGCCAGGTCGAGCTGGCCCTTCTCGGTCTTGTCGAGGATCAAGGCGGTCTGTTCCTCGCGCAGGTAGAGCTTGAGCTTGGGGAAGGCCTGGGCGAGGCCGGGCATGATCCCGGGGATGAAATAGCCGCCGATGGTCGGGATGACGCCGAGGCGCAGCGGCCCGGAGAGCGGCTCCTGGCCGCCGCGCGCCGCCTCGGCGAGATCCTCGGCATCGCGCAGCAGCCGCCGGCCGCGCGCGACGATCTCCTCGCCCAAGGGGGTCAGCAGGACGTGGCGGCGGCTGCGCTCGACCAGGCTCACGCCCAGCCGCTCCTCGAGCTCCTGCAGCCCGGCGCTCAAGGTCGATTGCGTCACCGCGCAGGCGGCGGCGGCGCGGCCGAAATGCTTGTGCTCGGCCAAGGCCGAGAGGAAGCGGAGCTGCTGTAGGCTGGGCAGAGGTGTCATCGGATCTATCGATCTTTACGTTCGCTATTATTCGTTGGATCGATAAGCCATGTGGGGGCATCTCTAGCGCATTGCAAGCTTTTGTAAGCACAGAGGAGCAATCCGATGCTAACCGTCGGCGATAAATTCCCCGCCTTTTCCCTGACCGCCGTGAACGGCACCGACCCCAACACCGCCTTCACGCCGGTGACCAACGACACCTATGCCGGAAAGTGGCTGGTGGTGTTCGCCTGGCCGAAGGACTTCACCTTCGTCTGCCCGACCGAGATCGTCGGATTCGACGATATCGGGCGCGAGTTCCGCGACCGCGACACGCAGCTCCTGGGCCTGTCGATCGACAGCGAGTTCGTCCACGTCGCCTGGCGGCAGAGCCGCGCCGATCTCGGCAAGGTCGCCTTCCCCTGGCTCTCCGACATCAAGCGCGAGCTGAGCTCGGCGCTCGGCATCCTCGACAAGGACGCCGGCGTGGCGCTGCGCGCCACCTTCATCGTCGATCCCGAGGGCGTGATCCGCTTCGCCTCGGTCAACGATTTGAGCGTCGGCCGCAACCCGCAGGAAGTGCTGCGCGTGCTCGACGCCCTGCAGACCGACGAGCTCTGCCCGTGCAACTGGCAGAAGGGCGAAGACACGCTCAAGGCGGCTTGACCCGACGCGAGAGGACGGGAGCAGGCATGCTCCCGTCTCCCGCCGCAGAGGAGAAAACCATGACCATCGACAGCATCCGCGACGCGCTTCCCGATTATGCCAAAGATATCAAGCTCAACCTCTCGTCGCTGCTCAACGACAGCGTCTTGACCGAGCAGCAGCGCTGGGGCACGTTGCTCGCCACCGCGCTCGCCTCGCGTAATGCCCGGGTCATCGCCGCGGTCTCGGCCGACGCGGCCCAGCATCTTGCACCGGCTGCGGCGACCGCGGCCAAGGCGGCGGCGTCGATCATGGCGATGAACAACATCTACTATCGCTTCACCCACCTCGCCTCCGACCCCGATTACGCCACCATGCCGGCGCGACTGCGCATGAACGTCATCGCCAATCCCGGCGTTGACAAGGCCGATTTCGAGCTGTGGTCGCTGGCGGTGTCGGCGGTCAACGGCTGCGGCAAATGCATCGACGCGCACGACCAGGTGCTGCGCAAGGCCGGCGTGTCGCGCGAGGCGATCCAGCAGGCGGTGCGCATCGCCTCGGTGATCCATGCCGTCGCCGCCACGCTTGACGGCGAGCAGAGCCTCGCCGCCTGACCTCGAGCCCTGAAGGAGGAATGCGATGTCGACCGCCTATCACAACGACCAGGCCGCACGACAGCAGGTCGCGGCGAGCCTGAGCAAGCTCCTCGCCGATACCTACACGCTCTATGTGAAGACGCAGGGCTTCCACTGGAACGTCACGGGCCCGCGCTTCCACGACCTGCACAAGCTGTTCGAGGCGCAGTACAACGAGCTGGCCGACGCCAATGACGAAATCGCCGAGCGCATCCGCGCGCTCGGCGCCAAGGCGCCGGCCAGCTACAGCGAGTTCAAGAAGCTCGCCGCGATCAGCGAGGAGACCGGCGCCCCCGCCGCCAACGAGATGATCCGCCAGCTCCTCGCCGACAACCGCAGCGCCGTGCGCGCGGCGGAGACCGTGGTGGAGGTGGCGGACGAGCATGACGACGTCGGCAGCGCCGATCTCGCCACCCAGCGCGTCCGCGCCCATGAGAAGGCGGCGTGGATGCTCGACGCCCTGCTGCAATCGGGCGGCTGAGCCAGCTCAGAACTCGGCGAGGCGCCGGCGCACGGTCTCGATGAAGCGCTGGCGCCGCGCGGCGGTGGTGCGGTCCATGCTGTAGAGCGCGAGGAACAGCATCTCGCAGGAGCGGTGGCATAGCGCGCCGACGCCGCGCCGCACGATCTTGCGCATGGGGTCGCGCAGGAAGAAGCGGATATACCAGCGCGGGCTGCCATAGGTGGTGATCACCGCGAGCTTGGTGATGTTGTGGAGCCGCCGGCGCGGCGCGACGCGGCCAATGTCGAAGGCCACGCCCGGGAGCCAGACGCGATCGAAATAGCCCTTGAGGATCGCCGGATAGCCGAACCACCAGGTCGGATAGATGAGCACCACCGCCTGGGCGCGCTCGAGCCGCGCCACATGCTCCTCGACGCCGGCGCGGTTGCGCTCCGGCGTGAAATAGCTGGCATGCGCCTCGGCCGAGAGGACCGGGTCGAAGCCGATGGCGTAGAGATCGAGCAGATCCACCTGGTGGCCGGCCGCCGCCAGCGCGTCGACGACGACGTGCCGCAGCGCGGCATTGAAACTGTCGGGGCGCGGATGGGCGAAAATGACCAGATAACGCATCTTCTCCATCCGCGCCCTCTCGCTCAGTTGCCGGATCGCCGCTGTTCCGCCGTCTTCTTCTCGGTGGCCAGCAGCTTCGCCTTGCGCTCGGCGCCCCAGCGGTAGCCGCCGAGCGCGCCGTCGCGGCGCGTCACGCGGTGACAGGGAATGACCAGCGCGGCCGGGTTGCCGGCGCAGGCATTGGCGACGGCGCGCACCGCGGCGGGTTGGCCGATGCGGCGTGCGATCGCGCCGTAGCTCGCCGTCGTGCCATAGGGGATCTTCTGCAGCTCGCGCCACACCCGCCATTGGAAGCCCGTCGCCTGCAGGTCGAGCGGCAAGCTGAGATCGGGCGCCTTGCCGTCGAGATGCGCGAGGATGGCGGCGATCCAGGCGCCGAGCCGCGCGTCGTCGCGCCGGATCGTGGCCGCGGAATATTCCTGCCGCAGCCAGTCCTCGAGCGCCTTGTCGCCGCTGCCGAGGCTCACCGCGCAGATGCCGCGCTCGGTCGCCCCGACCAGCAGCCGGCCGAGCGGGCTGTCGGCGATCGCGAAGTCGATCACCGCACCCTTGCCGCGCTTGCGGTAGGTGGCGGGCGTCATGCCGAGTTGCGCGTCGGAGCGCTCGTAGAGACGCGACGACGAGCCGTAGCCCGCGTCATAGAGCGCGCCGGCGATATCCTCGCCCTCGCGCAGCCGCGCCTTGACCCGGCCGAGGCGCCGCGCATCGGCATATTCGCGCGGGCTGATGCCGAGCTGGCGCTTGAAGAGACGCTGCAGCTGGTGGCCGCTGACGCCGAGCGCCGCGCCGAGCTCGGCGAGGCTGGGCGCGCCGCTCTCGCCATCGTCGAGCGCGCCATCGATCATGCGGCAGGCGCGGCTCACCTGCTCGCGCGCCGGATCGCTCGCCGGCTCCTCCTGCGGACGACAGCGCAGGCACGCGCGATAGCCCGCGCGCTCGGCCGCCTCGGGCAGCGGAAAGAATTGCACGTTCTGGCGCAGTGGCCGCCGGCTCGCGCAGGACGGACGGCAATAGACGCCGGTGGTAGTGACGGCATAGACGAAGGCGCCATCGGCCGCGCGCGAGCGCGTGGCGACGGCTTGCCAGCATTGTTGTTCGCTCATGGTCGCATCCTCTGTACGCAGATGATGCTCCCTCTTTACGCCGTCCTTCAGCACCGCTCTATCCGATCCTGACCGCAAATTGCGCTCGGATGATAAACGCCGCTCGTCGCCTTTGCCACTCAGTCGGCGCGGTCGACGATGTGCAGGAACGAGCCCATGACGCGACCGCTGACGCGTCCGACCGAGCCAATGGAAGCGCCGTCGGCGTCGGCCGCGGCGAAGAGCGGTGTGCCGCCGCCCTCGTTCAAAATGGTCGCGTAGTGGAACTCGTGGCCGCGGAAGGTGGCGCCGGCGGTCCCGAGCGGGCCGGCTGTAGTGAGGCGCGCGCTGCGATAGCCGAGCTGGCGGCGGCGCTCGGCGAAACTCGCCTCGAGCGGCAGCAGTCCCGCCATCGCGTGCCGCGCGCCGGAGGCGTCGACCAGGCCGTTCCCCATCACCATGTAGCCGCCGCATTCGCCGTAGATCGTGGCGCCGCGCTTCGCCGCCGCGCGCAGCCCGTCGAGGAAGCGGCCGTTGCCGGCGAGCGCTCCGGCATGCAGCTCGGGATAGCCGCCGGGGAGATAGACGGCGTCCGCCGTCGCATCAGGCGCCTCGTCGGCCAGCGGCGAGAAGAATTGCAGCGCCGCGCCGACGCTGCGCCAGCCCTCGAGCAGCGCGGGATAGGCGAAGGCGAAGGCGACGTCGCGCGCCACCGCGACGCGCTGGCCGAGCGGCTTCAACGGCTGTGCCGCCGCCACCGCGGCAAGGCTGCTGGGGCGGGCGAGCGCGAGCAGCGCCTTGATGTCGAGCGACTCCTCGATCAGCTCGGCGGCGCCATCGAGAAAGCGGTCGAGATCGGGATGCTCCGAGGCCTGAACGAGGCCGAGATGGCGCTCGGCCAAGGACAGCTCGGCATGCCGCGGCACATGGCCCAGGATCGGCAGCTGCGGCAGCACGGTGCGCACCGAGTTCTCCAAGGTGGCGCCGTGACGCGGTCCGCCGACACGGTTGAAGATGACGCCGGCGATCGGCACATCCGGGCGGTGGCTGGTGAAGCCGCGCAGCAGCGCGGCCGCCGAGCCGGACTGGCCCGCGACATCCACCACCAGCACGACCGGCCAGCCGGTGAGCGCGGCGAGGTCGGCGGTCGAGCCGCGCCCGCCGCTGCCAGCGCCGTCGAACAGCCCCATCGCGCCTTCGCACAGCACGAATTCCGCCATGCGCTCGAGCGCCGCGACCAGCGCCGCGATCGTCTCGCGCCGCATCGCCCAGGCGTCGAGATTGAGGCAGGGCACGCCCGAGGCGGCGGCGTGGAAGGCGGGATCGATATAGTCGGGGCCGGCCTTGGCCGAGGCGACGCGGCGATTGCCGCGGCGCAGATGGCGCAGCAACGCCAAGGTGAGCGTGGTCTTGCCGCTGTGCGAGGCCGCCGCAGCGAGGATGATGCCGCCGCTCACAGGTATTTCTTGATGGCTGCCGCCATGGCGCCGGCGGTGGCGTCGGGGCCGAAATGCGCGAGGTAGCGCCCGTCACGGCCCATCAGATAGACGAAGGACGAGTGATCGACGAGATAATCCGCCTCGTCGCCATGCGGCGCCTTCTGGAAATAGATTCGATAGGCGCGGGCGGCGGCAACGGTCTGCTCGGCGCTGCCGGTGAGCGCCACCAGCCGCGGATGGAAATTCGCGGCGTAGAGCTTCATCTGCTGCACCGTGTCGCGCTCGGGATCGACGGTGATGAAGATCGGCTGCACGCCCGTGGCGCGGTCGCCCAGCTCGTCGAGTGCCGAGCTCATGGTCTGCAGCGCCGTCGGACAGGCATCCGGGCAGAAGGTGTAGCCGAAATAGACCAGCAGCAGCTCGCCGCGGAAGTCGCTGTCGTGGCGGACGACGCCGTTCTGATCCACCAAGGTGAACGGGCCGCCGATCGCCACGCCGAGCCCGCTGTTGCCGTCGCCGGCGCCGAGCCACCAATGATCGAAGGCGAAGGCGCCCGCGAGCAGCAGGAGACCAGCGACAAACACGATGAGGCCGCGGCGGGCGGCGGGCGACATGTCCGTTCTCACGCCAGACGGTGGCGGGCGAGCTGCGCCACCTCGTAGAGGGGATGGCTCATGGCGCGATTATACTGCGGCCGCGGATAGGACGGAAACCTCGCGGCGTGCCTCATCGCTGTCGTGCCGCGCTCGAGGCAAAAAAAGTGGCCGGGACGGAGCCCGGCCACGATGGATCGGAGGAAATCGGGGTCAGCGCTCGACGAAGCTCGCGAGCGTGCGTCCGTGGGTGCGCTGCGCCAGCTTCTTGAGCGCCTTGGCCTCGATCTGGCGGATGCGCTCGCGCGTCACCTGATACTTGCGCCCGACTTCCTCGAGCGTGTGCTCGCCGGCCTGGCCGACGCCGAAGCGCAGGCGCAGAATGTCGGCCTCGCGCGGCGTGAGGCGCGACAGCGCATCGTCGGTGGCAGCGCGCAGCTCGGCCTGCGCCGCCGCCTCATGCGGCGTGATCGCGGCCTCGTCGGCGACGAGGTCGCCGATGGTGGCGTCGCCATCCTCGCCCAGCGGGGCGTCGAGGCTCACGGGATCGCGCACCAGCTCGAGCACGGCGCGGATTCGCGCCGTCGGCACGCCCAGCCGCGCGGCCAGCTCGGCCTCGGTGGGCTCGCGCCCGAGCTCGGCCAGCAGCTGATGCTGCGCGCGCATGACGCGGCGCGCCTCGTCGGTCATGTGCGAGGGGATGCGGATCAGGTGTCCCTGATCGACCAGCGCGCGCGTGCAGGCCTGGCGGATCCACCAGGTCGCGTAAGTCGAGAACTTGTAGCCGCGCCGCCAGTCGAACTTCTCGACCGCGCGCATCAGGCCGATATTGCCTTCCTGGATCAAATCCATAAGCGGCAGGCCGCGATTGACGTGGCGCCGGGCGATCCAGGCGACGAGGCGCAGATTGGCCTGGATCATCTCCTGCTTGGCGCGCTCGCTCTCTCTCGCGCCGCGCTGCAGGTCGGCGACGAGGGCGCGGAACGCGGGCAACGTCTGGCCGGTCTCGCGGCACACCGCCTCGAGCTCCTCGACGATCTTCAGGACGGCCTCGCCATGACGGCGGCGGAAGCTCGGCCACGGCACCGTCTGCCGGCGCGCCATCGAGGCATACCAGCTGCGCGGGCTCGCGGCCTTGGTGTAGCTCTCCAGGAACAGTCTGCGGTCGAGCCGGGCGTGGTCGACGACGCGCACCAGCCGCCCCTCGCGCTCGACGATCCGACGGTTCAGCTCCTTGAGCCGCAGCGTCAGCTCCTCGATCCGGTCGGGATGGAGGACGATTGCGGCCAGCGCCTTGCCGAGCGGCGCCGCGCTGCGGCTGCGGCGCGCGCTGTCAAAGGCGCGCAGCACCGGGCGAAGCAGCTCGGCTTCGAGCGCCGCCAGCGGCGCGGTCTCCTCGTCGAGCCCGCCCCCCGGCGGCCGGACGGCGGCCTTGGACCCGGCGGCAATGTGCGCCTGGGTGCCCGGCAGGTCGATGATGTCGCGCAGCGCCCTATCGCCGGCGCGCAACGCCTGCGACCAGCCGGCGATCGCCTTGCGCAGCAACGGGCTTTGCTGCAGCGCACTCAGCACCGCGGCCTGCCCGGCCTCGATGCGCTGGGCAAGCGCCACCTCCTCGTCGCGCGACAGGAGGTCGGCGGCGGCAATCTCCTGCAGATACCGGCGCAGCGGGTCGGCCGAGCGGCCGAGGTCGACCTGCGCCAGGTTGCCGCGCGCCGCCACCGGCTCGCCGGCCGATTCCGGGGAGCGCTGCCGCGGTTGCTCTTGATGGCTCTCGGGACGGCCCGCTTGGGGCGTCTCCTCGAGCGCCGACTGCCGGTCGAGCACTTCGGCGCCAGCAAAATTGGCCCGCATACTTGAAATCTCGTGCACTTTTTCGGTGTTTCCTCCTCTCTCATAGAGAGCGGAGGGTTACGATTTCTCGGCAGGAATATGGTGGTTATTGCGCCGGATGGGAAGCCTGAAATGGTTCCGGTCGTCACATAATCCGCGATTCGGCGGTGGCGCGGCCGCCCGGGGACGGCGCCGCCGACCTGTTAACGCCCAGCCGGCCCGCCAGCGCCAGCGCGTCCGCGGGGGCTCGCACCTTGGCGTCGTTGTCGAAATAGGCATAGACGTCGCGCGACCGGCGGCGTCGGGCCGGCGGGCCCAGCCGGTGGATATCCTCCGGCTCCCCGCCTGCCGCCCAGCAGGCGATCCGCGCCGCCCAGAAATCCAGCGCCTCGTCGTCATAGCCGCTCGCATAGAGTTCCTTCGCCCCGTGCAGGCGGAGGTAGAGGAAATCGGCCGTGACGTCCTCGACGCGCGGCCAGTCGGGCGCATCGGAGACGACGAGCGCAACGCCGGCCCGCTGCAGCAGGGTGATGAAGCGCTTGTCGCGGAAGCTCTCATGCCGCGCTTCCAGGGCATGGCGGAGCGGGGTCGAGGCCGCCGGCTCGAGCAATGTTCGCCCTTTCATGATATGACGGTCGCGCCGGTGGGCGAGCCGCGCCGCCGCTTCCGTGTCGCGCGGCAACAGGGCGAGGAAGCGCGCGATCCGGTCCTCGTCGAAGGGCATGCGGGCGGGCAGCTGCCACAGGATCGGGCCGAGCTTGCGGCCGACCGCGAGCACGCCTTGCGCGAAGAAATTGGCGAGCGGCGTCTCGCAATCCCTGAGCTTCTTCATATGCGTGATGAAGCGCGCGCCCTTCACGGCGAAGACGAAATCCTCCGGCGTCTCCTCGCGCCAGCGGCGAAAGCTCGCCGGCGATTTGAGCGAATAGAAGGTGCTGTTGATCTCGATCGAGTTGAAGATGCGGCTCGCATAGGCGAGCGCGCAGCGCTGCGGCAGGCCCTTGGGGTAGAACGTCCCGCGCCAGGCCGGGTAGAGCCAGCCGGAAATGCCGATTCGGATCATGCCGCTCTCCACAGCCGCTAACGGGGGAGCGTGGCGATCGGCAGCCGGATAGGGCCATAATGGCTGAGAACGAGGGGGCGGAGGGTCCATGGGCGATCTCGGCGGCGCCTTCGTCAGCGCCGCGCATATGATCCTGGCGCGCGACCCGGCGCTGCTCGGCATCGTACTGCTGTCGCTGCGCATCAGCCTCACCGCCGTGCTGTGCGCGGCGCTCATCGGCCTGCCGCTCGGCGGCGCGCTGGCGGTGGCGCGCTTTCCCGGACGCGGCGCCGTCGTGGTCGTGCTCGATGCGATGATGGGATTCCCGCCGGTGGTGGCAGGGCTGCTCATTTATCTGCTGCTCTCGCGCGCCGGCCCGCTCGGGTCCTTCGGTATCCTCTTCACGCCAAGGGCGATGATCGTGGCGCAGACCTTCCTGGTCACGCCCATCATCGCCGCGCTGACGCGCCAGGTGATCGAGGATCTGTGGCAGGACTACCGAGATCAGCTGCGCTCGCTCGGTGCCGGGCCGGCGCGCGCTATCCCAACCCTGCTCTGGGACGCGCGGGTGAGCCTCGCCACCGCAGTGCTCGCGGGGTTCGGCCGCGCCAGCGCCGAGGTCGGCGCCATCATGATCGTCGGTGGCAACATCGCCGGCGTCACCCGCACCATGACCACGGCGATCGCGCTCGAGACCAGCAAGGGCGATCTTGCGCTGGCACTCGGGCTCGGTATCGTGCTGCTGACGCTGACGCTGGCGGTCAACGCGGTGGCCCACGCCGCGGGCCATGCCGCGGCGCGCGGCCTGCGCTGAGAAGGAGCAGGAGCAATCGATGACAATATGGCACCGGGCGGCCTGGCTGGCCGCCGCCTTCCTCGTCGCGCTTCGCCCGCCTGCCGGCGCAGAGGAGCGCTTCATCACCGTCGCCTCCACCACATCGACCGAGCAATCCGGCCTGTTCGATTTCCTCCTGCCCGCCTTCACCAACAAGACCGGCATCGCCGTGCGCGTCGTCGCCGTCGGCACCGGGCAGGCGCTCAAGATCGGCGAGCGCGGCGATGCCGATGTCGTGTTCGTCCATGACAAGCCGTCCGAGCTCAAATTTCTCGATGCCGGCTACGGCGTCGATCGGCGCGAGGTCATGTACAACGACTTCGTGCTGATCGGGCCCAAACCCGATCCGGCCAAGGTCGCCGGCGGCAAGGATATCGTCGCCGCCTGCAAGAAGATCGCCGCGGCCAAGGCGCCGTTCGCCTCGCGCGGCGACGACAGCGGCACCGACAAGGCCGAGAAGCGCCTGTGGCAGGACGCCGCGATCGATGTGAAAGCGGCATCCGGCACCTGGTACCGCGAGACCGGTTCGGGCATGGGGCCGACGCTCAACACCGCCGCGGGCCTGGGCGCCTACACGCTGAGCGACCGCGGCACCTGGCTCAATTTCAAGAACCGGGGCGATCTCGCGATCCTCGTCGAGGGCGACCGGCGCCTGTTCAACCAGTATGGCGTCATGCTGGTGAACCCGGCGCGCTATCCCGGCGTGAAAGTCGGCGATGGCCGCGCCTTCATCGATTGGCTCACCTCGCCCGAGGGGCAGCGCACCATTGCCGGATACAAGATCAATGGCGAGCAATTGTTCTTTCCCGATTATGGCAAACCGGCGTCGTGAGGCGGTGCGGCAAGCGACCGAAGCACATACTGGGAAAACCAGGTGCGGGCTGCCGCACCGGCGCCGCGCTTGCTATGATCGCCGCTCCATCTCCCAGGGCGAGGCAAGACGATGTCCCTCGAAAGCGCCACTGCTGCCATCCGCGCCAAGGCCGGGACCGCGGCGCCGCTCGGCCACACCATCCTGTTCGACCTCGGCGGCGACGGCGTGATCTTCTGGGACGGGACGCAGACGCCGCCGCTGATCGACAACAGCGCGCGCGAGGCCGAGACGACCATCGGCATCAGCCTCGAGAACCTCGACAACCTGATCGCCGGGCAGCTCAACCCGACCATGGCCTACATGACCGGCAAGCTGAAGATCCAGGGCTCGATGGGCGTCGCCCTCAAGATGGGCCAGCTGCTCGAGGAATAGAAGGCGCTCAGCCGGCGACTCGCTGCGCGCCGGCACGCGGCGCGTCTCCCGCCTGCGCCACCATGCGGTTTGACGATCTCGCCGGCCGGCAGCACCATCGAACACGCGCATCGCCTCGCCGCTGAGATGCAGGCGGCGGCGAAATCGCCGACCGCGGCCGCCGCCTGATAGCGCGCCATTTCGCGCGGCGGCGCGATGATGCCGAGCCCGCCGGCCGCAGTCACCGCGCCGCCAAGCGCGCCGCCGGCGACCAGCGCGCCATCGGCGCCAGCAGGACGGGATGGCGGATGCCCAGGCTTTCCGTCAGCGCGTGGCGAGCGGACGAAGCATAGCCAACGAGCGTGCCGCGCCGCCATGGCGCCGCATCGCGCTTTCGCCGGACACAGGAATTGCGCTACACCACCGGCACTTTCGATCGGCGGCGGAGAAGCGGGCGATGCAACAGCGTTGGGGGCTGCCGATCGTCGCTTGGCCCTCACGCCTGCGTCCCAATTTCTGGGATCTGGTCGCCCTGCCGCTGGTGCTCGGCACCATTATTCTCATCGCCTGGGCAAGCCAGCAGATGAACGCGCCCTATCAGGCGGGCGCGGCGCTGCCGATCTCGCTCGATGCGGGCAACCTGCCGGCCTACGGGCTGCGCACGGTGCTGCGCATGGCGCTGGCGCTCGCCGCCGCGCTCGTCTTCAGCCTCGCCTATGCCGCGCTCGCCGCCAAGAGCCGCCGCGCCGAGAAGCTGCTCATCCCCGTGCTCGACATTCTCCAATCGGTGCCGATCCTGGGCTTCCTGTCGATCACGGTGACCGGCTTCATCGCGCTCTTTCCTGGCAAGCTGCTCGGATATGAATGCGCCGCCATCTTCGCCATCTTCACCTCGCAGGCCTGGAACATGACGTTCAGCCTGTACCAGTCCTTCATCGGCGTGCCGCAGGATCTGCGCGAGGCGGCGCGCATGTACCATCTGTCGCCATGGCAGAGCTTCTGGCAGCTCGAGGTGCCCTTCGCGCTGCCCAGCCTGGTGTGGAACATGATGATGTCGGTCTCCGGCGGCTGGTTCTTCGTCGTCGCCTCCGAGGCCATCAGCGTCGCCGGGCATAGCGTGCTGCTGCCGGGCATCGGCTCCTACATCGCGGTGGCCATCGACCAGCGCGATCTCGTCGCGGTCGGCTACGCCATCCTCGCCATGCTGTTCTTCATCCTGGTCTACGACCAGCTGCTGTTCCGCCCGCTGCTCGCCTGGGCGCAACGCTTCAAGGTCGAGGCGATCGGCCAGGACGAGATCGAGCCGCCCTGGTTCCTCGTCATGCTGCAGCGCGCGCGCCTGTTCGATCTGCTGCGCGCACTCGTCGATGCCGCCGCGGCGCTGGCGAGCCGCGCTCGCCGCGCCGTGCAGCGGCCGCACCAGCCGCTGCGGGTCAAGCTGCCGCCGCCGCGCTGGATCGATCTCGGCTGGAACGCGGTCCTCGCCTTCGGCACCTTTGCGGCGCTCACGGACATCGTGCTCTTCGTGCGCTCGGAGGTCGACCCGCAGGAAGTGCTGCACGTCTTCGCGCTGGGCTTCGTCACGCTGGTCCGGGTCGTGGTGCTGATCGGGCTGGCGGCGCTGGTGTGGGTCCCGGTTGGGGTGTGGATCGGCTTCCGGCCAAGGCTCGCCCGCCGCGTCCAGCCGGTGGTGCAGTTCCTCGCGGCGTTCCCGGCCAATCTGTTCTTTCCGGTGGTCGTCTCGGCCATCGTCAAGCTTCACCTCGATGTCGAGGTGTGGGTGAGCCCGCTGATGATCCTGGGGACGCAGTGGTACATCCTGTTCAACGTCATCGCCGGCACCTTGGCGCTGCCGACGGACTACCAGTTCGTCGCCAGCAATTTCGGCGTGACGCGCTGGTTGTGGTGGCGGCGGCTGGTGCTTCCCGGTATTTTCCCGGCATTCGTCACGGGCGCGGTGACCGCATCCGGGGGCTCGTGGAACGCCAGCATCGTCGCCGAGGTGGTGCGCTGGGGCGACACCACGCTGGTCGCCACCGGGGTCGGCGCCTATATCGCGCAGGAGACCGAGAAGGGTGACTTTCCGCGCATCGCTCTCGGCATCACCGTGCTGAGCCTTTACGTGCTGCTGTTCAACCGCCTGCTGTGGCGGCGGCTCTATCACCTCGCCGAAGAGCGGCTGCGCCTCGACTGAGCGAAGCAGAGAGCATGCCCGACGACAGCCGCCTCATCTCCGCCGAGAAGGTCTGCAAGACCTACCAGACCGCCGAGACCCCCGGCCGGCTCGTGCTCGACCACGTCGATTTCGCGCTGCGCGAAGGCGAGATCGTCGCCATCCTCGGCAAGTCCGGCTCGGGCAAGTCGACCTTCCTGCGCGTGCTGGCCGGGCTCACGCCGCCGAGCGCGGGCCATGTCGCCTATCGCGGGCAGACGGTCGACGGCCCGGCGCATGGCATCGCCATGGTGTTCCAGAGCTTCGCGCTCTTTCCCTGGCTCACCGTCCTCGGCAATGTCGAGCTCGGCCTCGAGGCGCAGGGCGTGCCGCGCGGCGAGCGGCGGCGGCGCGCGCTGCAGGCGATCGACCTGATCGGCCTCGACGGTTTCGAATCGGCCTACCCCAAGGAGCTCTCGGGCGGCATGCGCCAGCGCGTCGGCTTCGCCCGCGCCCTCGTCGTCAATCCCGACGTGCTGCTGCTCGACGAGCCGTTCTCGCAGCTCGACGTGCTGACCGCGGAGACGCTGCGCAACGACCTCATGGACCTGTGGATCGAGCGGCGCGTGCCGACCAAGGGCATCATCCTCGTCTCGCACAACATCGAGGAGGCGGTCGAGATCGCCGACCGCATCATCATCTTCGGCAGCGATCCCGGCCACATCCGCGCCGAGATCCCCGTGACCCTGCCGCGCCCGCGCGAGGTGACCAGCCCGCGCTTCCGCCAGATCGTCGACGAGGTCTATGCGCTCCTCACCACCACGCCGGGACAGGGGCCCGGCAAGCGCGGGTTGAGGGCCGAGCCGGTGGGCATCGGCTACCGCCTGCCTGGCGCCTCGATCCAGCAGCTCGTCGGCCTGCTCGACGCCATCGTCGAGCCGCCTTACGCCGGCCGCGCCGACCTTCCCTACCTCGCCGAGCACGAGCATGTCGACGACGAGCAGCTGTTCGTGCTGATCGAAGCGCTGCAGCTGCTGGGCTTCGCCCAGGTCGCCGGCGGCGACATCTGGACGACGCCGGTCGGGCGCGGCTTCGCCGAGGCCGACCTGCAGGAGCGCAAGCGCATCTTCGCCGATCAGCTGCGGCGCACCGTCCCGCTCGCCGCCCATATCCGCAAGGTGCTGGACGAGCGGCCCGGGCACAGCGCGCCGGAAGGGCGCTTCCTCGCCGAGCTCGAGGACTATCTGAGCGAGGAAGAGGCGCGCGAGGTGCTGGAGACGGTGATCAACTGGGGCCGCTATGCCGAGCTCTTCGCCTATGACTACGACCGCGGCGTCTTGAGCCTGGAGAACCCGAGCTGACGCCGACGCCTTGCATTTTAGCGGCTGGCGGGGATGATCGGGCGCGCTGCCGCCGATAATGGCCCGGGGGGCACGCAATGCCGGGCTCTCCTCGATGAAATTACGAAACGGACCCAATCCGATGCTGAAGCTCCTTGACCCGGCCGCGCGCCACTTTGCGGCGGCGACGTTCCTGGGCATGATCTTTCTCGCCGACCCCCTGTTCGCCCAGACCAATTCCCCGGCGACCACGCTCGCGCAGGCCGAAGCGACGCAAGCGGCGCCCAAGGCCGATGCGGGCCGGCCGGCCGGCCGCGCCAAGGGCTCGCGCACTGACCGCGCCGAGGCACGCATCAAGCAGCTCCATGATCAGCTGCACATCACCGCGGCGCAGGAGCCGCAATGGAACGCCGTCGCCCAGGCAATGCGCGACGACGCGAAGGCGATGCAATCCGTCATCGCCACGCGGCGGCAGAACCGCGGCAAGATGACCGCCGTCGATGATCTGCGCTCCTATGAGGAGGTCGCGGAGACTCATGTCGCCGGCCTGAGAAAGCTCGTTCCCGCCTTCCAGGCGCTCTATGACACCATGTCGCCGGACCAGAAGAAGAATGCCGATGCGGTATTCAGCCATGCACCGGGTCGCGGACGCCGCGGGCCGCAACCGCCGAAGCAGTAGAGGGAGCACCATGCAACGCGCGACAGCGAGAGCAAGGGGTTTCCGTCTAGTGACGGGCAGGCTGGTTCTGGCGCTGGTGCTGGCCGGCGCGGTGGGCGGCATCGCGCCGGCGCCGGCGCGGGCCGATGACGAGCGCGGCCGCGATCGGCATGAGCGCTTCGATCGCGAGCGCGCCGCGCGCGACGAATGGCGCTATCATCACCGTCGCCCCGTCTATGTCGCGCCGCCGCCCGCCTATGTCTACGCCCCGCCGCCGGTGGTCTACGCCCCGCCGCCGCCCGCGGGCATCAACCTGATCTTCCCGCTCAACATCCGATAGCAGCGCGATCGCCGAAAAAAGCCCCGCGGAAAACCGCGGGGCTGCCGTTTCGTCGTGCCATTCCGCAGTGCGCACCGGTGTGCTAGGCAGGAGGGGCCATGCAGGCCGGCCTTTCTTTTGCGATGCTCGAAGCGGGGCTGCGCGGCGCGGCGGTAGCGCTCGGCGCGGTGCTTGCTGTGCTGTTGCTGCGCGATGGCCGACGGACGCCGGCGGGACTTTATGGCGCCCTGTTCGCCGCCAGCGTTGCGGCCTACATCATCGTCACCGCGCCCGGCCTGCTTTTTTATCGGCCGCTGCCTTGGCTGGTGCCCTTGCGCCTCGTCAGCCTCGGCACCCCCGCCATCTTCTGGCTCTTCGCCTTGGCCGCTTTCGATGACGCCTTCGTGGCATCGTGGCGCCATGCCCTGCCTTGGCTCGGCACAGTCGCGATCGGCTTCGTCTGCGCGCGCGGGCTGCTGTCGGCGGCGTGTCCCCTTTACCACGCTTTGCAGCTGCTGTTTGTCGTGCTCGCCATTCGCCAGGCTCTGGTCGGCCGTTCCGCCGATCTCGTGGAAGAGCGCCGCCGGTTTCGGGTGGCGCTCGTGCTTGCCTCGGCGATCTACACGGCGGCTGTGATCGTGCTGGAAACCTTCATGGGCGGGCCACCGGCCTCGCCGCCGCTGAGCACCATAAACGCGGCGGGGGTGCTGGCGCTGACATTCGTCTTCGTCTTTACGCAGCTGTCGCTGTCGACGCGTGGTCAGCTGATTCCCGTGGCGCCGGTCATGCCGCGTGGCCTTCCCGTCGATGCGTCGCCGCGTTCCGACGCCGCTCCGATCGACGATCAGGAGACGGCGCTGCTCGAGCGTCTCCGCCGGCTGATGGAGCAGGAGAAGATCTATCGCGAGGAAGGCTTGAGCGTCGCCGTGCTGGCCGACAAGCTTTCCCTTCCGGAATACCGCCTGCGCCGCCTCATCAACCGGCGACTGGGACACCGCAATTTCAGCACCTTCGTCAACGCTTACCGGCTCACCGACGCGATGGTCGCGCTCGGCGATCCGGGCCAGGCCGGCGTGCCGGTGGTCACCATCGCCCTCGATGCCGGCTTCCAATCGCTCGGCCCCTTCAACCGCGCCTTCAAGGCGCATACCGGCATGACCCCGACCGACTACCGCCGCCTGCAGCTCGGCCGGACGGAAAAACCCGCCTGAGCCTTGCCGATTCTTGAAATCGGCGAGCCGCTTGCGCTTTCCGACCAGCCTCGTTCGAATCCCGGCGAGAGCGCATCGCGGTCGTCCTCCATGCTGTCGCCTGCCTGACAAATGGGGGCTGCCATGATCCCGATCTTCTCCTATGTGATTTATTTTACGCCGGTAGTCATTGTGCTGGCGGCGATGGAAGCGCTCGTCCTCGCTGTCGGCAAGAAGCGCCCATACAGCTGGCGCGCCGCTCTCGCCTCGGTCGTCGACGCCCTCGGGCGCGAGTACGTTGTCTACGCATATCTGCCGTTCGGCCTCGCTCTGCCCGTCATCGCCTTGGCGTGGAACCACCGCATTGCGACCGTGCCCCTTAGTGGGCCGGTTGCTTTCGGCCTGCTCTTCATCGGCGTGGAGTTCTGTTACTACTGGTTCCATCGCGCGAGCCACCGCGTGCGCTGGTTCTGGGCGACCCACGCTATCCACCATTCATCGAACCAGCTCAACCTTTCCGCCGCGTACCGCTTCGGCTGGACCGGCCGCTTGAGCGGCTCCGGGGTCTTTTATGCACCGTTGGTGTGGCTCGGCTTTCCCCCGGCAGCCGTCTTTGGCGTGCTCTCCCTCAACCTGCTCTATCAGTTCTGGTTGCATGCAGAATGGATTCCAAAGCTCGGCTGGCTCGAATACGTGCTCAACACGCCGTCCCATCACCGCGTCCACCATGCTGCCAATCCCGAGTATCTCGACGCCAACTACGGCGGGGCGCTCATCGTCTTCGACCGGCTCTTCGGCACTTTCATCGAGGAGCGCCAGGATCTGCCCTGCCGCTACGGCCTCGTGAAGCCGCTCCTCTCCAACAATCCCTTCGTCATCAACTTCCACGAATGGCGGGCCTTGGGCCACGATCTGTGGCGGGCGCGCTCCTGGCGCGAGCGGTGGAATTACCTGTTCGGCGCGCCGGGATGGAGGCCCGACGGCCAAAGCTGGACCACGGAGGATATGCGCCGCGCGGCGGCGGCGGGAGCCGAGTAGCAGGCCTTCCGCATGCCGGGAGCGAACAGACGGGGCGCGCGCCTTGCGGCACGCGCCCGCCGCGGTCATCGATGGTCGTCGTGCTCGTCGCGATCGCCGTGGTCATCGTCTTGACTGCCGGCGCCGGCGAGCCGTCCATTGGGCCCGACTTCCAGCATCTTCTTATTGGGCTTGCAGCTCCAGCTCGCCGCGTCGTTGACATCGCCAGTGCCGTTGTAGCGTGCCTGCGTCGGGAAGGCGCAGAGCGGCATGGTCCGGTCGATACCCTGCGCGGCGCTGTTGTTCGTGAAGTGGGTGGCGAGGATGCTGTCCGGCGCCTGGCCGTGTTCGACCCACATCTCCAGCGCCGTCAGCGTGTCGAAGACGTTCGGACCCGGTCCGCCCGCGCAATGGTGCATTCCCGGCGCGAGGAACAGCCGCACATTCTCCTGCAGCTCGCGGATACCGCCCTCGACGAGATCGGCGACCGCCTCATAGTGGTTGATGGTGCGGAAGGCGGGCAGCGCCGGATCGCTGAGGCCGTGATAGA
>WNFM01328929.1_pt2 | contig 29677 bp, 29 predicted proteins | sample 5400271 | NCBI WGS metagenome assembly WNFM01 (sample SAMN13153352, study PRJNA577476) | soil metagenome | isolation source: 60 cm saprolite on Douglas fir-dominated hillslope | place: USA:California | collected 2013-09-17 | reverse complement strand
AAATTGCGCGCGCGGCTACCCCAAGTCTCCGATGGACCCATATCCAATGGAAGGTATCCGGCGCGTCTGGCGCCGGCCATCGGCCGCAGGCTACGCTGCCTGTCGGAGGACGCCGACAAAAAAACGCCGGCACTTAAGGCCGGCGCTTCTTGCAGGGGAAAAGCCGAATTACATGACGTGCGCCATCTGTCCCCGGATCGACTTCATCGCCTTGCTCTCGATCTGGCGGATCCGCTCGGCGGACACGCCGTACTCGTCCGCTAATTGCTGCAGCGTCAACGCCGAATCGTCTTCACGCAGCCAGCGCGCCTCGATGATGCGGCGGCTGCGGTCGTCGAGCTTCCCGAGCGCCGTGTTGAGCCCGCGCGACCTGTTCTGCGCCGTCTGCTTGCGCTCGAGAATCTTGGCCGGCTCGTCCTCGGTGTCCGTGAGATAGGCAATCGGCGAAACGCTGTTTTCATGGTCGTCGGGCGTCGGGTCGATCGAGATATCGTGCCCGGTCAGGCGCGTTTCCATCTCGACCACTTCCTCGGGCTTGACGCCCAAATCCCTCGCGATGGCCTTCGCCTCGGCGACCGACAGCGCGGCCGAACTCGCCTTCATGCTGCGCAGGTTGAAGAAGAGCTTGCGCTGCGCCTTGGTCGTGGCGACCTTGACCAGCCGCCAGTTGCGCAGGATGTATTCGTGCATTTCCGCGCGGATCCAGTGCAACGCGAACGAAACCAGGCGCACGCCGCGCTCCGGGTCGAAGCGACGGACAGCCTTCATGAGGCCGACGTTACCTTCCTGGATCAGGTCGGCCTGCGGAAGCCCGTAGCCCACGTAATTGCGCGAGACCGCTACAACCAGACGCAGGTGTGACAGCACCAGCGAACGCGCGGCATCGATATCGCCGTGTTGCTGGAGGCGCCGCCCGAGTGCCGTCTCCTGCTCCTGGGTGAGCAGCGGGAAACGATTGACCGCCTGGATGTAATGGTCGAGGCTCCCCAGCGATGCGGGGGTGGGGAAAGCCAGCGTCGTACTCGTCATGCCAGACCTCCAAAGAAGACGCGTTGATTTTAGCACTCCGAACTTTGGAGTGCTAAAGACCCATCAAGTTCCCGACTAGAACTGTCGGGTATATAGGGTATTCGCCCATCGCCCGCTCGGCACGAGTCGGCATAAATACCCAATAATCAGGATGTTAGGACCGCGATCGCACTGAAGAAGTCACCGTGCGACGGACGGCGGGGCGGCCGCCCCGAACGGCCGCCCGGCCCGATAGACGCCAGGCAGTGGCTAAGGCGGCAGCAGCGCCTCGACGAACTCCCGGGCCGCGAAAGGACGCAGGTCGTCGACCGCTTCGCCCACGCCGACGAACTTGAGCGGCACCGGATGCTGCTTTGCGATGGCGGCGACGACCCCGCCCTTCGCGCTGCCGTCTAACTTGGTGACGATAAGGCCGGTCAGTCCGACGGCCTCATCGAACGCGCGGACCTGCGCGAGCGCGTTCTGGCCGGTGTTCGCGTCGAGGACGAGCAGCACCTCGTGCGGCGCCCCCTCCTGTGCCTTGGCGATGACGCGCTTGACCTTGCGCAGCTCGGCCATCAAGTTGGCCTGCGTCGGCAAACGTCCCGCCGTATCCGCGAGCACGACATCGATGCCGCGCGCGCGCGCCGCGGCGATCGCGTCGAACATGATGGCGGCCGGATCGCCGCCCGCCTGTTGGATCACCGCAACGCCGTTGCGCTCGCCCCACACGGTGAGTTGCTCGCGCGCCGCCGCGCGGAACGTGTCGCCGGCCGCGAGCAGGACGGAGAGGTTGCGCGACTGCAGCCACTTGGCGAGCTTCCCGATCGAGGTCGTCTTGCCAGCGCCATTGACGCCGGTCAGCATGATGACGAACGGCCGCTGCGGTCCCACGACAAGCGGGCGCTCGAGCGGCGCGATCAAGTCGACCATCGCGTCGGCAAGGGTTGACCGCGGGTCGGCGTTGGCCCCCGCGCGCTTCCAGCGTGCCTGGAGATCGTTGAGCAGATACTGCGTCGCGTCGACCCCGACGTCGCCGCCCAGGAGCGCGGTTTCGAGTTCGGAAAGCGCCGCTTCGTCCAACACGCGGCGGGCAAAGACGTCGCCGAGCGCGCCGGCGAATTTATCGCGTGACAGGGAGAGGCCGGCCTTGAGGCGCTCGGTCCAGGACCGCTTGTCCGGCGCATCGGTCTCGGCGGGTGTTTTCTTGAAGAGGTCGAACATCGGGAGCCGGCAGCGGACGGAAGCTAGAATTCTACCGGCTCCCCTCTACTTCCCTATCGATGCCCGCCAAAGCCAATCGCGTCCGGATCATCGGCGGCCGGTTCCGCGGCCGCGTGATTCGCTTTCCGGCGGCGGTTGACCTTCGCCCGACGCCCGACCGCGTGCGCGAAACGCTTTTCAACTGGCTGGGCCAGGACCTGACGGGACGCGCGACGCTCGACCTGTACGCCGGGAGCGGCGCACTCACACTCGAGGCCTTGTCGCGCGGCGCCGTGCGCGCGGTGGCCGTCGACCGCAGCGCGGAACTCCTGCGGGCACTTGCGCAAACGGCGAAGGCGATCGGCGCCACCGGACTGGAGACTGACACCGGCGACGCGCGTCGCCATCTAGCGCGCGATACCGGCGTCTACGACGTGATTTTTCTCGATCCGCCGTTCGCGTCGAACGACTGGGACGAGTTGCTGCCGGCATGCACGGCGCGCCTCGCCCCATCAGGGTATATCTATGCCGAAGCCGGCCGAATGCTCGAGGCGCCCGCGGGCCTGGCGGTCTGGCGCCACGCCAGGGCCGGCGCCGTGCATTATCATCTGTTCGTCCGCGCGGATGACGTTAAAATCCCGCCCCCACCATGATCAAAGTCGTCTATCCCGGCACGTTCGACCCGTTCACGCGCGGCCACGAGGACCTCGTCCGGCGCGCCTCGCGCGTGTTCGACCGCGTCGTCGTGGGCGTGGCCGACAGCGAATTGAAGCACCCGATGTTCACGTCGGCCGAGCGCGTGGCGATGGCCCGCGAAACGCTCGCCTCGCTCACCAATGTCGAGGTCATCGGCTTTTCGGCGCTGCTCATGGACTTTGTCCGCCAGCAAGGCGCGAAGATCATCCTGCGCGGCCTGCGCGCCGTGTCGGATTTCGAGTACGAATTCCAGATGGCCGGAATGAACCGGCACCTGCATCCGGATGTCGAAACGCTATTCCTGACGCCGTCCGAAACCTACACGTTCATCTCGGCCACGATCGTCCGCGAGATCGCGCGATTCGGCGGCGATGTCACGCATTTCGTGCCCGAGAATGTCGCCGATCGTATCCGCATGCGGGTGGCGGAAATCAACGCAGCGAGGAAGTGAGCACCAGCGAGAGCGCATTGCCATGGCACTGATGATCACCGACGAATGCATCAACTGCGACGTGTGCGAGCCCGAGTGCCCGAACGCCGCGATCTCGCAAGGGCCGGAGATCTACGTGATCGACCCGGCCAAATGCACCGAATGCGTCGGCCATTTCGATGTGCCGCAGTGCCGCGAGGTCTGTCCGGTCGATTGCATCCCGGTGTCCCCGGACCACATCGAGACGCCAGCGCAACTGCGGCTCAAATACGAAGGGTTGATGGCGATCAAGGTCGGGGTACCCAGCTAAAGCGGCCGCACCCAACGAAAGGACCGCACCACAAAGCAAACGGCCCGCGCGCGCGGGCCATGTCGTTTCGGTAGCGTGCCCCTAGGCGTTGGCGGCGAGCGGCAGCGCGTCGGGCTGCAGGACGATCGCGTCGACGCTGGCGACTTCCTGCAGCAGCCCCTTGACCTGGAGGATCACGGCGGCTTGCTGCTGTTCGAGTTCGCCAATGCGCTCCTCGAGCTCATCGCTGGCGACGTGAATGCGCTTGATGCTGTCGAGCCGCCGGCGCAGCTGGAGGTGATGCTCGCGGACCTGCGTCTCCAGCGGCGACATCACGGCCTTGAGCCACGCCTCGACATCGCGGTTGGCGACGTCGTACACGTGCTTGACGCGCGAGGCGATGGTCTCGAAGAAGCGCCTCATCAGCGCGAACTTCGCCTTGCTGACCATGTTCCACAACGTGTTGAAGTGCGTGTTGTAGGCGCGTTCGAGCCGCTCGATTTCCTTCTGGTACTTGAGCACGGAGAAAGGCGGCGGGTTGAACGGCTCGAGCCCGTGTTCCTTGGCGAAGCGCGCGTACATCGCGCGCATCATGTCGTGGATCTCGCCGGCCTGCCGAGCCGCGGCGTCCAGGTCGCTGCGGATCCCGGCGAAGAATTCGTTCATCGCGCCGCGCACACCCTTGGTGAACGGGCTGTCCTCGATGCTGCGGCGCGTGCGGCCGGCGTTGCCGCGCAGCGCCTCGAGCCCGATGTGGTCGAAGAGCTCGTTGGTTTGCTGCGTGAACACGTTGCGCAACGCGGTATAGCGCGCAAGCCCGCGCTCGAAGAGTTCCTTCTCGTCGCGCACGCGGTCCATCATGTGCCCGACGACGTCCTGGTTCTTGCCGCGCAGTGCGGTCAATTCCGCGAGCTGCTCGACGATGCCCGCAATGCGCGCGTCGAGGATCGCGCGCACGCCGGCGGCGAGTGCCCGCAACTCGGCCTGCGACGCGGCGCCGACGATGTCGCGCTTGGCGGGGATGAGCTTCTGCGACAGCGAATGCTCGAGTGCGGGGAGCCGGCTGCGCGTGAGCAGCGCGTCGTCGCCGTTGACCTTGGCGAGAAGCGCCTTCTGCGCCGATGCCGCGAACACCTGTGACCCGGGGACGCCCAGCATCTGTGCCGTGTTACGCATCTGGCGGCTGATTTCCGCGTTGATCTCGGACTCGGCCTTCAAGTCGTCCCACAGGCCGTCGATTTTGTTGAGGATGACCAGGCGCCCGGCCTTGGTCGCCGGGTCGTCGCCGGCCAGGTGCTGGTTCCACACCTCGAGGTCGGTCTTGGTCACACCCGCGTCGGCGGCCAGGATGAACAGGACCGCGTGCGCGTTGGGCAAGAGGTTCAGCGTGAGCTCGGGTTCCGTGCCGATCGCGTTCAATCCGGGCGTGTCGAGGATCACGAGGCCCTGCTGCAGCAGCGGGTGCGGGAAATTGATCACCGCGTGGCGCCAGCACGGAATGTCGACGGTGCTCCCGTCGGTGTCTTCGAGCGCGGCCAGGATGTCGTCCTCGCCTTCGCCGAAGAGCCCGTACTTGCGCGCCAGGTCCACCGGCACGCGCTTGACCTGCGACACGCGGCTCAGCACTTCGCCCATTTTCTCGGCATTGCCGAGATCGAGCGGAAACGTGACCCACTCGTCCGCGTAATTCTTGAACTCGGAGACCGTCGCGTCCTTCAACCGCGTCTCGATCGGCAGCAGCCGGATCGACGGCGGGCGCGCGGCGTCGTAGAGGAGTTCGGTCGGGCACATCGTCGTGCGGCCCGCCGACGACGGCAGCAGGCGCTGGCCGAAATCCGCAAAGAAAATGGCGTTGATGAGCTCGGACTTGCCGCGCGAGAACTCGGCGACGAACGCGACGATGAGCTTGTCCTGATGCAGGCGCTCCAGCAGTTGCTGCACGCGAAGGTCGACCTGCGCATCGGCCAGATCCTGTTGCTGCAGCCAATCGTGGACGCCGGAAATGCGGCCGGACAGCCGGCGGCGCCAGTCGCTGTAAGCCTCGAAACGGCTCGCGAGATCGCGGGAATGGGCCATTTTTGTAAGTTAAGTGGGTCCGGATTGACGCAAAAGCTTAAGCGCGCGTGACTGTAGCACCGTAATCAAGCACAAGTCATGCCGAATGACGCCCGTGGGCGGGCCGGAAGCCTTAGGTTCCGGTTTCGCTTAGGGTCCCTTGGCGGACCGGTTCGGATGAGCGGTCGTTTCCCACCGAAGCGGGTCCTTGTCGACTGCCCTACCGCGTCGCCCCCTGACACCGTCCGTCAGCGCTGGCAGCGCGGGCAGTAGAACGACGCGCGCGCCCCGATCCTGCGCTGCCGGATGGCGGTGCCACAGTCGCGGCAGGTTTCGCCTTCGCGGCCGTAGACATAGTAGGCGAGCTGAAAGGAGCCGGGTTCGCCGTTCGAGTCCACGTAGTCGCGCAGCGTGCTGCCGCCCTTGGCGATGGCCTCCGAAAGAACGGCGCGGACGCAGCCGACCAGCCGCGCGAGCTTTTGCCGCGATACCTTGTTCGCTCGCGTTGTCGGGCGAATGCCGGCGCGGAACAATGACTCGTTCGCATAGATGTTGCCCACGCCGACAACGACGTGGCTGTCCATCAATGCGAGCTTGACCGCGGCAGTGCGGGAGCGCGTAACGCGCCACAGATAATCGGCGTCGAACGCGGGATCGAACGGTTCGGGCCCTAAGTCGCGCAGCAGCGGGTGCGACAGGACGGGGTCCGGCGCCCACAGCATGGCGCCGAATCGCCGGGGATCGTGGTAGCGCAAAAGCGTTCCGTCGGCGAACACGATGTCGACGTGGTCGTGAGGGCGGCGTTCAGGGGCGCGCGAGTACACGCGCAGGCTGCCGGTCATGCCGAAGTGCACGAGCAGCGAGCCCGCGCCGATCCGGAACAGCAGGTACTTACTGCGCCGCGTCAGGGCGTCGACCGTCTTTCCTTCCAGCCTTTTCGGAAGGTCGCGGGGAACCGGCCAGCGCAGGCGCCGGTCGTACACTACCAATTTGGCGATGCGGCGTCCGACGACGGACGGCGCCACGCTGCTTCGGGTGGTTTCGACTTCGGGCAATTCGGGCATCGTGGCGGCGCCTCGTGGCCGGCAAAGAAAGTGCGGGCGGCATGTTTGTTGCGCCGCCGAATATAGCCTAACATCGGACGACCGCCGGTCATTTTCTCGCGAGTTTGTATGGCGCAAAGCTGCGTGCCCCGCTTCCGTTCTCTCTTTCCGTTGCGCGTGCCTGTCGCCGCAGTTGTCGCCGCATGCGCGTTTTCTGTGGCGCTTCCGGGAGCCGCCCAGCAGCCGCCCTCGGTTGTCATCGAACCGCCCGCCGACCAACTGGCGCCAAACGACGCCAGCCGCAGCCTCTCCGCCGATCTTTTCTACAAGCTTCTGCTGGCGGACATTGCGCTCCAGCGCGGCGAAGCGCCACTGGCCGCACGGGCGTACTACGAGGCCGCACGCGAATCGCGCGATCCGCGCATTGCGCGCCGCGCGACCGAAATCGCCCTCGCCGCTCGCCAGCGCAGCCTCGCGGCCGAATCCGCCACGCTTTGGGCGACGCTCGAACCCGAGGCCACGCGTCCGAAGCAAATCCTCGCGGCCATCGCCGGGGGCACGTCCGGCAAGGACCTTGCGGACGCCGGCGTCGATGACGAGCTTCGCGGCCGCTTGGAAAAACTGCTGAGCGACGCGGCCGTCTCCGGCCAAGGCGTCGGCGAGGTCTTTCTGCAGATCAACCGATTCTTCGCCCAGCAGCCGGAACGCAAGCACGTCTACGAGATCGTCCAATCGCTCGCCAAACCCTACCCGGCGAGCGCCGAGGCGCATTTCGCGGTCGCATTTGCGGCTTTCAGCGCCAGCATCCCGGCGAGCCAGGGTGTCGACCCGGCGCTGGTGGAAGTCAATCGCGCGCTCGAGTTGAAGCCCGGATGGGAACGCGCAGCGCTTCTCAAGGCCGACATCCTCGCCCGCACTTCCGCCGACGGGGCCGTTGCCTTTCTGAAGACATTCATCGCCGCCAATCCGGAGGCGAAGGCCGCCGCCAGCGCGCTGGCGCAAATCTATGTCGAGCAAAAGCGCTACGCCGAGGCCCGCGCGGTATTCCAGGCACTGTGGGATGGCGATCGCAGCGCCCGTGATTTCGAGTTCGGCGTTGCGGCGATCTCGATCCAGATGAAGGATTGGTCCACCGCGGAGGCGCTTTTCACCGATCTGCTGAAGGCCGGGTACGGCGAGAATGGCGTTGTGGAGCTGTACTTGGGGCAGATCGCCGAGGAGACCGGGCAATACCAGCAGGCAATCGACCGTTATCTCGCCGTGCCGGAAGGCGAGCGCGCGTGGCTCGCCAAGCTGCGCGTCGCGGCGATGATGGCGAAGTTGAATCGCATTCCCGAAGCGCGCCGTTACTTGGCCGACCTGCCCGCGGTGACGATCGACCAGCGCGTGCAGGTGCGGCAAGCGGAGGCCGCGCTGCTGCGCGACGCCAACGACAACAAGGGCGCCTACGCGGTGCTGACGCAAGCGCTCGTCGAGCATCCCGACACGCCGGATCTCCTGTACGACGCCGCGATGGTCGCGGAAAAACTGGACAAGGTCGACGAGGCCGAGGCGAGGCTGCGCCGTGTCGTCGAATTGAAGCCCGACGATGCGCAGGCGTTGAACGCGCTCGGCTACACGCTCGTCGACCGCACACCGCGCACGAGCGAAGGCTTCGCCCTTATCGAAAAGGCCTACAAGCTCTCGCCGGAGGATCCGTACATTCTCGACAGCATGGGCTGGGCGTTCTATCGGCTGGGCAAGCTCGACGACGCGGAGTCCTACCTTCAGCGTGCGATGACACAACGCCCTGATGCCGAGATCGCCGCGCATTTGGGCGAAGTGCTGTGGAAGAAGGGCGACCCGGCGCGCGCGAAAGAGGTGTGGCAGTCGCAATTGAAGACCACGCCCGACAACGAAGTGCTGCTCGAAACGGTGCGCCGCTATTCGAAGTAGGGTGATCGCGCCTCGTGTCGCCGGCGTCGCGCTGGCGCTTCTCATCATCGCCCTCGCCGCATGCACGTCGGCGCCCTCCGTGCCGGGCAACGTCGCCGACGCCGGCGCGGCCGATGCACCGTTCAACATCGGCGGTCGATTGTCGGCGAAGCGCGGCACGGCCGGATCCGCGGCGGTTTTCGACTGGAATCACGACGGGACTCGCGACCGCATCGATCTCGCGTCGCCGTTCGGACAGGTCTACGCGCGCGTCAACAGTGCAAGCGATGGCGTCGTCGTCGAGCGGCCGGGCGGCGAAACGGAGCGCTATCCGGACTGGAGCGCCATGACCGTCGCGCTGCTCGGCGCGCCGGTTCCGATGAATGATCTCGCCTACTGGATCCGCGGCGCGGCGCGTGCGGGCGTGCAGTCTTCCGTCGAGCGCGATGCGCAGGGCCGCGCGCTCGTGCTGCGGCAGGAGGCGTGGGAGATCGCGTACGCCTATGCGGACGACGCGCCGTCCGCGCATCCATCCCGCGTCGTGCTCAAGTACCCTGATGTCGAACCCATCGAAGTTCGCGTCGTCGTCGATCGCTGGAACGCCGCCAGCCCATAGACTCCCGCATTCCGGCACAATCGGCGGGCGATGAAGACCCTGACCGTTCCCGCGCCGGCGAAAGTCAACCTGTTCCTGCACGTCACCGGACGCCGCGCGGACGGCTATCACACATTGGAATCGCTGATTGCGCTGATCGATCTCGCCGACACCATCACGCTCGCGCGCCGCGACGACGGCGTCATCCGGCAGCACGGCGACGTCGCCGGCGTGCCGGCGGAAAGCGATCTCGCCATCCGGGCGGCACGCGCGTTGCGCGCGGCCTGCGGCACGCGGTACGGCGTCGACATCGTTCTCCAAAAGCGCATTCCGATGGGCAGCGGCTTGGGCGGTGGAAGCTCTGACGCCGCCAGCGTATTGCTCGCGTTGAACCGGCTGTGGGAACTCGCGCTGCCGCGTGCCGAGTTGTCGAGGCTGGCGCTCGAACTGGGTGCCGACGTTCCGCTGTTCGTCGCGGGCGACAACACGATTGCGCGCGGTATCGGCGAAGTGCTGTCGCCGGTGTCGTTGCCGCCTTGCTTCATCGCGCTCGCCTTCCCGCCGGTCGCCGTACCCACGGCCGACATTTTTGCCGCGCCGGAATTGACACGCACGACACCGTCGGCGAAAATGGAAGTCTTTTCCGAGGGTTATGGCCGAAATGACCTCGCGCCCGTTACGGCATCCCGATTTCCCGCCGTTGCCGCGACGATCGAGGCAATGTCGCGCGCATCGGTTGCGCCCCGGATGACAGGGTCGGGCGCGTGCGTGTTCGCCGCCTTTCCCACCGAACGCGAAGCGCGCGGCGCGTTGACGCTCCTTCCGCAGCAAACCGGCGGATGCGTTGCGCGCACACTTTCGCGACATCCGCTGGCGATGTTTGCGTGAAGGTGAGCTTTGCAGGTTTCCGCTGGGGAGTCGCCAAGTGGTAAGGCACCGGATTTTGATTCCGGCATTCGTAGGTTCGATCCCTACCTCCCCAGCCAATCACCCCAGGCAGCAGCCCCTCGCGGGGTGCTGCCTGTTTTATTTCGTGGCGCTGCTTTGACAGACAAACTTAAGGGACAATCGCGCCATGGCCTTTGAGCGCATGCGCATCTTCACGGGCACGGCGAATCCGAAACTCGCCGCCGCCGTGTGCAAGCACCTGAACGTGAGCCTCGGGCGCTGCGCGGTCGGCCGCTTCTCGGACGGCGAGGTGATGGTCGAGTTGATGGAGAACGTGCGCGGCCGCGACGTGTTCATCCTGCAGTCGACGTGTGCGCCGACCAACGACAACCTGATGGAGATCATGGTGATGGTCGATGCGCTGAAGCGCGCGTCGGCGGCGCGCATCACGGCGGCGATTCCGTATTTCGGCTACGCGCGGCAGGATCGCCGGCCGCGCTCGGCGCGCGTGGCGATCACCGCCAAGGTCATCGCCGACATGCTGACGACCGTCGGCGTCAACCGCGTCATGGTGATGGACCTGCACGCCGACCAGATCCAGGGCTTCTTCAACATTCCCGTCGACAACATTTACGCGACGCCGATCCTGCTGGGCGATTTGTGGAAGCGCAATTACGAGGATTTGATCGTCGTGTCGCCCGACGTCGGCGGCGTCGTGCGCGCGCGCGCCATCGCCAAGCGTCTCGATTCCGACTTGGCGATCATCGACAAGCGGCGCCCGAAGGCCAACGTGGCCGAAGTGATGAACATCATCGGCGACGTCGAGGGACGCACCTGCGTCATCATGGACGACCTGGCCGACACCGCGAACACGCTGTGCAAGGCGGCGTCCGCGCTGAAGGAGCAGGGCGCCAAGAAAGTGGTCGCGTATTGCACCCACCCGGTCCTGTCCGGCGGCGCGGTGGAACGGATCGCGACCTCGGACTTGGATGAAGTGGTCGTGACCGACACGATTCCACTGGCCCCGGATGCGGAGGCCTGCACGCGCATCCGCCAGCTCTCGTGCGCGCAGCTGCTGGCCGAAACGATGACGCGCATTTCCAACGAGGAGTCCGTCAGCTCGCTCTTCACCGATTGACGTCCGGAACCGGCAGCCTCCGGACGTCATCCCGAGGATCTGCTGTCAGGGTAGCAATTCCCCCTGAATCGGGTTATAATTCAAGGCTTTCCCGCTCCCGGCCCGGAAGCATCGCGATCCTAAGGCCGCGGCAGCGGTTGTCGCCAACCACTCGAATCGAGGCGGACGACCCGGCGCGCTGCTCTGAAGGAAGAGAGCGCCGACGGAAGGCCGCAGACAACCGGAGTCGTCATGAACATCGAATTCACCGCGTTCCCGCGCAACACCGAAGGCCGCGGCGCGTCGCGCCGCATGCGCCGCGCGGGCAAGGCCCCTGGCATCGTCTACGGCGGCACGGCTGCGCCGACGCCGATTGAGCTGGACCACAACGCGCTCTTCCATGCGCTGCGCGGCGAGGCGTTCCATTCGTCGATCCTGACCATGAAGCTGGACGGTTCCGCGACGAAGGTCCTGCTGCGCGACGTGCAGATGCACCCGTTTCGCAACGAGATCCTGCACGTCGACTTCCAGCGCGTGGACGAGAACAAGAAGATCCACATGAAGGTGCCGCTGCACTTCAAGAACGGCGAGGAATCACCGGCCGTGAAGCTGTCGGCGGCGATCATCAGCCACGTGACGGCGGACCTGGACATCGCCTGCCTGCCGAAGGACCTTCCGGGGTTCATCGAGGTCGATCTGTCCACGCTGGAAGTCGGCCACGCGCTGCACGTCTCGTCGGTGAAGCTGCCGCCGGGCGTCACCGTCGTGAAGCGCGGCAAGTTCGATCCCGTGGTCGCCGCGGCGATCGTGCCTCGCGCGCAGGTCGAAACCGACGAAGAACTCGCAGCAGCCGCAGAAGCCGAGGCCGCAGCGGCCGCGGCCGCGCCGGTGGAAGGCGAAGCACCCGCTGCGGGCGACAAGGCTGCCGACAAGGGCGCCGAAAAGGCCGTCGACAAGAAAGACGACAAGAAGGACAGCAAGAAGGACGACAGGAAGAAGTAAGGGAAACCAAGCGCGCCGCCAGAAGGCTGCATCGCAAGAGGCCCGCGAGAACGACGCGGGCTTCTTTTTTTGGCATCCACGAGTACTTACGTTGAATACGCCCATCCGCCTCGTTGCAGGACTCGGCAATCCGGGTCGCGAATACGCGAACACCCGCCACAACGCGGGGTTCTTGTTCGCCGATGAGCTGGCCGCGAAGCTCGGCGCGTCGCTCGTCCACGAGTCGAAATTTGCCGGCGAGGTCGCGAAGGCCGGCGCGGTTCGGCTGCTGAAGCCGATGACGTTCATGAACCTCTCCGGCCGCGCCGTCGCTGCGTCGGCGCGCTTTTTCGCCATCGCGCCCGAAGATATTCTCGTCGTGCACGACGAGCTCGACCTCATGCCGGGCAAGGTGAAAATGAAATTCGGCGGCGGCCATGCCGGCCACAACGGGCTGCGCGACATCGAGGCGCAACTCGGCTCGTCGGAATTTTGGCGACTGCGCATCGGCATCGGGCATCCGCGCGATTCGGAGCTCGCGCAGCAGGATGTCGTCGACTACGTCCTGAAGCCGCCGCGCGCGGAAGAGCGCGCAGCGATCCTCGACGCAATCGGCCGGGCGCTTCAAGCGTGGCCATCGATTGCCGCGGGCGACATGGAAGCGGCCATGATGGCGCTGCACACGACGAACAAGGACGCGAAATGAGTTTGAAGTGTGGCATTGTGGGGTTGCCGAACGTCGGCAAGTCCACACTTTTCAACGCGCTGACGAAGGCGGGTATCGCCGCCGAGAATTATCCGTTCTGCACGATCGAGCCCAACGTCGGCATCGTCGAGGTTCCGGATCCGCGCATCGATGCGTTGGCGGCGATCGCCAAGCCCGAGCGCGTCGTTCCCGCGGTGGTCGAGTTCGTCGACATCGCGGGCCTGGTCGCCGGCGCGTCCAAGGGCGAAGGCCTGGGTAATCAGTTCCTCGCCACGATCCGCGAGACCGATGCCATCGCGCACGTCGTGCGCTGCTTCGTCGATGAAAATGTCGTCCACGTCGCCGGCAAGATCGATCCGGTGTCGGATATCGAAACGATCAACACCGAATTGGCCCTCGCGGACATGGCGGCCGCGGAGAAGCATTTCGCGAAGCACGAAAAGATCGCGCGGTCGGGAGACAAGGAAGCGCAGCGGATCATCGCGGCGCTGACCAAGGTGCTGGCCGTGCTGAATGAAGGCCGTCCCGCACGCACGGCGGACCTTTACGCGGAAGAGGAAGACGTGCTGCGCCCGTTCTTTCTTCTGACGATGAAGCCGACGATGTACGTGGCCAACGTGGCCGAGGGCGGCTTCCACGACAACCCGCTGCTCGCGAAGGTCGAGGCGCACGCGAAGGCGGAAGGTGCGCCGGTCGTCGCCGTGTGCGCGGCGATGGAGGCCGAAATCGCCGACCTGGACGGCGAGGACAGGCAGGCGTTCCTTGACGACCTGGGCTTGAGCGAGCCGGGACTCGATCGCGTCATCCACGCCGGCTATAAACTCCTCGGGTTGCAGACCTACTTCACCGCGGGACCCAAGGAAGTGCGCGCGTGGACGGTCGAAGTCGGTGCCACGGCCCCGCAGGCAGCGGGCGTCATCCACACGGATTTCGAAAAAGGATTTATCCGTGCCGAGGTCATCGCCTATAACGATTTCGTCGGATGCAAAGGCGAGGCGCGGGCGAAGGAGGCGGGGAAGATGCGCCTCGAGGGTAAGGAATACGTCGTCAAGGACGGCGACGTCATGCACTTTCGCTTCAATGTCTAAGCTGAGGCGGTCACTTCCAGGCGATATCGGGTGATGCCGGATAAAGTGGCAGACTCGCCATTCGGAGTCCGTAAGATGAGTTACAAATTCAGGTATGAGTTGGGAACATACAATGCGCAAACATTCCCGATTACCTTTGTACAAGTCTTGAGAGTGTTTGACGACGACAGCTGTGGTCCAGGCATTAAGAGCTTCTTCTATTTGGCACGGAAGAACATGAAGGCCGCAACGACCGCCATGGGGGCGTATTAGGATCAGGTTCAATTCCGGTGGCCGCATTGCTCTCCTGGTCGGAGTAGCCGTGCTCGCGGCCTGTGCCGGATCGCCGCCACGGCTTTCGGCGCCGCGTGTCGTCGTGGACTCGGTGCGCGTCGAACGGATAACGGGTACCGAGGCGAGCTTTCTCGTGACACTGAACCTGACCAATCCCAACGCCCGCGAAATCGCCGTCGACGCCATCGAAGCCAACGTCTCGATCGAGGACGTTCCGGTCGGCAGCGCAACGCTCACGGCGCCGCTGCGGCTGCCGGCCAACGGCGAGGCAACGGCGACACTGCAGGCGCGCGCCGGAATTGCGGCCGCGTTGGGCATCGCCGCGGATCTCGCGCAGCGCGCACAGGAGCAAAGAGCATCGGGCCAGCCGACGCGGGTGCGCTATGCCGTTTCCGGCACGGCGACGCTCGAAGGTGGCGTGCCGATCCCCTTTTCCCGCAGCGGCGACTTCCGCGTCGGCCCGCCCGCCGCCCGGTGACGAAGCTCAGGTTCACCAAGATGCAGGGCCTCGGCAACGACTTCGTCGTGCTGGACGGCGTGCGCCAGCATGTCGAACTTTCGTCCGCGCAGCTGCGGCTGCTCGCGGACCGGCGCTTCGGTGTGGGCTGCGACCAGGTGCTGCTGGTCGAGAAGGCTACCGGTGACGCAGACTTTCGTTACCGGATCTTCAATGCCGACGGGGGTGAGGTCGAGCAGTGCGGCAACGGCGCGCGCTGCTTTGTCCTCTTCGTCCGCGACCAGGGGCTCACGGACAAGGACCCACTTCGCGTGGAAACCGCCGGCGGGCTCATCGTGCCGCGGCTCGAAGACGACGGCCAGGTCACCGTGGACATGGGCATGCCGCGGTTTGCGCCCGACGACGTGCCCTTCGACGGCGGAGAGGGCGCGGTCGACGAATGGATCGATGTGGACGGCACGCCGGTGCGGGTGTCCGTGCTGTCGATGGGCAACCCCCACGCCGTGCAAGTCGTGGCGGACGTCGACGCGGCACCGGTGGCGACACAGGGACCCCGCATCGAGCACCACCCGCGCTTTCCGCAGCGTGTCAACGCGGGCTACATGCAAATCGTCGATCGCGCTACCATTCGCCTGCGCGTCTGGGAACGCGGTGCGGGCGAAACGCTCGCCTGCGGGACCGGCGCGTGCGCGGCGGTGGTAGCGGGCATCCGGCGCGGCCTTCTCGGTTCGCGCGTGCGAGTGCAGGTTCGCGGCGGCGAGATGGTCATCGGATGGGCGGGTGATGGGCAGCCCGTGCAGATGACCGGACCCGCGGCGACGGTGTTCGAAGGGGAGTGGAACGCGCGATGACGCGGACCATAATGCAACAGCGGGACAGCACTTAGAAAGCGGTGAATGAGCGCAAGTGAGGACGCAGACGCGGTCGCGGACTATCTGAAGCAGAATCCGAAGTTCTTCGAGGAATACGCCGACGTCATCGCGGAGATCTTCGTGCCGCATCCGCATGGCGGCCACGCGATCCCGATCGCCGAACGGCAGATCCTGACGCTGCGTGAGAAAAACACCGAGCTCGAGGCGAAATTCAAGGAGTTGGTGTCCTACGGCACCGAGAATGATCAGATCGGCGAAAAGCTTCACCGCTCGACGCTCGCCCTTTTCGCCGCGCCCGATCTCGAAACCTCGCTTGCGGTGCTCTATCACAGCCTGAAGGAGGACTTCGCCGTTCCGCAGGTCGCGGCGCGCCTCTGGGGCAAGGTGCCGGAACAGTCCTATCTGCCGGAACTCGCCGCGACATCGACGGAGATCCGCGAATACGCGAACCAGCTGGGCCAGCCGTATTGCGGGCCGGTCGCGGCTTTCGAGTCGCGCGAGTGGTTCGAGGACGGCGACGTGCTGCAATCGTTTGCGTTCCTGCCGTTGCGGACGGCGCATACGTTCGGCCTGCTCGCGTTGGGCAGTCCCGACGCGCAGCGATTCCACCCCGGCATGGGCACGATGTACCAGACGCGGCTCGCGGAGCTTGCAAGCGTCGCGACCGCGCGATTCCTTCCGGCCTCCTGATCGTTTGCGCGGACGCACACCTCCCGTGCCGAAGCGATCCGCCCCCACCTCCGCTGCCGTCGGACAACAAAACGCGCAGCTCCTGTCGGCCTTCGCGTCGCACATCGCCACGCGGCCGGCGCACACGCGAGACGCCTATCTGCGCGATGTAGCACAGCTGGCAGCGCTCGCCGGCGAGACACCGCTGCCGTCGTTGACGCGCGCGCAGCTGGCGCGCTTCTTAGCGACCCTGCACGGCCGTGGGCTCTCCGGTCGCAGCCTCGCGCGCATGCTGTCGGCGTGGCGCGCGTTCCATCGCTTCCTCACGGATCGCGACCAGACGCGCAACGATGACCCGAGCGCGGGATTGAAGGCGCCGAAGTCCGCGAAAAGACTGCCCGCCGCACTGACGCCCGACGAAGCAGTAAAGTTGGTCGAAGGCGCGCCGCAGGACGCCATGGGCAAGCGCGATCACGCGTTGTTCGAGCTCGCGTATTCATCCGGACTTCGGCTGTCCGAACTGGCCGGGCTCGATGTCGACCGCGTCGATCTCACGACCGGCGAGGTGCGTGTCTGGGGCAAGGGAGCGAAGGAGCGGATCGTTCCGGTCGGCGCCGCGGCGCGGGATGCGCTGCGAACCTGGCTTGTCGAGCGCGCTGCGATTCCGGTGGCCGACGAGCGGGCGCTCTTCGTCGGTGCGCGCGGGAAGCGCATCGCGCCGCGCCAGATCCAGCGCCGGCTGGCGGCACTCGCGATCAGGCAAGGCATCGACCGCCACGTCCATCCGCACATGCTGCGCCACTCGTTCGCGTCGCACGTGCTCCAGTCCTCGGGCGACCTGCGCGCCGTGCAGGAGATGCTCGGTCACGCGTCGATCGCGAGCACGCAGGTGTACACGCACCTCGACTTCCAGGCGCTGGCGAAGGTCTACGACGCGGCCCACCCGCGGGCGCGGAAAAAGAAGCGCTCGGTCAGTCGATAAACGTCACGACGCCAGGCATCCAGGGAAGGTCGGTGATGCCGGTGTCCTTGCCCGCCTGCTTGATCATCGTCGCGAGTTGTCCGCGGTGGTGGGTCGCGTGCTGGAACATGTGCGTCGCCGCGACCCAGTTCGCGAGACTGCGCAAGCGCCCATCGGAGGCGGAACGGTATTCCAGTTTCCCGGCGAGCCAGGCAGGTGTCAGCCTTCCGGCCCAGTCGAGTATCGCGGTGTCGGTCGCGGCGCGCTCGCGGTTGAGTCCGGCGAAGTCGCCATACACGTCGGCGCCGAACGCCGCGCCCGTGTACGTCTCGCCCGTGAAGCGCGAGAGCCAGATGCGATCGCCCCAAAGGATGTGGTTGAGTGTTCTGTGCATCGAACCGAAGAATGCGCCGCGATCGCGCGTGCGCTCCTCCTCGCTCAATTCTCCGACGACCGCGTACAGCCGCTCGTTCATCCAGCGGCTGTAGCGCGCGAGCAATTGGCAGTAGTCGACCGAGATCATCGCGGAATTGTACCGGGATGGAGAGAAGCAGATCCCTCGTCGCGAAAAGCAGATCCCTCGTCGCACACAACGCTCCTCGGGACAAGGAAAAATCGGGGCGCGTTTTGGGCGCGCCCCGAAAAGCCACGGAGGAGAAACTGCAAGTGCGCGGGGAGGAGTTCAGGTTCCCCGATTTATGCGCGGGACGGGGGAGAGGGACCGCCCGCGCATAACCTTCGGCCGACTGGTTCGAGGCCTTCGCGTTCCTGTTCCTCGGTTACGCGCAGCCCGATCGTCATGTCGAGGACCTTCAAGATGATGAAGCTGCCGATGCCGCTGACGAGCAGCGTCGTGATGACCGCCCCCGCCTGCGTTGTCATGCTCGCGTCGACGCCGCTGATGTCCTTGACGTTGAACACGCCGGTCAGGAGCGCGCCGACGATGCCGCCGACGCAGTGGACGCCGAAGGCATCGAGCGAATCGTCGTAGCCGAACGCCCTCTTGACGGTGGTCGCCGCAAAGAAGCACAGCACACCGGCAGCGATGCCGATCACGATCGCGCCGGTGGCATCGACGAAGCCGGAGGCCGGCGTAATCGCGACCAGTCCCGCGACGGCGCCGGATGCGATGCCCAGCACCGGCCGTGGCGAATTGCGTGACGAACATCGCCATGCCCGCGCGTCCGTCGGCCGCAACCGCCGAGCCCGCATTGAAGCCGAACCAGCCTACCCACAGCATCGACGCGCCGATCAGAGTCAGCGTCAGGTTGTGCGGGGGCATCGCTTCCTTGCCGTAGCCCAGTCGCTTGCCGAGCACGAGCGCGCAGACGAGGCCTGCGATGCCGGCGTTGATGTGCACGACCGTTCCGCCCGCGAAGTCCAGCACGCCCGCGGTCGCCCAATAACCGGAGGGCTCCCACATCATGTGCGCGATCGGCGAGTAGATCAGGACCGACCACAGGCCCATGAACCACAGCATCGCCGAGAACTTCATCCGGTCGGCGAATGCGCCGCAGATCAGCGCCGGCGTGATGATGGCGAACGTCATCTGGAAACACATGTAGACCGATTCGGGAATCGTCAGCCCCAGGTGCGAGACCTCGACCTTGCCGGCTTCCTTCATGAACACCATGCCGTGCAGGAAGAAGCGCTCGGTCAGGCTGCCGATAATGGGTCCTCCCGGCATGAACGCGATGCTGTAACCGATGATGACCCACAGCACCGTGACGAGGCACGTAATCGCGAAGCTTTGCATCAGCGTGGCGAGGACGTTTTTCCTGCGCACCATGCCGCCGTAGAACAGCGCGAGGCCGGGGATCGTCATCATCAGCACGAGCGCCGTCGACGTCAGCATCCACGCCGTGTCGCCGCTGCTGATCTTGTCGGCCGCGACCAGCTGTGGTTCGGTCGGTGCCGGCGGGGCCGCGGCCGCGGGTGCGGCAGCAGGTGCCCCCGCGGCAGGTGCCGCAGCGTCGGCCTTCGCGGGCTCGGCCTTGGGCGCCTCCGCCTTGGCCGGTTCGGCCGCCTTGTCCTGAGCCAGCAGCGGCGCCGTGAAACCGAACGCGCCGAACATGGCAACTAGCATGAGAATTTTTTTCATCAGTCTCTCCCCTTACAGCGCGTCCGCGCCGGTTTCACCGGTGCGAATGCGCACGACCTGCAGCAGGTCGAAAACGAAGATCTTTCCGTCGCCGATCTTGCCGGTGTTGGCGGCCTTTTCGACGGCCTCGATCACGCGGTCGATCATGTCGTCCTTGACCGCGGCCTCGATCTTGACCTTGGGCAGGAAGTCGACGACGTATTCGGCGCCCCGGTAGAGCTCGGTGTGCCCCTTCTGCCGGCCGAAGCCCTTGACTTCGGTGACGGTGATCCCTTGCACGCCGATCGCCGAGAGGGCCTCGCGGACCTCGTCGAGCTTGAACGGCTTGATGATGGCGGTTACGAGTTTCATGGTGTCCCCGTTGGTGTGCGGCGGCCTTAACTAGAGTGGCAACTTAAGCGCCGCCGCGAAGGTCTGTCTGCCTCTAGAACGTCTTCTGGATGTACCCGACGAACTGGTTGCCCGCGATGTTCTTGCCGTAGATGTTCGTATACGGCGCGTCCTGGGCATTGGTGCCCGTGCCGAAGATGCCGACCGTCACGCCGTAGATTTCTGTCGACGCGCCCACTTTCCAGTCCGTGTAACTCAGCGCGCCGTTGTTGCGGTAAACCTGCCGGCCGACGTGTCCCATCACCGTCACCTTGCCGAACACGTCATTGACCTTGTCGATCACGTCATACGAAGCGGTCAAGTCGATGTAACCCGAGCCCCGCGAGTCGGGAACGCCGAACGTGTTGTTGTTGGCGCTGTAGCTGTACTTGAGCGAGAGGAACTTCCAGGACAGCGCGGCATAGAGTTCCGTCGTGTTGTCCGTGGTCCAGCCGCTCGGAAACTTGCCGGGGTAGTAGTAATAGAGGACGCCCAAGTCGTAGCCGAAATCCAAGGGCAGGCTGCCCTTGTAGCCGCCGTAGAAGTCCCATTCGAGGCTCGCCGAGACCGGCGGGGCGCCCTGCGGCACGAAGTCGGAGATCCAGCTGATGTTCGACGCCCACGTTCCGACGTAGAAGCCGCTCTTGTGGCCGAGATCGAAGCCGCCCTGCACCGCCGGCTTTTCATTGGTCTGCGAAACGCCGCGGAACACGTACTGGCTGAAGAGACCGATATTGCTGGTGAAGGTCCAGTCCGGTTCAGGGGCGGGGGCGGGCGCCGGTGCGGCGGCGGCAGGTGCGGCCGCGGGTGCCGGAGCGGGTGTCTGGGCCATGACAGAGCCCGCAAATAGTGCGGCACATGCCGCAGCTAGGACCGAGGGGCGAAGGCCTGGCTTGTTTTTCATGTCGGGATCCCTTGCATGTGGTTAACGAAATGACGTCTTTCCGATGCTTCGTCAGCATTTCGTGTGCCACGGAAAGATATTTATAGTTTTCAGTAACTTACGCCTTATTGCCGGCTATCAAAGTGCCAGTCCGTTTCCTAATCGGCACCAGAACGGTGCGATGAATATTGCGGTCGCACATTTATGGAGCGATTGGCTTTGCGGATGACTTTGCGATTCACCGCGGTAGGCCGAACGGGCTACGGCGACGTGACCCCCGCCTTGCTAGACTGGTCCCGATTGCATTGATCCCGAGGCGCCCGATCGATGCGCCCTACGTTCGGAGAGACCGATGGAACGATTCAACTCCAAGATGCTGGAAGAGCTGGCCGCCCGAATTGGCAAGGCCGTCGAATCGGGTCCCGCGCGCGATATCGAAAAGAACGTCCGGGCCGTCCTGCAAAGCGGCGTCGCGCGCCTCGATCTCGTGTCGCGCGAAGAATTCGACACCCAGGCGCGGGTGCTGGCCAAAACGCGCGAGAAGCTCGAGCGGCTCGAGGCGCGCGTCGCCGAACTGGAAGCGCGGTTCCGGCCAACGTCCCACTGACCCATAGCGCTCGGCCACGGTTAGCGGCCGCGGGGCAGCCACGGATCTCGGGATGTCGGTTGCCATCCTGCACAGCCGCGCACTTGCCGGCGTCGCCGCGCCGCGCGTCGCCGTCGAAGTGCACATTGCCGGCGGGTTGCCCGGCATCCATCTCGTCGGCCTTCCGGAAGCCGAGGTGCGCGAGGCGCGCGATCGCGTGCGCGCCGCATTGCAAAATGCGCAATACGAATTTCCGGCGCGCAAGGTCACGGTGAATTTGGCACCCGCCGACCTGCGCAAGGAGTCCGGACGGTTCGACCTGCCGATCGCGCTTGGCATCCTGGCCGCGACCGGCCAGATTCCGTCAAATCACCTCGCGGACTATGAGTTCGCCGGTGAGTTGGCGCTGACGGGCGACCTGCGCCCGGTGCGCGGTGCGCTGGCGATGGCGCGTTCCGCGCGATCTGACGGCCGCGCGTTCGTCCTTCCCGCAGCGTCGGCGGCCGAAGCCGCGCTCGTGCGCGACGCGACGATCTACGGTGCGCCGTCGTTGCTTGCGGTGTGTGCTCACCTTACGGGAGCGGCGCCGTTGCAGCAGGTCGTGCCGGGGTCGCCGGTGGTGGCCACACACGATTTCGATCTCGCCGATGTGCGAGGCCAGGCGCAGGCGAAGCGCGTTCTGGAAATCGCGGCGGCCGGCGCGCACTCGCTGTTGTTGACCGGGCCGCCCGGCACCGGCAAGTCGATGCTCGCCCAGCGCTTGCCGACGTTGCTGCCGCCGCTTGCCGAAGACGAAGCACTCGAAGTCGCCGCAGTGGCGTCGATCGCCGGGCGTTTCGTCCCGGAACGCTGGGGCGAGCGGCCGTTTCGCGCCCCGCATCACACGGCGAGCGGCGTGGCGCTGGTCGGCGGCGGCAGCGATCCCAAGCCCGGCGAGATTTCGCTCGCCCATCACGGGGTCTTGTTCCTCGATGAACTGCCCGAGTGGGACCGCCGGGTGCTCGAGGCCCTGCGCGAGCCGCTCGAGTCCGGCGTGATCCACATTTCGCGCGCGGCGCGGCAGAGCACGTTCCCCGCGCAGTTTCAACTCGTGGCCGCGATGAATCCCTGCCCATGCGGGTGGCTCGGTCACGCGAGCGGACGGTGCCATTGCACGCAGGATCGTGTCGCGCGCTATCGCTATCGTGTCTCCGGGCCGCTGCTCGACCGCATCGACCTCGCCATCGACGTGCCCGCGGTGCTGCCCGAGGCGCTGGCGCTGAACGTCCGCGAATCGCGCGTCGCCCGAAACGAAGCGCACGGTGTCGCCGCCGCCGATCGGCAAATCGAGGTTCCGAGATGCGCGAATCGTCCGCCACCGTGCAAACGCGCGTCGAGCATGCGCGCGGTGTCCAGCGCGACCGCCAGGGCAAGACGAACGCGCGCCTTCTCCCGGCGGAAGTCGCAGCGCATTGCGTGCCCGAACCCGCGGCGGAGGATCTGCTCGCGCGGGCGATGGCCCGGTTGGCGCTTTCCGCCCGCGCCTACCACCGCGTATTGAAAGTGGCGCGCACGATCGCCGATCTCGCCGGCGACCGGCGGATCAACGCGGTGCACGTGGCGGAGGCGATCGGCTACCGGCGCGTAGACGTGCCCTGAACCGAAATCGGGCGGCTGCGCGGTGCGCCCCGCCGGGCATGTTGCACTGCGGTAACATGCAGGGCTGCCATGAACGCCGTGATCATGAGTGCACTGAACGACGCCGTCGTCGATTCCGAACAACCGCAGGCGGATGCGCCGCGCCTGCGCGAGATCCCCTACAACTACACGTCGTTCTCGGATCGCGAGATCGTCATCCGGCTGCTCGGCCGGCCGATGTGGCAAATCCTGGAAGAGCTCCGCGGCGAGCGGCGCACCGGCCGTTCGGCGCGCATGCTGTTCGAGGTGCTGGGCGACATCTGGGTCGTCGAGCGCAATCCCTATTTGCAGGACGACCTCCTCGACAACCCGCGGCGGCTGTCGTTGCTTGTCGATGCGTTGCGCCACCGGCTGCAGGAGGTCGACAAGCGACGCCGGGAAAACGAGCGCCGGCCGGACATTGCCGATGCCGCGCGCGACAGCAAGGTGACGCAGTTGCTCGCTGCCGCGCACCAAGCGGTGGACCGATTCGCGGAAACGTTTGCGCAAACCACGCAACTGCGGCGCCGGACTCGCCGCGTGCTCGCGCGTTTCACGGCCAGCGACAATATCGCGTTCGACGGCCTCGCGCGGGTGTCGCACGTGACCGACGCGACCGACTGGCGCGTCGAATATCCGTTCGTCGTTCTCTATCCCGAAACCGAGGACGAAGTCCGCGGGCTGGTCGAAGGCTGCATCGAACTCGATCTCACGATCATTCCGCGGGGCGGAGGCACCGGCTATACCGGCGGCGCCATTCCTCTCGATGCGCGCTCCGCGGTGATCAACACCGAAAAGTTGGAACGCCTGTCGGCCGTGACGCGCGTCGTGTTGCCCGGCCACACGCGACCGGTGGCGACGATCGACGCGGGCGCGGGCGTCGTAACGAAGCGCGTCATGGAGGCGGCCGAACGCGATGGGCTCGTGTTCGCGGTCGATCCCACCTCGGCCGACGCGTCGTGCATCGGCGGCAACGTGGCGATGAACGCGGGCGGCAAGAAGGCGGTCCTGTGGGGCACGGCGCTCGACAACCTGGTGTCGTGGCGGATGGTCACGCCCGACGCGCAGTGGCTCGAGGTCACGCGTATCGATCACAACCTGGGCAAGATCCACGATGCGGTTCTGGCCACGTTCGAGTGCAAGTGGTTCAGCTCCAATGGCACGACCGTCGAGCGTGCGGAAACACTCGCCATTCCCGGCGCGGCGTTTCGCAAGGCAGGACTGGGCAAGGACGTCACCGACAAATTCCTGGCGGGGCTTCCCGGCATCCAGAAGGAGGGCTGCGACGGCATCATCACGAGTGCGCGCTTCATCCTGCACACGATGCCGCCGGCGGTTCGCACCGTATGCCTCGAATTCTTCGGGCAGGTGCGCGATTCCACCCCTGCGATCGTCGAGATCAAGGACTACGTCGACGCGCTTCCCAAAGGCGGCAGCGCCCGCGTCATGCTGGCCGGCCTCGAACATTTGGACGAGCGCTACGTAAAGGCGGTCGGCTACGCGACCAAGGCTGCGCGCCACGGCCGGCCCAAGATGATCCTGCTGGCCGACATCGTCGGCGACGACGACGATGCGGTCGCGAAGGCCGCATCGCAGGTCGTGCGCATCGCGAACGCGCGCGGCGCGGAAGGGTTCGTCGCCGTATCCGCCGAGTCGCGCAGAAAATTCTGGCTGGACCGCGCGCGGACCGCCGCCATCGCCCGGCACACCAACGCGTTCAAGATCAACGAAGACGTCGTCATCCCGCTGCCGCGGTTGGGCGACTACACCGACGGCATCGAACGCATCAACATCGAGCTGTCGATCGCGAACAAGCTGAAGCTCTGCGATGAGATGACCGCGCTGTTCACCGGTCCATCGCTCGAGCACGCGTGGGCGCCCGACAGCGACGAGCGTCCCGCTCCGGAAATCCTGGCCGCGAAAAAAGAGGAGGCGCGCGCGTTGATTGCGGCCACGCGCAGCCGCTGGCAGGACCTCCTCGACCGCATCGACGCGACGTTTCCGGCGCTGCAGGAGTACTCGCTCGTCGTGTCGTGGAAGCGCGAGTTGAAGGAACCGCTCGAAGAACTGTTCGCGGGACTTGCCTTCGCGCCGGTCGTGGCACGGATCAAGGAAACGCACGCGCGGGTGCTGCACGGCCGCGTGTTCGTCGCGCTGCACATGCATGCAGGCGACGGCAATGTCCACACCAACATTCCCGTCAATTCCGACGACTACGAGATGCTGCGCGAAGCCAACACGGCGGTTGCGCGGATCATGCGGCTCGCCCGCGACTTAGGCGGCGTGATCTCCGGCGAGCACGGCATCGGCATCACAAAGCTCGAATACCTGACCGACGGTGAATTAGCACCCTTCGCCGATTACAAGAAGCGCGTCGATCCGAATGGACGATTCAATCGTGGCAAGCTCCTTCGCGACGAACGGCTTCCCGCGGACCTCTCGGGCGCGTACACGCCGAGTTTTTCGCTGATTGGCCACGAGAGCCTGATCCTCGAGCAAAGCGCGATCGGCGGCATCGCCGATTCGATCAAGGACTGCCTGCGCTGCGGCAAGTGCAAGCCCGTGTGCGCGACGCACGTGCCGCGCGCCAACCTCCTCTACAGCCCGCGCAACAAGATCCTGGCGACCTCGCTGCTGATCGAGGCGTTTCTCTACGAGGAGCAAACGCGCCGCGGCGTGAGCCTGCGCCATTTCGAGGAATTCTCGGACGTGGCCGACCATTGCACGGTCTGCCACAAATGCGCGAATCCGTGTCCGGTCGACATCGACTTCGGCGACGTGTCGATCGCCATGCGCAATCTCCTCGCGCGTGATGGACACCGCAAATTCAATCCCGGCACCGCCGCGGCGATGTTTTTTTTGAACGCGACCGATCCGGCCACGATCAAGCTCACGAAGAAAGTGATGATCGACTGGGGCTACAAGGCGCAGCGCGTGTTATACCGGATCGCCCGCAGGACGGGAGTGGTCACCGCGCAAACGGGCCGGCCGCCGGCCACGGTCGGGAAGCCGTCGCTTACGGCGCAGGTCATCCACTTTGTCAACAAGCCGATGCCCGGCGGCCTGCCCAAGCGCACGTCGCGCGCATTGCTCGACATCGAGGACGACACGATCGTTCCGATCATCCGCGACCCGGCGCGCGCGAGCGACGATTCCGACGCGGTTTTCTATTTTCCCGGCTGCGGCTCCGAGCGGCTCTTCTCGCAAGTGGGCCTGGCGACGCAGGCGATGCTCTACCACGTCGGCGCGCAGACGGTGCTGCCGCCGGGCTACCTGTGCTGCGGCTATCCGCAGACGGCCGCGGGCAACCACGACACCGGGCAGAAGATCACGACCGCGAACCGAGTGCTGTTCCACCGCGTGGCCAACACGCTCAACTATCTCGACATCAAGACCGTGATCGTCTCCTGCGGCACGTGCATGGATCAGCTGCAGAAATACGAATTCGACAGGATTTTTCCGGGGTGCCGATTGTTGGACATCCATGAATACCTGATGGAAAAAGGCGTGCGGCTGGAAGGCGTGAAAGGCGTCCGCTACATGTACCACGACCCGTGCCACACGCCGATGAAGACCTACGCGCCGCTTTCGGTCGTCAATGAATTGATGGGTGTCGACGTCGCGCTGAACGAGCGCTGCTGCGGCGAGTCGGGGACGCTGGCCGTGTCTCGTCCTGACATCTCCACACAGGTCCGTCATCGCAAGCAGGAGGAGATGGCGAAGGGTGCCGACAAGCTGCGCGCGGACGGATTCGACGGCGGCGTGAAGGTGCTGACGTCGTGCCCGTCGTGCCTGCAGGGGCTCTCGCGCTTCGACGACGATACCGGCACGAAGGCCGATTACATCGTCGTGGAAATCGCCCGGAATCTGCTCGGGGCCAACTGGATGCCCGAGTACGTCGCGAAGGCAAACGCCGGCGGAATCGAACGCGTTCTCGTCTAGTGCGTCAAACCTTTACAGGTCGGCTGGCTTCGCCGAGATATTGCGGACGGGCTGGAGCCTTTCCATGCAGGTGTCGCCGGATGCACTGGCACACTGAGGCTGCTCGAGCCTTGTCGCCAGCGCGGCCATCGCGTGGTCGTCGGTGGAGGGTCCGTAGCGGACGATGAGCGGCGCACCGACGACTAGCGCCAGGTATATCGCGGCGAAGATCGTCGCGGCGCGCGAACTGCGGGGTTCGGGCGCGCTTTGTTTCTCGCGTTGCATTCCAGGAGAAGGGCTTTGACTTCGCCCGTATCCGTCCACCAGAAGTGCTTGCATTTCTTTCTCCTCACGCTTGCAATGTCCACCACGTGCCTCGAAAAAAAACCCGCGAAGACGACGCCCGATCGAAGTGCTCGGAACTGCAGACGCAAGGCTTTCCAAACGGCGCGTCTTCGCGGGTGGAGGCAACTGTGTAGCGCGATCGGCGCCCGCAACCCCCGGGTGCCATGTGCCGATCGCTGCTTTGTTGTTGACCATGCCGCAACGATAGGCGTCCACCCATCGTCCGCGCGCCGGAACTTTCGTGACCGGGGATGCGGAATATTCGCCTTTTTGCGCAATGTCACGGCCGCGGGCCTTCGCACCCGCTTGTCGGGCCCGGATCGGCCCCGGAAGGAAGGAGCGTCGCCTTTGTGCTATAAACTGCGAGGGCATTTCATAGCGGATTCCTGGTGAAATGATGACGCAGGACACGGCTTCCCCGGTGCAGCCGCCGACCGCCGCAGTGACGGCTGATCGGGAGGTCCCGCCGCTCGCTTTCTCCGACGCCGACGGCGCCAAGCGCTGGGCGAAGTCGCTGATGGTAACGGGCGTGGGCGCGCTGTACGGGGCCATCCACGGCCAGTTGCGCGCGGTGTCGGCCGCCTCCTTCGCGCCCCGCGAGCGGGCGACGATTGCCGAGGTCCTGCGTGAGCCGGTCGCCCACCTGCACACCGAATTGGCGCGCCGCTATGCGGGCAAGGCGCAGCCCGCAGCCGAGCGCGAGCTCGATGCCGCCCTGCAGGCCATTGCGCTGTGGCACGCCCTCTGGGAGCAATATTCGGCCTGCTTGAAGCCGCTCCTCGAGGGCGATGCCGAGTTGCAGGGCGTGAAGGCCAAACTCCTGCAGCGAGGCCTCTATGTGGGCAAGCAACTGCTGCTCGTCTATGGTCTCGCGCGCCGATTCCCGCCGGCCGCGCTGTGGCAGGAGTTGCACGCCTACTATCGGCTGACCGAGATCCTCGATTGCGCGGTCACCGCGGTTTCCGACGAGTTGACGCCGCACGCCGTCGGCATCTCGTGCTACTCGACGTATTGCCACGCGCTGTTGCTGGCGTTGGCCGATCCTTGGGCGATGTCGGTCAGGCAGATCGAACTGACCGACCGCTGGCTGTCGCAATGGGCGCGCAAGGTTTTTCCGTATGCGCAGCAGCGGGAGACCGAAGGCCCGGTGATGCTGCTCGACCTCGACGGAAGCATCGGCGCGACGCTTTCGAGTGCCGCGCCACGCCAGCCGCCGCGGTCGATGCGCTTCTGCTACCCGGGCAAGCTCGCCACCAGCGTCCGGGGCCGGTTGAAGCGTTTGGCGGCCGGGGCGAGCCCGGCAGAGTTGCAGCTTGGGCACGACGCGTCGGTCGAAGCCTGCACCGTGCTCTTGTCGCATCTCGACGCGCACTGGTACCAATTGCCGCGACGCGGCGCCGATACCGGCCGGTCGTGGCTCGAGCTCGCGGCGGGTGGGGTTCCGGCGGCCTATTTCCGAGTCGGGGGCCGTACGTTCGATCGGCAGGATCCATTGGGACGCTTGACGTTCCAAGGCGCCCAATACCTGCAAACGCTGGGGGCCCTGACCGACTACGACCGGCACCGCGAGGAAGCCGAGCGCAATTGGCCGTGGGAACGCTGGCAGGGAACCTACGAATGGCGGGACGCGGTGCTCGACCGCAACGATCCTGGACGCTACCGCTGGTTCCTGGACCAGTTGGTCATCGCCCGTGACGACGATCACGTCCGGCTGGGCCATGTCACGCGCGTGTCGTTGGATACCGAGGGCACTTTCACGATTTCGCTCGCGTTCTGGCCCGGAACGCCGAAGTCGCTGGCGGTGCGTCCGATGTCGCTCGCCTATGTCGAAGAGCCGCCGATGCCCGCGCTACTGTTGGCGGAGACTCCCGACGAACGCGTGTCGATGATCGTGCCGCCGCGCACGTTCAATCCCGGCCGGATGTTCCGCTCGATGGATCCGGGACCGGAGCGCAAATTCCGCCTGACCAAGCTCATGCAGCGCGGCGGGGACTTCGAGCGCGTCGCCTTCGAAGAGACGTAAGAGCGCCGACTCCGGCGCGGAAAAAGGCGCCGGCTGCAATCGCTTCAGGCAGTTCCTTTGCGATGACCAACCGCCTTGCCGGTACCACGAGCCCGTATCTTCGGCAGCATGCGGGGAACCCGGTCGACTGGTATCCGTGGGGCGACGAGGCGCTCGCGCGCTCACGCGCCGAAGGCAAGCCCATCCTGCTTTCCATCGGCTACTCGGCGTGCCATTGGTGCCACGTCATGGCGCACGAATCGTTCGAGGATCCCGCGGTCGCCGCGGTGATGAATGAGCTTTTCGTCAACATCAAGGTCGACCGCGAGGAGCGTCCCGACCTGGACCAGATCTACCAGACCGCGCATGCGCTGATGACGCGCCGGTCGGGCGGCTGGCCGCTGACGATGTTCCTCACGCCGACCGGCACGCCATTCTTCGCCGGAACGTATTTTCCCAAGCAGGGCCGCTACGGGCTTCCCGGGTTCGTCGATCTGTTGCCGCGCGTGGCCGAGGCGTATCGCCAGAAGGGCGACGAGATCACGGCGCAAAACGCGCGGCTCGCCGAG
>WNFM01007205.1_pt2 | contig 29681 bp, 32 predicted proteins | sample 5400271 | NCBI WGS metagenome assembly WNFM01 (sample SAMN13153352, study PRJNA577476) | soil metagenome | isolation source: 60 cm saprolite on Douglas fir-dominated hillslope | place: USA:California | collected 2013-09-17 | reverse complement strand
ATAGAAGTCCGGATCGCAGGCGGCGAATTCGCGCGACCAGTCGATCGCCCAACCCATCGGAATACACTGCTGCTTCATGAGGGTAATGTTGTCGCGCGTCCACTTGGCGGGCGCGACGCCGGCCTTGATCGCGGCGTTTTCCGCCGGCAGGCCGAACGCGTCCCAGCCCATCGGCATCAGGCAGTTGTAGCCCTTCATCCGCAGGTACCGGTACATGACATCGTTGATCGTGTAGTTGCGCACGTGTCCCATGTGCAGCAGCCCCGACGGATAGGGCAGCATGGACACGCAGTAGAATTTCTTCCGGTCGGAGCTCTCTACCGCGCGATAGGCGTCGGCCGCGGTCCATGCGGATTGCGCGGCGGCTTCGACGTCCTTCGGGATGTACGGCTTCATGGGCGGATCGCTGTTTTATGCTATTGTCATGGCCCGCCGGTCGGCTGGAAGATGCGCCAGGCGGGAATGGCGGGAGATAATTATACGTTTGCGAGGGAACCTCCCCTTTTTCGAGCGACCCAACCGCAGGATTGACGGACAACCGGATCTACCGTTGAGTACCGCGCCGACATTTCGATCGTTCTTTGCCCGCCTCGTTGCGGTGGCTGCGCTCGCGCTGGCGTCCTCGATTGTCGTCGCTGCCGGCCTCGTAAAGACCGAGCATGTGCAGGCGGAACTGGTCTCGGAACGCACCGCGCTCATCCCCGGAAAGCCGATCACCGTCGCACTGCGCCTCAAGATGGCGGAGGGCTGGCACACGTACTGGCGCAATCCGGGCGATTCCGGACTTCCCACGACGATTGCCTGGAAGCTTCCTGAAGGTGTCGGAGTCGGCGCCCTCCAGTGGCCCGCGCCGCGCGCACTGCCGACAGGACCGCTCGTCAATTACGGATACGAAGGCGAAGTCCTGCTGCTGACGGGATTGACGGTGCCGCGCGACGCCTCCGTCGGGGCGATATACAAGCTGGCGGCGCACGCCGATTGGCTCGTCTGCAAGGAAATCTGCATCCCGGAAGGCGCCGACCTCGACGTGGAATTGCCCGTCGCCGAACGCTCGGACCCTTACCCGCAGTGGGGCAGCGCGATTGCCGCCGCGCGCGCGGCGCTCCCGACACCGCTGCAGGGCTGGCGCGTCAACGCGCGGGGTGATGGATCGAAAGTCGCATTGACGCTGACGCCGCCCGAGAATGCCGCGGACCCCGGTGCGCTCCGGTTCTTCCCCGACGAGGAAGGCCGCATCGAGCCGTCGGGCAAGCAGCTGCAGGAACGCGATTCGAACGGCAGCTACCTGCTGACATTGCCCGCGGCAATACAGCTGGCGCCCGATTTCAAGCGCGTTGCCGGCGTCGTCACGGCAAGCAAGGGGTTCGTCGAAGACGGTGAGCGCGTCGCGGCAGTGACAATCGACGCGCCGTTGGTCGGAACCGTTGTCGCAGGGGCGAAGCCTTCCGCCTCGCCTGCGCCGGCCATCGACCTTTCGCCGGCGGCCAGTGCCGTCCCGGATTCCCAAATCTCGTTTCTGGTTGCGGTGCTGCTGGCCTTCGTCGGCGGCGTGACGCTCAACCTGATGCCGTGCGTGTTCCCGGTTCTTTCCTTGAAGGCGCTGGCGCTCGCCGAAGGTCACGCCGATGCCCGCGTCCAGCGATTGCAGGGCATCGCGTTCGCCGCCGGAATCGTCGCGACGTTCCTGGCGCTCGCCGGACTGCTCCTCGTCCTGCGCGGCGCCGGCGAGCAACTGGGATGGGGCTTCCAGCTGCAGTCCCCGACGGTGGTCGTCGGCCTCGCGATCCTGTTCTTTGCGCTCGCGCTCAACCTCTCCGGCGTGTTCGAATTCACGGCGCTGGTTCCGTCTGCCGCGGCCGAATGGGAGGCCGGCAATCCTTATGCCGACGCCGTGCTGTCCGGAATTCTTGCGGTGATCATCGCGTCGCCGTGCACCGCGCCGTTCATGGGCGCCGCATTGGGTTTCGCATTTTCGCAAAGCGCTTTCGTGGCACTCGCGGTGTTCCTCGCGCTCGGCCTCGGGATGGCGCTTCCCTATGCGCTGCTCGCGTGGTTCCCGGGTTGGCGCCGCGTGTTGCCGAAGCCCGGCGCGTGGATGGAGCGCCTGAAGCAGGTGCTCGCGTTTCCGCTCTATGCGACGGTCGCGTGGTTGATCTGGGTGCTCGGTGCGCAACTGGACAACGACGCCGTGATCCGCCTGCTGGTGACGCTCGTCATCATCGCGTTCGGGCTGTGGTCCTGGCGCATCTATCGAGGCGGCACCGGCCGCAGCTGGGCCGCCGCCGCCGCTGTTGCACTCGTGGCGGCAGGTATCGTCGCGTGGCCGCTGGTGCGCGGCGGGGAACCCGATGCGCGTCCTGCCGTGGCGTCAGATGCAAGCGGACCTTGGCACGCGTTCACGCCGACGGCCGTTTCCGATCTTCGCGAAGGCGGCCGTCCGGTGTTCGTCGATTTCACCGCGGCGTGGTGCGTCACGTGCCAGGTGAACAAACGAATGGTCCTGAACGACCCGCAGATCCGCGATGCTTTCGCAAGCCATGGCGTCGAACTTGTCCGCGCCGATTGGACGCGTCGCGACCCGGTGATCACGCGCGCGCTCGCGGCGCTGGGCCGCCAGGGGGTTCCTGTCTACGCTCTGTATCGTCCCGGCAAGGAACCGCTGCTGCTTCCCGAAGTCCTAAGGAAGCGGACCGTTCTCGATGCGCTCGCTACGTTGGGGCCCGCGCAAACGGTGACGCTCAACTGACGCTTTAGCCGCAGCCGACATCCGAGGAGGTTCCATGTCGATGCCCATTCGATTCGTTCCGGCAATCGTGGCGTTTGTCGCGGGAGCCGCGTGCGCAAGTTCGCCCGCGCCCGATTTCACGCTTTCCGACACCAATGGCAAGCCTGTGAAGCTGTCCGATTACCGGGGCAAATACGTCGTGCTCGAATGGACCAATCCCGAATGTCCGTTCGTCAGGAAGCACTACAACAGCGGCAACATGCAGGGGCTGCAAAAGGAATGGGTCGCGCGCAACGTCGTGTGGCTCGCCGTCGATTCCACCCGCCAGTCGAGTTATGAATACAAGACGCCCCGGCAACTGGGCGAATGGATGAGCGCCGAAGACGCCGCGCCAACGGCGGCGCTGGTCGACGGCACCAGCGCGACGGGCCGGGCCTACGGCGCCAAGACGACGCCGCACATGTTTGTCGTCGATCCGTCAGGCAACTTGATCTACAGCGGCGCGATCGACGACAGGCGCACGGCGAATCCCGCGGATGCGAAGGCCGCCAACAACTATGTGCATGCCGCGCTCACCGAGGCGCTCGCCGGCAAGCCCGTCAGCGTCGCCAGCACCACGCCGTACGGCTGCAGCGTCAAGTACTGACGCCGCGCCCGGATCGTTTGCAAAGTGCGAAGGCCAGCCGCGCGGCTGGCCTTTTCATTGGTAAGCTATCCATTGGGGGAACAAACGATGATGAGGGCGCTCCGGGCGGCGGTTCGCATCGGACTTATGCGGGCCGCCAAATGCGTGCGCCTGGCTTGACCGGTATGTCGGGTCCTGCACGACGGGGGCGCGTTTTCGTTCTTGCGGCGGTCGCCGTTCTTGCGTCAGGCTGCGGCCCGTCGGGCGAGAAGCCGATCCAGGGCTATGTCGAAGGCGAGTACGTTCGCGTCGGTGCGCCGTTTGCCGGCGCCCTCACGCAGCTTTCGGTCAAGCGGGGGGATCAAGTCGCCGCCGGTGCGCCTTTGTTCTCCCTCGAGCGTGAAAACGAAGTTGCGGCGCGCCGCCAGGCGGAGCAGCAACTGCAGGCGGCGCAGGCGCGGCTCGAGAATATGCTGAAGGGCAAGCGGCCGCCCGAAGTGGAAACCGTCGCGGAGCAGTTGCGACAGGCGATGGCGACGCGCGACCTGGCGGAGTCCAATCTCACACGCCAGCAAAAGCTGTACGCGAGCGGTTTCGTGAGCGCCGCGGTGATCGACGACGCGCGCATGCAGGTCAAGCGCAGCGAAGCCGCCGTCGCCGAATTGCAGGCGTCGGTCGCGACGGCCAAGCTTCCTGCGCGCACCGACGAGATTCGCGCGGCCGAGGCCGACGCACAAGCCGCGCGCGAGGCGCTCGCGCAAGCCGACTGGCGCCTCGGTCAACGCGCCATCACGTCTCCGGTCACCGGGCGCGTCAACGACACCTATTACGTCATTGGCGACTGGGTTCCCGCCGGACTGCCCGTCGCAAGCCTGCTGCCGCCTTCGAACGTGAAGATCCGCTTCTTCGCGCCCGAACCGACGTTGGGCCGGCTGAAGGCAGGTCAGAGCGTCAATTTCTCGTGCGACGGCTGTGGTCAACCGATGGGCGCCACGATCACTTTCATTTCCGATCGCGCGGAGTTCACCCCGCCGGTGCTCTATTCCCGCGACAACCGGGCGAAGCTCGTGTTCATGGTCGAGGCGAAGCCGTTGTCCGAGATCGCTGCGCGCCTCAACCCCGGCCAGCCCGTCGACGTCGTACTGCCGAAATGAGCGCAGGCGCGAATGGCGACGTCGTCATCGACGTCCACCGCCTCAACAAGACTTTCGGCCAGAATCACGTGGTCCAGGACCTCTCGCTGTCCGTGCGGCGCGGCGAGATCTTCGGCTTTCTCGGACCGAACGGCAGCGGCAAGACCACGTCCATTCGAATGCTGTGCGGCTTGCTGACGCCCGACAGTGGCGAGGGTAAGTGCCTCGGATTCGACATCGTCCGCGAAGCCAAGTCGATCAAGCGCGAAGTGGGTTACATGACGCAGCGCTTCTCGTTCTGGGAAGACCTGACGATCCGTGAAAACCTGGATTTCATCGCGCGCATGTACGGAATGAAGGATGCGCGCCCGAAGGTCGACGAAGCGCTGGAACATCTCGGCCTGACACCTCGCGCGGATCAGCTCGCAGGCGCACTTTCGGGCGGATGGAAACAGCGATTGGCGCTCGCGGCGTGCCTGTTGCACGACCCGAAGCTCTTGCTCCTCGACGAGCCGACCGCCGGCGTGGACCCCAAGGCGCGGCGCGACTTCTGGGAGGAGTTGCACGCGCTGGCCGCGAAAGGGATCACGGTGCTGGTGAGCACGCATTACATGGACGAAGCCGAGCGCTGCCACAAGCTTGGCTACATTCTCAACGGCAAGCTGCTGGTCCAGGGCACGGCTCAGGAAGTGATCGCAAGCCAGTCGTTGACCACGTGGTCCGTCACCGGCGACGAGCTTCCTGCATTGGCGGAGCGGCTGCGCGCGATCCCGGCCGTGGAGCAGGTCGCCGCATTCGGCACGGCGTTGCACGTGACGGGCTCCGACCGGGAGCGGCTGCGCGCCGAGCTCACGCCACTGATGGCCGAACATGGACGGAAATGGGAGGAAGTCGAGCCCGGCCTCGAAGACGTGTTTATCCATCTGATGGGCGATGCCGGTGAAGCGCCCGTAGCCAAGACGCGGCCGTGAACGGCTGGTTCTCGTGGTCGCGCTGGCTCGGCATCGTGGCCAAGGAATTCATCCAGTTGAAACGCGACCGCCTGACGTTCGGCATGATCGTCGGCATTCCGGTGATCCAGCTCACGCTGTTCGGCTACGCAATCAACTCCGATCCCAAGCACCTGCCGACGGCGTTGCTCGTGAACGATCGCAGCGAATTCTCACGCAGCATCCTCTCGAGCCTTTCCAACAGCGATTATTTCGCGCTGGTCCGCGAAGCCGCCGACGAGCGCGATGCGGCTCGCATGCTTGCGATGGGCACGGTACAGTTCGTCGTCACGATCCCCGCGGATTTTTCACGGCAACTGGTTCGCGGCGAGAGGCCCGCGCTGCTTGTGGAAGCCGACGCGACCGACCCCGCGGCCACCGGCAACGCGATCGCCGCGCTCAACCAGCTCGCGCAATCCGCACTCGTGCACGACCTGACGGGGCCGCTTGCACCGCTCGCAGCGCAGCCCGGCGCGTTCGAAGTCCGTATTCACGCGCTCTACAATCCCGAGGCCGTGACACAGTACAACATCGTTCCCGGGCTCATGGGCGTGATCCTGACGATGACGATGGTCATGATGACCGGCCTTGCGATCACGCGCGAGCGCGAGCGCGGCACGATGGAGAATCTGCTCGCGACGCCCGCCACCGCGCTCGAGGTGATGACCGGCAAGATCGTGCCCTACGTAATGATCGGGCTGGTCCAGGTGACGATCATCCTGATCCTCGCGCGCTTGCTGTTCGGCGTGCCGATGGTGGGCAGCTTCGTCCTGCTCTATTCCGCCGTGCTCCTCTTCATCTCTGCCAACCTGACGCTCGGCCTCACGTTCTCGTCGCTCGCGCGCAACCAGCTTCAGGCCATGCAGATGACGTTCTTCTTCTTTCTGCCGTCGATACTGCTGTCCGGTTTCATGTTTCCGTTCCGCGGCATGCCGGGGTGGGCGCAAACCCTCGGCGAAGCGCTGCCGCTGACCCATTTCCTGCGTATCGTCCGCAGCATCCTGCTGAAGGGCAACGGCCTGGGCGAAGTGCTGCCCGAGGCGTGGCCGCTGCTCGTGTTCATGCTGGTGGTGATGGTGCTGGGGCTGCGCGTGTTCCGCAACACGCTGGACTAGGAATCGTCGACGGCCAAAGCTTTCGGTCCAGTCGCGAAGGCCAGCGCTAAAATGGAGAGAGTCCGAGGCAGGCATCTGGAAATCATGACAAAGGAGGAGGGGGCCATGGCCATTCGCACGTTTCGCATCGTCGCCATCGCGGCGGCGTTGTTTGCATCGTCCTTCGTGATCGCCGCAAACATGCCTTCGGGCAAGCCGGAGTACATGCTCGTCGGCATCGACACCAAGCTCGTCTACGGCGACGACGGCGTGCCGCAATTGGGGGCGCCGGGCAACGATCTCGTCGCGATCGTCGATATCGGCACCGATCCTGCGAATCCGAAGATCGTGGCCAGGCTTCCCTTGATGAACTCCATCGTCGGGCCGCCGACGAACCTGGCGATTACGCCGGACGGGACGCTCGCCATCGTCGCGAACTCGCTCGACTGGGTGGCCGACGGCGCCAACTGGAAGTTCGTGCCCGACAACAAACTCTATGTGATCGATCTCGCGACCGATCCGCCGGCGCTCGTCGAAACGCTGGCAATCGGCAAGCAGCCGTCGGGGCTGTCGATCAATCGCGCGGGCAACCTGGCGCTGGTGGCCAATCGCGCCGACAACTCGATCAGCGTGCTGTCGATCCAGGGCAAGACCGTCAAGTTGGTCGACACGGTCCCGATGGGCGAAATGGTCTCGGCCGTCGTCTTCACGCCCGACGGCAAGCGCGCACTCGCCGCGAAGTTCCCGGGCAACAAGGTGGCGCTGCTCAATGTCGACGGGCAGAAGGTGACCTACGACAAGAAGGACCTTCCGGTGGGGCTGTGGCCGTACAACATCGGCATCATGCCCGACGGCAAGATCGCCTTCACGTCGGACAACGGCAACGCGGGCCGCTCCGATGGCCACGTCGATTCCGTCTCGGTGATCGACCTCGAGGCGAACCCGCCGCGCGTCATCGACAGGATCACCGTCAACGAATCGCCTGAAGGATTGGTCGTGAGCCCAACCGGTCAAATCGCCGCCGCGATCCTGCTCGGCGGTTCGGATGGCCCGAAGAACCAATGGTTCTACAACCGCAACGGTAAAGTCGCCGTGCTGAAGGTCGACGGCAAGAAGGTAACGAAGATCGCCGAAGTGACGGTCGGGGCGATTCCCGAGGGCGCCGTTTTCAGCCCGGACGGCAAGTGGCTTTACGTCGGCAACTATGCCGACAAGAACATCTCGGTCCTGCGGGTGGACGGCGACAAGGTCACCGATACCGGGAAGACCGTTTCATTGCCCGGCCCCCCGGCGTCGATGCGGGGGCGCATGCAATAGCAGGCGCATTGCCCCCCGGAAGCGACGCCTAGGCCACGTTCCTCTGTCGACGGCGGAGCACGAAGAACGCTGCTACCGCGGTCAGGGCGATCAACACGAGCAGGCCCCATTCCGTCAACGTCGGGATGCCTTGTGCGATTGGAACGGCGGCCACCGTCGCAGCACTCGCAGCGGTCGCCGTGGCGGTTCCCGGCGCGTCGTCGGTCAGCGTTACCGTTACCACAAATGGGCCGATCGCCGCGTAAGTGTGCGTCCCGCTCACGGTAAAGGTCCCGCTGCCGCCGCTGATGACGCCGGCGGTGCTGGTGGCATCGCCCCAGTTGATGGTTGCCGTGAAGTCGGATGCCGTGTTTCCGGTGTAGGTATCCGTGAACGTGGCCACCGGGCCGCTGAACGGCACGCCCACGATGGTGACGAAGCTGAGCGGTACGGCGGTGAGGACATCGGCATCGGCGACCGTCATTTGCGAATTAACCGATATCGAGAAAGCGGGCTCGAAGGCCTCGAATGCGGTGGTGGCGATTGTAAACGTGCCCTCATCCGCATAGGTGTGCGTTCCGGAAATGGAATACGCGGTTCCCGCCCCTCCAGGTTGGGTGATTGTGCCCGGGGTGGTCGTCCCGTCGCCCCAGTCGATGGTTGCCACGTAATTGGCGACAGCATCGGTATTGGGCGGGTCCGTGAACGTCGCGGTTTGTCCGCTGAACGCGGAACCTTCGGTTGATGCAAGCGGTGACGTCGCAGTCATGGTGAGGAGGGATTCACCAACGCTTATCGGTGTGCTGCCAAGGACGACTGAGCCAGCGAATGCGTCTGTAACTGTCACGATCAACGTGTAGAGTCCATCCTCCACGTACGTGTGGCTATCGGTGACGGTAAAGGGCCCACCCGCGGGTCCCGTAACGGTGCCGGTGTCGGTAACACCGTCGCCCCAATTGACGGTCGCCGTGTAATTGGCCGCGGCCTGAGCGGGTACATCATCCGATGTAAATGTCGCGACGGCGCCGTTGAAGACGGCTGTTTCGATCGGGGAGATCGCTATCGGGGTCACCACAACGGTGGCACTCACCGCAGCCGAAAGCAGGAAAAGGACGCCGGATATCACTGCGCGATGGAACGCGCCGAAGAAGCGTGCATTCACGAGCGTCTCCCTGTTGTGCGTTTGATTGCCCCCGCAATCTTCGCCCGCCCGCCTTCGCGCTGTCAAGACTGGCTCACGTTGCTTTGCCAGAGAACGATGCGTCGCCGAGAATCTTGCAACAATCAGAGGATGTAACGGGAAAGATTGTCGTCGCCGGCGATGCCTGCGAGCGTGTCGTCGACGAACTTGGCGTCGATCGTGATCGTGTCGCCCGTCCGGCGCGCGGCGTGGAAGGACACGTCGTCGAGCAGGCGCTCCATCACGGTGTAGAGGCGGCGCGCGCCGATGTTCTCCTGCTTCTCGTTGACTGCGAACGCGATCTCGGCCAATCGGCGCACGCCTTCCCCCAGGAAATCGAGGTGGACCTGCTCCGTTTCGAGCAGGGCGCTGTACTGGCGCGTCAGGCAGGCATCCGTCGCGGTAAGGATCTGCTCGAAGTCCGAAACCGACAGCGACGAGAGCTCCACGCGGATCGGAAAGCGGCCCTGCAACTCCGGAATGAGGTCGGAAGGCTTCGACAGGTGAAATGCGCCGGACGCGATGAACAGGATGTGATCGGTCTTGACCATGCCGTACTTCGTCGCCACCGTGGTGCCTTCGACGAGCGGCAGAAGGTCGCGCTGCACGCCCTGCCGGGAGACATCGGCGCCGTGCATTTCCGACCGTGACGCGATCTTGTCGATTTCGTCCAGGAAGACGATGCCGTTCTGCTCGGCCGCCGCCAGCGCCTTGGTCTTGACGTCGTCGTCGTTGAGCAGGCGCGCGGCCTCCTCGTCGGTCAAAAGCTTCATCGCTTCGGCGACGTTCGTCTTGAGGTGCTTGCGCCGTCCGCCGCCCATTTGCTGGAACATGCCCTGGATCTGGCTCGTCAGCTCCTCCATGCCGGGCGGGGCCATGATCTCCATTTGCGGCGGATGCATCGCGACCTCGATCTCCACTTCGCGGTCGTCGAGTGTTCCTTCGCGCAGCATCTTGCGGAATTTCTGGCGCGTCGCCGAGTCCACGGGTTTCATGTCCTTGAAATTCACTTCCCTGACCGGCGGCAACAGGACGTCGAGCAGGCGCTCCTCGGCGGCGTCGGCGGCGTGGCTGCGCACCTTGCGCGTCTCCTGCTCGCGCGTTTCCTTGATCGCGACTTCGACTAAGTCTCGGACGATTCCGTCGACGTCGCGTCCGACGTAGCCGACCTCGGTGAACTTGCTGGCCTCGACCTTGACGAACGGCGCGTCGGCGAGGCGCGCCAACCTTCGCGCGATTTCGGTCTTGCCCACGCCGGTGGGCCCGATCATCAGGATGTTCTTCGGCGTGATCTCGTGTCGCAGCGGCTCCGGCACCTGTTGCCGGCGCCAGCGATTGCGAAGCGCGATCGCGACCGCGCGCTTAGCGGCTTCCTGGCCGACGATGTGCTTGTCGAGCTCGGAGACGATTTCCTCGGGGGTCATGTGCGACGACATGGGCGGCTCGTGTTTCGATAGATGTGGTTCGGCGCTACGAAGGTGGCGTCAAGAATTGTACCGCGGCGTGATTTTCGAAACGCGGTGGGGCAAGCATCGCAGTCGCTGGCTGCGCGGGCCCCGTTCACTTATGATGGCGTCGCGATGAACATGGACTTTCGACTGACAGTGGTTGCTGCGGCAGTGCTGCTGCTGGCCGCGTGCGCGAGCAAGGATTCGTCGAGCCCTGCGGCGGCCGATCAGATCGGCAACGCCGAGGCACGGCTGCGCGGTACCGGAAGTGCTGCCACCGGAAAGGTCATCGTCGTCGACAACGGCAAAGGCGGCGTGACGCTCACGCTGGATGCCGCCAATCTGATGCAGGGAACCTACCGCCTCGCGTTTCACGCCAATCCCAATTGCAATTCACCGAACGGCGAGTCCGCCGGTCCGCTTTGGGGTCCGCCGGATTCGGCCAACACCCCCGGGGAGTTGATCCCGGTCGCGTATGCGGGACAGGGCGGCGAAATCTCCTTCTCCGCGCGCGTTCCCGGCGTGCATGTCGACGGCACGCCCACGCTTCGCGGCCGCAGCATAGTCCTGCATGCCGGACCGTACGCCGAGAGCCCCCTTCCCGGCGTCAAGAACAATTTCATCGCGTGCGGCGTATTCGAAGACTTGGGCCCAGGACTGATCGAGCAACTGACTCGCTGATGTTGTCGCGGCGGGGACGGCGCCGCCGCGCCCTGTCATTTCGTGCAATTCCTCGGGGCGGGTATCCTTCGCGTTCTGACGCACCTCTTCCTTGGGATCCTTGCATGGGCTTTCTTGCCGACAAGAAAATACTCATCACCGGCGTGCTGTCGAATCGCTCGATCGCGTACGGCGTCGCGCGCGCGTGCCAGCGCGAAGGCGCGGTGCTTGCGTTCACTTACGTCAATGCCGACCTCAAGGATCGCGTCACGAAACTCGCTGCCGACTTTGGCCCTTATCCTGTCCTCCAATGCGACGTGACGTCGGACGACCAGGTCGATGCCTTGTTCACGTCGCTCAAGAACGAATGGGGAACGCTCGACGGGCTCCTGCATTCAATCGCGTTCGCGCCACGCGAAGCACTCGCAGGCGACTTCCTCGACGGCATTTCGCGCAGTGCATTCGCGACGGCGCACGACATCTCGAGCTACAGCTTCGCCGCGCTGGCCAAAGGTGCGCGGCCGCTGATGCAGGGGCACGCGAGCGCGCTGCTGACGCTCACGTATCTGGGGTCGACGCGCGTGCTCGAGAACTACAACGTCATGGGCCTCGCGAAGGCGAGCCTCGAGGCCAATGTGCGCTACCTGGCCTCCTGCCTCGGGCCGGAACAGATCCGCGTCAACGGCATATCAGCGGGCCCGATCAAGACGCTGGCCGCCGCCGGCATCGGCGGCTTCTCGAAGATTCTGCACTTCGTCGAGCGCAACGCTCCGCTGCGCCGAAACGTGACGACCGACGAAGTGGGCAATGTCGCGGCATTCCTGCTGTCCGACCTCGCGAGCGCCGTCACTGGAGAAATTACATACGTCGATTGCGGATTCTCGACGGTTGCGGCAGGAATGAGCGACCACTGAGGCGGAAGCGAAGGAGAAGCACGGAATGACGGCGAACGCGCGCCGATTCGACGCCGTCATCGTCGGCGGCGGCCACAACGGGCTTACCTGCGCGGCGTATCTCGCCGGCGCCGGCTTGTCGGTGTGTGTCGTCGAGCGCCGCGCGATCGTCGGCGGCGCCGCGGTCACCGAGGAATTCCATCCGGGATTTCGCAACTCTACGGCAAGTTACACGGTGAGCCTGCTCGACCCGCAGGTCATTCGTGATTTGCGCCTGGCCGAGCACGGACTGTCGATCAGCGAGCGGCCCTTCGCGAATTTTCTGCCGCTGCCGGATGGACAATATCTCAAGGTGGGCGGCGGCCTCGCCGCCACCCAGTCCGAAGTTGCGAAATTCTCGCGCACCGATGCGGAAGCGCTGCCCACGTATTACGGGATGCTCGAGAGAGTTGCGGCGGCATTGAGGGAGATGCTCGGTGTCACGCCGCCGAACATCGGCTCCGGAAGCAAGCAGGACATCGCCGCGATCGTCGAGATGTTCAAGGTCAGCAAGCGGTTCCGCGCCATGCGCCTGCCGGAACGTCGCGACGTTCTCGACCTCTTCACCAAGAGCGCAGGTGACGTGCTCGACCGCTGGTTCGAGGGTGCGCCGATCAAGGCGGCGTTCGGATTCGACGCGGTCGTCGGCAATTTCGCGAGTCCCTATTCGCCCGGCTCCGCGTACGTCCTGCTGCATCACGTTTTCGGCGAAGTGAACGGCAAGCGGGGCCAGTGGGGTCACGCCAAGGGCGGCATGGGCGCCATCACGCAGGCGATGGCCAGCGAGTGCGTCGCGCGCGGTGTTGAACTGCGGACCAACGCGCCGGTAGCGCGAGTGATCGTCAAGGCCGGCCGCGCGGCCGGCGTCGAGCTCGACGATGGCACGGTGATCGACGGCGCGCGCGTCGTCGCCAACGTGAATCCCAAGCTCCTGTTCGAACGCCTGGTCGACCCGGTGCATGTCGACGCCGATTTCCAGAAGCGAATCGCCGCCTATCGCTGCGGATCTGGGACGTTCCGGATGAACGTCGCCCTCTCCCAACTCCCGGACTTCACGTCGCTCCCGGGAACGCAGGCACACCTCCATCACAGCAGCGGCATCGTCATCGCGCCGTCGCTTGCCTACATGGAGCGCGCCTACTTCGATGCGCGCACGCACGGATGGTCGCGGCAGCCGATCGTCGAGATGCTGATCCCGTCGACCGTCGATGACACGCTGGCGCCGCCCGGCATGCACGTCGCCAGCCTCTTCTGCCAGCACGCCAATCCGCGGCTCGAAGACGCATTGCCGGGCCGAACGTGGGACGACGTCCGCGACGAGGTCGCCGACGTCATGATCGACACGGTCACCGAATTCGCTCCCAATTTTCGCGCGAGCGTCCTCGGGCGCCGCATTCTCACGCCCCTCGACCTCGAACGCGAATTCGGGCTGGTGGGCGGCGACATCTTCCACGGCGCGCTGTCGCTCGACCAGCTCTTCTCGGCGCGGCCCGTGCTGGGTCACGCCGATTACCGGATGCCGGTACGCGGCCTCTATCTGTGCGGCGCCGGCGCACATCCGGGGGGTGGCGTGACGGGCATCCCCGGACGCAATGCCGCGCGCGAAATCCTGCGCGACGTGAAGCGCAAGCGCTTCTAAAGCGAGTGAAAGCCCCCATGCGAACACTGGATCAACTCTTTGCGAACAACCGCGCGTGGTCCGAGCGCATCCGCAGGATCAATCCGGAATTCTTCCAGAGTCTCGCACGACAACAAAAGCCGCGCTTTCTCTGGATTGGATGCGCGGACAGCCGCGTACCGGCGAACGAAATCGTGGGCTTGCTGCCGGGTGAACTCTTCGTCCACCGCAATATCGCCAACGTCGTCGTGCACAGCGACCTGAACTGCCTGTCTGTGATGCAGTTCGCCGTTGAGGTCCTCAGGGTAGAGCACATTATCGTGTGCGGTCACTACGGCTGCAGCGGCGTGGCTGCGGCGTTGACGAATCAGCGCGTGGGCCTCGCTGACAACTGGCTGCGGCATGTGCAGGATGTGCATTCGAAGCATGACGCCAAGGTGGCAGGGCTACCGGATCTGCCACGGCGAATCGACCGCCTGTGCGAGCTCAATGTGATCGAGCAGGTTGCCAACGTATGCCAGACCACGATCGTGCAGGACGCGTGGGTCCGCGGGCAGGAGCTTGCCGTACACGGCTGGGTCTACGGTCTCGAGGACGGGTTGGTTCGCGACCTCGGGACTACGGCCTCGAAGGTGGGCGAAGTCGCCACTGCAACGCGGGCCGCGCTCGCGGCGCTTTAGCATGGCGGCGTCGGACTCTCAGTCAGGTATGGCCAACGCGATGCCCCCGCCCGATGTGCAGGCTGCCTTCGACCGCGAACGCAAGGGAGCGCGCGCGACAAGGGTGGCTGACACTGCTGCCGCGCGAACGCAAACGGTGCGCATGTACGGCAGGCTAGCGGCCCTGCAGCGTGAGGTCATTGCTCGCGAAAAGGTCGACCTTGCCTGCATGCGCGGTTGCAGCTATTGCTGCCACTTGCGCGTTGAAATTCGTCCGCACGACGCCTTCGTGCTGGCGCACCACATCCAGACGAGTTTCAATGCCGAGCAGCGCGCGCGGGCAATGGCGCGCATCGACGAAAACGTGAAGCGCATCGCGTTGCTCACCCCGGAGCAGCACGTCCGCGCCAATATCCCATGCGCGTTGCTCGAGGAGGGCGTCTGCACCGTTTACGAAGCCCGCCCGGCAACGTGTCGCAAATACTATTCGGTGTCGGTGGAGACCTGCCGGAATTCGTTCAACGACCCCGAGGCACCTTTGACGGGCGATATCGAGCACGAGGAGGTGCGCCTGGCCGGTAACGCGGTTGCGCTCGGCCACGCGAAAGGGCTGGAAGACGCCGGTTACGATGCGGCGCTGTACGAACTGCACTACGCCTTGCACCGCGCGCTGACCAATCCCAAGGCCGAACGGCGCTATCGCGACGGCAAGCGGCCTTTTGTCTGACATCGGGCGTACCGGCGCGCGCCCGTTCGGCGCGCGACCGAGCGGGTTCGCGAAAGCGAACCTCGAGCGGCGTGCCATCGTGTACTTTCAGCGCGGTCGGCGAAGGGCCGCCCCGAGGCGACCGCGGAAATGAACCGGGCCAAAGTATCGTGCGGGGCGCGATGCGCGCCTAGCGAAACTTTGGCCCGAATAAATCCGAAGTCAGCCGATAAGCCGGGTTCTGTTACGGCGCACGCAATACGTACGCTATGACCGCCATTCTTCTAGGCGCATCGTTACCGGTGCGCTCGAGCCACCTACCCGCGGACTTACGCGAGCAGCGTCAGTGTCCGCCTACTTGGTGTTGCTCCGGATGGAGGTTGCCGCGTTTCACCCGCTTGCCTTTGACAGCAAGCGACTCGTCTCTGTGGCCCTGTTCCTCGCCTTCATCGGCCGCGCTAACGGCGACTTATAGCGTCTGGGCGTTACCCAGCATCCTGCTCTGCGGAGCCCGGACTTTCCTCCCCCGCCACAGTTTTCACGGCGACGGCGGCGACGGTCTGGCTGGCTTCGGGCCGCTAGTGTACAGCGATTTAGCGCGTGGCACCCGCCATAACGACGTCCCCATGGGATCACTACAAATGCAGACCGATATCGACATCGCGCAACACGCAAAGTTATTGCCCATCGGGGAGATTGCGGCGCGCCTCGGCATCCCCGACGCCGCCATCCAGCCTTACGGCCGAACCAAGGCCAAGGTCGCGCTGGATTGGCTTGCCGGATTGGCGGGCCGTCCCGACGGCAAGCTGATCCTCGTCTCGGCCATCAGTCCGACGCCGGCTGGCGAGGGCAAGACCACGACGACCGTCGGCCTGGGCGACGCGCTCAATCGCATCGGAAAGAAGGCGGCGATTTGCCTGCGCGAGCCGTCGCTCGGGCCCGTGTTCGGGATGAAAGGCGGCGCTGCCGGCGGTGGCTACGCGCAGGTCGTGCCGATGGAGGACATCAACCTGCACTTCACCGGCGACTTCCACGCGATCGGTGTGGCGAACAACCTGCTCGCCGCGCTGATCGACAATCATATCCACCACGGAAACGCGCTCGGCATCGACGTGCGCCGCATCACGTGGAAGCGCGTCGTCGACATGAACGACCGCGCGCTGCGCGACATCACGGTGGCGCTGGGCGGCCCCAAGTGATGGCGATCTTTTGCCTCGCCGAATCGCTCGCCGACTTGAAGGCGCGGTTGGCAAAGATCGTCTTCGGCTACACGCGCGACCAGGAGCCGGTGCACGCCGGCGACCTCGATGCACATGGCGCGATGACGGTGCTGCTCAAGGATGCGCTCAATCCCAACCTCGTGCAGACGCTGGAGAACAACCCGGCGTTCATCCACGGCGGTCCGTTCGGCAATATTGCGCACGGCTGCAATTCGGTGATCGCGACCAAGGCGGCGTTGAAACTCGCGGACTACGTCGTGACCGAGGCGGGTTTCGGCGCCGACTTAGGCGCGGAGAAGTTCATCGACATCAAATGCCGCAAGTCAGGCTTGCGTCCCGATCTGGTCGTGCTGGTCGCCACGCTGCGCGCGCTCAAGTTCCACGGCGGCGCCGATTTGAACGAGCTGACGCAGGAAAACCTGCCGGCACTCGAGAAAGGTGTGGCGAACATCGAGCGCCACATGAACAACGTGCGCAACCACTACGGCCTGCCGTGTATCGTCGCGATCAACCACTTCGCGACCGACACCGAGGCCGAGATCGCGCTCCTTCGGCGGAAGATCGCGCATTACGACGCCCCGGTCGTGGTGGCGAAGCACTGGGCCGACGGAGGCGCCGGCGCCGTCGCGCTCGCGCAGACGGTCGTCGACGTGATCGAGCGCGTGCCTGCCGATTTCCACCTGCTCTACGACGACGCCGACACGCTGTGGCACAAGATGGAAACGGTCGCCAAGTCGATCTACGGCGCGTCGGAAGTCACCGCCGACAGCAAAGTGCGCGCGCAGATCAGGAAACTGCAGACCGGAGGCTACGGACACTATCCCGTATGCATCGCCAAGACGCAGTACTCGTTCTCCACCGACCCGCTGCTGCGCGGCGCGCCGAGCGGGCACGTGGTCAACATCCGCGAAGTCCGGCTCGCGGCCGGCGCCGAATTCGTCGTCATGGTCTGCGGCGACGTGATGACGATGCCGGGACTGCCCAAGGCGCCGTCGGCGGCGAAGATCGACATCGACGAAGACGGCAAGGTCGTCGGATTGTTCTAGGCGCTAAGCCACTCGCCAGCGGAGGACTTCGCCCGCGCGCAGCGGCACGACCGTATCGTCACCGAACGCAAATTCCGCGGGGACCGTCCACGCTTCGCGGATAAGCGTTACGGTGTCCTCGTGCGGCGGCAGCCCGTAGAAATGCGCGCCGAAGCGGCTTGCGAATCCGGCGAGGCGGTCGAGCGCGCCGGCGTCCTCGAACGCTTCCGCGTACATCGGGAGCGCAGCAAGCGCCGTGTAGCAGCCGGCGCATCCGCACGCCGATTCCTTGTCGCGTTTCGCGTGCGGCGCCGAGTCCGTGCCGAGGAAATAGCGTGAATCGCCGGACGTCGCCGCCTTGATCAATGCTTGCCGGTGTGACTCGCGCTTGACGATCGGCAGGCAGAAGTTGTGCGGCCGGATGAAGTTGCCCGCGAAGAGCGCATTGCGCGACAGCAACAGATGCTGGGGGGTGATCGTGGCGGCAACGTTAGTTCCCTGGTCGCGGACGAAGGCCACCGCCTCCTGCGTCGTGATGTGCTCGAGGACAACTTTGAGTCCCGAAAAGTCGCGCACGATTTGCGTGAGGAGCGTGTCCACGAAAACGCGTTCGCGGTCGAAGATGTCGACTTCCGGCGCGGTCACTTCGCCGTGCAGCGACAGGATGAGGCCATGTTTTTCCATCGCCGCCAGCGCCGGGTAGACGCGGTCGAGCGACGTCACGCCCGTCTCGGAGTTCGTCGTCGCGCCGGCCGGGTAATACTTCACCGCGTGGACGACGCCCGACGCCTTCGCCAAGGCGATCTCCGCAGCCGGCGTGTTGTCGGTGAGGTAGAGCGTCATCAAGGGCTCAAATCGCGCTGCCGGACCGACCGCGGCCATGATCCTCTCGCGATAGCCTCGCGCCGCGGCCACCGTGGTGACGGGCGGTTTCAGGTTTGGCATGACGATTGCACGTCCGAAGACGCGCGCCGTGTGGCCGACGACTGCGGCCATCCCCGGCCCATCGCGCAGGTGCAGGTGCCAGTCGTCGGGTCGGGGCAGGGTCAAGCGGGCGAGGTTGCCCAGCGAGGTGGTAACTGAGGTACCCACGGAGATCGGAGTCATCGGAACGCCTTGTTTTTCCATGATTATACGGGGCATTGCCGGCGCCGCCGGCCATCCAGACCGCCGTATTGGGGTTCCGGAATGACGCTGGCGAGCCGGGCAGGCCGCAGGCTATAATGCGCAATTTCGTACGGCCCCCGCAAAAAGGGGGTCGGAGCGGCCGAAAGCCTCATGCCGCCAATCGAGCATCAGCAAGCAAAATTAGGTGAACGAAGCATGGCAGTCAAAACCGCAACCGCCGTCAAGAAAGTCCGCGAGCTGTCCGAAGAGGAAATCCTCAAGGCGCCCGAGAAGGACTACATGAACGAAGCGCAGCTCCTGTTCTTCAAGAAGCAGCTGCTCGAATTGCGCGACCAGCTGCTGCAAAACGCCGACGATACCGGCGAGCATCTGCGCGAAAACGAAGTCACGACCGATCCGTCCGACCGCGCAACACTCGAGGAGGAATACACGCTCGAGCTGCGCACGCGCGACCGCGAACGGAAGCTATTGAAGAAAGTCGAGAAATCGCTGCGGATGATCGATGACGGCTCCTACGGCTGGTGCGAGGAGACGGGCGAGCCCATCGGCGTGCCGCGCCTCATTGCGCGGCCCACGGCCACGCTTTCCCTCGAAGCGCAGGAACGCCGCGAGCGCGTGCAGAAGCTCTACGGCGACGACTGACCCCAGGCACTGGCCGGGTCGGAATCCGCAATTCCAGCAGCACGCGACGCGCCGACATCCGGCGCGCCGCGTCTCGTCGCTCTCTTATAGGCCGAACGTTCCGCGGTGCGACCAGCCGCCGGCCATGAAGAACAGCATCGGAATCGACAGCATCACATTGGTTCGCGACGCGAGAAATGCGATCCGCCGCGCACTGTTCTTCTCCTCGTCGGTCGCAGGCTTCATGCCGAGGATCTTTTGCTGGTTGGGCCAGATGAGCACCCAGACATTGAACAGCATGATCGTCCCCAGCCATGCGCCGATGCCGATGCCCGCCAAACCCTTCGACAGTGTGAACGCGCCGACGAATTGGTTGCCCAGCAGGGCGGCACCGGCGAGCCAGGTGACCACCGCCGCCCAGCGGAAGTAGAGCAGGGCACGCGGCGCGACGTGCTTGGTGATGCCGCCCGCCGTGTTGTCCGCCGCCGCAGCCTTCAGCGCCGGAACCTGCACGAAATTGAAGTAGTAAAGAAGGCCGATCCACATGACGCCGGCCAGGAAATGCAACCATCTTGCGAGCACCGGAACGAGATCCATGGGGCGCCTCCGTCAGAGCAGAAAGTTCTTGACTACGAAATACAGGATCGCGGTCAGAATGACCCCCGAAATGATCGTTCCCCAAAGTGAGTCCAGCGGGTTTTTCATCTTCGTCTCCCGTTCGATTGACCAACCTGGTTCGGATGACAAATTCAGCACATGAATAGTTGACTAAATTTGTCGCCCTATTCTAGCAAGCCGTTGTGATTAGGGCCACGCCGAATCTGGACGCCGCAAGGCCCGAGGGCGCCGCTATGGCACTCGGCTTGTAGGAAGTGTATGACGGGAACATAATCAATCCCTTACGTTCGCGCACGCTTAGCCAACATCAAATGGCGCTATTTTCAAAACCTCCGCCAAAGAAACCCGATCCGCCGAAACCCGGCCCGAAATCAAAGGAGCCGAAGGTTGCGCATCCGGCGCCGCGGCCGATCGTGCGCCCCGTCTCGGCGCGCGAGGTCGCGTTCGAGGCAAGCAGGAAGGGCGACACGAAACACCCGGGACCTGAACCGGCCGGCGAAATCTCCGTCACCGGCGCCAGCCTGATCCAATGGGCGCCGACCACCTCCGCCATCGAGGTCGCACAGCAGAACCCCGGCCTTTGCACGGTGCTCGAGAACGCCGCGCTTCTCTACGCCGGAGGGCAGAAGGAACCGGCGCGCAACCTGCTCGAGGAAGGCGTGCAGACCGACCACGACGCGAAGCTGTCGCCGCTGGCCTGGCTGGCGTTATTCGACGTGCTGCAGCGGGCCAACGATCGCACCGCATTCGAAAAGGTCGCGCTGCAATATGTCGTGCAGTTCGAACGCTCGGCACCGGCGTGGGAAGAAGGATTGACGACGACGGTGAGTGTCAAGGCCACCGCGGGCGGATACATCCCGGTGACCGGCAAGCTCACCGCGGCGAGCGCGCCGCAGGTCGAAGGACTCAAGCGGGCCATCGAGAAAAAAGTTCCGCACGCGCGCCTCGACCTCGCTTCGGTCACGAGTTTCGATGATGCCGGCGCGCAGTTGCTCGCCGATGCGCTCGCCTACACGCGCAAGCATCATTTTGCGCTGACGTTCCAGCGCCCCGACAAGCTCCATCTGGCCGTGGACACGGTTGTCAAGCGAGGGAAGGAAGGTGGAGAAGGGGCTTGGCTCCTGTCACTCGAACTCCTGCAGTTCGAGCACAAGCAAGAGGCATTCGATGAACGTGCGATCGAATATGCGATCGCGTTCGAGAAGTCGCCGCCGTCGTGGGAGCCGCCGCCATTGCCCCCCGTGGTCGCGACTGCCGAGCCCACGCCGGCTGACGTCGAAGATGCGGCCACCGATCCGAATCTCGACGACAACGCGGAAAAGTTCACGCTGACCGGCGTCCTCGCCGGCTCTTCGACCGTCCAGCTCGGACGAATCGTGACGTTCGCGCAACGGCGATCCGTCGTTCCCGTCGACATGACGGACGTCGACAGAATCGATTTCGTCTGCGCGGGCTCGCTGCTCAACGTGATCAATCGTGTGGAATCGCAGCGCAAGGCCCTCCAGATCGTCGGGGCGTCGCCAATCATCCGCGCGCTGCTGCTGCTCATCGGAATTTCCCCCCGGCATTTCCTGAAGAAGGCAACATAGGGAGTCGGACCAAAGTGAACCCCTACTTTGGTCCGTGTTTCCATTAGCGACGAAGTTCGGCTCATTTGCCAACTGAGGCCCGTAACTTCGTCGTAGAAATTCCAATGGACTAACACCGGGCCCGGTATTGGCGAGGCTTCTTCTGCCAAGCCGCCTTTTGCCGAGCTACTTTTTACAAGCCGCTTTTTACCAAGCCGCATTTGGCTTTGAGAAAAATTTGGAACAGTTTCACGGTACGACCATATTGTCGGTGCGCCGCGACGGCGCGGTGGCCCTGGGCGGGGACGGGCAGGTCACGCTCGGCAACGTCGTGCTCAAAGCCACGGCGCGGAAGGTGCGCAGGCTGTATCACGAACGCGTGCTGGCGGGATTCGCCGGTGCCACGGCAGACGCCTTCACGTTGTTCGAGCGCTTCGAGGCCAAGCTCGAAAAGCACCAAGGCCACCTGACGCGATCCGCCGTCGAACTGGCCAAGGACTGGCGATCGGACCGCGTGCTGCGCCGCCTCGAGGCGATGCTTGCGGTGGCCGATGCGACGACGTCGCTGGTGGTCACCGGGACGGGCGATGTGCTCGAGCCTGAATACGGCATTGTGGCGATCGGCTCAGGTGGGCCCTACGCCCAGGCGGCCGCACGCGCATTGCTCGAGCATACGTCGCTGCCGGCAGAGCAGATCGTCAAACAGGCGCTGACGATCGCGGGCGACATTTGCATCTACACGAATCAGCAGCACGTGATCGAGACGCTGCCCGGCGTGGAATCAGCATGAGCTGCGAAGAATGAGCGCCGCCGGGCCGTCCATGAGTTCCGATCACTTTGACGTTGTCGTTGCCGGCGCGGGTCTGGTCGGTCTCGCACTCGCACCGGCGCTGGCGCGAAGCGGCCTTAGCGTCGCCCTGGTCGATCGCGCGCGAATCGCTGCGCCTGCGTTCGATCCGGATACGTGGGATGCGCGGATCTACGCGATCAGTCCCGGCAGCGCGACGTTTCTGCGCTCGCTCGGCGCATGGCAGAGGCTGCCCTCCGAGCGGGTCGAGCCGATCGAGTCCATGCATGTCGCCGGTGACGCGGGCGCGACGATCGATTTTTCCGCGTACGAATTGGGGGAACGCGCGCTGGCATGGATCGTCGAGGAACGCGCGTTGCGCGAAGCCCTTCTGCCGCGCGTCTTCGAGGCTAATGTCGAAGTCATCGGCGAGGCGACATTCGTCTCGCTCGAATGGCAGACGGATTCCTGCGTGCTGACTCTTGCGCAAACCTCCGATCCGGCGCGCGTGTTGTCGGCGAAACTGATCGTCGGCGCCGACGGGGTGCGATCGTGGGTGAGGCGGGCGGCGGGTATCTCGGCCGAACCCCGGCCCTATGGCCAGACCGCGGTGGTCGCCAATTTCGCGTGCGAACGCGCGCACCACGGTATCGCGAGACAGTGGTTTTGCGCCGACGGCGGCGTCCTTGCGTGGTTGCCTCTGCCCGGCCGGCGCATTTCGATGGTGTGGTCCGCACCGGATGCTCTGGCGGGCGAACTCGTGGGGCTGGACGGCGCGGCGCTGGCCGAGCGCGTTGGCGGAGCCGGCGGGCACGCGCTGGGCTCGCTCGAACGGATCACCGATGCCGCGTCGTTCCCGCTCTCGTTCCTCAAGCTTCCGGCGATGATTGCCCATCGGCTGGCCCTGGTGGGCGATGCGGCGCACGGTGTCCATCCGCTGGCCGGCCAGGGAGTCAACCTGGGGTTCGGCGACGTTTGCGCCCTGGCGGGAATTCTCGCCGACCGCGGCCCGGCGACCGACCCCGGGGCACCAATATTGCTTGAACGGTTTGCAAGGCGGCGGGCCGAACCCGTCCTGGCCATGCAGACGGTCACGGATGGGCTTGCCCGCTTGTTTGGGTTGCCCACGCCGTGGCTCAAGACGTTGCGAAATGCGGGGATGACGGCCGTTGACCGGCTTCCGATATTGAAACGTGCGCTCGCGCAACCTGCGCTGCGCTAGACTGTCGAATAGCGGACTATTATTGGAGAACCCATGATTTACATGACTTTTTTATTGCCCAGACTGCGCATCGCGGCGTCGGCCATGATTGCGTCCCTGGTGCTCGCCATTGCCGGGATGCCGGCACTGGCCGCGCCCTCGGCAGACCCCGCCGCCCCTCCCGCTGAAGCCAGCTTCATCCGGAAGGCGCTCGAGCAGAAATTCCCGGGCTCGAACATCGGCGTGATTACCAAGAGTCCTTATTTCGGCCTCTTCGAGGTCCAGATGGACGACCGGATGATCTACACCGACACCAAGACCCGATACGTCATCGTCGGCTCGGTGTATGACGCGGACGCCAAGGTCAACCTGACCGATATGCGGCTGCGCAAGCTGAACCGCGTCAATATCGCCAGCCTGCCGATGGACCTCGCGTTCAAGCGGGTCAAGGGCGATGGGTCGCGCCAGCTCATCGTCTTCTCGGACGCCGATTGCCCGTTCTGCGCGAAGCTTGAGAACGAGCTCAAGACGGTCGACAACGTCACGATCTACACTTTCTTGTACCCGATCGACCAGCTCCACCCCGATTCGGCGCGCAAGTCCAAGGTGATCTGGTGTTCGGCCGATCGCGTGAAGGCGTGGGACACGTTCTTTGCGAGCGGCGCGCTGCCCGACAACAACGGCGAATGCGACAACCCGCTCGACAAGACGCACGCGCTGGGCGAAAAACTGAGGGTCCAGGCGACGCCGACGTTGATCTTCGCTGACGGCTCGATTCTTCCCGGCGCGATTCCTTCGGTGCAGATGGAAGAGGAATTCAGGAACGCCGCGGCCGAGGTCAAGAAACCGGTCGCCGCCAACAAGTAATCGCAGCACTCATTGCCCGCTCGCGCAAAATGCCCGGGTGAGGGAGGGACACGATGGCCATCCTGGATTTCATCAAGAAACAGTTCATCGACATCATCGAGTGGACCGATGATTCGCGCGATACGCTGTCGTACCGTTTCCCGGACGAGGACAAGGAGATCAAGAACGGCGCGCAGCTCATCGTGCGCGAATCGCAGGTCGCGCAGTTCATCTACCTGGGCCAGTTCGGCGACACGTTCGGCCCCGGCAAGTACGCGCTGACGACCGACAACATCCCCGTCCTCTCGGACCTCAAGGGATGGAAGTACGGCCTGGAAAGCCCGTTCAAGGCCGACGTGTATTACGTCATCACGCGCCTTTTCACGGGCAACAAGTGGGGCACGTCCAATCCGGTGATGATGCGCGACGCGGACTTCGGGATCGTCCGGCTGCGTGCGTACGGCACCTACGATTTCCGCATTGTCGACGTCAAGAAATTCCTGAATTCAACGACACGATGCGCTCGCGGATAGTGAGCGTGTTTACCGAGGCGCTGGCGACGTCGAAGATCCCCGCGCTCGATGTGGCAGCACGCTACGCCGAGCTGGGCGAGGCGCTGCTGCCGCTCATCAATCCTGCGATCGGCGAAAAGTACGGCCTGCAGATGACGACGTTCCTGGTCGAGAACGTCTCGGTCCCGCCGGAGGTGGAGCAGGCGATCGACAAGCGCTCGAGCATGGCTGCCGTTGGCAACCTCAACGACTACGTCAAGTTCCAGATGGCGCAGGGCATGGGGCAAGGCGGCGGAGGCGGCGGCTTGGGTGGCGCGGGCGCCGAGCTGGCGATGGGCGTGGCGATGGCCCAGCAGTTGATGAACCAGACCGGCGGACTGATGGCGCAAACCACGCCCGGCATTGCGGCGCCGGCCACGCCCGCTTCCTCCAATGGTGGTGGGTCGCCCGATCTCATGACGCCTGCGCAAGTGGCGCAGATGTTGGGCGTCGCCGAGTCCGACGTCATGTCGAGCCTCGATGCGGGAGACCTCAAGGGCCGAAAGATCGGCACGCAGTGGCGCGTGACGCGCGCCGCGGTCGACGCCTTCCTCAAGGGTTGACGATGCCACAGGGTTTTGGCCGGCGCACCGCGCTGGCGCTGGTGCTGTGCGCGGCGTGGCTGATGGCGCTGCCGGCCCTCGCGCAGGATCCGCGGGCGAGCGAAGCGCAGACGGCCGCACTCGCGTGGCTTGCGCTGACCGACGCCAACGATGTGCAGGCGAGCTACAGCGCTGCGGGATCGATATTTCGCGGCGCCATCCCAATCCAGCGCTGGACCGAGGGACTCGCAAAGCTGCGGGTTCCGCTCGGCGCGATGCAGACGCGCACGCTGCACGAAACGTCCTTTGCGCGCGTCATTCCCGGGCTGCCCGACGGCGACTACGCATTGCTGCGCTTTCGCACGATCTTCGCCGGCAAGCCCGACGCCGAGGAATCAGTGACGCTGGTACGTGATGACACGGGCGCGTGGCAGGTCGTCGGGTACGTCATCCGGTAGCTCGCCGGTGTCGTCACAGCGATGAGCGAAACCGCGGCCATTTCCAAGTTTGCCTGCCCGTCGTGCGGCGGCCAGGCCGTGTGGAATCCCGCAAAGCAAAAGCTGATTTGCCCATTCTGCGGCACCGAGTCGCCCGCGAAGCTCGACGTCACGACCGGCGGGATCGTCGAGCACGACCTCGTCGCGGCGCTGCGCGGAATCACCGACGACGCGCGCGGCTGGAAGGCCGACGTGCGGCAGGTGAAGTGCCAGAGCTGCAACGCGATTTCGGTTTTCGATCCCAAGCGACAAGCGCAGAACTGCGAATTCTGCGGCTCGGCGCAACTCGTTCCTTACGAAGAGGCGAAGCCCGCATTCCGTCCGGAGAGCGTGCTGCCTTTCACGGTCAGCGAAGGCACGGCGCGCGATCGCATCCGGCAATGGTACGGCAAGCTGTGGCTTGCTCCCGGCGCGCTGAAACGCCAGGCGCTGACCGACACGGTGAAGGGCGTCTACCTGCCGTACTGGACATTCGATGCGCAAGCCGACGCGCAATGGACCGCAGAGGCGGGCCACTATTACTACACGACCGAGACGTACACCGAGAACGGCCGCGTGCAGACGCGCCAGGTTCAAAACGTGCGCTGGGAGCCCGCCGCGGGCCAGCTGTCGCATTTCTTCGATGACGATCTCGTATGCGCATCGGTGGGCGTTCGTCCCGGATTGCTGCGTGGCGTCGAGCCGTTTCCGACGCAGACGCTCAAAGCCTACGACCCGGGCTTCGTCGCGGGATGGATCGTCGAGCGCTACCAGATCGACCTGGTCGGCGCGGCGCAGGCGTCGCGCGCGGCGACGGATGCCAAGGTGCAGGCAATGTGCGCGCAGCAAATCCCCGGCGATACTTTTCGCAACCTCAACGTGCACACGACGTATTCGCGGCAGACGTTCAAGCACATCCTCGCCCCGATCTGGCTCATGACCTATACGTTCGGCGCGAAGAGCTTCCAGTGCGTGCAAAACGGCGTCACCGGCGCGATCCAGGGGGAATATCCGAAGAGTGTCTGGAAGATCGCGCTCATCGTCCTGGCGATCTTCATTGGCGTCCTGATCGTGTTCGCAATCGGCGGCCATCGCTAGAGGCCTTTGGGTTGACCGCCCGCGCGTGTTACGCTGATTTCCGTGCGCTCCCGGACCGTGGCCGTCTCTCTTGCCGTCGTCGGCATTGTCTTCGCCGCCTTCGCGGAATACGGCACCGCGCGCGCGCCCGATATCGAGCGCTCATTCGCGCTGTTCGTCTTCGAATCGGGCCCTTGGGCGCTGCTGCTCGTGTTGGCACTCCTGTCACCGTTCGCGCGCGCGCTGGCCGTCATCGCCGTCATCCTGCTGGCGCTCGATGGCTACGCGTACTATTCCGTGTTCATTGCGGCGCAGGGAGAGCGATCCGCGGTCATCTACCTCTACAAGCCGTTTTACGGCCTCGCGCTGGTCGCTGTCGGCGTGCTCGCCGGCTTCCTGATCGCGCGCCCCACCGTTAAAAAGGCATAGGCGAGTGCGCGCCGCCATCGTCACCGGTGTTTCTCGCGGTCTGGGCGAGGCGCTTGCCAACGCGTTGCTGGAGCGCGGATACGCCGTCGTGGGAATCGGGCGCGCGAGCGCGGCGCGCTTGCACGGGCCGAATTACCGGTTCGTCGAGTTCGATCTCGCGGAGCCGGCGCGGGTCGGCGACGCGCTGGAATCGCCGTTCGCGGAACTGGCCGCGAAGCGCCCCGAATACGCGTGCCTCATCAACAATGCCGCCGTCGGAACGCCGGTGGGGGTGCTGGGATCGCTGGATGCGGCGGACATCACGAAATCGTTCGCCGTGAACCTGGCGGCGCCGGTTGCGATTGCCAACCTCTTCTGTCGCGTATTCGCCGACGATACGGTCGAGCGCAGGATCATCAACGTATCGTCGGGCGCGGCCAGCAACGCCATGCCGGGGGTTTCGAATTATTGCGTCGCCAAGGCCGGCCTGGAAATGTTGACGCGTTCGCTCGCCGCGGAACGGCACGGCGAGCGCTTCCGCGCCATCACCGTGCGCCCCGGCGTCATCGATACCGGCATGCAGGAATTCATGCGCGCGCAGCCGAAGGAAGTCGTGCCGGGTGTGGCGCTCTTCGAGGGGTTCTACAAGAGCGGACAGCTCGTCCCGCCCGACAAGACCGCCGGGGTCATCGTCGCGAGGCTCGTCGTCGAGCCGGTAGAGCACGGCCGGACCTACACGTACCAGGAACTCGCGGCTTAGAAGGAACGGCTGGCGTCATAACGCGGCGTCAACGGGGGCCGCGCATCAAGGTCACGCGGTAGTCCAGGATCGCGCCTTCGCGGCCTGCTTCCCACATCATGCAGTAATCCTGCGGGGTCAGCACGCGAAAAGTTCCCGAGTCGGTCGTCACGTTCTCGAGGGACAAAGGCATGATCACCGCCTTCCCCTCGCGATAATGGATGCTGAAGTTGACCGGCCGCTGCGCCTCGAACTGATAATTGAGCCGGTCGCCCGTCACCATTGTCACGCACTCTTCGTGGAACTCGAACGGCGCGATGGCCTGGCCGGTCACTTCGCGCAGCACTCCAGGCTGTATCGGCTCCGTCGCACATGCGGAAGCGACAAGGGCGAGCGCGCAGACCACAGGTGCATGGCCGCCACATCGCACCATCAATGAGGATCCCTGGGGACGAAGCGATGATTGCGGCGCAACGCGCGCCAATCCTCGGCCAGCATTGCGAATCGCACGTGGTCGCGCCAACGCCCGCTGATCTTCACGTAGCGGCGCGAATACCCCTCGCGCGTGAAACCGAATCGCATTGCAAGTGCCAGCGAGCGCGCATTGTTCGGTTGGATGTTGACCTCGACGCGATGCAACTTGAGCCTGCGGAAAGCGATGTCGAGCGCCAGGGTGAGTCCTTCGCCCATGAGGCCCCGGCCGGCCATCGGTGCAAACGCAAAGTAGCCGAGGTAGGCGCTCTGGAACGCGCCACGAACGATTTCCGAAAAATTGTAGACGCCCACCAATGCGTCGTCGCTGCGCCGGAACACGAGGAATCCGGCGTGCGTCGGCGTTTTTCCGCGCGCTGCGTAGCGGCGGACGAACGTCGCGTAACGGGCGGGCGAGCCCGGCGCACTGGTCCAGCCGCGGTGCAGCGCGGCGCTCGCGCGAACGGCGGCACGAAAGACCGAAGCATCGGCCAGGCGGGGAGGGCGGAGGTAGACATTCACTCCGGTAATCGTCGCGGCCGGCGCGCGGATAGGCATAATCGAGATTTTACGTTACCGGTCAGGGCAACTCTTCATGGCGGCATGGGTGGAAGGGCGGGTGGCGGGCAAGCGACACTGGACGCAGAGCCTGTTCTCGCTGCAAGTCGACGCGCCGGAAGTCACGTTCGTCGCGGGGCAGTTCGGGCGTCTGGCATTGCCGGCGCCGGCGGGACAAAAGGATCCGATGCTCGGGCGGCCCTATTCGTTCGTGAACCCGCCGCAGCGTCAGCCGCACGAGTTCTATTTCATTGTCCTTCCCAACGGCCCGCTGACCCCGAGGCTCGCGGCATTGGACGTCGGCGACCCGGTCTGGCTGGGCCCGAGGGCCAACGGCTTTTTCTCCATCAGCGAAGTGCCAGCCGCCGACGTGCTGTGGTGCCTGGCGACCGGCACCGGCATCGGTCCGTACCTGTCGATGCTGCGAAGCGACGACCCATGGTTGAAATTCGAGCGCGTCGTGCTGGTGCACGCGGTGCGCACTGCGGAGGAGCTCACCTATCACGACGCGATCGCGGAGATCGGCGGCTCGCGTTCGGGCGCATTTTCGTTCGTTTCGTTCGTGAGTCGCGAGCCGCACCCGGATTCGCTCGAAGGCCGCATTCCCGCCGCCATTGCCGATGGCCGGCTGGAAGCGCGCACCGGCATCGCCCTTTCGCCCGAAAACTCGCACGCGATGCTATGCGGCAACCCGGCGATGGTGGAGGACACGCAGAAGCTGCTCGCGACGCGGGGGATGCGGCGGCATCGGCGGAAGGAGCCGGGGCATGTAACGGTCGA